>Ga0207701_10000745_pt1 | contig 34218 bp, 25 predicted proteins | sample KBSSwiSSwithPhiX_FD_184294 | JGI IMG/M metagenome (GOLD analysis project Ga0207701, IMG submission 184294) | Switchgrass rhizosphere bulk soil microbial communities from Kellogg Biological Station, Michigan, USA, with PhiX - S5 (SPAdes) (version 2) | ecosystem: Environmental > Terrestrial >... | reverse complement strand
TTGAAGGTGAAGCAGTCGCAAATCCGTTGACATTTATAAAGAACCTTCGAGCAGGTCCACTGAAGGCCGACATCTTCACCTTCGCTCAGCGGCTACCGGAAACCGCTCCGAAGTTCAATGAAGCCTTTGAATGGGACAACCGGGCCATCGCTTCAACATTAAGCTTCCAAAATTGGTGGCAGAAACTTCCCCAGGAATCGCGCAAAAACGTCAGGCGCGCGGCAAAAAAAGGCGTCAGCGTTCGATCGATCCCGTTCGACGCTGCGCTCGTACGTGGAATTCAGGAAATCTATGACGAAACACTGATCCGCCAAGGGAAGAAGTTTTGGCATTACGGAAAGGATTTTGCGACCGTCAAGATGGAGAACGAAAGTTATCTCGAGCGCAGCGAATTTATCGGGGCGTTCTATGGCGACTTACTCATTGGATTTATTAAAATGATCTACGTGGACCGAATTGCTGTGCTGATTCAGATCCTGGCGAAGAACGAGCACCGTGATAAACGACCGATGAATGCTCTCCTGGCGCATGCGATGGAGATTTGCGAACGCAAGAACACGAGCTGTCTCGTTTACGGCAAATTCGTTTATGGCACAAAAAATGATAGCTCTCTTACCGAGTTCAAACGGCGAAATGGTTTTGAACAGGTCAACTTCCCGCGCTACTACATCCCGCTGTCGATAAAAGGAAGGGCAGCTATTAGACTGGGCATCCATTGTGGACTCCAGAATTTGTTACCGAAGTACCTTAGGGATGTGTTCCTTAATTGTCGCGCGCGGTTTGTCAAGAATGGGCCGAGAGCTGTCCCACGTCCCCGCACAATTTGATTCGAGGATCTTAATTTGCCGGTGTAGCTCAACGTCAGAGCGGCTGAATCGTAATCAGCAGATGGAGTGTTCGATTCCTCCCGCCGGCTCCAACATTTAATTAAGCTTCCTTGCCTGGAATCACTGGTATATTTGGATCGCTTGGACGATAATGCCTCGGGACTCCAAGGGGTAGTACAGCCGATGTTGCACGAGGATTTTTATGCTTTCGGCAGATACCTGAACCGCGAAGTGGGAATTGCTATCGCGTCCCTCCTGAACCAACTGGTCGGGCATTGGCGATTACAAATCACTAATCACTGATCTTTAAGTTCGTGCTCACCGTAAACGCTGACGATCTTGGCCGTTGCAAGTTTGCTACAGATCGAATCATGGTGTGCCTTGCCGCCAATCGAATCAGCGCGGCCAGTGCGATGGTATTCATGCAGGACTCTGAACGTGCAGCCGCGCTGGCAACAGCTTCTGGTCTCGATGTTGGATTGCACATTAATTTTACTGAGTGTTTCACCGCTTCCGAAGCCCCGTCGTCGTTGCGCTTGCATCAGGAGCGGATTCGCAGATTTCTTCGGGCTAACAAATACGCGCTCGTTATCTACAATCCTTTTTTGCGACAGGCTTTTCGCGAAGTATTTGAAGCCCAGGTGAACGAATTCGCGCGCCTGTATGGCCGGGAACCTTCCCGCTTTGACGGTCATCAACACATGCATCTGTGCAGTAACATGATTCTGGATCGCATACTTCCCGCAGGCGCAAAGGTCCGGCGAAGCTTTTCCTTCGATAGCAGCGAGAAAAACTTCTTCAATCGTTATTACCGCGCCCTCATTGACCGGTATCTGGCGGCGCGGCATCGCATTGGCGATTTCTTCTTTGCTCTGTCGCAACATTTATCCATCTCCCGTTTGCAACGGGTGGTTGAGCTGGCAAAAACATACGACGTCGAGCTAATGACTCATCCTGAGGTGACCGTTGAATTTGAGGGCCTGCTCAGTGACGAATTCGCAAGCACAATATCACGCGCTCAACTGGCAACCTTGGCAAGTTTGTAATGAACATGATTCCTGAGAAAGGCGCATCACTCGGCTCTCAACTCTAAGCTATAAACTTCCTGTGCTTCCCCACATCACCGTTTGCATCTGCGCGTTCCGGCGCCCAGCGCTTTTAAAGCGCCTGTTGGAAAAACTCCAGGAGCAGAGAACGAACGGTCTCTTTAGTTTCTCCGTGGTGGTTTGTGACAACGACGTAGAACAGTCGGCGGCATCGGTCGTTTCGGCTGCCCGTAACGGCGCCGCGATTGACATCATCTATTGCTCGGAATCTCGAAAGAACATCGCCCTGGCCCGTAACAAAGCTCTTGAACACGCTCGCGGAAATTTCATCGCGTTCATCGACGACGACGAATTTCCGACAGACGATTGGTTAGAGAAACTCATCGCGGCCTGCGATAAATATAGGGCTGACGGAGTCCTAGGACCAGTGCGGCCTCATTTTGATTCGCCGCCGCCGTCATGGATCATACGCGGCCGCTTTTGTGAAAGACCAGAACATGAAACTGGTCGAGTAATGAAATGGGACGAATGCCGCACCGGCAATGTCCTTTTTCGAAGAAAAATCCTGGATGGCACGGAAGAGCCTTTCCACGCGGGATTCGGTACCGGTGGTGAAGACATGGACTTCTTTAGGCGAATGGATGAACGCGGCCGCCTGTTTGTCTGGTGTAACGAAGCGTTTGCTTACGAGACGGTGCCTCCGTCACGCTGGAGCCGGAGTTACATGCTCAAACGAGCTTTGTTGCGCGGCAAGAATATCCTTAAACATCCCAGCGGAGTCTGGCGCTTCATAGCTGTTTCTGTCGCAGCCGTGCCGTTGTATCTCTTGTTTCTGCCGATAACTGTTCTGTTTGGACACCACTGGTTCATGAAATATTCCATCAAGCTTTGCGATCACAGCGGGAGACTGTTAGCACTTGTTGGCTTGAATTCGATCAGTGAACGCGATATCTGAATGCACGCCGTAGCGCAAATTGCCGAAAAGAAATCGTTGGCGACTCGGCGAGCAGCGAGGCCCAAAAGACGCATCGCCAACTTCTTGATCGTTGGGTGTGGTTTGCGCCGGCTGCACGATACCCGACTGCAAAGTGCAATCCAGTCGGTTCTGGATGAAATAGATTTGCAGCACCTGCGCGATAACCACCCGTGCCGCAACTGTGCCGACCGCGCTGAGATGTATCAATTTGTTCAATCTTCTGCTATAGGAGACGAGCCGATTGACTTCCTCGAATTTGGAGTCTTTCGTGGTGACTCGATCCGAGAGTGGAGCGAACTGAATCAGCGCTCGGAAAGCCGGTTTTATGGATTTGATTCCTTCGAGGGACTGCCGGACGCGTGGAGGGAAGGACAAGGGAAAGGCCACTTCGACATGCATGGGGCAGTGCCGAAAATCGCTGATGCCCGCGTGAGCCTGATCAAAGGATGGTTTGATGAGACAGTTCCTATTTTTCTCCGCGACTTCACTCCAAAAAATCGCTTGTTGCTCCACCTTGATGCAGATCTCTATTCGTCCACCTTGGTCCCTTTGGTTTTATTCCTACGCTATCTGCGCGCTGGCTCGCTACTCATTTTTGACGAATTCTATGATCGCAACCATGAATTCAAGGCCTTTCAAGATTTCTTGAAGATCTCGAAACACCCATATCGGCTCGTTTGCCAAATGGAAAACTACGCCAAGGTGTGTATCGAGTTGCTCTAACGCGGCGGTAGTAAAGAGGCACAGATGTTCTGCGAGCATTAAATGATGGCTTCGCCGCTGGTTTTGATCGGTTTCGCGGAAGCGCTTTCTTCTCCCGAAGTGGCCTGGAGTTTGGTGGACGCGGGTTTTCGTGTCGCCACCTTCTCGCGGAAGGGGCGCAGGTCCGCGTTACGTCATAGCCGCTACGTAACGGTTTTCGATATCACAGCGCCGGAAGTGAACGCGGTTGCTGCTCTTGCTGAGTTGCATTCCATCTTGTCCTCGACCGCCGAGTCCAGACCTTCCGTGTTGTTTCCCCTAGACGATGCTGCACTTTGGTTGTGCTGCGAGAAGCCGCTGCCACAGGAATGGCTCCTAGCAGGGCCATCTTCGGCTGGAGCCCGATTCGCCCTAGATAAATCAGTGCAGATCAACGCGGCCTTGAACTCTGGCTTGCAGGTTCCCCCCACGACGGTCGCGGAGACTAAAGAGCAGATTCTGACTCGTGTTAGCCAGTTTCCAGTGATGCTCAAACCAGCGAAGGCAGTTATCCCGGCAGAGACCTATTTGCGGAAGGGATCAAATTGGATCTGCGCGAATCGACAGGAACTCGACCGCGCTTTATTGCAGTGGGATGAAGAATATTTACTGCTGGTCCAGACTTACGTCACAGGAGTGGGTATAGGCGTTTTCGGTTTTGCCGGTGCGCGCGGTGTCGAGTGCTGGAGCGCTCATCGCCGGTTACGGATGATGAACCCGCATGGCTCAGGCTCTAGTGCCTGCGCCTCCCGCGCGGTTCCAGAAAATCTCAAAGAGCCTATTCAGCGCATGATTCTGGGAAACGGATGGCGCGGACTATTCATGGTCGAGCTCCTCCAAGACCATTCAGGGCAATATTGGTTTGTCGAGTTCAACGGGCGGCCTTGGGGCAGCATGGCGCTCTCGCGTCGGCAAGGCCTCGAGTATCCGGCTTGGAATGCCAGGCTGGCCTTGGCTCCAGATTCTTCAGGTCAGCGCTCCGAACCCACCGGCTCCGAGGTGATATGCCGCAATCTCGGGCGTGAGCTCATGCATCTTTTGTTTGTGTTACGTGGCCGCAAATCGAAAGCAATCGAAAAGTGGCCTTCGTTTTGGCGATCTCTCGCAGATGTGTTGTCTATCAGCCGACGGGATTATTTCTATAATTTTCGCGCTGATGACTTACGGGTTTTCTTTAGCGACTGCTTTTGCACAATTCGCGACCAGGTTTTTAGACGAGCAGACCGGGAACAAAAAGTGTGATCAAGGCCGCATGTCATATTCATTCCGAGTGGTCTTACGATGGCAAATGGCCTTTGCCAAAGCTGGCGGCGGAGTTTGGGCGTCGGGGCTATCGCGCGCTGCTGATGACCGAACACGACCGTGGTTTCACTCAAGCCCGGCTGCAGGAATATCGTGAGGCCTGCGCTCAGGCCAGCACAAAGGACGTTTTGATGGTGCCTGGCATCGAATACAGCGATCGAGAGAACATCGTTCACATACTCGTCTGGGGATCTGTTCCCTTTCTAGGTGAAGCTCTGCCAACTATCGAACTTCTGGACAAGGTCGAAGCTGCGCACGGGATCGCCGTATTCGCTCACCCTTCGCGAAAGGAAGCATGGAAAGGATTTGATCCGAAGTGGGTCTCCAAACTTTTAGGCATCGAGATCTGGAATCGTAAGACCGACGGGTGGGCGCCGAGCAAAACTGCGCTGCCGCTGATTGAACACGATGCTTTGCTTCCGTTCGTTGGAATGGATTTTCATTCTTCAAGACAGTTTTTCCCTTTAGTGACTCAGCTTGAGCTTGAAACACCCGTTACTGAAACATCGGTCCTTCAAGGTCTCACCCTTCGACGATGCCGCAGCACCGCATTCGGGAAGCCAGTTGTCCAGCACGGATCAAATGATTGGCGATTGATCGGGTTGCGTGCTGCCGAGCGTTGCCGCCGCTCGATCGCCATAACTCGCCGGTTGTTTGCCAACGGCTAATTGGCACTGCTCTGCGATCAAAGATGTGAAATCCCGTTGTATCACCGCTTGGGCTCGGATCCCGGCAACTGAAATCTGCCTTTCGCAAGAATTCTCCTCAGAGCCGGAATAATCATTACGAGGATTTTTGATGGGTTATCTGGCTCTATTATTTTGTGTGGCGTTTACGGTGTGGTTGCTGCGTAAAGACGTTGCAATCAGAGGGCGCCTGCCACGGGCGCTTTGGATTCCGTTGCTATGGTTCCTTATGTATAGTTCACGCCCTATTGCGCGATGGTTAGGGGCCGGGGGTGGTGCGACCGAGGAAGAAGGCAGCCCGATTGATGCGATAGTCCAATTTTGTTTGATCGCAGGCGCGTTTGTGGTTCTCAACCGTCGCGCGTTTCCATGGGGTAAGCTAGTGTCATTGAATCCGGCGTTCTTCGTTCTGTTTTTTTATTTCGCTCTCAGCATCTTGTGGGCAATTTACCCGTTCATCGCTTTTAAGCGCTTATTCAAGGAGTTCGGCAACGTGATGATAATATTGGTCATACTGACCGAGGCCGATCCCGCCGCTGCCTTTAAAACCATCTGCATCCGTTGCGCGACCGTTTGGTTTCCGCTCTCAGAGGTCTTGATCAGGTGGTTTCCATATTATGGTCGTCAGTACGGCAATGGCGGTGCTGCAATGGTAACGGGCGTTACTACCCAAAAGAACAGCCTTGGCGAGATCTGCGCTTTTTTTGGCCTCGTAATTCTTTGGGATATGATCGACCGGTATCGAAACCGGACTCGCGGATCGCCGCGGGGCTCGTTCTGGCCGGCCGCCATCGTGCTGGCGATGGGAATGGCCTTGCTACTGCAGTCCCAGAGCAAAACCTCTCTGCTTGCATTCGGGATAGGCGTCGCGATTTTCTTCAGCGCCGGCGTTAAACTAGTCGCCCGGGCACCGGCTTTTTTTGCAAAGTGCATCTTCCTGGCGGTTGCCATCGGGCTCATGATCACCGCGATATGGACAATAACAGTCGCACCGTTGCTTGAGTCAATCGGGCGTGATCCCACCTTTACCGAAAGGACGAGAATTTGGAGTACCGTTCTCGATCAGAACATTAACCCCATAATTGGTTGCGGGTTTTTTAGCTTCTGGCTGGAAAAAGGTCCCTCTGTTTGGCGGGAATTCGTTAATTTTCAAATGAACACTGCGCACTCCGGATATTTGGAGATGTACCTGGATGGCGGATTGATAGGGTGTGCCCTGCTCGGCGCGTACTTACTGTACACCAGTTGGCGCGCTGCGAAGTTGTTTTCAAATGAAAATACATTTGCTCGAACATTGTTCGCCGTGATCATGATGGCCCTCATCATTAACTTTTCGGAGACCTGCTTCTTTCGACTCGGTCTGACCTGGTGTTCGTTGGTTCTGGCCACGCTGGCAACTCATCCGTTGATCCTGCGAGCCAATAACATGGAGGAGAATGCAGAAAGCTATTCTCCTGAACCGGTTTCTGCCACCGTGGTGGAGAGTTTTCTATGAGTCCCGGTAATTATCTCGACCGGCTACGTTTCCGCTACCGCCGCGAGGTCTGTAAACGCTTGGCCAGGCGTCCTTATCGCTTTCGAATTTCGCGGCCGATTATTTCCTTCAGCTTTGATGACTTTCCAGCGAGCGCGGCCACCGTCGGTGGATCAATCTTGAGGCGCTTCGGAATATCCGCGACGTACTACGTGTCGTTAGGGTTGGCCGGGGCGGTGACACCGGCCAGCGTGATGTTTGAGCGTGAGGACCTTCTTGGAATTGCCGCCGAGGGCCATGAATTTGGATGTCATACGTTTGATCATCACGATGCCTGGGAAACGGACGCCCAGACGTTTGCAGCTTCGCTGGATCGAAATCGCGCGGAGTTAGAAAACCAATTTCCAGAAGCGACTTTCCAGACGATGTCTTATCCGATTAGTTGTCCTAGGCCAGGCGTGAAGCGTCAGGCCGCGATCCGCTTCACGGTATGCAGAGGTGGAGGACAAGCGGTGAATATCGATGAGCTGGACCGAAATTATGTGAAGGCCTTTTTTATCGAGAAGAGCAGGAACTCACTGGCTCCCATCAGATCGGTGATCGATCAAGCTTGCGTTGCAAACGGGTGGCTCATCTTCGTCACGCACGATATCTCCGACCATCCAACTCGCTTTGGCTGCACACCGCAGTTTTTCGAAGACATCGCAAAATACGCAGTCAAGTCGGAGGCAAGGATCCTTCCTGTGTCCAAAGCCTGGGAAGCGATTCGGAGCCAGAACCAACGGTCAGACCGGGGACACGAGGTTTCAGCGTTGAGGAGCCGCTCCCAATAATTTGGTAGAGCCGCCTTCAGATATTCCACAAGGTGGTACGATAAGTCCTAGTTTTATGGCTGCTCAGTGACGCGGTCTATGGTTTTGATTGCTTGTATTAGATGTTTTAATTGGCCCTGCAAGCTCGCGAAGCTTTTGAGTTTGATCCTGGTTTTGGAGATTGCCTCTCTCGATGCCGAGATTATCCCTGCGAGTCGCCGGATTGAGTGGTCTGTCGGAAAGACAGTTGGCGTACCAGGCGGAATTCCAAACCGCACAACCATCGGGAAGAACGCCGTGACGGAGTATGGTGCTGACCCAACAGGCACTACGGATTCAACCGCAGCTATCCAAAACGCAATAAATAATGCGCGAAGTGGTCAGGTTGTGTATATCCCGGAGGGCACATATAGAATCGCAGGAAATATTACTCCCAGATCGAACGCAACACTTCGGGGAGCAGGAATGGGTCTCACAATCTTAAAGCCTCAAGGAGGAGGTAATGGCATAATCCAAAATTCTGGGGATTGGCCAGTTCCATCTCCTACAATTACGATCACGAGCGGTGCCACGAAAGGAAGTGACAGTGTAACCGTTAATAGAAGCTCGGGCGCAGCGGCACATAAATTGATTACAATTTCTTCAATCAATCCCCCGTATGTCTGGCATCTGGCATCAACATATCGCAATGGCCCAAACTACAATGGTCTGGATAAGACCCGGCTACTCAGTTCTACCCATTATGTCACGTCGATCAGAGGTAAAACGATTAATTTCAGTCCGCCGCTCCCCATCGATATGGCAAATGCACCCAAAATTACGCCTTGGAAGTCCATACTTCTCGTGGGATTTGGCCTCGAAGACATGACGTTTGATATGACAGATAGCAAAGCTGCGGCACCGATCTTTTTAGCCCAGCCATACTCGTGCTGGATAAAGGGTGTTGAGGTAGCCAATACTCGAAGTCGTCAGATGTGGTTTTATCAGATGGTAAACTGTGAAATTCGCGAGTGCTACGTCCACGACACAATTGGCACGGGACCAAATCACGAAGGCATCGATCTGGCGCTGGAATGCTGCTTTAATCTGATCGAAAACAATATCTGCATCAATGCTGGCAAACCAGCAATTATACTAGGGGACTATGGAGGTGGCTGTGACGGCAACGTCATTGGATACAACTACGTCCACAACGCCAACACTGTCTCTTCTCCAGTAGAGTATTCCATTTCGGTAAACCACGGCCCACACAATGTCATGAATCTTGTTGAAGGAAACGTCGGGCAGGGTGTGAACTCCGATGGTTACTTCGGCAGTGCGTCACACAATACGTTCTTTCGCAATTATCTGTCCGGCGATTACCCATCAAATGTCGATTGGCCAATAACCGTACAGATGTGCAAGTGGAGCTATTACATGAATTTCGTTGGCAACGTTCTGGGCAAATCTGGCTTGGGCCAAATTTATCAGGCAACTAGCAGCGATTACCCAAACACCGTAAAGGTAATTTGGGAGTTGGGCTATCCCAACACTGGGAACACATCCTACACCGGAACCTATGATGGCACGCCGACGACTCCTGGAAATGCCGATCCGACAAGTAAACGCGATATTGCTGTAGAAGGTAGTGCCATTCGGCACGGCAACTTTGATTATGCGACGGACAACACGATTTGGGATTCTTCAATCGCCGACCACTCTCTCCCTGACTCTCTTTATCTCACCGCCAGGTCGGCATGGTGGGGATCATTGGCGTGGCCAACGATTGGTCCGGATCGTAGTCCAATGGTGGGCCAAATTCCGGCCGAAAGAAGGTACTTGGCAATGCCGCACCTCGCACCGAATCAGCCAGAGAACTTGCGATAATTGTCGGGGCGATTCTGGCCGAGCCAACGTTTGGAAGACTTGGCGCTTGGCGCCTGAAGTGCGGTTTTAGATACAGATTTGTTCGGGCCACTGCCGGGCTCCGGGACCTAGTTCATGATTACGAAGCAACCTACTGGTAGTCCTCAGTTATTCTCGACGACATCGAGCGGTGTCTGCGCGTTGGATCCGAACGAGCATCACTTCAGAACCGATCACCTGCTCGCCAATCTGAGAAGCCACACGATCTCAAGCGGATTCGTTACCATGAGCGCGCAAGCCGCAAGGTTCCTGTTGAATTTGGCCTATACGATGATTATGGCACGATTGCTTGCACCGCCGGAATTCGGGGTAGTGGCAATGGTGACCGCAGTGACTGTCCTCATTGGTACGGTTGCGGATGCCGGTCTTTTCACGGCTACGCTTCAACGGCAACATATTACGCATGCCCAGGTATCCAATCTCTTTTGGGTCAATGTGGCTACGAGTGGCCTGCTTGCCTTGATTCTCGCGGCCTTGGCCCCTGCGCTCGCAGCATTTTACCACGAGCCGCGGGTTGAAGGAATTGCGTTGGTCCTTTCCCTCTCATTTCCCCTTAGCGGTTGTGCGGCACAACATTTCGCCCTGCTAAGTCGCCAAATGCGTTTTAAAGCAAAGGCAAGAATTGAGGTGATCTCACTTGGGGTGGGATGTTGTACCGGGCTGGGGATGGCTTTGCTTCAATTCCGCTACTGGTCCTTGGTCGGTGCGACGCTCGCTACAGCGGCTGTCGGTTGCCTGTTGGCTTGGTCAGCGTCGGGGTGGCGTCCTCAACTGCCAAGAAAGCGCAGCGGCACAGCATCGTTGATCGGCTTCGGAGCCAATCTCAGTGTTGGCCAACTCATCTATTCTATCGCGCGTAGCAGCGACATCTTACTCATCGGCCGCTTCTTTGGCTCTGGCGCCACCGGTCTGTACTCGCGCGCTTCCATCCTGTTGATGCGGCCGCTGGAGCAGTTTCTTCGTCCCATCGACGCTGTTTTTGAACCAACTCTCTCGCGGCTACAGTCTGAGCCGGCGCGGTACCGACGTACATTCTTGCAAGTGTACTGCGCAATTGCGTTAATAAGCTTTCTTTTTACCGGAATCTTTCTTGCGCTGCCGCACCCCTTGATTCTCGTGACGCTAGGACCGAAATGGGAGAAGGCAGATGCGATATTTGCTGGGTTTACTTTGGTTGCTCTTTTCTTTCCGCTGGCCAAACCATCCGAATGGTTGTTCACCAGTCAGGGCCGGGGCCGTGATTCCTTGGTAGCGTGCGTGGCCCAAGCTGTCGTTTCCGTCTTGTCATTTCTTGTGGGTTTGCCTTTCGGTCCTGCCGGCATAGCGATCTCCTTTTCGGTTGCCTGTCTTGTTATTCAGCTCCCGATTTTGAACTATCTAGCTGGCCGGCGCGGGCCGGTTAGCACGTCAGATTTGTGGATCACCTTCTTCTCCCACCTGCCTCTCTGGATAGTTGTCTTTGCCGTAACCCGCTTGACCTATTCGCTGATCCCTCATGTGGCTCCGATAGTTCAGGTAGTTATTCCTGGTTTTGCCGGCGCGGTCGTGGGAGTCGGATTTATCTGGACTTATGCACCAACACGTCGCACAGCGCTCAGTCTTTTGGACGTCCTTCGGGAACTCAAATCGTTACGAGCAAAGGCGGCAGAAACATCCAGTCGCATTCCGACGTGACAAAGCAGATGCAAAGAAAAGAGACCTATCTTGCCAAAACCATCACGAATGCTCTGGGGAGCTATTAATCGAAAAGAACGGTGGGGGCTCTCATGGCACGGTTGGTTGATCTGTGTTTTCCTAGGATCTGCAGGTTGTTGTTGGTTCTTATTCGGTGCTCATTCCTTCCTTGCGATTTCACAGCCTGCGAACAGCGGCATTCTGGTAGTCGAAGGATGGGTCCAGGACTACGCGATCGTTGCCGCCTCGCAGGAATTTAAGAGCGGACACTACCAACACATTCTCACAACCGGTGGCCCAGTTACCGGGCTTGGTCATTACATTAACGATTATCAAACAGAGGCCAGCGTCGGCGCCGCTCGCTTAAGGAAAATTGGTCTTCCGGAAGACTCCCTGCAGATGGTTCCTTCGCGCGTGATGAATCGGGACCGAACATACGCTGCGGCTGTCGCTTTGCGAGAATGGTTCCGTGAACACGATATGGCACCGAAAAGTTTAAATGTTTTGACGGAGAATGTGCACGCGCGAAGGACAAGGCTTCTATTTCAAAAGGCGCTCGGCGATGATGTGCTTGTGGGCATCATCGCGGTCCCGAATCCCGATTATGACTCGAAACACTGGTGGCGCTATAGCGAAGGCGTGAAAGGTGTCATTAGCGAAGGCGCTGCCTATGTATATGCCAGACTCTTCTTTTATCCTTGGGAACCGCCGCGCGGAGCGAAAGCAGCCGTAGTCTCTCAAAGCGATACCAAACAATGAAAGTAGCCATTATCGGACTTGGTTATGTGGGACTGCCGCTTTCGCTCCAGTTTGCGCGGTCGTGCACGGAAGTTATCGGCATTGATGTCGATCCTCAAAAGGTCGAACTGCTCAATAAAGGGCAAAGCTATATCAAGCACATAGCGTCCGCTGATATAGCCGAGCTGGTAACTACGAAGAAATTCTCTGCTTCCACTGACTTCAGCAGACTTAAAGAGGTTGAGGCAGTAATCATCTGCGTGCCGACGCCATTGAACAAGAACCGCGAGCCGAATCTCTCGTACGTTCTCGAGACTGGCCAGTCGATCGCGCCGCACCTGGTCAGAGGGATGCTTGTCGTGCTTGAATCGACAACCTACCCCGGAACGACGGAGGAAGATTTGCGGGCCGTTCTGGAGGAGGGATCGGGTATGAAAGCGGGTGCGAATTTTCATTTGGCCTTTTCGCCAGAGCGCGAGGACCCGGCTAACGACCAGAGCAAGGTCAAGAGCATTCCGAAAGTGGTCGGTGGTTATACCAAAGCTTGTCTGGATCGGGCGCTGGCGCTTTATGGCCAGGTGGTCGAGAGACTCGTGCCCGTCTCCTCCTGTCGTGTAGCTGAAGCTACGAAGCTGCTTGAGAACATCTTTCGCAGTGTGAACATCGCGCTCGTTAATGAGCTAAAGCTAGTTTACGGCGCGATGGGGATCGACATCTGGGAAGTGGTTGAAGCCGCGAAGACGAAGCCGTTCGGGTTTATGCCGTTCTATCCGGGTCCTGGTCTGGGCGGTCACTGCATCCCGATCGATCCTTTCTATCTGACTTGGAAAGCGCGCGAGTACGGTCAGCACACGCGGTTCATCGAGCTGGCGGGCGAGATTAACACACAGATGCCGCAACATGTGGTGCATCGCGTGGCCGATGCGCTCAATGCCCAACAAAAATCGATTAGTAGCTCCAAAATCCTCATCCTCGGACTCGCATATAAGCCGAATGTCGATGATGAACGCGAATCGCCGAGCTATGTGTTGATGAATCTATTGAGCGAACGCGGCGCAAAGGTGGAGTACTTCGACCCGTATGTGCCTGTGATCAAACCGACCCGCGAGCATCCCCAGTTTGCTGGGAAGAAGTCCTTCGAATGGAATCGCGCCACGATCGAAGGTTTTGATCTCGTGCTTATCGCGACAAATCATTCGTGCGTGAACTATCAAGAATTGGGCAATTGGGCCCAGTGTGTCGTGGACACTCGAAACGCCATGGCGTCTGTCAAGGGCGTTTCGGGTAAGGTCTGGAAAGCGTAGAGGCATCTCGGAAATCAAACGATACATCGCCCGGCTGCGTGAGATCGCCGCCGACGGGCTCTCTAATTGTGTAGCGATCCCGGTCGGCCCCATTTTGGCGCGCGCATAAAGGCTCTGCAAATTCCGCCTAGCTTTCGCAAAATCTGGGCAGCAGAATTGTTTTTGGCTGCCCAATTAAGGAGGCGTGAACGCTAACCAGCCAGAGAAATTGGTTCCTCCGGCGGACCGAAACCGGGTTCAAATCAGCTGGTGACACCGCGAATTCGGACGAATTGAATTCCCCACTTCGAGCTATCCGTTATCGCGACTGACACGGCGGTCCTTGAGAATTGATATCATCAAGGCGAAGACGGGATTTCTTTGCCGGTCAAAGGATCCAGCTCATCTGGCGAGGGCAATTAGGACCTATTTTGCGGCTGATCTGTATGAAAATCTGGAGGCGCGTCGCACCAAATTCGAGAGTTTGCCAATGAGCGGAACTCGTGGACAAGGTTGGGGGGAGATTCTGCATGCGGGGTTATTGACCGGTGCTTGCGAAATAAATGGCCCGAATAGATTAAATAAATAAGCATAAATAAATATGAATAATTTACTTGTTATGGCAATTGATCCTGATACAAGCGCAGAGCATGAAATCCACAGCAGCGTTTGTAATCGTGATTTTGAGCAGTTTTTCCGCCCCGCGTTGCGGGGCTACGATTTACAATTCCGACGGATCGGCCGCCAACGTTCAAGCCTTGACCAATATCGCAACTGACGGCGACACCATCACACTGCCGGCCGGAACATTCGTTTGGACGACCGGGAGTACGATCACTAAAGGCATCACGCTGCAGGGCGCTGGCTCCGATTTGACCGTTATCGAAAGGTCTGGCACTGCGCCACTCATTCAAATCCAAGGATTGCCGTCCGATTTACCGGTCCGCGTCACAGGCATCAGATTCAATGCTCATGTAGGTCAGAATGGAGATTTAACTTCAATTTACGTTACCGGTCCATCTGGAGGGACGTGGGGCCTGACCCAAATCAGAATCGATAACTGCTACTTTTACGGGGGACAGCGCAATATCGTTTTCCTCCATAGAGCAAGTGGAGTAGTTGATCATTGCACGTTTCAGGATGTCGCCATCGCAACGGAAGTCTATGGCGATGATGACTACGCCTGGGCGAGGGCTGGCGCACCGCAATTCGGCACAGCGGATACCACGGTGTTTTTTGAGGACAACTATTTTATCGCAGACGGCGCCATTACATACTTTGATACGCTTGGAGATACGTTCACCGGGGGAAGATTCACATGGCGGCATAACACTTTTGATCTCTCTGCGTTCTCAGCGTGGAACTTTGGATCGTTAATCACTGCCCACGGAAACCAGGCTTATTGGACGGGAATTAACGATTGGAATAGAGGCGGAATCATGTGCGAATTTTATGAGAACAACGTCATCGTGAGCTCCGCTTACAGACTGCTATGGTTTAGGGGAGGACGTAATCTTGTCGCTAATAATACATTTTCGGGAATCATCAGCGCATTCGTGCATTTCAGCGAAGAAGAACCAAGTAGCATTTTACCTCTGCGAATTGGCGGATGGAATGCCGAAGATCAGGTCAACAATACGTTCGTTTGGGCTAACACCGTGAACGGCCAGCCACAAACCGATTCGATGGTGCGATGCTGGGACACTGCCAGCGATACGTTTATCCAGCTGGGCCGCGATTATTGGCTCGTGCGTCCAAGCTCGAACACCGTTACCAATTATCCTCAGCCTGGGCTGCCAAGTTTGCCCGGTTATCCGTCACCATACAGCTCGCCAGTCACTTCTTGGATGCCTTATACCTACCCTCACCCATTGACCGGAAGCGGCCCTGGTCCAACCCCTACACCCACAGCTACTCCTTCTCCCACGGCTACCCCGCCGCCCTGTGTAGCAACCGTTCCGAACTTTGTCGGCGCACGCATGCGCACAGCCGCCACGCTATGGGAACAGGCTGGCTTTAGCCCAGCTAACATTACGATCACTGGCGGTCCCGGGCGACGCATCACTTGGCAGAGTCTTCCCGCCGGTTCGTTAGCCGATTGCGCGACCGCAACGATTACGGTCGGCCCGTAATTCTAGGGCAGCCGTATATCGGCTGCGCGGGCTTTTGCAGGTGACACGCCTGCCTCACGAGACGCTTTGACGGCACGCGCTCGCGCGTGAAGCGGCTGTGGATTCTTGTTCTCGCCAGCACCTATGACGGATTGCTTTTTTATGCCACCTCGACCGCGCCGCCGCAACAATTTCAACGCATTTGTTCTTGCCTAGCAGTAATTGCTTCGATTAGATGAGCCGCATGACGCAGAGTAGAAAAGATGTTTGCGAGGATCGAGGATTGACAGGTACCGAGGTGGTTCGTCGCAAGATTTGCGGCGCGCGAGCCGTCTTCTGCGTTCGTGCTTTTCTGGTTTTGGCCGCGCTCACGTGCGGCGGTTGCCAGACTCCCACTCAGGCCTTGCCTAATCCACCAGGTCCTAAGACAGCGGTAAGGCTCGCTCCCGGAGATACAATCAAGGTTTCCTATGCCGACGAGAGCGTCCCGGATCAAACGCAGAAAATTCGCAGGGACGGCAAGGTGAGTCTGCCGCTAATCGGCGAAGTAACGGCTGCCGGCAAGAGGACTATCGATTTTCAACATGAGCTCGTCAGCCGCTACGAAGGGCAACTTGAAAATAGCGAAGTGCTGGTCACGCTGGAAAACGGCACGGCAGCCGTGACCGTGTCCGGATTTGCCAATAAGCCGGGCCTAGTAGCTTTTGATCGGCCGACGACTGTTTACCAAGCGGTTATGCAAGCGGGCGGAGCAAGTGACTACGGCAGCGTCAGCAATATTCATCTGACTCGCATAATCAACGGAGAACAGCGTACCGAGACCATTAATCTTCGACCGACGATTCGCGGCCACCCTACGAAACCAAAATATGTCCAAGACGGGGACGTGATCTACATCGGGCGCAGCTGGTTCTAATTTGAGGTGCCGGAAGGGCGCGATGTGCCAACACACGTGATTTTGCCATGTCGAATTTACCAGGCCACTAAACATGTTGATTCGCTCACTCTCGCGCTTCTCTTCGCTGCTTCTTTCATAGTTCCCCTCCAGGTGATAGCTCAGGAGACGTCGGCTTCGCCGTTCGAAGAGGCCGGTATAGGCTGGCTGTCAGCTATTCCAATTCAGATCACGGCGGGCGTGGACATGGGCTACGACGACAACGCTACCCTAACTCCCAGCCCCGAAGGCTCATTATTCGTCGGCGAAAACGTTGTCCTCACTTATAATCGAGCCAGCGGACAGACACAGTTTTATGGGCTTGGTATCGGGCGCTTTGACCAGTATTTCGATGTGAACCGGAACGACGTGAACGGAAATGTCACCATGTCGCTCACGCATAAATTCTCCACACGGCTTTCGTTTTACGCCAGCGTCTTCGCCGCTTACCAGACGGCGCCCAATTTCCAATCAAATGTCGGCCCGGAGAACGTGGTTTCCGATCACTTCTACACGACCGATATTTTTTCGCTGACTTATCACTGGTTCCCGCGATTTTCCATGATAACAAGCTACACGTTCGAAGCCGTTAAGTACGCTCAGGCGTCGATCGGGAATTCTCAAGACCGGGTCGACAACACCTTTGGCGAGAAGTTTCAATTTAGCCTGACGCGCCGCACCAATCTGGTTGGGGAATATCGTTTTGAAACAATCAATTACGATACCGCACCGACCGATTCCACCACTCATTTTATCCTCGCGGGTATCGATCATAATCTGACCGAGCACTTGATCGTTCACGCGCGCGCCGGCGAATCATTTCGCTCCCTGGAAAACAAAGGGAGTATGGCCAGTCCGTACTTTGAAAGTGCGGTTGATTACGTGAGCAGCAATCACTCGCTGAGCTGGACGACCAGCTATGGATTCGAATCGCCCACCGCGGCAGGCGTGACGACTACCAAGACGTGGCGAACCGGCTTGATATTGACCTATGGTCTGACTTCGCGGCTCAGCTCGACCGCTGGAGTTTACTATCATCACGATGAAAATTCAGGCGAAACCGGCTCTACAGGGACGCAGGATTCTTTCAATCTTACTCTCGGCCTCCGTTATACGATCAATAAGCATTTCGCATTGCACGTTGACTACAGCCATACCACGCTGGGTTCGCTGGGATCGACACCGGGTTACTCAGAGAATCGCTACTTCGGCGGACTGACTTACACCTACTGAAGAATCTGCAAGCGCAGCAGCTCACAGAGGAAGCGTCGCGGGCAAAAATCGATAATTACTGTCTGGGCTTAACCTGAAAAACACGCATTGACAATGCCGTCTTCACCAAACGGAACCGCTGCTCGCAAAACCATCATCCCTACACAGGCAGCGAACATCCCTCTTGGATCTACTTCGCCGGAGAGGAAGATGTGGCGGTCTTGGGGCGGTGCGTGTTATGCGATTGTGCTACTGGCAGCTTTCGGGCGGCCGCTTCTTGGTCTGATAAATTACGCAGCCGGGAGCCAGCTGTATTCATACATTTTATTGATACCGTTCGTTTCTGCTTACGTGCTTTATATCCGGCGTGATCAATTACCGAGAAATTACGTTGTCGATCTTCCACTCGCGATCGTGTCCCTAGCCGCCGGTCTCGGCGCTCTGGCGTTCACATACTGGTTGGATTTCACGGGGCGAGCCCCGACCAATAATGATCGCTTCGTGCTGGTCACTCTGTCATTCCTTTGCTGCCTTGCGGCGGGAGGGTTTTTCTTTTTTGGGCGTGGGTGGATGCGAGCAGCCGCTTTTCCACTGGCCTATCTAATTTTCATGGTGCCGATGCCGGATGCCATGGCAGATGTGCTTGAAACGGCTTCAAAATTTGCTTCGGCCGAAGTAGCGAACCTTCTTTTCCAACTCAGCGGAACGCCTTTTCTCCGCGCGGGCCTTTTTTTCCAACTGCCGAACATCACGATTGAAGTTGCACAGGAATGCAGCGGCATTCGATCGAGCTTTGTGCTTTTCATGACCAGCATCCTGGCCGCCAATTTATTCCTGAAGACGCGGTGGCGGCGTTTTGCGCTTGTCGCTTTGGTCATTCCGCTCGCCATTTTACGGAACGGATTTCGCATCCTGGTGATCGGACTTCTCTGCGTGAATATAGGCCCGCAGATGATTCACAGTCTCATCCATCGCCGCGGTGGGCCTGTCTTCTTCGTGCTTGCTCTGATTCCATTTCTTCTAGTGTTGTGGTGGCTTTGCAAGGGGGGACGTCCGAACCCGACAACCGAAACGTGCTTAGCTTCACTAAAAGGTTAGAACCGCCAGTTTCCTACCAGATCGGCTTGCTTCGCAGCTCTCTTTTTCCGTTTTACGCAAGTTTTTTGGCAACTTCGCCCTCTAGGTTCCGTAGAAACGCTTGGGAGAACCAGCTTTGACTCAGACCTTTGCGACGGTTCGCTCGCGGAGAGGTGTCTTTGCTGAATCAATGAGATTTCGATTTAGCTATCGGTCGCAGGCTCGTTCCGTAGTCGGAACTGCAATGCGACTCATCACATCTGCTCGGAGCGAATTGTGAGCTTCAATTCTGCGTTAGCTTTGGGAGCCGGCATGTTTAGTGCCGCCCTGGCCGTGGCGGCGGCGTGCCGCGCGCGCCGTTCACTAGCGACTTGGTGCTTCTCTGCAGGGATGCTGACTTTCGCGCTGGAAAGTTTGTTCGGCGCGATATGGCACGACGCGGTTGTTCCTGAAAAGGCGGTTTTTTTTGGAACGCTGACCTTGGCAACGAAGTCATTTTTACCAGCGTTTTGGCTTTGTTTCAGCCTCACGTATTCACGTGGAAGCTCGCGCGAACTTCCGCTCAGATCCCGATTTTTGCTTCTGTCGGCGTTCTTAATCTCGGTAGGCGTATCCTTAGTTTTCCTGGATCAGTTGGCTCCAATTTTTCCTGGGATAAGCGGAAGCCGCGGGATCAGCGCTGACGCAGCGGCCAAAGCGCTGAATGGCATTCTACTCGTGGCAGCGGTGCTGGTTCTCATGAATCTGGAAAGGACATTCCGAGCGGCTGTGGGGACGATGCAGTGGAGGATAAAGTTTATCGTTCTTGGGCTCGGGATCGTGTTTGGCGCGAGGATCTATACTCTCAGCCAAGCGCTCCTCTTTTCCGGAGGCGCTCCGCCACTGAACGGCGTCGATACAGTGGCGCTCTTGATCGGGTGCGCGTTGATCGTGGTGGCGTTCGTTCGGAGTGGCTTCGGCGAAATCGATGTGTATCCGTCCCATGCTGTTCTACGCACGTCCCTGACGGTCACTCTGGTCGGCGGCTACCTTTTCATTGTGGGCGTACTCGCCCAGGTTGTAGCATGGACCGGCAGATCGGCAACTTTCCAGTTTCAAGCCTTCGTTGTGCTGTTGGGCTTTGCTCTCCTCGCCATCCTGTTGCTGTCCAATCGAATCCGGCAAAACGTTCGGTGTTTCGTTAGTCGTCATTTCAAGAGGCCGCAATATGATTTTCGCCAGATATGGACGCGCTTTACTCATTGCACGTCCAGTGTGCTGGATCAGCCCGGTCTATGCGCCGCAGCCGCAAAATTAATCTCTGAAACCTTTAGCGTGTTGTCGGTCACTATCTGGCTATTTGATGAACAGGACCGGCTCGCGTTCGCAGCGTCCACCTCGAGGTCAGAACGCGAAGCCAACGATGCAACCCCCAACCTGGCCAATTTGGGGCCAGCTTTGACGAAGATTCGCGGGCTTTCCAAGCCTTTTGATTTAGAAAAAGCTAAAGGTGATTGTGCGGAAAGCTTGAGACAAATCGCCTCAAGCCAATTTCGCACTGGAGGCAATCGGGTTTGTACACCGTTATGGACAGGAGATCGCTGCATCGGTGTGGCGCTCCTGGCAGATCGCGTGGGCGGTATTCCCTACACGGTCGAAGAATTGGACCTGCTGAAATGCATGGGCGACCAGATTGCGGTGAGTCTCCTGAATCTTCGGCTTACGGAAGAAATTATGCGGGCGAAGGAACTGGAGACCTTCCAAGCCATGTCCGCGTTCTTCGTGCATGACCTGAAAAACGCGGCCTCAACTTTAAGTCTGACACTGCAAAATCTGCCCGTGCACTTTGACGATCCCGCCTTCCGACAAGACGCCTTGCGCGGGATCGGCGAGACCGCAAATCGCATCAATCAGCTTATCAGCCGCGTTGGCGCCTTGCGACATCTCGAACTCAAACCCGTAGAAGCCGACCTCAATCTGCTTGTTGCTGACGCGCTTGAAGTCTTGAACGGCGCGCCGGAAATAAACGTCGTGAAGGAGCTTGGCCTGCAGCCAAAACTCAGGCTGGACCGAGACCAATTCCGCAGTGTGATCACTAATTTGCTCCTCAATGCTTGCGACGCGCTCGGACAACGAGGCGAGATCAGAATTGAGACGAGTCAAAGCGACAGTTGGGCGATTCTTTCAGTCGTTGACAATGGATGCGGGATGAGTCCGGCGTTCATAAAGGCCTCTCTTTTCCGCCCGTTTCAGACAACAAAGAAGAAGGGACTCGGCATCGGCATGTTTCAATCCAAGATGATCGTCGAAGCACATCGGGGAAAGATTCAGGTGGATAGTGAACCTGGCGCCGGCACAACGATCCGAGTCATGTTACCTCTGAGCCGCCAAGCAGCATGAAACCCAAAGTTCTCATTGTCGACGACGACGAAGCGATCCGGACCCAGATGAAATGGGCGCTCACCCAGGATTACGAGGTTTATTTCGCCGAAAACCGAAGAGGAGCGCTTGAAGCCTTTAACGCCAACTCGCCCGTAGTGACATTGCTAGATCTGGGTCTCCCGCCTCATCCCAATCAGTGCGACGAAGGATTAGCAGCGTTGTCCGAGCTGCTCGCCGTCGATAGTACGGCCAAAATTATCGTCATTTCTGGGCAGAGTGAAAAACAGAACGCCATTCAGGCGGTTGGCGCGGGTGCTTACGATTTCTTGTGCAAGCCCGTGGAGCTGGAGGAACTTAAACTGCTCCTTCGCCGATGCATCCAGGTGGTGGAGCTCGAGAAGGAATATCGCGAATTGCAACAGAGCCAGCATCCCGATGTGTTTGAAGAGATGCTCGGCATCAGCGCGCAAATGCAGGCGGCCTTCGCGCTCATTCGCAAAGTAGCCGGCACGGATGCACCGGTGCTCCTGCTCGGAGAAAGCGGCACTGGCAAAGAAATGGCGGCAGCAGCCATTCATCGCCGCAGTATGCGCAAAGACGGCCCCTTTGTGGCGATCAACTGCAACGCCATTCCAGAAAACCTTTTGGAAAGTGAGCTCTTCGGCCACGAAAAAGGCGCCTTCACCGGTGCTCACATTCAGCGCAAAGGGATGATGGAAACAGCCAGTGGCGGCACCTTGTTTTTGGACGAGATTGGCGAGCTTCCTCCAGCAATTCAGGTGAAGCTCCTCCGATTTCTTCAGGAACACCGTTTGCAGCGGGTGGGCGGCAGGCAGGAAATTCAAATCGACACGCGACTTGTCGCTGCGACCAACGCGGATTTAAAACAATTGATCGACACGGGAAAATTTCGCGAAGATTTATATTTTCGTCTTGCTGTTGTCACTATCCGGCTGTTGCCGCTTCGTGAGCGAGGCGAAGATGTCCTGTTTCTGGCTCGCGAATTTCTGCAAAGATATGCCGCCAAAAGCGGCCGGACAAAGCTGATTTTCGCACCCGACGCGCTGCGCGCAATCACCCGTTATTCGTGGCCCGGGAATGTGCGTGAGGTCCAAAACCGCGTCAAACGAGCCGTCATTATGACCAGCGGATCGCGAGTGACCGCAAAAGACCTCGAACTGGAACACGTCCAGGACAGGGCAGCTCCAAGCGCAACGACTTTGAGAGAGGCGCGCCAGCGCGTCGAACGTGAAATGATTGAGCAAGCGCTCAAGAGAAATTCCGGTAAAATCACTTCGGCTGCTGCCGATCTCGGGATCAGCCGGCCCACCCTTTATGAATTAATGGAAAAACTTGGCATCGCCAAAGAGCGGTCCAACTCATTTTGAAATAACACTTAAATCCAAATCAATATGCAAACGAAGCTCGTGTTCAGAACCGTGATGCTCGCCCTCGCTGTCTTCCTTATCGCCGCCTGCTCGAAGGAAGCCAAGAAGACGCGCTTGCTCGCCGAGGCTGATAATTATTTCAAAGCGGGAAACTATGACAAAGCGAAGGTGACTTACCTGAACGTGATTCGACTAGACCCTCAAAACGCGCTCGCGTTTGAGAGGATCGGCGCGATCTGGCAGGAGGATTCAGCGCCATTGCGCGCCGCTGCGTTTTTAGCAAAGGCGACCGAGCTGGACCCGAAGAACATCCAAAATCGCGTACGGCTGGCTCGTTGTTATGTGACCACCGGACGACTTGACCAGGCACAAAAAGAAGCTCTCAAATTACTCGAACAAGCTCCGGACAATGGGGAAGCCCTTGTCACGTTGACTGAAGCGGCGAAAAGTAAAGAAGACATCGAAGCCGCCGAGAAACAGCTCCAGAAATTTCCCAAAAAGAACGACGCCTCTTTCTACCTGGCCGTGGCGAACCTGTCTTTCAATGGAGGCGATCTGTCTACAGCGGGCAACGCACTCCAGCAGGCGCTCGCAGCCGATCCTAAATCGTCTGCTGCCCACATGGCGATGGGAAATTTGCACCTAGTCCAGAAGGCCCAGAAACAAGCGGGCGAAGAATTTAAGAAAGCGGCGGAGCTCGCGCCGGTTCGTTCCATGGAACGCTTGAAATACGCAGCATTCGAATCCGCTATCGGTGATGTCGAGGAAGTAAGAAGGATTGCCACCGAAATGACAAAGCAAGCGCCGGATTATCCCCCTGGCTGGACCTTGCTAGCTGAGGTTGCCTTCAAAGCCAAGAAATACGACGAGGCGCTCTCGCTGCTTGAAAATGTCTTTGGCCGCGATTCCGAATACATCGATGGCCGCCGGCTACAGGGCAATGTGCTTCTGGCAAAGGGCGACACGAAAAAAGCAATCGAAGTTCTGGAGCGACTCGATCAAACATATCCCGATAGTCCAATGATCAAATACGAATTGGCAGGCGCATATTTCAAAGATAACAACATCGCTCACGCAACGGCGGCGTTGGATCAGGCCGTCTCAATCAATCCAAATTATACTGATGCCGTCCTGCTGCTTGGCCGAATCAATGTTGCCACCGGTCATGGTGAAAAGGTGATCGAACTGCTGAACCGTTTGCTAGAAAGAAAGCCCGACCTGAAGAACGCTGCACTGCTGTTGGCCGCGGCTTATCGTTCGCTTGATCGGTTTGATGATGCCGCTGCCGTCCTCGAGAACGAAGCCAAGCTCGCGCCGAACGATGCGCAGCTCCAAATCGCCCTCGGCCTGACATATAGCCAAGCCAAAAGGAATAACGAAGCGCGCCAGGCATTCGAAAAAGCCGCACAGCTCGCGCCGGATAACTTGTCGCCGGTCGATCAACTGGTCGATCTGGACTTGCTAGAGAAACATTTCGATGCCGCGCGGCAGCGGATACGGCGACAGTTTGAAAAAACGCCCGACTCACCAGCTGCCCATTATCTTGAAGGTAAAATCCTTGCCGCTGAAGGAAAATGGGATGCAGCCCAAGCAGAGCTTCACAAGACGCTCCAGCTGGATCCGAATTTTGTCGCCGCCTGCGATCTACTGGTCCAGAGCTATCTTGCCACCAATAAAGTTTCGCAGGCGATCAACGAATTACAGGCGCAGCTTGCGAAGACTCCCAATGCGCAGGCGCTGCTGACGCTGGCGCTCCTATACGAGCGGACAGGGGATTTTCCACAGGCGCGCGACGTGTATGAGAAGCTCCTCGCCATCAACCCGAACTTTGTCCTCGCATTAAACAACCTCGCTTATCTTTACACCGAGCACCTGAACAACCTCGACAAGGCTTACGAGCTGGCGCGCAAGGCCCACGATCTTCAACCGCAGGATGCTGCTGCCGGCGACACTCTAGGCTGGGTTCTTTACAAACGCGGCGACTATCAACAGGCGCTGTCGATTCTACAGGAGAGCGCCGAAAAACTCCCCGATGTTCCGGAGATTCAATTTCACCTGGGCATGACTGCCTACATGATGGGCCAGACAGATCTGGCCAGGGCCGCCCTCCAAAAAGCCTCGCGCACAGCGAAAGATTTCCCGGGCAAGGACGAGGGCAAACGTCGTCTCGCTTTGCTCGAGAGCGAGACAGGCGTCTCCGCGGACTTGTCGATCTCACAACTGGAGGCGATGACAAAAGAGCAGCCCAACGATGTCGTTTCTCAGATGCGTTTGGGAGAAGCTTACGAAAAACAAGGCGCACCGGATAAGGCGGCGGCGGCTTTTGAGCAAGCTCTGAAACTGAATCCAAAGTTAGTTGCGGCTATAACCAAGCTGGCGCAACTCAATGCCGGGCCGCTCCAGAACAAGGAGAAAGCTCTCGCTTACGCAAAGAAAGCGCGCGAGCTCGCGCCAGCCGATCCTCAAGTTGCCGGCGTTCTCGGAAAAGTTGCCTATCAGAGTGGCAACTTCACGTGGTCTTACAGCCTTCTGCAGGAAGCCGCTCGCCAGCGCCAAAATGATCCTGTGATCCTTCACGATTTGGCGTGGGCTGCTTACAGCCTGGGAAAAGTGAATGAAGCTGGGAACGCAATGCAAAAAATCGTGACAGCGGGTCCCGACTCCGCCGAGGCTGCCGACGCCAAAAAGTTCCTGGCGCTTACCGCCTCAGATGAGAATCCGAAGAAATTCACGGCCGCCGAGGGCGAGGTGCAAAAGGAATTAGACTCAAATCCCCAATATACACCGGCACTCATGGTCCGGGCCGGCCTTCTCACGCAGCGGGGTCAAGTCAAACCGGCAGTCGATATTTACACCGATATTCTGCGCCGGTTGCCCGATTTCGCCCCGGCACAGAAACATCTCGCCACGTTGTATGCCCAAGACCCATCGACAATCGCTGCCGCCTACGACCTGGCTACAAAAGCGCGCAAGACATTGCCGGATGATCCCGAACTGGCAGCCCTTCTTGGACGACTGAGTTATGAAAAAAAGGAATACCCGCGCGCAATCCAATTGCTACAAGAAAGCGGCCAAAAAAAGGCGCTCGGGGCTGATTCTTTGTTTTACTTGGGAATGTCTCAGCTCCAAGCTAGACAAAAGACCGAGGCACGCGGAATTCTTAGCCAAGCCTTGGCCGACGGGCTTCAGGAGCCCTTCGCGACTGAAGCAAAACGCGCCCTCGCAGACGTGGATCGAGAGTGACCTTTTGGGCCTTCGCCCTTCGGATCAACTGGTTTGTCGGAATACCTTACGAGTTAAGGAAAAGTTTACGAAATTTTTCTCGAGCGCGGGAAAAATGCAAAATTTACGTAATGAACATCTTACGTCACTCGATGTTAGTCAAGGGAGTCAGTTGTAGGGACAGCTTACAAAATCCTTGCGTGCGACCGCAACAGGTATATTCTATTTATACCTGGTAGTCAACGTGTTACGCTAGTTGGCATACTCTGTGCTACCGTGACAAGGTGCGTCTTGGCTGGTGCTTCGGGGCGACAATACCCTTAAGGAGCTTAAAAAATGAAAAACATAACGAAATGGCTGGGGGTGTCAGTGGTTTTCGGCCTTCTGGCTTTGGCGACTCAAGGAGCCCATGCGATCACGACTGGTCCATTGGCAATGTCGTACACGAGTAATAGCCCGTACCTTCTGGGCACGGTCATCCCGGGGCTACAAGGAAATGGAGGTCAAGCGGCGCGCGACGCGGCGATGACGAATACGTTACTCGGGATGGGCTTTCACACTCAGGCACGCATCCCCTTCCCAAACGGCCCACTCTATTCGCGCACTACCTTGCCTGGCGACGGTCCGGCCACGACTACGGGAGCTGTGCTTGGAACTGGGTTTGGGGATGGCACAACCCCAATATCTATCGACCTGTCACAAACGGGAACCTTTGAATACTTGGTCGTCGCCTACGATGGTCCAAACGGCGGTGTAGCGGTGTTGGATATCGCAGGTCTAACCGGCACGATCGAGATATATAGGTATGCTAGACCTGAGGTGGTGAACGGAGTCCGTACAGGCAATCTTCTGGGAAGCAATACCATGCGACAAAACTACTTCCGAATTACCAGCTGGACGCTGCTCAACCCAACTGGTTCAGTTCCGGACGGCGGTGCGACGGTGATGTTGCTCGGCGCGGGCCTCGGCGCGCTTGGCATGGTACGGCGTTTCATAATGCGTTAACGCGTCTAGCACCTCGCCAAAAAGCTTCGATTAAAAAGTGGCCGTTCAACGAACGGCCACTTTTAGCTTGTACACCGGACACGCGAACGGTTTTGTTATCCGCTGAGAACCCGCGGTTTATGCTGGTGTCCTGACCGCGGTGACACTGTACTGCTGCTGGGCGTCGGCCTGGGCGCTCTGGATGTTGTCCGGCGCCGGCTGGAGTAGTTGTTAGCCGGACGTCCCGGGTCCGGGGCAAACTAGAAGTACGCTCGCCATTTCATCCTCGGTCAAACATCGACTGCTGATCCCAGTAGTATCTGCTTTTCACGACCTCGGGCCATCCCGAGCAATGACGAGCCAACGTCCTTACTGACTGCCGGCAACTCGTCGCGGGGGGCGGTTTTCCCGAAATCGTCGGAAGTCCGTACGTTTTCTGGCCTTAATTGTAATTACCTATGCTCGTTGAACTTACTACTATCCCTCTGTCATCGTGGTGTTCCCCGTCGGATAGCTTTACGACTTGTCGTGGTCTGTTTTAGTTGAATGCATTGGAGTCGCGAAAATTCTGGACACGCTATAATAGCCTCAGTATTAGCAAATTATGTTCGAAAACGAAGGGTTCTTCAACAGGCGTTTGGCCGACTTGGCAAGGGTCTTGCTACTTCTCCTTGCGACAGGAGAAAATACTATGAAAATTAAATACCTCGCAACAATTCTAATCGCTATTGCCGGTCTGTGTCCGAGTGTGCAGGCCGTTACCTACTTGGGAGAGCAGACTCCCGGGTACGCCGCCCACTATACTTCGACCACCGATACCTACCTCGTAGGCACGATTATCCCTGGTCTGCAAGGACAGTTCGGAGGCCAAGTGGACCGCGACGTGGCAATGACGAATCAACTACTGGGCCAGACGGGTCAGTTCATCGGCCTGGGCAGCGCGGTGTACTCCGCGACCGGTTTCAATGGGCCACAGGCAAACGCTGGAGGAGCCCTGACCAGCGGGGGTCTCGGTTATTCTTTCCCAGATGGTTTCGTAGGCCCTGTAACCATCGACCTGTCAGTGACAGGGGCGTTTCAGTACTTGGTTGTCGCGTACGATGGTCCAAATTCTGGTGTAGCGGTGTGGAATATCGCAGGTTTAACCGGAACGATTTCATTCGACGCGTATGGTAGACCGGAGACAGGCTCTGGGCTCAATAACCTAACAGGCAACCTTCTGGGTGGTAACACGGCTCAACAGTACAAGATTACCAGCTTCACTCTGCTCAACCCAATCGGAGTTCCAGATGGCGGTGCGACGGTGATGTTGCTCGGCGCGGCCTTGAGTACGCTTGGGGTGGCACGCCGCTTCTTCCTGAAGAGCTAAGCCGTCTAAAACAGTTTCTCGACACAACAGTGGCCGTCCTTTTTGGGCGGCCACTTTTGCTTGTACGCCCCAGAGGCGCGGGAAGCGCCGGAGACCCAGAAGAAGTAGCCTCGAGCGATTTGCCCAAGGTTTTCAAACTTGCGGTGCTGTGCGCGTGGACGCTGCTCGCTTCGTAAGGGAGAGGGATTGCGAGGGGCTATTCCAAGGGCCTCCGATATACCAAAGCACAAAGCGTCCAGACTGCTTGCCCTTAAACGACCCTATAGTTTCTAAACATCTGTTGCATCGGTCCGCGGTTTTTCAGCCGGAGTAGCCGGAGCGGATCGTCGGAATACCTGGGCCTGAAACCCCGGGGAGGCATTGTACCACCCACCCGATCGGCCTTTATGCTGGGAGCACTTTCCCCGCAGGAACTTCCATCTCTAGGGATCGCCCGAGAAAATCAAGCAACACTCGAATTCGTTCTTTGGCAGGCAAGAGTTGGGTGACCACCACTTCGAGTCCTTGAAAGGGTCCCTCTACAATGTGAACCGGCTGGCCAATTTTGACAGACGAATCGATGGTGACGACCTCCTCGGAGCCAGCCTTCGATTGAAGTGCGGCGACGATCTCTTCCTGCAGGGTTGCCAGGCGATCTCCAAAACGGAGGATTCCGCGGATTCCGTGCGAGCTTTCAACCGCCCTACGCTGAGTGGAATAGACAAATTTCGCAAACAGATATCCCGGGAACATCGCCTCCACAAACCACACTGGCCCTCTCTGGGTCAGCTTGCGAAAACGCAATCGAGGCGAGAAACAATGGATTCCAAACTGACGCCGCAGTGCGAGCGCCGCCAGGTGCTCTCGTTTGGGTTCAGCCCTCAGGCAGAACCACACAGGATCGTTAGCCAGCGCCAGCAAGGCAGAGGACTGCGTCACAGAGCCAACTAACAGCAAAGAATGCTAAGGGGCAAATCGACGAGCGCTACAAAAACAACATCCGCCCGCAAGTGCGGCGGCCGACCATGTTGAGGTCCGAATCATCAGCTTTCGTCTTGATCGACTGCAAAATCTCGAAGGCAAAGAATATAGAACGTCCCAGGCTGGCGTCGGGCCGGATTTTCGGCTGCACATCCGGAGATAACAAATCAGAGGCAAAGGGTCACGTGCCGCGCGTGGGCGTGGGCGTGGGTGACGGGGGCGGAAGGGACCAAAACCGCGTTGTTTTACTCTGGTTCTACTTTCGCCCTTCTTATGGCGGCTCCTCGATGCGCGCCACGATTCTCGCCGAAGGGCTCATTTTACCTGTGAAAATCGTGAACGCCTTTGACGGCTTTATTCTTGGTTCGAATCCAAGCGGGGGGGAGCCACCTAAAGCCAAACACTTTGGAGCACGTGGCGAATTAGCCCGGCGATTAAACGGCCGGAGCAACTCTCTGCCAAAATCGAGGTTGAATGATGGCGCGGGGGGCTGATTGTACTGTCTTCCCGCGGGCAGCGATACGGTTATGGAGCAAACCACGTTTCTTGGGCATTACCGGATCTCGATGGATGACAGCGGGGCGCCGCGTGAGCTCGGTCGGGCCGGTACGGCGATTACCTACGAAGCCGTAGATGAAAGATCCGACGAAACAGTTGCCCTGACGCTCATCCCGACCTCAGGCATTGATCCCGCAGCTCGGGAGCAGTTTGAGGAGCAGGCACGCGCTGCTGCGGACATCAAACACGTTAACATCGCCAAAGTATTTTGGTTGAGAAACGAGGGAGACCATTTCATTTATGTTTCAGAGTTGCTGCGGGGCGAGCCTCTCTCGTCGTGGGTGGAGCAGCACGGCCCGATGCCGGCCGATGCCGTATTGCGCGTGGCGGAGCAAATAGTCAGCGTGCTTTCGACGGCCAGGTTTCACAAGCTTCCGCAATGCGTTATTCAGCCGTCTAACATAATGATTGTTCCGGGATCGACTCCCGAAGGTAGCTGGCCTTTCGTGAAGCTAATGAACTTCGGCTTGGATGAATTCGGGCTCGGTAACCGCGGCGACACGAACTCGTCCCCTGGCGAACTCGATAAGCCCAACGGAGGTGACGAGCGCGAAGAAAATCTTTCTGTCGCGTCGCCGCTCGCAGGCTCCGAGCAATTACAACAGCAGACGGTCGATTTTCGATCAGAAGTCTATTCTCTCGGCGCGACAATGTACTTTTTGCTGACGGGCGCCGCCCCTCCGCCGGAAATGCGCCACCGGGCCCGAGAGCTTTCGAGGTTCCCAAAAGCTTTACGGAATTTGATCGCAAATATGCTGCATCCCGATCCCGATCAACGTCCAAAGGATCCGGTCGTGCTCGCGGAAATGATTCGCGAGTGCCTGCTGAAAATCGAGCGGCGGCAGGCAATCGCGCGTAAACTGGGGGTCCCGCTGGCGGGGGTAAGTCGGCCGAAACCGAGGAGAACATCAACGCCGCTCGCCCAGGTATTTCGCGGAATACTCGTATTCGCCGCTATTATATTAGCGGCGGCAGTGCTCGGTGCATTTTTGTTGCCTGCTGATATCAATCCGTTACGGCGTCAAACCGCGGCGAAAGAAGAGATCGGCGTTCCCATCGGTGTCCCCGACACCTCGCCGTTTGCGTCTGCCCAAGCGACAAATGCAGCGCCGGTTGTGGTCGATCAGCCGGCGACGAACGCGGCGGCATCCCCGGCAGCCAACCAAAGTCCTTCGCCGCGAGTTGAGCAGGAACAAACCTCAAATGCTGACTTCGTCGCGGCTGCAACTCCTGCGAATACGCCAGAGACAAGCCCGAACACTCCGGCGCCTGGACCGGAAAGCTCTGCTCAAGCCCAGGATACCGCAGCAGCGCCCCGCGACAACGGTACCGAATCGCAAACTGGCACTGCTAGTGAGGCAACGTCGTCCAGCAAAAAGAAAAGCGTTGCTTCAGCGTCAAAGGGTTCGCGCGCCACCCAGAACTACGGTCAGCGGCGACGTTCCACGGGTTCGATGCGCGCTAGGGTTGTTGGCATTACGTCTGATGGAAGACTGATTTTCCGTTCGTCCTCAGGCCGCAAGGTGATCGTCACACCCGGGTCCGAAGGTCAGGACGAACTCGCTCCGAGTCGCCGCCGCGGCGATTCTGTGCCGGAGGCGCGCGACGAATTCTCTGCACCGTCGCAACAATTTCCGCCGGATTATTCTCCTGACGACTAGGCACGTAGTCGGCAGGCCCAAATCCTTTCGAAAAAAAAGTTAAAAAAAAGCTTGCCCAACGTGGCAATTCCCGGCATATCTCGCCTCCGTGCGGCGACCACTCTGCTTGCCACTGGCAATTATATCGCTTCTCGCTGTCTCCAGCGCAGCCGCGTACGCGCAGGGGCTGGCCCCGACAACATTGAATCTTGTCAGTGCCGGGCAGGAGGCCAAGAAGGATATTGCGCCAGCAATCACGAAGCAGCCGGCGCCGGCGATCAAGAAAAAGTCAGTCGGAGCGATTAAGAAGAAACCGGCGCGTGCGACTGCGAGCGAGTCGGCGAGAGTATTGGTAAGCGAACCGGTCCGACCCATCGAAAAACCATTCAGGAGCGAAACAACACAGTCTGTTGCCCGCTACACCTACAATACTCCCCAGGGGAAAAAGGAATCAATTCCCGTCATCACGCAGTATTATCCGAAGCAGATCGTTTACCCGCTTGCCAAGATCGATCGCCACATTGACAGCAAGCTGATGCAAGCGGCAACGATCGCCGAGGAACGCGCCCATGCGCATTCGCGCTCGAGGTGCTGGCATTATGTAAAGGACGCATTGCTCGCTTCCGGCGCTATCGATTCGCGCCCGAAAACCGAACTGGCCAGAGACGCCGCACAGGAACTCGTCAGTAATTACGGATTCAAAAAATTATCTGTAAGCGATCCATTCTCGGCGCCGGTCGGCTCGGTTCTCGTATATGGCACCAGCCGGACCGTCGGTCATGTCGAGCTCCGCACGAGGGATGGTTTCGTCAGCGACTTCCGTTCAAAAACGCCATCGCGCCGTCCGCTGCTCGGCGTCTACGCGAAGTTGTAAGCGTTGTACCGATCTACGCTCGCGGCTGACACAGGCAAGAGCTGTTGATCTTCAGATCGGCCTTGGCCCAGACTTTTTCGAATTTGGCTCTCGTAGTCGCGGCTTCTTCTTCGTTCTTCTTTTGCGCGCGCAAACTTTCTGCCAGTCCCAGCAACGACCAGCCGTTTCCTGGCAAACGCGCGAGATCGTTCCGATAAACCTGTTCGGCTTCGGCAAAACGCCGTTGCTTCATTAACACCGCGCCGAGCGAGTGGCGCACTGGGATCAACCAGCCCGGTGGCTCGTCGTACTTGAGCGCGTCCTCCAACGCAATCGCCGCACGCAGTTCGGCAATTCCATCGTCGATCTTGTTTTCCGCGACCAAAATTTCGCCTTCGACCATTTTTGTCGCAACGGCGAGGATCGACTGACAACTATTGTTGCCGAGAGAACTTTCTTTCGGCACGATTTTGGCGCGCTCGAGGAAACTGCTTTGTGCTTTGCGCGCATTCGCTGCGTCGCCCTTCGCTGCATATGCGATCGCGCGGGCGGCATGATGAAACGCGCGCGTGAACGGCATGTATTCCGGGTATTTGTCCGGCTCGGCGAGGATTTCGTCCCAGAGCCCGAAGCGCACCATCACTTCCAGCGGCATCGCGACGAATCCTTCCGCCGTCATGGCGTCTTCCTTCAAGAACTCCTGCGGCAACTCCGCGACCATGGCGCGAATGTGTTTCACCGCCAGATCGCGCTGGCCTGACATCATCGCGGCGTAGGCGAGCATGTGCCGGTTATGCGCGACGTAAACATTCAGAAAGCCCTTGGCCGGCCCGAAAGTATTCCGGTAACGCTCGTCTGCGGCCACAGCCTTGAGATTCGTCTCGACAGCTTCCAGCCACCGGCCGGTGCGAATGTCGATGTGCGACGGCATGTGAGTGTTGTGAGCCAAGCCCGGCTGCAAATTGCGCAGACGTTCGGCCGCTGCGTCCGCACGCTCCGGATGCGGCGACGCTTCGACGGCGTGAATGTAAAGATGGTTCGCGAATGGATGATTCGGGTTGAGCTTCAGAACCGCATCGAGCGTGGCCAAAATTTCGTCCGTGCCGGGATTCGGTTGACCCTCCGGCGTCCATTGGTCCCATGGGCGCAAGTTCATCATCGCTTCCGCGAAAAACACGCCGGCATCGGGATCATTCGGAAACTTTTTCCACACCTCGCGCATCGCGTCCGCATAAGCGCGATCGAGCGGGGTGCGATCTTCCGGTTGCGGATTCGCGTAACGTTTGCTGAGCGCATCGATCAACGCGCGTTCGACCGGCGACGCATTCTGCTCATTTTCTTTGGCAAGCCCGATCTCTTTCCAGGCCAGCTCGGCCGCGGCCGGCGGTACGAGGGTAAAATTAATGTGCGGACCGCAGGCTAGCGCGATTCCCCAGTGCGTCATTGCACATTTGGGATCGAGTTCCGCTGCTTGCTGAAACGCGCGGATGGCCGCGCTGTGATTGAAGCCGTGAACGAAAGCCAGACCTTGATCGAAGTAACGCTGTGCCTCCGGCGAATCGGTCGTGATCTTGCGCGAATACGATCCCAGTCCCTCGTAGAGCGGTTCCTTTGCCGCACGCAGATCGAAGGAGGCCACGATCAGCGCCAACCAGATAATTAGCGCGCGAAAGAGATTCCTAGTCGCCTTCATAGACGCACACGCAAACTATTCGCCGCATTGTCGGCGGCAACCGCTAACCGCTTCGACCTAATCCCGAGGCTCGTTAGTAATTCCTGACCATCCGAGTCACCGCGACCAGCGCGGAAATAATCGGCCAGGCTGCGATGCCTATGATCAAGACGAAGAACAAAAGCTCGGCGACATGATCCCGTCTTGTTTCTGCGCCGAAGTATTCACTGCTCAATCTGTGAAAGCCGGGCGCTTTCGTTGCCGGGCGAACAGAAGACGAACTCGACTTGGCGTCGGCGGGCGCTTGAAAGGAATAATCCGTTAACGGAAAACTCCGGGAAGCGTGCTGTCTGGGACTGATTTGAGATGTTGGTTTCATAAATTCTAAATTGTTAAGTGTGACTCCGAATGCG
>Ga0207701_10000742_pt1 | contig 34318 bp, 30 predicted proteins | sample KBSSwiSSwithPhiX_FD_184294 | JGI IMG/M metagenome (GOLD analysis project Ga0207701, IMG submission 184294) | Switchgrass rhizosphere bulk soil microbial communities from Kellogg Biological Station, Michigan, USA, with PhiX - S5 (SPAdes) (version 2) | ecosystem: Environmental > Terrestrial >... | reverse complement strand
TACCGATGACACGTCGAACAGCTGGTCAACTGTTCTGGACCCGCGATTTTGTATTCCTTCATCAAGCGCTCGCCGAGATCCGGATCGTTGGCCGGCGGCTCCCACGCCATGTTGTAGACCTGATCGCGCGGCCGCAGATTCGGAGCCGGATTCCGGTGGCAGTTGACGCACCAGTTCATCTGCAGGTTTGCCTGCTGATACATGAGCGGCATCTTGTCGACGCGGCCGTGGCAGGTCGCGCAGCCGACGCCTTTTCTCACGTGAATGCTGTGGTTGAAGTACACGAAGTCGGGCAGATCGTGAACGCGCGTCCAGTGAAGCGGCTTGTTGTCGCGGAAGCTCGCGCGCACGGGCTCGAGAATTGGCGCCGTCGTCCAGAGCTGCGAGTGGCAGTTCATGCACGTTTTGGTCGGAGGAATGTTGGCAAACGCGGATTCCTCGACGGAGGTGTGGCAGTAGCGGCAGTCAATGCCTTCACCGCCGACGTGATGCGCGTGGCTGAACTGGACCGGCTGCTCGACGGGCATGTTCTGGTTCGTGTTGTAGCCGGAGAGGTGAAGCAATCCGACCACGCCGCCAAGGGTGGCGGCGAGGACAATCGCGGCCAGAATGCTGAGTCGGGAGTAGATGTTGGTGGTGCGATGAAAGATCTGACTCATCGTGTCGAAACTCGCACGGGCGAACTCCCAAGAGCCTACTCGAAACCGGGGCGTTTACAGAAGTGGCGACGTTTGAACGCGCGCCACGCTATAGCGCGGCTGTTGGCGTCGGCCCGGCCGCCTTAATAATGTGAAACTTTTCACAATGTTGTCAAATACGCAGCTTCCAGCTCCCAGCCTCCAGCTTCCAGTGAGTTTTTTCGAACAGTCGCTCGCCCTTCGCCGCAAACACCCGCAACTGATAATCTCTCCAAGTCTCCGACGCTAACAGCTGAAAGCTGGGTAGCTGACAGCTGGACGCTGACATCAATGTCTAACGCCATTTCACTCACTGGTGTCACCAAGCAATTCAACGGCACCCGCGCCGTCGACGAATTGTCGCTGTCGGTGCCGGCCGGCTCGATTTACGGCTTCATTGGCCCGAACGGATCCGGAAAGACGACCACGCTCAGGATGATCATGCACATCCTGTTGCCGGATCGCGGCGAGATCGAAGTGTTGGGATCGCGCGATACAGCCGCGGCGCGGGACAGAGTCGGCTACCTGCCGGAGGAACGCGGACTTTACAAGAAGATGACGATCCGCCGTTTGCTCCGTTATTACGGACGCTTGAAGGGCGCGTCGATCTCGGACATCGATGCCGCCAGTGACTATTGGATGGGCCGCATGGAGTTGCCCGGCTTGCTCGATCGTCAGATCGAAACGCTCTCGAAGGGCATGTCTCAGAAGATCCAGTTCGTGGCCGCCGTCATCGCCAATCCCGCACTCCTAATCCTCGACGAGCCATTCTCCGGACTCGATCCCGTGAACGCACATGTGCTCAAGGATGCCGTGCTCGAGATGCGTCAGCGCGGTGCGACCGTGGTGTTCAGCACACACGACATGGCGACCGCCGAGCGAATGTGCGACCGGATTTTCATGATCTTCCGCGGCCGCAAGGTGCTCGATGGCACGCTGGAGAGCATCCAGAGCGAGTACGGCGCAGATACCGTGCGACTACGGACGTCGCAGGGCGCGGCCGCGCTGGTCGATATGCCGGATGTCGAAGCGGTGAATGACTTCGGACAGCTGCAGGAAGTTCGGTTGAAGGGCGACCCGCAGGCGTTTCTCGCACGGCTGGCCGCCCGCGCCAGCGTCTATCACTTCGAAGTGACCCGCCCATCGCTGCAGGATATTTTCGTTCGCATCGCGAAGCCTTGATATGCGCAAAGCCCTGATCGTCGCTCAATCCGAATTCGTCACCCTCGTAAAGAGCAAGGCATTTCTGGTCGGCCTGATCTTGATGCCGGTTGTGATGGGGACGTCGATCATGCTCGTGCGAGCGACGAAGGATGCGACCGACATGAAAGATCGGACGTTCGCCATCGTTGACTATACCGGCGTCGTCGCCGAGCCGTTCAAGGCGGTGGCGAACTTGTACAACTCCGGCACGCCGTCAGCAATGGATACCGTGCTTCCGCGAAAAGGGGCGCGCTTCATCCCCGTCGAGATCAAACCATCCGAAGGCAACCCGGAAGAACTCCGACTCGATCTCTCGAACCGGGTACGCAAGCAGGAACTGTTCGCCTTCGTCGAGGTTCCCGCCGAAATTCTCGATCCTGCCTCGACGACGTCGATTCGCTACTACTCGGATCACCCTTCGTACAACGCCTTGCCGCAGTGGCTGCGCGCGACGATCAATGCGGTTGTGCTCAACGAGCGGTTTCGCCGTGCGTCAATCGATCGAGCGCTGGTGGTCCGTTTGACGAAACAGGCACCGATCGACGAGCTCGGACTGTTCGAGCGTGGGGCTGATGGTGAGATCAAAGCCGCCGAGGAAGTGAACGCCGCGCGCGCCTATGGCATTCCCGTCGCGGTCCTCGCGCTGATGTACATCACCATCATGACCAGTGCCCCGCAGCTGCTGAACAGCGTGATCGAAGAAAAAATGAGCCGCATCAGCGAAGTCCTGATCGGGTCGGTGACCCCGTTCGAACTGATGATGGGGAAACTCCTCGGCGGTGCGGCGACGTCGATTGTTCTCTGCGGGATCTACATCGCCGGCGGGTTGATTGTCGTTCAATACTGGGGAGGTTACGCGAGCGCCGTGACGCCGTCGATCCTCGGCTGGTTTCTGCTGTATCTCACGCTCGCGCTCTTTATCTTTGGCTCGCTGTTTGTCGCGATCGGCGCCGCCTGCAACGATCTCAAAGACTCACAGAACATGATGACGCCGGTAATGTTGCTGGTGATGATCCCGGTCTTCACCGCCGGCACCGTGCTCCGGGCACCGGACGGAACGTTGGCCACCGTCCTGTCGCTCGTCCCAACCGCCGCACCGTTCCTGATGCTGCTGCGGATTTGTCTTCAGCCTGGTCCGCCGATGTGGCAGATCGTCGTGTCGGTCGTCATCATGACGTGCACCGCGCTTGCCGTGGTATGGGCCGCCGGGAAGATCTTCCGCACAGGCCTGCTCATGCAGGGCAAATCGGCGACACTGGGTGAGATGGTGAAGTGGGTGACCGCGAAATAGCCCATGCTACGATTTTGAATGCGTTCCTCGAGTAATCCCTCGCGTTCGATCAGCGCCGCCGCCGTCTTCTGCCTGATCGCCGCCGCCGCTTCGGCGCAGCAGCCGGTCGAGTACCGGGTTTCGTTTCCCGCGCCGGAACATCACTATGCGCAGGTCGAGGTCACGTGGCCCGCGGTGACGGCGACGACGCTGGAAGCGCGGATGAGCCGATCGTCGCCGGGCCGCTATGCGGTTCACGAGTTCGCCAAGAATGTGTTTGACGTGCACGCCTTTGACGGCAAGGGCCGGGAGATCACGCCGTCGCGGCCGAACCCGTCTCAGTGGAATGTCACCGGCCACGACGGCACTGTCCGAATCGTCTACAAGGTGTTCGGCAACCATGTCGACGGCACGTATCTCGCCGTTGACCAATCGCATGCGCACATGAACATGCCGGCGACGCTCATGTGGGCACGCGGTTTTGACATGCGGCCCGTCCGCGTCACCTTCCAACCACCTTCCCGCTCTTCGTGGAAACCCGCGACGCAGCTTTATCCAACATCCGATCCCTGGACCTTCACCGCCCCGAATCTCCAGTACTTAATGGATAGTCCGACCGAACTCAGCGACTACACGCTGCGATCGTTTACGGTTCGTAACTCGGACGGGAAGGAGTTCACCATCCGGACAGCGGTCCACCATGACGGCGATCCATCGGTCATCGACGAGTACGTCGCCGGCGCGGAGAAGATCGTCAACGAGGCCGCCGCGGTCTTCGGCGAGTTCCCCGCCTACGACACCGGGACATACACGTTCCTCGGAGACTATGTGCCGTGGGGAGGTGGCGATGGTATGGAGCATCGCAACAGCACCGTCGTTGCGTCAGCGACCTCGTTCAGGAATCCCCAGGCGGTACGCGGCGTACTCGGGACGCTCTCGCACGAGTTCTTCCATTGCTGGAACGTTGAGCGCATCCGGCCGAAGACGCTTGAACCATTCAACTTCGAAGAGGCGAACATCTCCGGTGAGTTGTGGCTCGCGGAAGGTTTCACGCAGTATTACGGCCCGCTGATCATGACCCGCGCGGGATTGTCCCCACCCGATGCCGCGGCGCTTGTACGGAACGCCGTCGTCGTGATCAACAGCCCCGCACGTCAGTTTCGCTCGGCGGTCGAGATGAGTCAGATGGCGCCGTTCAGCGACGCGGCCGTGTCCATCGACGAAAACAATCTCGGTCCCACCTTCATCTCGTACTACACATACGGTGCGGCAATTGCGACGGCGCTCGATCTGAGTCTCCGCGATCGATCGAATGGCAAGATCACACTCGACGACTACATGCGAGCGATGTGGATCGCTCACGGAAAACCTGACGGCCCAAGCCCCGCGATGATCGCCAGGCCTTACACGCTGAAGGATGCGCGCGATCGGCTGGCGGAGGTTTCAGGCGATCGAAAGTACGCTGACGATTTTTTCGACAGGTACATCGAAGGGCGCGAAATACCCGACTACCAGAAGCTCTTTGCTCGCGTTGGGCTGGTTTTGCGCAAAACCAATCCTGGCGGCCCGTGGGTCGGCGTGCTGGATCAGGGTTTCGGAGCAGGCGGACGAGGACGACGCGGCCGTCCGCCCGCGACGCCAGGTGCAACCGCCACCGGCGTTCCCGTGCAGGCGCTGGTCAATTGGGGAACACCGGCATTTCAAGCCGGTATCGAGGAGGGTGACGTGCTGACATCCGCGGACGGCCGGCCGATTGCGACGATCGAGGACTGGCAGGCTGCGGTGCGTGCTCACAAGCCCGGCGACTCGATGTCGGTTGAATTTACCCGTCACGGTACGACAGGGAAAACGGTCATCGCCGTTGCGCAGGACCCAACAGTCGAGGTTGTCGGGATCGAATCCACAGGAGCGGCGTTGTCGGCAGATCAAAAGATGATGCGAGACGCGTGGTTAGAATCAAAAAGGCGCCCGTAGGCCGCGTGTTCATATCCCGGCATCGAAAAAAGATGCTTGTAGGGCGGGGTCTTTAGGCCCCGCCACGGCGTCCATAAAAGAAGTGGTTGGCACGACCATCAAGCACTATCGGGTCGACGAACGCCTTGGGGCGGGCGGCATGGGAGAGGTCTATCGCGGTGAAGACACGCGACTTGGCCGGCCAGTCGCGCTGAAGTTTCTTCCCGCGTCCCTGAAGTCGGATCCGGAGAGCCGCGCACGGCTCCTGAACGAGGCGCGCGCAGCCTCGATCCTACGGTCGCCGAATATTGCCGTCACCTACGACATCGGTGAAGAGGGTGGCACCGATTTCATCGTGATGGAGTACGTCGACGGCGAACTGCTCTCGTCGCGGGTCAGCCGCGGCGCGGTCCCGGTGCGCGAAGCGATCGAGATTGGGATCCAGGTCGCGGACGCACTCGACGAGGCACACGCGCGCGGCATCATTCATCGCGACATCAAGAGCGCGAATCTGATGCGAACCGAGCGGGGACTGGTGAAGGTTCTCGACTTCGGACTTGCGAAGTTCGTCGCCAATGGCACCGCGCGCGATGTCACGCAGGCGCAGATGACGATGGCCGGGATGGTGGTCGGCACGGTGTCGTACATGGCGCCAGAGCAGGCGCTGGGACGACCCGTCGATCATCGAATCGATCTGTTCTCGCTCGGGGTCGTGCTGTTCGAACTGCTGACCGGGCGGATGCCGTTCGAAGGAACCACGCCAACGGAAATCATCGACCACATCTTGCACGAAATACCGGCTTCCCCTTCGCGCTATACGGCGGCGGTGCCCGCGTCGCTCGATGCCATCATTGCGCGCGCGCTCGAGAAGGATCCCGCGTTCCGCTACCAGCATGCGTCGGAAATGTCGCGCGACCTCGGTCAGGTAGCGGAAGAGATCGACAGCCTGACGGCCGGTCGAATCACTCGAACGACCTCCGCAGTCACAGCCGGCCCGGTCGAAAAGTCTGTCGCGGTGATGACCTTCTCCAATATCACGCGGGAGCCGACAGACGACTGGATCGGTACCGGCATCGCGGAAACGGTGAGTTCGGACCTGAAGAACATTCACGGGTTGACCATCATCGGCCGTGCCCGCGTCTACGACGCGTTGCGGAACCTGAGCAGCGATGCGCACCTGAAGGACTCGCTGGCGATCGATATCGGCCGCCGGCTCGGCGCGACGTGGGTGGTGGTCGGGGGGTATCAGCGCATCGGGTCGGTCGTCCGCATCACGGCGACGGTCGTCGAGATTGCGACGGGTGCCGTAACCAGGACCGTCAAGGTCGATGGCAAGATCGACGATATCTTCGAGCTGCAGGACAAGATTGTCTTTGAGGTCAGCCAGGGACTGAACGTCGCGTTGCGCGGGACGGAGATTGCCGACATCGAGCGGCAGGAGACCAACTCCGTCGCAGCGTATGAGAGCTACGCGCGGGGGATGATGAACCTTCGCCAGGCGACGCGTGATTCGATCGATCGCGCCATCGCCGCCTTCGAAGACGCGACCAGGCATGATCCGGAGTACGCGCGTGCGTGGGCCGCGCTCGGCGGCGCCTATGGTCTCAAGGGCAATTTCCTCAGCATGCCCGAAATGGTGAACCAGGCGATCGAACTGGAGCGCCGCGCGGTGGCGATCGATCCAGATCTTGCCGACGCGCATATGTGGCTCGGTGGCAGTCTCCTCTCCACCGGCCGGACCGACGAGGCGATCGCGGAAATTCGAGAAGCGTTGCGGCTCGATCCTGAAAACGGCCAGGCCTACCAGAGTCTCGCGCGCGCCTACTGGGTCGGGCTCGGCGATTTCAAGTCGGCGATTCCACTCTTCGAGCGAGCCATCGACCTGAATCCCGAGGCCGGCTATTCGTATTTGCAGTTGTCACTGCTCCTCGCCTGGGATGGCCAGCTCGACCGGGCGGAAGAGATCAGCCGCCGTGCCGTGGAACTGCAGGAACAGTACATCTCCGGCAATCTGGGACTGCAGATCGTCGGCGCACACGCGCGTCTTGGCTACATCTACTACTTGAGAGCGGACTACGCCGGAGCGATTCGCGAGTACGAACGCGAGATGGCGTTCATCGGCGCCGGCGATCACGCATTGCGCGATCGCACACTGCTCGAGCTCAACGTCAAGATTGGAGCGGCGTATCTCCGCCAGGGGCGCAAGGACGACGCGGAGCGCCATTTCGCTCGCGCACTCAAAAGCTTTGATTCGCGCGTCGCGACCGGTGCTGACGATCCCTTCACGCGCTATTACGTCGCCTGCCTGCATGCGCTTCGTCACGATCGCGAACATGCGATCGCGTCGCTCGAGCGCGTCGCCAAGAGCTTGCCGAAACTCACGGCCTCACGCGCGCGCGTTGATGTCGATCTGGAATCGCTGCGCGACGATCCCCGTTTTCAGAGATTGCTTCGCGGCTGATCGGATCTCGATCCCTCCGACCACGCCAGTTCAGCTCGGCGAAAACTGCTGCGCCACGGCGGATGCGTCCAACTACGCCTACACGTCGTTGTCCGGCGATGGGTCGATCGTGGCCAGGGTCGCATCGGTTCAGAACGGAACGGAGACGGTTCCAATGAGTACCAACCTGTTCATTGGTCTTGCGGTGACGAGCGACAGCACGTCACCGGCGACCGCGGGCATCGATGGTGTCGTTATTCAATGATGATTGGTGGTAGATCTTGACGGGTGCCGCTCCCGTCCTTGATGTACGACGTGGTCATCGTGGGTGCCGGACCGGCCGGGCTGAGCGCTGCGCTCATGCTCGGCCGCTGCCGTCGCACCGTTCTCGTTTGCGATAACGGGCGCCCGCGAAACGCCGCTTCACGCGCCCTCCACGGCTACCTCACGCGTGACGGCATCGATCCGAGAGAGTTTCGGTCCATGGGGCGCGACGAACTGCGCCAGTACGAAACAGTCGAACTCCGCGACGTCGCCGCCACTGACGCACAGTGTGAGGCGAATGGACAGTTCCGCGTGACGCTGGCCGACGGCTCGCTGGTGCGGGCGAGAAAGCTGCTGGTGGCGACGGGCGTCTGCGACAATCTGCCTGACGTGCGGGGGATCCAAGAGTTCTACGGGCGCAGTGTGTTTCATTGTCCATACTGCGATGGATGGGAACTTCGCGATCAACCGATCGCGATCCATGGACAGGGGGATCGAGGCGTCGGTCTCGCGCTCGAACTCACGGCATGGAGTCACGATCTCGTCCTCTGCACGGATGGCGCGGCTGAAATCAGCGAGGACGATCGTGCACGACTGACACGCAACGGGATCGCGATTCGCGAAGAACGTGTGACCGCTCTCGAGGGCCGCGACGGCATTCTGGAGCGAATCCTCTTCAGCGCCGGCGATCCGCTGCCTCGGCGTGCCATGTTCTTCACCGCCGGGCAGTTCCAGCGATCGGAATTGGCCATCCGTCTCGGTTGTGAGTTCAACGACAAAGGGACGGTGCGAACCGGCAAGTATGAGTCGACCCATCTTCCGGGTCTCTACGTCGCCGGCGACGCGTCGCGCGCCGTCCAGTGGGTCATCGTCGCCGCGGCGGAGGGGGCGGAGGCCGCGTTTGCGATCAACACCGACTTGATCAAAGAAGACTTGAAGTAACCGACGTAAATTCCCTCCCGCCAATACCAGATTGGACTGCTCCCGGCACGTTTGGACTGCACGATTCTGGTGGTTCGTCCCACAAATCAGCCCATAATCCACAATCTGGCCGCCAACCAATCGGTCATTGGACATCGCATAATGGAGTGCGTACGGTCCACACTTCGAGGTCCGGGAGGAATGATGTTTCAGCAGATCGAGCGTCAGTTCATGCGGACCGCGCGGCCGTTATATGGCCATCTGGTCAACCTGTTCGAAGCGGCAATCGCCCGCGGCGAACTTCCCTCTGGATCGCGATTACCGCCCGAACGCGAGTTGGCCGAGCGGCTTGGAATCAGCCGCACCACCGTCGTCAGCGCGTATCGAGAGCTCGAATCGCGCGGCCTTTTACGCGGCTATGTCGGACGTGGCACGTTCGTGTGCGCGGCACCCGAGCCGAGCGGCACGCCGTTCGCCTGGCGCGGGAAGATTGCATCAGCGGCACTGCGTTCGAGCGACTCGACACTGCGCGATGCCATCCGCCACTCATCGGATGCGCGTCTGCTCTCGCTTGCGGCGGGCGAGCCGGCCATCGACTGTTTTCCTACCACGGCATTTCAGCAGGCCATCGATCACGTCTTGAGGCGTGATGCGGATGCGGTATGGAGCCACGGCCCCACGGAAGGGCAACCGGTGCTCCGCGAAGCGATCGCGGAAAGGTTCCGGGTGCCGGCCGAGAGTGTGCTGATCCTCGCCGGGGCGCAGCAGGGACTCGATCTGCTCGCCCGCTGTCTGGTCGATCCCGGTGACGCGGTGATCATCGATCGTCCAGGGTATCTCGGCGCGATTCAGTCGTTCCGCGCAGCCGGTGCGAAGCTCATCGGATGGGATGTCGCTCGCGCGGAGATCGACGAGCTCGAGGATCTCGTGCTGCGTTATCGACCGAAGCTGATTTATACGAACCCGACCTTCCAGAATCCGACCGGCACGACCATGCCGATTCGGACGCGCCGGGAAATGTTGAAACTTGCAGAGCGGTATCGTGTGCCGATCGTCGAAGACGCGACCTACGGCGAGCTGTACTTCCACGAAGCGCCGCCGCCATCGCTTCGCGATCTCGATGCGTCGAACCTGGTGATTCATCTGAACAGCTTTTCGAAAGTAATGGCTCCGGGACTGCGGCTCGGCTGGCTCTCGGCGGCGCCATCGATCATCGATCAAATCGCGATCATCAAGCAGCGCCTGGATCCGCATACCCAGAACCTCGTGCAGTTTGCGATGGCGCGGCTCCTTCGACAGGGAAGCTTTGAGGCGCACTTGAAGACGCTCCGTCAGGAACACTCGCGTCGATGTGCGCTGATGGTTGCGGCGATCCAGCGACACGTCCCGTCTGGTACGCTGAGGTTTGCGCGGCCGCACGGTGGACTCTACCTGTGGTGCCGCCTGGTTCCCGGTGTCAGCTCGCGGGCGTTGCTCGATACGGCGCTCACGGCGGGCGTCGCGTTTATTGCCGGGGACGCCTTCTATCCAGATCCCGCTGGCGAATCCGAACTGCGGCTGTGCTTCTCGAGCGTGATGCCGGCGACCATCGAAGACGCAGTGCGGCGATTGTCGAGTTGTCTGCCGGTGTCTGCTGAACGGCGTCAACTGCGTCCGATCGCGTGAACGATCCGCGTGGAGGAGTCTGTGTCCGAAACGGAACGGCTCCGGCGAGAGCTGGAGACGACGATGGACGGCGATCCGTGGTATGGGTCTGCCATTGCGCGGATTCTTGACGGAGTTGACGCTCCGAGTGCAGCGGCACATCCAATTAAAGGGGCTCACTCTATCTGGGAACTCGTCTTGCACATGACCGCGTGGGTGAACGAGGTCCGGCGACGGCTCGAAGGAGGCACGCACGGCAACCCCTCGGAGGGAGATTGGCCGCGCGTTGGCGAGACGACGCCGGACGCGTGGAAGCAGGCAATCTCGTCACTCCGCCGTGCGCATGCTGAGCTCGCGCGAACACTGGCAGCGACTGATGAGGCCGGCCTCGCGCGTCAGGTCGCCGGCGGCCAGGTTGATGCGACCGGCAAGCCGGTGACGCTCTACCAGACGGCGATCGGGATCCTGCAGCACGACACATATCATGCAGGGCAAATCGCGTTGATAAAGAGAGCTCTGAATCGCTAATCACTAATCACTGATCGTGAATCGCTAATCCTCGAATCCCGAATCCCGAATCCCGAATCCTGGAATCCTGGAATCCTGGAATCCTCGAATCCTCGAATCCTCGAATCTTGGATCCTGAAATCCTCGGATCCCGGACAACGGATCCCGGACAACGGATCCCGGACAACGGATCTCGGGCAACGGCCCGGCACATGGAGAGACATATGGTGAAAGATCCAGTCTGCGGAATGACCATCGACGAAAAGACGGCAAAGGGACAGAGCGAGTACAAAGGTCAAACGTATTATTTCTGCGCGCCAATCTGTAAGACGAAGTTCGATCAGGACCCTGCGAAGTACGTGAAGAGCTGAGCGCTACTTTGTCGTGCTGGAATCCCGACCAAAGATGACGCCAGGCGCAAGTTTCCAGTTGGGGTCGAGTGCGCGTTTGACGGCACGCATTTCGTCGACGCCGCGTTCACCGTACAGCTGGATTAGCAGCTGCTGCTTGACGGGATTGCGCCCCACGCCGTGCTCGGCGAGCGGACATCCGCCGAGGGCAGCGGCTGCTCGTCCGAAGTCGAGGATCGCCTCCTTGCCCCTGACGACGTCGTCGTAGCTCCGCGGAATCACGTTCGGGTGCACGTTGCCATCGGAAATGTGCCCCCAGACTGCGTAATCGAGACCGCGCGATTCAAAGCCTCGACGGTAGGTCTCCATCATTTCGGCGAAGCGATCGACCGGCACGATCATGTCAGCGGCAGTCTTTTCAATCTGCGGATGGACGTCACGCTTGGCGACGCCCACTCGACGGTTGACGCCCGCGGGGACTGCCTCGCGGATCGCGATCAGCTGTTCGGCCCGGCGCCGATCACCGGGCAGCGCCAGTTCCGTGGCGTCGAGAGCGTCATGCGCATCCAGCAGACGGCAAAAACGCACCAGCGCGCCGTCCCGCGAGCCGGGAGAGAGCGCCTCTGCAATCTGCTCGTAGGCCTCTGCCGGCGTTGTCTCCGGCGGAAGTTCGAGTTGCGCGAGGAGCGCGACTGCCGCATCTGGCGGAAGTACAGCGTCGTTGCGGACGTCGGCGCCATCTTCGCGAATGATGGTTATCGAGCGTGCATCGACGTTCTCGATGGCAGCCGCGTTGATGCCACAGCGGTCGCCGGTGCGCCACGTTTCCCGTGACGCGTCGCGGAGAGCGAGAACGAGTTGGAGTGCCTGACGCTCGGATCGACAGGAGATCAGCGCCAGCGCCGATTGTGGCGTGGGCGACAGAACGCGGAAGGTGACCTCTGCCACCACGCCAAGGGTTCCCTCGGCCCCAATAAAGAGATCGACGAGATCCATGTCACGAGCCGCGTAGTAGCCGGCCGACCGCTTTGCGACATTCGGCATACTGTAGGACGGCAGTGGAATGCGGACGCGGCCACTGTTGGTATCGAGCTCGAAACATCCGTTCTTTGCGCCGTGCATACCGCGGCGCAACTCGAGGATCGTCCCATCGGCGAGAACGACGACGAGCCCAGCCACCCATTCACGCGTGCTGCCATACTTGAATGTGGCGGCGCCCGCCGCGTTTGTCGAGACGATTCCTCCAGCGCACGCCCCGGTGAAGGTCGGTGCGGGTGGGAACCACGCGGCGCGCAGCGCGAGTTGCTCCTGCATGGACGCCACGGTCACGCCCGCCTGCACGGTGATACTGTCGGGTGATTGATCGACCACTCGTGTCATTCGCGACGTCGAGAGGATCAAGTCCCCCATCGGCGTCGCCCCGCCAGTGAGTGATGATTGCGCCCCAATCGGCAGGACGGTTTTCGCGGCGGACAGGACGGCCGCGATCTCGTCGGCGGACCGCGGATGCACGACACCGACAGCATGGCCTCCCGGGTAGTGGGCGGCATCTTCGAGAAACCCATCAGGTTCGCCGCGTTCAAGATCCATAGAATGCCGCCGCTCGTTGGAAGCCTTCACTCACAATAACAACGAGTGAAGTATTATCCGGCTGTATGGCACACCGCTTCACGGTGGGCGTGGAAGAAGAGTTTCAGATAGTCGACCCGCACACGTGGGAGCTGCGGTCGCATGTCTCCGAGCTGTTGGCCTCCAGCGCCCCCGCCCTCGGTGAGCAGATCAAGCGAGAGCTCCATCAGTCCATTGTCGAGGTCGGCACCCGGATCTGTCAGAACGTGCCGGAGCTTCGCGAGGAAATCTTTCGCATCCGACGCGAGCTGACCGGCGGTGCCGAACGTGTCGGCCTTGCTGTCGCCGCCGCGGGTACCCACCCTTTCTCGCACTGGAAGGATCAGATTCTCTCTCCCGGCGTCCGCTACGACAGCATCGTCGAGGAGCTTCAACAGCTGGCGCGGTCGTTGTTGATCTTCGGGCTTCACGTGCACGTCGCTGTTCCCGACAATCAAACGGCGATTGATCTCATGAACGCCGCGCGCTATTTCCTGCCTCATCTGCTGGCGCTGTCCACGAGCTCGCCGTTCTGGATGGGACGCGATACGGGACTGAAATCGTACCGGACGACGATCTTTCGCCGCTTTCCCCGTACCGGTGTGCCGGATCACTTCGGATCGTGGAGCGAGTACGACAACTACATCAAACTGCTGATCGACCTGCACTGCATCGATGATGCACGGAAGATCTGGTGGGATGTCCGGCCGCATCCGAGCTTCGGAACGCTGGAGTTTCGGGTGTGCGACGTTCCGACGCGCCCGGAGGCGGCGGTGATGCTCGGCGCGCTGGCCCAGGCGATCGTCGTGAAGCTGCACAAACTGTACTCGCGCAACCTTGGCTTCCGGCTCTATCGGCGAGCGTTGATCGAAGAGAACAAGTGGCGGGCGGCGCGATGGGGTATCGACGGCAAGTTGATCGATTTCGGCAAGCGCGCGGAAGTGCCGATGCGCCAGCTCGCGCTTGAACTGCTCGAGTTCGTCGACGATGTGGTCGATGAGCTGGAGAGTCGAGACGCCGTTGAGTACGTGCATACCGTGCTCCGCGAGGGGACCAGCGCGGATCAGCAGCTCGCCGTGTTTCGCGAAACGGGAGATCTGAAGGCGGTCGTGCAGCATATCGTCAACGGAACTCGCGCCGGCGTCGACCGCGTCGAGACGCATGCCACGGACAAACACGGATAAATTGGCCACGGATGAACACGGATAAATTGGCCACGGATGAACACGGACCAACACGGACCAACACGGACCAACACGGACCAACACGGACCAACACGGATAGAACATGACTGCCAAAGCGAGTGCGCCGAAGCCGATTGGCCTTCTTGTCGGCCGCGAGTACAGCTTTCCACCGGCGTTCATCGCCAGGGTGAACGAGAAGGGGGCGCCGCACGGCATCACGGCGGAAATGGTGAAGTGGGGCGGAACGAGGATGACCGGCGATGAGAATTATTCGGTCATCGTCGATCGCATTTCCCACGAAGTTGAGTACTACCGCGGTGCATTGAAGCATGCCGTGCTCCAGGGCACGTATGTCATCAACAACCCGTTCTGGTGGACGGCCGACGACAAGTACTTCAACTACTCGGTGATGGCCAAGCTCGGTTGCGCGATTCCGAAAACCGTGCTGCTGCCGCAGAAGGGCTATCCGAAGGACATCGATCTCACGCCGGAATCACTGCGCAATCTCGAATACCCGATCGATTGGGATGCGCTGCTCGATTACGTCGGGAGACCCGCGATCCTCAAGCCATATTCCGGCGGCGGGTGGAAGCACGTGTACAAGGTCAACGATCGGCGCGAACTGCTCGAGGCGTACGACGGTACGGCGCCGTATTGCATGACCCTGCAGGAGTTCATCGACTTCGAGTCGTACGTACGATGCTTCACGTTTGGAAAGACGGATATCACGCCGGTCAAATACGATCCGCGTGAGCGGCGGTATCTCGTCGAGCATGCCTACTTATCCCCCGAGCTGGGCAGCCGCGTCGTCCGCGACGCGCAGACGATCAATCAGGCGCTCGGCTACGAGATGAACACGATTGAGTTCGCGGTGCGCGACGGCGTCCCCTACGCAATCGATTTCTTGAATCCGGCGCCCGACTTCGAGCGCGATCGCATCACCGACTTCTACTTTTCTCATGTGCTCGAGAAGATGAGCAATCTGGTCATCGATCGGGCGCTGAACCCCGATCCGACGCGCAGTTGGCCGCGCTGGGAAGAGATGCTCGGCATTGGTGCGGCTGGTGGCTTCGTCAGCTCGCCACGCGCAGCCGTCGCAAAAACGTGAATGAACGCGATCGACACGTGGCACTCGCTGCTCGGTCCCGACGTCGAGCTGAGCCGCGCCTATACCGAGGAATTTGCGGCCTCGATGCGCGCGCGGAAACTGACGTTTGGCGATCGGGTGCACTGCCCGTTTCTCCGCCCGTTCTTCCTCACTGAATCGGACGAATCGCGGATGCGCGTCGCCGCTGAGACGATAGCGGCGCTCGGAGAGCGTGTCATCGCCGCGGCGCTCCAGTCGCCCGGGCTGTTCAATCAGCTGGGACTGACTGAGTCGGAAGTGCGTCTGGTGCGTTTGGATCCCGGCTACGAGCGCGCGAGCACCGCGTCGCGTCTTGATGCGTTCCTCCTCCCCGAATCCTTGCGCTTCGCCGAGTACAACGCCGAGTCGCCCGCGGGTCTCGGATATACCCAGCGTCTCTGTGAACTCTTCGAGGAGATGCCGGCGATGCGCACGTTCCGGCAGGGGCGGCGTGTGCGGTTCAACGCGACGATCGAGCCAATGCTCGACGCGCTGGTCGCGAGCTACCGTGAGTGGGGCGGAGCCGCCGATCCTCCGACGATCGCGATTGTCGATTGGCGCGAGGTCCCGACCTGGAGCGAGTTCGAGATTCTCCGTGATGCGTTCACGGCCCGCGGGGTGCCGACGATCGTCTGCGATCCGCGCGAGCTGACGTTCGACAACGAAGCGCTCACCTGCGGTGCGACGCGGATCGATCTGGTGTACCGGCGCGTTCTTATCAACGATATTGTGGCGCGTTCAGAGGACTGCGCCGCGCTGCTGAAGGCCTATGAGAAGAAAGCCGTGTGCGTGGCGAACACATTTCGCTGCAAGCTGGCGCACAAGAAAGCCTTTTTCGCCGTGCTCACCGACGAACGAAATGCCGAGCTCTTCTCCGACCAAGAGCGAGCGATCGTCGACGCCCACGTCCCATGGACGCGCATTCTGTCAGACACCGATACGGTCCTTCACGGACGTCGCCAGCGGCTGATGCGCCTGGCAGAGGATCACCGCGAGTCACTCGTGTTGAAACCGAACGACGAGTACGGAGGGACGGGCGTGCACCTGGGCTGGGAAACATCTCCATCCGAGTGGTCTGACGCGCTGAACAGGGCGTTGAACATGCCGCCCGGCACATGGGTGATCCAGGAACGCATTCCCGTGCGGCGCGAGATCTTTCCGATGTTCGACGACACCGGGGTCGTCTCCATGCGCGACATGCTCGTCGACTTCGCCCCCTACCTGTTTCGTGGGCGGATGACCGGTTATCTCACTCGACTCAGTTCAACCGGCCTCGCGAACGTCACGTCAGGCGGCGGTCAGGTGCCGTCGTTTGTGGTTGGAGACTGATGGGTGTCCTCTCGTCGGTTCCGCCTGTGGGCGGAAGTAACGCTGGATACTGCCTGATAGAATTGACGCGATGACCTTTGGCCCTGTCACCGACGATTTGCTTCCCGGGGCGCACAATGCCATCGACACGTGTCTGGCCGTCCGCCGTGGCGAACGGATCGCGTTGGTCGCCGATCAGGCGAGCCGCGAAGTTGCGGCAAGCCTCGAACGCGCGCTCGACAGCGCCGGCGCTGCCGCCACGTGCCTTCTGATCGAGTCAGTCGCCAGGCGCCCGATCACTTCCGCCCCTGCAGAAATCCTCGACGCGTTCGACAGGGCGGACGCCGGCATCCTGTGCGTTCAACCGCAGGAAGGCGAGCTGCCTGCGCGCATGGCCATCGTCGGCCTCATCGAACGGCGCCGCATTCGCTACGCCCACATGGTTGGCGTGACGCCACAGATCATGCGGCAGGGCATGCGGGCCGATTATCTGCAGGTGGATCGCCTCAGCACGCAGTTGTGCGAATGGATGGACCACGCGAAGTCGTTGACCGTCAGGACCGCGAACGGGACGGATTTCCGCGCCACGTTCGATCACTCGCTGGCCTGGGTGAAGACCAGCGGCTTGATCAATCCTCGCTACTGGTCGAACCTGCCCGCCGGCGAAGTGTTTACGACGCCGGCCACGGTTGACGGCACGTTTGTCTGCGACGGGACGGCGGGTGATTACTTCAACGCGAAATACGGCAGCCTCGATCGGTCGCCGCTCGTGCTCGAAATTCGGAGCGGGCGACTGGTGGCGGCGCAGTGCGACCGAACCGACCTCGAACGCGACTTCTGGAACTACTGCCACACCGACGAGAACAGCGATCGTGTTGGTGAACTCGCGTTCGGCACCAACCTCGGCCTGCGCGAAATGATCGGGATCCTCTTGCAGGACGAGAAAGTACCGGGAGTGCACCTCGCCTTTGGCGATCCATACGGCAGCCAGACGCACGCCGACTGGAAATCACGCACGCATGTCGATGTCCTTACCCGCAACTGCGACGTTTGGATCGACGATGAACAGGTGATTGCCGACGGGCAGTATCTGTTGGACAGATTCGATCTGGTTGCTGCCGGGACTTCTGGCGCGGTCTAGACCCTGCCTGCCGTCGTTCACCACCTCGAGATGTATTCCCGCAGCTGTTCCTTCCAAAACGGCCAGTCGTGTCCGCCGCGTGGACCCCAATCATCGAGCGAATGGCGAATCCCCCGTCGGGCGAGGATCCCCGACATCGTGTAGGAGTACGCGCTCTTTTCGTATGGTCCGGTTCCGGTGACCAGCCTGATTTCGCACGTCGACAACTGCTCGAGAAACCAGCTGTCGGTCAGGTTCGCCATATAGTCGACGGGATTCTGAAAGTAGAAATTGTCGTCGTACATCCCGTCCATGAAGTCGCGCAGGTCGAAAACTCCTGAGAGCGCGTAGCAGCGTTTCACGAGATGCGGATAGTGAAAGAGTGTATTGGCGGCGTGATAGGCGCCGAGCGAGGCGCCAACCGTCGCGATCGGAATGCCTGGTGTCTGGCAGCTCGCATGTAGGTAGGGAATGACCTCGTCGCGGATGTACTCGTCGAACATTCGCTGACGCCAGCTGCGATGAAAGGGATGCGCCTGCTTGTTGAGAAACGACTCGTGATTGTTGGAGCCGACGCAAAACACTTTCACGCGTCCCGCGTCGATGAAGTCACCAATGGCCGCGATCAGGCTGTTGCGCTGAAGTTCCCATTCATCACCGTGGCTGGTTGGGAAAGCGAGGAGAGGGGGGCCCCAGTGGCCAAAGACACTCACCCCCATGTCGTGACCGAGCTTCGGCGAAAACCAATACTGATGAAACGTCTGCATTGTCAGCTTTCAGCTTCCAGCTATTTCGATGTGACGAGCGCGATCGAGAAGCCGTCGTATCCTTTGCCGCCTACCGTTTGAATTGCGGTCGCGATCACCCGCGGTTCGGCCGCCGCCATCTCGACGAATCGCCGCATGCCCTTGACGGCGGGATCGTCCGTCGTTGCGTTTGCCACTTCGCCTTTGCGAATGACGTTGTCAACGACAATCAGCGAACCGACACGCGCGAGCTTCAGCGCCCACTGGAAGTAGTCGGCCGTGCTGACCTTGTCGGCATCGATGAAGATCAGATCGAATGGACCGGTGTTTTCGGCTGCGATCCCGGGCAACGTTTCGAGCGCCATACCGAGGCGGACGTCAACGACGTTGCTCAGGCCGGCGTGGGCGATATTCGCCTTCGCCAGCTCGGCGTGTTTCGGTTCGAACTCGAGAGTGATGAGGCGCCCTCCAGGTGGAAGGGCGCGTGCCATCCAGATAGTGCTGTAGCCGCCAAGCGTGCCAATCTCGAGGATGGCGCGGGCATTTACGAGCCGGGCGAGGATGTGCAGCAGTTTCCCGTGATTTGGCGAGACGTTGATCGCCGGCAACCCCGCGGCCGCGCTTGTCTCCAGGGCTCGATCGAGCGCTGAATCGGTCTTGACGAGTTGCTCGGCGATGTAGGCGTCGACTTTCGACCAAAGGTCTTCTGTCATTTCCAGATCCCCAGCGCCTGCCGGACCATGACGAGCTGCGCCACATGGTAGGCCGTGTGATCGGCGACGAGTAGCAGCTCGCGCAGATACGTCTGACCCTGCCCGTAAGGAATCTTCTGTGTCAGATCGATCGTCGTGTCGAGCGCCAGTTGCTGCAGGGCCTCACGGTCCCGTCGTACTGCGGCCAGGCTTTCGTCCCATGCGGCAGCAGATGTCGGCGCAGGTGTCGCCGGCCAGTAATCCTTCGGCCACTCCTTCTCTTGGTAATCACGGTTCCGGGTGAAGTCGAGGATGTCGTGCTGCGCGATGCGAATGTGTTCGACGAGTTCCCACAACGAATGCGCCCCCGCGCGTTTGCCGCGGTAGGGCTCTGGAATATCGGCGACCGCGGCGTCCAATCCGACGTGCGCGTCGTCCCATGCGAGGAGCTTCGCGACATGCTCCCGAATAGATTGGTCGTTCATGCAACACTCCGTTTCAAAGGCGCGCCGACCAGGTAGGTGAGCCTTCCGGCACCGCGTGCGATTGGCAGCGCGCCCGCGCGCCAGTTCATGCTACCAGCCGCGCGACCGAGGTCCTGCAATTCTTCGATCGTGTAGGCCCGCAACTGCGAAACGATTCCGTCCCACAGGCAGGTGAACGGCACCAAGGGAAGGGGATAGGTAAAAAGCAGCCGCTGCCAGGTCATCGGCCGCATGAACGGAGTGGAGAACCAGACGAACAGGGGCATCAACAGAATCGGGATCACGGTGCCAAGCGATCGACGCGAAAACTCAAAGATCGCGATTGGCTCGTTGGCCAGAACGGCATCCTTCAGGATAGCGGTGGCATCCGTGGGCCGAAAATGATGAAAACCATTGAAGAGCGTCCGAAGACCCGTGAGTTCCCGCGGGACGGCTCTGGCGTCGACCGCCGTGCTGATGTAGTCGATGGCACCGTTCGATTCGGAGGCGGCCCGTTCGAAGGCCGCCAGATTCGGAAAAAGGTCCGTCAGTGTGGCGGTTGCATTGAGGCCGGACTGCCGAAGATTGTCGATGACGGCGATCAACGGCCCCGATCCACCTGAACAGAGATCGATGATGTGTGTCGTGTTGCCAGCCGCGAGCGCGTCGCGAATGAGCGGCGTCATCGTCCTGTGCATCCCCGTTGCAGTCTGTGCAAACTGGAGGTAATCGGTGGCGAGGTCGCGAACGATCGCCGGAAACCATTTTTGATCTTCCAGTTCGAGGAGATGCAGACGGCGCACGCGGACAGACCCTACTTGACCTTCCCGGGTCCCCACAGCGCCCGCCCGGGCTTGGCGCCGGTGTGTTCGCCGTTCCTGATCACCTGCGAACCATTGACCAGGACGTGGCGCACGCCGGACGCGTACTGATGCGGGTTCTCAAACGTGGCGCGATCGGCAATCGTCGCCGGGTCGAACACGACGACGTCGGCGAACAGGCCTTCCTTCAGGAAGCCGCGACGATCGAGTTCGAGATTCGTGGCGGGCAGGCCGCTGAGCTTCCGGATCGCGTCGGAGAGCGTGAGGACGTGATCCTCGCGCACGTACTTCGCAAGCACCCGTGCAAAATTCCCATACGCCCGCGGATGAGCCGACGACTTCGTGAACGGTGGTTCCGGCGCCATCGATGCGGCATCCGAGCCGAACGAGACCCAGGGCAGCACGATCTGCTTTCGGATATTGTCTTCCGACATCATGAAATACACGGTGCCCACTCGTGACCGATCTTCGAGCACAAGGTTCATCACTGTATCGATCGGATCCTCTCGCCGCAGCTTGGCTGCCTCGGCAAGCGTCTTCCCTGTAAGAGGTTTCAGCTTGTCTGACTTGAACTCGACGAGGAGGATGCGGGCCGGCGAGCCGGCAGCACGATAGAGATTCTCCCAATCGCTGGACGGGGCGCGAATGGCAGCAGCAATCTTCTTCCGCGTTTCGGGATCGGCGAGCCGTTTGTACGCGGCGTCGTACCCACCGTCGAGGACCCAGGGTGGCATCGACGCATCCAGTCCCGTCGCTCCAGCCGTGTACGTGTACATGTCTGCGGTAATCTTCAGACCCTCTTTACGCGCTGCTTCGATTCTCGAGATGACTTGATCCATCTTTGGCCAGTTCGCCTGTCCAGCCGCCTTCAGGTGATAGATCTCCGCCGGAATGTTCGCTTCGCGGCTGATCCTGATCAGTTCGTCCACCGCCTCGGTCAACCGGTTTCCTTCGCTCCGCATGTGCGAGATGTACTTCCCGCGCAACTGCGCGGCGACCTTGCAGAGCTCGATCAATTCTTCCGTCGAGGCATAGAACGCCGGGGCGTAGATCAGTGACGAGCCGATGCCGAGTGCTCCGGCTTCCATTTCCTCCCGGACGAGCGCGCGCATCTGGTTCAGTTGTTCGGGGGTTGCCTGCTTATCTTCCAACCCGATCACGTGCTCCCGAATCGTCGTCGCACCGATGAACGACGCGACGTTTTGCGAGATGCCCTGCTCCTCGAGGTGCCTGAGATACTCCGACAGGCTGTTCCACGTGATCGGATATTTCAGATCGCCCATCTGCTCGATCATTCGTCGCTTCATCTCCGGCGTCAGCGGCCCCATCGAGCTGCCCTCGCCGAAAATCTGTGTCGTGACGCCTTCGCGGACCTCTCCCTGCGATCGGCCGTCTATGAGCAGCGACTCATTCGACCAGGAGAGCATGTTGATGAAACCGGGAGCGACGGCAAGTCCGGATGCGTCGATGACGGAAGTGGACTGAACCGACGTCAGATCGCCAACCCCTGCGATCCGATCGCCCTGAATGCCGATGTCTGCACGTCGGCCGGGCGCGCCGGTACCGTCGTAGACCGTGCCGCCCCGGATGATGATGTCGAACGTGGTTTGCGGTGCACGCGCGGCGCGCGAGGTGAGGGGGAACGTCAGCGCCGCGATGAGCAGCGGCAGAGCAGGACGAACAATGCGCATCCGCGCATTAGAGACCGTTGCGCGAAAAAATGAAAGCGCTCACCTTCGCGCCACCCTGCCGCGGACGAGTTCTAGGCCTTCCCCATATCGACGAAGACGGTGTTCAGACGGTAGTAGAGCACCTCGTTGAACACACCCACCTGGACCCTCGGCCAGAGCGGGTCGCTCGTGGTGCTGACGACACGAATCCGTCCCTTCACATCATCCAGCCAGCGGAGTACCCGAAACTGTTCATCCGTGGTCAGGTGAGCCACGTTGTCGAGTACGAGGGTTGCGGCATAGGCGGGGGAGGGCAGATCAAGCGGCTGTCCGGCCCGCCATCTCACGACGGGGCCTCGTAGATCCAGGCGCAGCATGTCGACCACGATGCGGGTCGCCTCGGGGTTTCCGACAACCAGCACATTCGTGCGCGGCAGCGAAGCGACCTGAAGATCTTTACGTGGGGCGGGCCGGACGATTCGTCGTTCTTTTCGAACTAGAGGACGCGAGGCGGGAGCGACGTGTCTCGCGGCTGTGGCAACGGCATCAGATTGGTCGTGCATGGTGTGCCTCCCTGCGACGCGGCAGACCGAAATCGGCCTGACTCTACCGGGCGCAAGGACGCGACACCATCGGGAGAACGGTGAAAGGGGCTAGGGAAGATCCCTAATTCATGGATTTTCGAGCCATCCCTGCAGGACGGCGTACTTGACGATGTCGATGCGGCCTCGAAGGCCGAGCTTTCGCATCGCATTCGCCTTATGGGCTTCCACGGTTTTGACGCTGAGCGACAACTGGCTGGCGATTTCCTTGTTGCTGTAACCGGATGCGATCAGGCGCAGCACCCCCGACTCGCGGTCGCTGAGTTCGCCGACCGGTTTGGCCGTTTTGTCGGCACGTCCGAGCAGTCGCGTCGTCATGCGCGCCGTGAGCGTCGAATCGATGTACTGACCGCCGGCCGCCGCTGCCCGGATGGCCTGGATCAGTTCGTTCGGGGCACTCTGTTTCAACACGTACCCCGCCACGCCGGCGCGAAGCAGTTCCTGCACGTACGCATCATCCCCGTGCCGCGTCAAGGTGACGATGACCACGTTTGGCTGCTTCTGTTTCAATGCGCGGGTGGCGGCGAGGCCGTTCATGCCCGGCATCGAGATGTCCATGATGATGACGTCCGGCTTCAGGGCCAGCGCGTTCTGCATTGCGGCCTTACCGTCGCTTGCCTCGGAGATCACCTTCATGTCGGGCTGAGCTTCAATCAGCAGCTTGAGACCATGTCGAACGGTCACATGATCGTCAGCCAGGAGGATGCGGAGCGTCGTGGTTCTTTCAGGCATGGTTCGAATGGTGATCGTCAATGGCGTCGACGGTCATTCGCACGAAGATCGTCGTTCCCGCTCCCGGTGATGATTCGATTTCGAGCGCCGCGCCGACCAGTGCCGCGCGTTCCCGCATTCCGAGCAACCCGAACCCGTGGCCCGATCGTTCGCTGCCGGCCTCAAATCCCTTCCCATCGTCTTCGACCACCAGGAGGACGTTGCTGCCGCGTCGTTCGAGGATGATTTCCACGTTGCTCGCGTTGGCATGCTTGGCGACGTTGGTGAGCGCTTCCTGTGCGATTCGGTAAAGCGCCGTTTCTGTATCAGCAGGCAACCGGTTGTCGAGCAGACCAGATGAATGAAGGGTTGCCCGTATGCCGACGCGGGTCGACCAATCCTGGACGTAGTTGGCCAGCGCCGCGCGCAGACCGAGATCGTCGAGCGCGGTTGGACGAAGCTGCCACACCAGTTGATCGACGTCGTGATCCAGCCGCTCCGCGATCTCTTCGATCGCATCAACGAGCGCGCGATGAGGATCGCGGTCGCCGCACGCATCCTTGAGCATGCGAATGCGTAGCGCGAGTGCCGTGAGTTGCTCACCGAACTGATCGTGCATTTCACGAGCGATGCGCCGCCTCTCGTCCTCCTGAGCGAAGACGAGACGTCCGAGAAATTCACTGCGCGCGCGTTCCGCCTCAGCGCGCTTCCGCGCGGTCAAATCGAAATGGGTGCCGACAATGCGGATGACCGGACCACCCGGTGTGCGGCGAACTGGATATCCGCGCGACAGGACCTCGACGTAGTGCCCTTCCTTGTGCCGCAGCCGGAATTCACCTTCGTAGGTGGCGCCGCCGGCCTTGATATTTTCGTGCAGCCGTTTTGCCAGATCCATGTCATCGGGATGCAGCAGCTGCTCCCAGGCACTGATATGTGAAGCGATCTCATCGTCGGCGTACCCGAGCATTTCCTTCCACCGCGATGAATACACGACCGCGCCGGTTTCGAGGTTCCAGTCCCAGACGCCTTCCTGTGCGCCGGCGAACGCAAGTTTCAATCGCTCTTCGTTCTCGCGAAGTGCCGCTTCAGCCTGCCGCCGTTCCGTCAAGTCGAGATGGGTGCCAACGATGCGGACCACCTTGCCATCGGGTTCACGACGCACGGGAAAACCGCGAGAGAGGACGTGAACGTAATGACCGTCCTTGTGACGCAGTCGAAACTCCGCCTCGTATGTTGCGCGCTCGCCGCGAGCGACGCTCTCGTTGGCACGGTCGGCGCGCGATCGATCGTCGGGATGTACGAGGCGTTCCCACGCGCTGACATTCGGCTCGATTTCGTCGAGCGAGTATCCCAACATCTCGGTCCATCGCGAAGAATACACGACGCCATTGGTTTCGAGGTTCCAGTCCCAGACGCCCTCGAGCGCACCGGCGAGCGCCAACGAGAGCCGCTCCTCGCTTTCGCGCAGCGACCGCTCGGCTCGTTTTCGCTCTCTGATGTCGCGGAGGACCAGGTGCACCGCGCCGGACGCCTGATCACCCAGCGGTGCGCCGATGACTCCGACGTCAACGCTCGTCCCGTCGGCGCGGCGTAACGAGACGTCGAGGATGCGCGTGGAATTGCCCGTCCGCCACTCGTCGAGACGTTGACGAAAGAGCTCGTGATGATCGGAATGCAGACGATCGAGGACCGATTGGCCGATGAGATCGTCGGTGCGAGTCATTCCCGCGAGGGTGACCGCCGCAGGATTGGCAAACACGATTCGATGGTCTTCAACCACCAGGATTGCGTCCGGCGCCGATTCCACCAGACGACGGTAAACGTCCATGAGCATATCGAGTCTAAATAAAGAAATGGGAAAAGGGAAAGCGCCTGCGGCCAGAGCGAGCGGGGGTGGGGCCCCGCGAGCAGTCAGAGAAGCCCTCGAGGGACAAGGGACAAGGAAGGACCAAAGGTCAAAAGGCGACAGATAAGGGGAACCATGTACGGTTTGCGGCCGTCAATCGTTACAAAGGATGACGTCCCCAGCTGTTTGTGAACGGTGAGATATGGTTCTGACCTTTTATGTCGGTGCGGCGGCGGTCGAATTCAAGCAATACGCGGCCTACATGCAGCGGCGCACGGCAACTCGTACCGCGCAGCTCGCCGCCCCGGAACCGAAGTACTAACCAGCGTCACACCTCGGTCGAACGGTCGCCGTCCGGGTTCAGGTCTTCGCGATATAGTTGGGCGGGGACCAGGTGACCTTTCGGTTTGATCGCTTCACGCTCGACGGCGACACCCGCCGGCTGTTGCTCGGCAGCGAAGAAGTTCATCTCTCTCCCAAAGCGCTCCACCTGTTGTTAGTCCTCGTCGAGAACAGACATCGAGCCGTGTCGCGTGCCGAGTTGCAGAAGGAACTCTGGCCGTCAACCTACGTTCTCGATACCAATCTCGCGAGCCTCATCAAAGAAATTCGACGCGCGCTCGGCGATACGGCGGATACGCCGAAATTCGTGCGGACGGTTCACCGGTTTGGCTACTGGTTCATCGGCGAGTTGCGAGACGGGGCCTCTCCGCAATCGGGAAATGTGACGACGAGATACTGGCTGATCTGGGCGGCGCGCCAGATTCCCGTTACCGAGGGCACACACGTTCTCGGACGAGCACCGGATGCTTCCGTGTGGATCGACGCGCCGGGCATCTCGCGACACCACGCGCGGCTGGTGCTCGAAGGGGAGCAGGCGATGCTCGAAGATCTCGGAAGCAAGAACGGCACGTACGTTGGAGAAGAACGGGTGACCGCTCCGCGGCGGCTGGACGATGGGGATCAAATTCGGCTCGGACCCGTGGTGATTACGTTCCGAATTCCTCCGGCGGTTGGTGCGACTGATACCGTTCGTTCCGTCTAAAGGCCCGAGGATCGCCGGTTCCGGTGCGGTTAAAACCTGTCGGGATCCGGGATCCGGATCCCGGACAACGGATCCCGGCAAAGATCCACTAATTCCACACTTCACCACCACCCGCCTTCCACGACTTCACGAATCACGATCTTTATTCTTCACTCCTAACCGCAGTGACGGGGACTGCCCAGGAGGTGTTACGTGACTCGTATTTCGACGACCATGATTCGAATTGCCATCGCCGCCATATTGGCGATCGGCGCCGTAGCGGGACCCGCATCGGCTGACGTCGTGCGCGACTGGAATATGCAGTTGCTGCGAGTGCCGTCGCCGGTGGGACCGCCGCAGGCTCGATTGCTCGCCATCATGCACGTCGCCATGCACGATGCGATCAACACGATTACCGGCGAGTATGAGACGTACGGGCCGGCGATGAATGCGCCCTTCGGCGCGTCACCGGTTGCCGCCGGTGCTGCCGCCGCGCACCTCGTGCTGACGACGCTCGTGCCAGCGAACATGATCCCAAATCCGAACTTCGACACGGCGCTCGATTCGTCGCTTGCCGATATCCCAGAGCCGGAACGAACGCTCGGCGTCAACGTCGGCAGGGAAGCGGCAAGACACATTCTGGCGCTTCGCAAAGACGATGGCTTTACCACCGTCGTCCCGTATACGCCCGGCAGCGGACCGGGGGTATGGGTACCGACGCCACCGGCGTTCGCACCGGCGCTGCTTCCTGGCTTCGGCAAAGTGCTGCCCTTCGCGCTGCATCAGAATGATCAGTTCCGGCCCGATGGTCCGCCGTCGCTGACGAGTGAGGAGTATGCCGCAGATGTCAACGAGGTACAGCAGCTCGGCGACGCGAATGGCGAAACGCTCGGACACAGAACTCACGCACAGTCGGCGACCGCGCGATTCTGGCTGGGCAACAGCATTCCAATTTTTCAGCAGCTGGCGCGGAAAATGTCAATCGATCGTGGATTGGACCTTTCGGCTAACGCCCGATTCTTTGCGCTCCTGAGCATTGCGGGTATGGATGCATATGTCGCGGCATGGGACGCGAAGTTCGCGTACAACTTCTGGCGGCCGGTCACGGCGATCCGACAGGCCGACAGTGACGGCAATCCCGCGACAATCGGCGATCCCGCATGGCTTCCGCTCGCCACGACGCCGCCGTTTCCTGATTATGTCTCTGGCCACACCACCTACACGGGCGCGTTCGTCCAAGTGCTCGAGCGGCTGTTCGGAGACGACCCGGTTACCTACACCCTGATGAATCCAAACGTTCCTCTGGATGAGCAGTTGCGGACGTACAACAGCATCGGTGAGCTATCCGACGAAATGATCGAAGCGCGCATTCTTGCCGGGATCCACTTTCGGACAGCCGACCGCGACGGCGATCGGCTCGGTCGACAGGTCGCGCAGTTTGCGCTGACGCATCTGCTGCGCGAAGCGCACTAGCGAGAGCGGGGCGTTATTTCGAAACGGTGGCGGACCCGCCAAGGCCTTTGAGTCCGCCACCAAACTCACGCGTGAGGCTGATGGCCAGGAGCCGCCCGATGTGCGCTCCGCTCTTGCCCTTGACGGTTGCGACCCAGGTCCCGGAGAGCTCGGTCGATCGTCGCAGGCGAATGGTCAAGCCGCCGCCGAGGTTCGTGTAGCTGGACATGATGAATCGATCGTGCGTGTCCCAGCCGTGAGCAAAGAGTTCCGGGATTGTTGGCCCCTTGTGTTTGATCTGCCAGTTGACCAGGCCTCGCAGCGTCCAACGCCGCGTGATCTCATGTCCGCCTTCCACATCGATGTTGCTGCGCACGCCGGGAATGTCATCGATCTGCTCGGCAGCGGCAAGAGCGTAGCGCCCATGCAGGTAGGTTGAAGGAAGCCAGTGTCCGAGATCGGTTCCGATACTCGCACCGAATTGGAAGTCGGTGCGATGCCGTCCCGGTACCGCTTCGCCCCGAGTTTCATACTCGTGCGTCGGGACCGTGATGCCGGCCAGCGGCGCCACCATCACACGATCGAACTCGAACATCCGGCGGGCTTCGACGTGCAGGTCCTGAAATGTACCGTGATAAGACCCGTCGTCCAGCGGTCCGGGAGTCGTCGGGATGCCGCCGACAGAATAGATGTCGGGGCCGGTGTATTTCGACCGGATGTACGGAAGGGAGACGGTGAGGCCGACCGACTGAGGGAGACCAAAATCGAACTCGGCAACGAGAGATTTCGAATGGGTCGCGCCGTTGATGTTGCGTTCGCCAGTCGGGCTGTAGTGCCCTTTGACGTAATAGTTCTGATAGGTCACCGAGACTGTGCCTTCGCCCGGTGCCGGCACCCAGGGTTGTGCCCTCGCCTGAAGAGCGCCGGCGTGAACCATAGCGAAGACGAGCGGTATCCACCGGATAGCGTTCACGTCGGTAGGAACAACGGTCCTATTGCGTACCGCGATTCAAACCCCTGAGACGGACGTCGATCGCGTGATCGATTTCGACAAGCGCGTCGTTCGGCTCCATTGCGCGTGGCTTTATCAGGCAGTGATACTCGCGCTTGATCCGCTCTTCCACTGCCTTGTCTGCTTTGCCGAGCATCGGCAGGATAGCAGGCATGGAGGTCGCGCCAGCAAGGTGGCCCTTCAGCATTTCGACGTCTGCGTAATCAGCAATCAACAGCGCATAGTTCGCGCTCGCGAGGACGGGCGCCACTCCTTCACCGCGTTGGACGACGCGAGGCGCGTGTCCAGCCTGCCTGAGCAGCTTCTCGAAACTCGTCATGCCCTCCGCTGTCGAACCGGCCGGTCGGTAGATCAGAATTGGGGATGGATGGAGCGCAGCGTATCGGCGGCCAGAAGGACTGCGACCGACGCGCATGAATTTGTCTCCGCAGGCGCTCAGGTCCGTCCAGAACATCAGACACATCGCTGTGGCAATTCCGGATACGACAATTCGACGGAACATGCTTGCGCTCCTTTTGCAGGCCGCGTTTTTGTGCAATCTACGGCGGCGGTATGAGAGTGTCAAGCGAATGGGCGCGAGAATCTTGTGGGATTTTCGTGGTGTCCCGCCTTCGCACGATGGGATGGACAGTGTATTAGCGGAGGAAGGCGGGCGCGAACCAATCGCGGAATGTACGAGGACGCAGTTTGAGGCCTTCCATGATCCACAAATCGCCACGCAGCCGGACGGTCGCAACAACGGCGGTACGGCCGTCGGGGCTGAGACTGAAACCTTTCACCGGACTGTTTGCCGGGGGTGACGCACCGAGGTGCGACAGGATCCGCTGGCCTCCGTTCGCTGGATCGACTTCGACGATCACCAACTGCAGATCGTCTGTCTCCTTGATTCCTACCAGCCGTGAGCCATGCGAGCTCCATTCGTGGAACAGCCATCGATCGCCGGGCCGATCCGCTTGCACCGTCCGCTCGGTGACGCCGTCGGGAGAAACGAGCTTCAATCCCTTATCTGTCTCCCACGTGATCCAGTTATCGGCGGGCGACCAGTGTGGAGCTGCTTCGGGTACGCCGTCCGTGCGAAGCACGACAGGAGCAGTCCCGCTTCCGACGCGCACTTTCGCCAGCACGGCCTGTTGCGACTTCCATTCCGTGTAGGCGATCCATTGACCATCCGGAGACCACGTCGGAGCGCTCTGATAGCCTTCATGCGTCGCCGGCAGTAATGGGACCGGCGCGCCGCTGTCGGTAAAACGCGTCCAGATCCGCAACGGCCGGATCATTGGTTTTTGTGCATTACGCAGGAACGCGATTTGGCGGCCATCAGGCGAGAACGTTGGGGCGCCGAGCATGATCGTTCGATCCTCGCCAAACTCCCTCTGGGTGACCACCGCCCGATCGATCCAATTGGGACCCTGCCTGGTCCTGACCCAGATCTCATCCTGCCCGCCGCGATCTGTCACGTAGGCCAGAGAGGTGCCGTCGCCGGACCATGCAGGCTCCGATTCATTCCGCGAGGTGGCGACGAACGGCAGCAAGTGAGCCAAGGAGGAAGCCCGCCCGGATTCATGGGGCCCCAGAACAACCGAAACGAGATCGTAATCCGATTCATCTCGTGTGTAGACGACCTGATCGCCGGCTGGAGAGACCGACGGATAATACTCGTTCTCGGCGCTACGAGTGAGCGGCCACCACGCATCGCGATCGAGATCTGCCATCCACAGATCCGCGCCAGACGAGGTGAGTGAAATAGCCGACAACACCACGTGCCGTCCATCGGGTAGCCAACTGAAATTCGTCGCCCTTGGCGCCAGGTCGGTCCAGCGCTCGAGTCGGCGATACGGTGCGCCACCTTTCAGCGGCACAATCCAGAACTGCCAGCCGCGCGCCTGCGGTTCGAGTTCAATCGATCTCGCCACCGCGCAGATCCCGAGTCGAGTGCCATCGGGCGAAAACGACAGCGCGCCTTCCACGAACCGAAGGTTGCGGAGCGCGGTGGACCTCGCGGAATGAGCCTCCACGTCTTCGCTGCTCCACGGCTCGGGTGTACCGGGCGTAGACAGCCATACCCCGGCAGCGCCGACAATATCCGTGACCCCTTCGTCCCGCAGAAATGCAATCGTGCTGCCGTCGGGAGAAATCGCGCCTCGAATCGCATCACGTACGACGTTTTCCGGCGTTCCGCCAGACGCTCCGATCGACCAGATTCCCTGCTTGTCCTGTGCCTGCGACAGGTAATAAATCCGACTGCCGTCGTGCGACCAGAACGGGTTGATCGCGTCGAAGTTGCCGAAGGTGACTTGAATCGCCTTCGATGACGAGAGTCGACGGGTGAAGATCTGCAGCACGCCGCCGACCTCCGCGGCGTAGGCGATGACTTCCCCGGACGGCGACCACGCGCCAAACCCCTCATACGCCGCCTCGGTGGCGAGCGGCGCGAATCGCAGGTTCGAGACGTCGACCACGTCACCACCGGCGATTGGAACGAGCAGCACGATCGCGGCCGCAACAGTCGTAACCACACTTGCCACGACGAGAACCAGTCGCCCGGGCGTAATCCGCAACCACGGAGTCTCGCTGTCGCGATCAGCGATCTCGGTCAGTCGATCGCGAAGCATTCGCAGTTCGCGATGCAGGTCCGTGGTGGATGCGTATCGGTCAGCGGGATCCTTCGCGAGACATCGCTCGATAACCCACCGTAACTGTACCGGCGTCCGGCTGCCGAGCGCGGCCATAGGCGGCAGGTCGTCGTTGATGATCGCGTGCAGGGTCGCTGCCGGCGTCTCGCGTCCGAACGCGGCGTGTCCGGTCAGCATCTCGTACAGAATCAGGCCGAACGAAAACTGGTCGGAGTGGAAGTCCGATACCAGGCCGCGTGCCTGTTCCGGGCTCATGTAGGGCACGGTACCCGATCGCAGTCCGTCTTCGGTCTCGGTCAAATCGCTCGTCGGCGGCGTGCGTGACGCGACTCCACTCCCTTGTGCAGTCAAGCCGAAATCCAGGATCTTCGCTCGGCCCGCGCGGGTCACCATGATGTTTTCCGGCTTCAGATCGCGGTGGACGATGCCCGCCTCGTGCGCGGCCGCCAGGCCGTCGGCAATTTGCGTCGCCAGATCGAGCACCCGCTTCAGCGGTACTCGGCCGCCGCGCAGGCTGTCGCGGAGTGGCCCGCCGTCGATCAGCTCGGACGCAATAAAGGGACAATCGTGATCGATCGACGCGTCGAAGACGGTCACGATGTTGGGATGATTCAGCGCGCTTGCGGCGCGCGCTTCGGCGACGAACCGTCGCAGCTTGTCAGGATCCGTGACGGATCGCTGGTGCAGGATCTTCACCGCGACTTCGCGCTGCAGCCGCGGATCCCACGCGCGATACACTTCGCCGCCACCACCCCGCCCAAGCGACTCGAGGAGTTCGTACGGGCCGAGCGACGAGCGGTGAGCAGTCCTCGCCTTCATGCGTGAATGAGATGATTCTAGCAATAGCGGCGAACGCCGATCACGGTTGCGCGTTCAATGTCACAGGGCTCGCGACCTCGATCGCGAACCGGCCGCGGCATCGCGGGGTAAGCCGGACCGCCGGACACTTCTGTTCGAGACGACGCCGCAGGAGCAGCAGGCGGCTCTCCAGGTTGTCCTTCCACTCAGGCAGATTCAGCGACTTGTCGAGCCGCAATTCGCGATTCGTGAATTCCTCCCGACCGGTGGCCTCGCGGATGCTCAGCAGGCGCCAGAGGATCTTCGCCGGAAGCCCTCGAATCAGGTACTCGCCATCAATCAGGATGCACTCGTCACCGCCGTAGTAGACGAGTTCGTGTTCGTCTTCATCGTCATTCCGGGACTCGAGGCTGTTGGACACTCCCGCCACCGTTTCCGAAGGTTTGTGAGTCGGGATGGCGTCGCCCGCGGAGTCGGCTGCGTGTTCCTGCCACTGCATGTTCTGAATCGCGATCGCAAGGTATCCACCGAGGAGTTCGATCGATGCCTTGTCTTCCTCGTGGAAGCGATAGGGCACCTCGCTTTCGAGACACAGTACGCCGACCAGTTCGCCGCGAACGAGCAGCGGGACACCGAGCTGGCTTTCCGGGTTCGACAGTCCAGGCACCGGGATCTGTCGCGCGAGCCTGGTGAGGTGAGGTTCAGTGGCGGACTTGTGCATCGCCAGCGCGTAGAGCATGCCGCGCAAGAGTCCGGAGATGCGGATCGGCTTTCGCGCCTCCGCGACCATGCCGCCGATTCCTTCGCCATGGCGAACTTCAGCTCCGACGCTTCCCGCCGCATATCCACGCGTCGCCATCGTGACGAGCACGCCTTCCTGATCGGTGGGAACGAGGATGTAGGAGTTCTTGAAGCCGAAACTCTCCTCGAGACCTTCGAGGATCGAGTCGACGAGTGTCTCGAGCGAATCGGCGCGCTGGATCCGCGCGGAAAGATCCTGCAACGCCTTGACGGTGAAAACCGCATCGAGCTTCGACTGCGTGATGCGCGAGCTCTCCGAGGCGCGTGCCTCGGGCAGTGGGTCGACGCTGAGCACACGGTAGATATCCGCAGCGCGGAGTTTGAAGATGCCTTTGAGACCGCAATACGACGCGATCGCTTCGATGCGCAGTGCCATGCGATCGAACAGTGGGCCTTCGGTCTCGGAGCGCACGTACTTGAGGCGCAGACTCCAGCCCTGACCCGTGTCGGGGTCGGGCACGAACACGAGCGCGTTCGGATTCTCGGCGATGTTGCGGCGGCTCTTGTTGAAAAACTGAAACGACAGAGCGACATGCTCGCGGTCGACATATTCCACGTGGCTCAAGTACGCCGCGTTTGGAATGCCGTCCGACGAGCACGTGAACAACTGCGCCGGAATAAGACCTTGAAAGCAGGTCGCCAGCGATTCGAGACTCACCGTCATGCGATCTGCACTCCCGCCTGTGGGCCCGGCGTTTGCTCGAAAATCGTCGTCACTTTGAGGCGGATCGCGACCGCTGGCCATGTCGTCCAGTTCGTCGCCGACACTCGCGGGATCCCGATCATTTCGAGCTGGGTGAGGAATCCATCCCATTGCTTCTGCAGCATCGGCCGCTCGCTGTCGGTGGCCGACCGGATCTCCACCAACACGCCCTTGACCTGACAGGAGCGTTCGTCCTCAGGCCGGCCGAATACGACTGCCGCCTGACCGTTAGATTCCAGGTCGGCGCGAAGACGAACGGCCGCAATCTCCGCGACATACACGACCAAATGTGAACCGCCGCCTTCTACCTTCGCCGCGACGGCTCGAGCGCCACTCGGATGGAGCTGATCATTGCGGGTTCCAATGTGAATTCCCACGCCTTGTTCGAGGAACGCCGCCAGTTCGAGGCCGATCATCGGCCCAGTATAGCCGCCGATAAGAAACTTTTAAGGTTCTGAAAAGGATTGGAAGGGTGCGCGTAAGGAAGGTTTAGCGTCCTCTGCTTGTGCAACCGGCTACAGTCGCCGTTGCACGTTTTCAATCGAATACGGGGGTGAAGCCCCCGGATCAATAAAAGGAGAGGACGCAAATGTTACGAGGTCACCTGACAACCTGGGTTCTGGCGCTGGGATTGGCGGCAGTTCCCGTTTCACTGACGTGGCACGGCTCGCAGGCGCTGGCGGCACCTGCCGGCACTCCAGCCGATCCCGCACACCTCGACCGCGGTGCGTATCTCGTGCGGATCATGGGATGCAATCACTGTCACAC
>Ga0207701_10000741_pt1 | contig 34321 bp, 28 predicted proteins | sample KBSSwiSSwithPhiX_FD_184294 | JGI IMG/M metagenome (GOLD analysis project Ga0207701, IMG submission 184294) | Switchgrass rhizosphere bulk soil microbial communities from Kellogg Biological Station, Michigan, USA, with PhiX - S5 (SPAdes) (version 2) | ecosystem: Environmental > Terrestrial >... | reverse complement strand
CCAGCCGATCCTCGAGAAATACGAGCGCGAGGGATCTCCCTACTACTCCACGGCGCGTCTCTGGGACGACGGCATCATCGATCCGGTCGAGACCCGCTCGATGCTCGGCCTGGCGTTGTCGACGTGCTGCAATGCGCCGATCCCGCCACCGGCGTTCGGCGTCTTCCGCATGTAGGCCGATGATCCGACGCGTGCTCATCGCCAACCGCGGCGAGATTGCCGTTCGCGTGATTCGCGCCTGCCGGGAGATGGGGATCGAATCGGTCGCCGTCTATTCCGATGCCGATGCGGGCGCCCTGCACGTGACGCTCGCCGATCGGGCCGTTGGTATCGGGCCGGCACCCGCCGCCGAGAGCTATCTCCATATCCCGAGGATCGTCGCCGCCGCGCGTACCGCCGGAGCCGATGCCGTGCATCCGGGGTACGGCTTCCTCTCCGAGAATGCCTCGTTCGCCCGCGCCTGCGCTGAGGCGGGGCTGGTCTTCGTTGGACCGCCGCCGGAGGCGCTCGCCCGGATGGGCTCGAAGATCGAAGCGAGACGTGTGGCCGAACGGGCCGGCGTGCCGGTCGTGCCCGGTGGCGTACCGGACGATCAGTCTGACGCGGCGCTGCGGCGTATCGCGCAATCCGCCGGATTTCCGGTGCTGCTCAAACCCGCCGCGGGTGGCGGAGGGATCGGCATGAAGGTCGTGCGCGACGGATCAGCACTCGCAGAGGCGGCGGCGCAGGCACGACGCGAGGCGGCCGCGGCGTTCGGCGATGCCACCTTGTATCTGGAACGGCTGATCGAGCGTCCGCGCCACATCGAGATCCAGATCCTGGCGGACGCGCATGGCAACGTGGTGCACCTGTTCGAGCGCGAGTGCTCGCTGCAGCGCCGGCACCAGAAGGTGCTGGAGGAGAGTCCCTCAACCGCGGTGACGCCGGCGTTACGAGGACGGCTGGGCGAGGCCGCGGTCATGATTGCGCGAGCGGCCGGTTATCAGAACGCCGGGACCGCGGAGTTTCTGGTGGACGGCAGCGGCGATGACGCCAGGTTCTATTTTCTCGAGATGAACGCGCGCCTCCAGGTCGAGCATCCGGTCACCGAGGCGGTCACCGGCATCGACCTGGTGCAGGCACAACTGCGAATCGCGTCAGGAGAGCAGCTGCCGTGGTCGCAGGACGCATTGTCACAGCGCGGCCACGCCATCGAGGTGCGGATCTACGCCGAGGACCCGCAGCACGACTACCTGCCACAGGCCGGAACGCTGCTCCTCTACCGCGAGCCGTCGATGCCCGGCATCCGCATCGACAGTGGCGTGAGGGAAGGGGCTACCATTCCGGTGCACTACGATCCGCTCATCGCGAAGCTCACCGCCAGCGGCGAAACGCGCGAGGCCGCACGTCAGCGTGTCATCGCCGCCTTGAACCAGTTTCCGATCCTCGGCGTGGTGACCAATGGCGGATTTCTCGGCGAGGTGCTGCGACATCCTCGCTTCGTCAGCGGCGACCTCGACACTCACTTCCTCGACCGCGAACATGCCGCGCTCGTCGCGTCGCTTGCCGGCGATCCTCCCGATGTCGTCCGCGCAATCGCTGACGTGCTGTCGCGATCCGACCTGCCCGCTGCCGCCCCATCAGGCGCGGTCGATCCCTGGGATGCGCTCCGCACGACGGAGTCTTCTGGAGCTGGCGGGAGCACCGCGGAATCGATCCGAAGGCCGGATCCTGGGCTCGCAGGACGGGAACCGTCGGCCCGGCCCGGACCCGGCGTTTCGGGGAGTGACACACCCTCGTGAACGCCGACGCCATCACCCCTCTCGGCCAGGGACGCGTCCTCGTCGCCACTGAAGGGGGGACGCATCGTCTCGCCTGGGCCGTGGCCGACGGCACCGTCACGTGGGTCTTCTTCGAAGGCCGCGCCTACCGCCTGTCCGCCGACCGCGACGAGGGACGGCGGATCTCCGCGGACGCCGACGATGCGGCGTTGTCGCTGGCGGCGCCCATGCCGGCGACGGTCACCAAAGTGCACGTCACGCCGGGGCAACGCGTACAGGCGGGCGAGGTGCTGCTGACCCTCGAGGCGATGAAAATGGAACTGCCCATTGCCGCACCGCATGACGGCGTCGTCCGCACCATCGCCTGCGCGGTCGGTGATCTCGTGCAGCCCGGTGTGCCGCTGGCAGAAATCGATCCGACACAATAGGCCAAAGGGGGACGAGCACCTTCGCCCTCTGATTCTGTCTCCTGTATCCTGTTTCCTGTTTCCTGTTTCCTGCATGGAACCCACCCTCTCCCGCCTCCTTGTCGAACTCGTCGAGAAGATGGGGCTCGTGCGCCGCGACATGCTGCAGAAGAAGGAGCTCGAGAAGTACGAGGCGCGACTGGCGCGCGTCGAACAGAAGCTGTCCGCGCTCGCCGACCACATCTCCGCTGACGATCCGCATCTCGCCAAACAGCTGCGGACCGCCTGGCAGCTGCCGGCGCGCAGCCTCGCCTTCCGTAACGCCGATCACCAGAAAGAACTGAAGAAGCCGGACACCGTCGAAGACAGCGACTGAGAAAGCTCCCCCGCCGTATCCTTTTGCTCCCGTCGGGGTAACTTCCACCAGGGATACGAGTGACGCCGCCTGAGGTCGAGCGCGCCTTCGCGCAGCACAAGGATGCCGTCTTCCGCTTCGCCTGGCGGATGTCGGCCTCCCTTGCGACCGCTGAGGACATCACGCAGGAGGTGTTCCTCGGGCTGCTCCGCGGCACCGTCCGGTTCGACACGACACGCGGTTCGTTGCGCGGATTCCTGCTCGGCGTCGCCCGCAACCTCGCGTTGAAGCGTCTGCGTACCGATGCGCGCTGGGAGCCGATCGATGAAGAACAGTTCCTCGCGCGGCCGCTGGCCGTCGACGGCTTCGAAGCCAGCGAGCTCGTCGGTCGCGCGGTGGGTGCGCTGCCGCCGCTGCAGCGCGAGGTGCTGATTCTTGCCGAATACGAGGAATGTTCGCTCGACGAGATTGCGCGCGCCGTCGACGCGAACGTCGGCACGGTGAAGTCGCGTCTGCACCGTGCCCGCGAAAACCTGCGTCGCATGCTCGCCCCGCTGCGCGCGGGAGCTCACCCCGGGAGTGGTCATGGAACCGATTGAAGACGACGAGCTGAAACAGCTGCTTCGCCAGTGGGACGCGCCCGAGGCGCCGGACCACCTGCGCGCGCGCGTCTTCGGCGCAGCGCCAGCCTCGAGGTCGACGCGCGGGGAGGCTGCAGGGTGGCCCGCCGAAATGTCAGCCCAAGCCGAAAGGGCGACGGTGGAAGCACGTCCGGCGCGCAGGTGGCGTGGAGCCGCCGCGTGGCTGCTGACGGGCAGCGTCCGCGTACCGGTGCCCGCCGTCGCGGTGCTGCTGGTGCTGCTGGCGTGGCTGACGGCGGGCCGGTTGCTACCATTTATGCCGGTCGGCGTCAGCAGCGAACGCCCCGTGTCGCTGGCCGATTTTCAGCCCGCCGCCGAGATGAAAGTACGTATCGTGGGAGAGCTGCCATGATCGCGCGCGCCCCGATCCGTCTGAAGCCGGACCGGACGGTGCGGCGAGTCGCCGGCGCCCTCGCAATCGTCATCCTGACTGCCGTGCCGGCGCTGGCACAGACGCGTCGAGTCGACAGCGGCTCGACGTCGTTCAAAGGCTTCTCGTTCTACTGGGAAACGCGCCTGGCGCCCCCGACGCCGCCGCTCTCCGATGGCTTTGGCGGCAACTACGCCGTGACCGAGCCGAATCTGGTGCATCGCATCCTGCGCGACGGCCGCCGGCAGGTGTACTTCGGTTATACCGTGCAGATCGAACCGACCACTGAGCGCAGCCGCTTTCGCCTGACGTTTCGGCCGCTGTCACTGACCCCCGAGCTCAAGATGCGTTTCGACATCGACGCCACGTGGAAACCGCTGCCGGCGCCGCAGTTCCCTGGATCGCAGGTGATCCGGACCGGGGAGGTGCTCGAACTGAGCCTGCTGTCGAACGAGGCCTCGGCCCAGCGCCTGACCGAGTACGTGACCGTGCAGGAACCGCCGCGCCCGCAGGGCTTCCAGCCGCTGGACAGGGCGCCGGGCGAGCTGGTGTTCGCGCCGGGAACCCCCCGCGATTTCACGGTCAACGACGCGGCGCTGCATCTGCGCGAGCCGCGCATCTTCGTCAACGGCCGCCTCGATGAATCCTCAGTGAGAATGCTGGGGGACGAGACCGGGAGCGTGGTGTGGATCTACGTGGCGAATCGTGGCCGCTTTCTCCTCTCCGTCGTCCCCAACGCAACGTTCGGCTTCAGGCGCGCCGGCGAGATTCGCGGCAGCTCGCTGCGATTCACCGTGGGCGCTGACACCTACAACGTCAACACCTCGGGCCGGATTGCGCCGGGTGATGCGGCGTTCAACCTCTACGTACTGCATCAACCCGCGTGGCGCCCGGCATTTCCCCACGCCGACCTTACCGCTGCGTCCGCCGGCGCCGCCGACCGAGTGGAAGACCTGCTCACCAAGTAGCGCGTAGCCCGGGACTTCAGTCCCGGCGTCCCTCGTAGCCCGGGACTTCAGTCCCGGCATCGACTATCTATTCCACGCCCCACTCGCCCATTCGAGAAAGCGCTCGGCCGGCCAGTAGTTGACGATGCGGTCTTCCGGGATGGCGGCGAGGCGCGCGTGTGCGATCGCCATATCGACGAAGGCGAGCTCGCCGTTGGCATGCGCGTCGCTGTCGAGCGCGAAGAGGCAGCCCAGCTCCAGCGCCCGGGCGGCCATTTCGTAGTGAACGTCCTGGCGGTCCCACGATCCATCGATCTCGATCGCCACTCGGCGTTGTGCGGCCACGCGAAATACACGGTCCCAGTTCGCGCGCACGCCGCCGCGCACGTTGAACTTCCGCCCGGTCGGGTGGCCGAGAATCGTGACGCCCTTCTGCGATACAGCGCCGACCATGCGCGCCGTCTGGTCTTCGCGCTTCCGCAGCAACGAGTGCGGCGAGGCGACGATGAACTCGAACTGCCGCAACTCGTGCTCCTCCATGTCAATGGTGCCGTCGGCGCGGATGTTCGCTTCGATTCCCTTGAAGAATCGAAAGCGTCGCTTGTACGTCGCATTGACGGCGTCGATCGCCGCATGCTGCTCGGCCGCCTTCGCCATCGTCATGCCGCCGGCGACCGCGAGCCCGTAGGAATGGTCGGTCATGCCGGCGCAGGTGTACCCCCGGGCCAGGCACGCGTCGGCGATCGACTCGAGCGGCTCGGCGCCATCGCTCCAGATGGAGTGCATCTGGAAATCGCCGCGATAGCGCCGGCGCGACGGGGGCGCGTCCAGCGCGAGAATCTCCTCGACCGCGGCGTTGCTCAGAAACCCGTGGCGCAGACGCCTGGCCTGCGCGACTTTGTCGGCGCTGCCCGACTCCGCGACCGCGCTTTCGACCGTCGCTGATTGACCCTCATGAAGCAGCTCGCGCGCGATCCGATCCGTCGTCGGTCCGATGCCGGGCACCGCTTTGAAAGTGTTGGCCTCGACGAGCGGCGTGACGTGGCGTTCGAGCCGCAACACGGCTTTCGCGGCACGCTTGTATCCCCACCCGCGCTGGTCGTCTCCGGCGATGAGCGCCATGTCCAGCAGCAGACCGCCGAGCTCGAGATTGACGTCTCTCATGGACGGAACAATGCTCAACCCTCAATGCCCGACGATCAATGCTCAAAGAGGCGCAGCTTATGAGTCTTGGTAGCTGCGCCCGTTGGGCATTGAACATCGAGCATTGGGCATTGACCAGATGCCCGATATCGAATGCGATTTCGCGGAACGGTGACGGTGACGGTCTCGGCAGAACGATCTGAATCCTCGAAGAATCGGGGAACTGATTCCAGGCCCAACCCTGTTTCCCGATTCCCGATTCCTGATTCCTGATTCCTGGATCGCTATTCCTTGCCCGCAGTCTGGTTCGAGAGGTAGCGCTCGTAGCCCATCTCTTTGATCTGATGAAGCTGGGCTTCGAGCCAGTCGACGTGCAGTTCCTCGTCCTTCAGCAGGAACGAGAACAGCTCGCGTGAGGCATCGTCGCCCGCGTCGCGCGAAATCTTGATGGCCTTGTTGTACATCTCGACGGCGTTCACTTCGAGCTTCAGATCGGCTTCGAGCTGCGCCTTGACGCTCTGGCCGACGTTGAGATCGAGGTACTCCATCTTCGGTGTGGCATCGAGGAACAACAGCCGTTCGATGAGCTTCTCCGCGTGTTTCATCTCGTCGATCGACTGTTTCTTGATGTACGCACCGAGCTGGTGATAGCCCCAGCTGTGACACATCTCCGCGTGGAGGAAATACTGGTTGATCGCCGACAGTTCCTCACGAAGCGCGATGTTGAGCTGAGCTATGACCTCGGAATTACCACGCATGCCGCCTCCTTCGCCGCGCTTCGACCGCCGCGCGTCCGAGCATCGTATGCCGGTACGCCGCTACGCCTCAAGGGGACCCCGTGCAGGACGCGGGCATGTGGGCCGCGAAGGTGCCGTCGGCGCGCCGGTTGCAGCTGGGTCGCGACGGAGTGACGACATGGTGAAGCGCGCGACCGGTAAGCGGCAACGCTCGACCCTCCGCTCGGCCGGTGACGTGCCCCGGCGGCCTCTGGGATCCACGGGCATTCAGGTATCTGCCATCGGGCTGGGCGGCTACCACCTGGGCGCCATCAAGAGCGAGCGTGAGGCGATTCGCGTGATCCATGCCGCGATCGACGCCGGCATCACCTTCATCGACAACGCGTGGGAGTACCACGACGGCCGGTCCGAAACGATTGTCGGGAAAGCGATTGTCGATCGTCGGCGTCACGTGTTCCTGATGACCAAGCTGTGCACGCACGGCCGCGGCGAGCGCGAGGCGATGCGCCAGCTGGAACAGTCGCTGCGGCGGCTCAAGACCGATCATCTCGACCTCTGGCAGATTCACGAGTGCGTCTATGACAACGACCCCGAACGGCACTTCGCGCCGCACGGAGCGGCCGACGCCCTGCTGCGGGCACAGCGGGAGGGCAAGGTGGGCCTCGTCGGGTTCACCGGTCACAAGCGCCCCGAGATTCACATGGCGATGCTGAAGAACGGCTTCCCCTTCGACACCTGCCAACTGCCGCTCAACTGCTTCGATGCCTCGTTCCGCTCGTTCGAGCAGATCGTGCTGCCGGAGCTGCTTCGCCGCGGCATCGCCCCGATCGGGATGAAGAGCCTTGGCGGCGACGGACGGCAGGTGACCGCGCGCGCGATCACCGCGGCGGAAGGTCTCCGTTATGCGATGAGCCTTCCGGTCGCCACGACGGTATCGGGAATCGACAGCATGCGGATCCTCGAGCAGAATCTGGGCGTGGCACGCGGGTTCCGTCCGATGCCGCTGCGGCAAATGGAAGCGTTGCGCCAGCGCGTCCGAACCGAAGCCGCCGACGGCCGCTTCGAGTTGTACAAGACGACCGCGCGGCACGAGGGCGCCGTGGGGCGCGCGCAGCATGGCTTCCCACCCGAGCAAGAGCTTTCGGCATAGTGTGTTAGGCTAGGCTATCGCTGCAGGCATATACGCGACCGTGACGCCCGTCAAACCGCTCGATCTCACGCTCGAGCTCGCACCGAAGTCGCGCTTCGACATCGTCGATCTGCGCACGCAGTTCGCCGACGAGCACCGCGCGCTGGACGGCTTTTCGCACTGCTTGTACTGGTCCTTTCACACGACTGCAGGGTTTCTCGATCGCCGGCTGACGGCACGCCTCCGCCCGGAAGACCTTCCGGGGTACGTCGACGCGCTCCGGACAATCTTTCCCGAAGGCGCCGGCTACGAGCACGACCAGCTCGATCGACGGCAGGATCTCGACGCCGAACAGCGCGCTGTCGAACCGCGCAATGCCGACTCGCACCTCGCTTTTATGGCCGGTGGACTGCGGACCTGCGTCACGCATCCGAACAAGCCGAGCGAACCGGTGTTCTTCGTCGATCTGGATGGGGTGAACGGCGGCCGTCCCCGGCGACGCCGTGCGCGGCTGATCGGCTTCCGCCAGGAACGGGTCGTGCGGACGACGCGCATCGAAGTTCCGGTGTCAGGCCACCCCATCGACTCGATCAACCTGAAGGATCCGCGGCTGGGCGTCCATCAGCAGTTGTGCGAGTTCGTCCGGGCCGCCGGCATCCCGCTCGGACGTCTTCGCGTCGGCCTCGATCCGACCGAGCGTCACTCGGGTCTGACAGTCAATGAGTACGAAACGCTGCTGATGCGGCACGACCTCGCGGAAGTGCTCGGGAACCCGCTCCGCTTCGCGGCCGAAAAGTATCGCCATGCGCTGGCCAACCCGCGCGCTGTTCCGGCCAAGACGCTCGGGTACGCGAAGTACGACTTCGTCCGCGTGCTGAACCAGGGGCTCGACCGCTTCGGCCTTCGCGGGTCGATCGTCGAAAAGGTACTGGCGCACACGCTCGCGGTCCCGGCCGCGCGCTTCTTCCGCATGCGGCGGTCCGTGAGTCTGCTCGTCGCCGAGAACATCGACGGCACGCCTGGCATCGTCGAAGGCACTTATCAGAGTCCGATTCTCGTCCAGTGGCAGCACGCGCCCCGCCAGTCGCGCTTGCTGAACATCTCGCTCACTGAAATCCGCTAAAGGGGGTCGGGAGTCATTTTTCGAGGACACTCCCCGTCCGTCGACTACCCATGCCTGGAGTGTCCTCGAAACATGACTCCCGACCCCCTTTATGCAGTTCCGCCCACCGCACGAGGGCCCGGTCCGCGACGTTCATCGCGGCGGCCGCTGTCGACAGCGCCGAGACTGCCCCATCGCGCCACTCCGCCTCGCTCCGCCTGCGTTGCGCGACGGTGAGCGCGATCGCCGCCTCGTAGCGCGCGGCGGCATCTTCGAGACGATGCTCCCGAGCCACGAACGCGAGCGCGTTCTCGCGCAGCTGTGCACCAAGTCCTGCCTCGTCGTGCAGCCGCCGCAACGCCGTAGTCAGATCGTCCACTTCATGCTCGGGCGTACGCGCCCTCAGCGCGACGTCCAACGGCGCTTCGGCGAATCCCGCGGTATCGGACACGATGCAGGCGCCACCGCCGGCGAGGGCCCGCAGCAGCGCCGCTGATGTCTCCCCGCGCACCGGATAGCGGAGCTGCACACAGGCATCCGCGGCTCTCGCGAACGCAGACAGATCCTCGATCGACACGCGGCCAGTGAACCGGATGCGATCGGCCAGCCCCGCTGCCGTGGCCGTGGCGGTGAGCGTCTCCTGCATCGGCACGGCGGTATCGCCGACGACGAGGAACTGGAGTTTCTGCCGGATGGACGCCGGCAGCGCCGCCATCGCGGCGATCACGCGATCGAGACGCTTGGCGGCGGTCACTTCGCCGAGCGTCACCACAACGAATGCGTCGGCAGGAAGACCGAGGCGCGCGCGCGCAGTGGCGATCGATTCGACGACCTCGGCGCGGATCCCCATCGGAATGTGAAACACCGGCGTTGTCACCGCCCCACGAAGGTGACGCCAGCTCCAGAGACTGTGGACGGCGACGGCGTCGCTCATCGCAATGAGCCGCCGGTTCACTTCCGCCTCGCGCGCAATCCGATCGTGATCGGCTTCGCCAGCGCGCATCGCAACGGCGAGATCCGTAGCCTGTTCGCGCTCGAGATCGTCGGCCAGGCCGGGCCAGGCACCCACCTCCGCGGCGCGCAGCGCGAGCCCGCCAAGGAACACCTCGTGCAGCACCGCGAGCCCGGGAAAGCGCCGCATGAGGTCCAGCATGTAGACGTGAAGGTCGCTGTTCCCGATGTGATACACGAACAGATCGAAAGGCGCCGTGTCGTGCCGACGATGCACCTCGTGTTCGTTGATGACCGGGTATCGCGACGCCAGGCCGGCATCGACGACGGCCTGTGCGCTGACGACCAGCTCGATCTCCAGGCGATCCGACGCGAGGTGTGACAGCAGCTCGCGCGAGTAGTCGGCAATGCCCGAGCGCGTCGGCGGCAGCGGCGATACCCACGCGATCCTGATGCGACCACTCCGCAACGGGTGCGGCCGCGCGGTCGACTCGATTGCCGTGACGGCGGCCGCTGCGGTCCGTTCCCACGTGAACTGCGCCGCGAACTCCTGCCGCGCCGCGCTGCCGTCTTCCCGCGGCACCGCGAGCACGCGCGCCAGCGCCGCAGCCACCTCAGAGGGAGACGAGGGATCGATCAGTATGGTCGACCGATCGCTGAATTCCGGAATCGACGAGCGATTCGATGCGACGACCGGCGCGCCAGCACGGAGCGATTCGAGTACCGGCAGTCCCAGCCCCTCGTAAAACGACAGAAAGACCGACGCGCGACAGCGCTCGTAGAGCGTCTGGAGCACGTCGTCCGAGACGAAGTTCGTGAAGCGGACGTCCATCTCGACGCCGAGCGCACGCACATGCGCCAGCCACTCGCGCTCCTGCTCCTGCGACAAGGCGCACACGACGACGAGCTGATGCGCTGTCCGGAGCGCAGGCGCCAAGGCGGCGAATCCGGCCAGCGTGCCGCGCAGATTCTTTCGCGCATCCGCTCCGCCGACGCAGAGGATGAAGGGGCGATCGATGCCGAGCCGCTGCAGGGCACCAGCCTGCGAGGCCGCGGGAAGAGACGGCAGAGGGGGTTCCGGCGCACCGCTGATGTCGACCACCTTCCCTGCCGGCCACCGCATCAGCCGCGACACGTCGTCTCTGGTCGTGGCCGAGATCGCGAGCGCCAAGTCGGTCGCCGCAAACTGCCTGAGGCGCTCGCCGTACCATTCCATCTTCCCGCGGTCGGCCAGGTAGTGCTCGTGGAACAGAAGGGGGATCAGGTCGTAGACGACACCACACAGCGCCGGCCGGGCGGCGGGAAACGACGGCACCACGGTGTGCTCCTCGAAAAAATTGAGCTCGAGAATCACGTCGGGCATGCGAGCGCACAACCACTCGCCGAAGAACCGATCGTTGGCCTGACGCGCGGCCGGTTGAATGTCGAGAAGCGGCTCAAAGGGCGTCACGACGATGCGCGCATCGACGGACGTTCGATCGATACCGGCAAGGCGGCTGTTTTCGACCGCCTCGATGCGCCAGTCCGGGCGCGCGGTGGCGATGGCGTTGAGGAGGTTGCGCGCGTAGCGCCCGATTCCCCGGTCGCGCGAGTCGGGCGATTGCAGGCACTGCGCGTCAGCGATCAGGTACATCGGAGCGACTGTCGGGGACGAGCAGCATCCCGATGGTTCCAGCGTCGGCGGGTGCAGCGGCAACGGCGCGCCAGTCGGCATCTGTCATGACGAGCGTTTCGCGGACCTGCCAGTGACGCGCCGCGGCAATCTCACCCAGGTGACCGGTCAGGGCGGCACTTCCATCGCCGGTGACATCGAGCAGCAGTATCGCCACGCGCGCAGCGCCGACGCCATCCATGATCCCGATCAGTGGCAGTACGCCCGCGTCTAACGCGGTGGCCGATCGAGTATCCATCCTGGCGACCACGGCGTCGACGTCGCCGCCGACCGACCGGTCCACGCGGTATCCGAGGTTCATCAGCTCACGTTCGATCTCGTCGCCGACGTCACCCAGCAGCAGCACGCTTACGGGCGGAGGCGGCAGGCGGCTGTGAATGAACAGCCGCTGCACGTACGACCTGTCTGCGTGCGGTCCCCGCGGGACGTCGGCTCCGCCGGGGCGGACCGCCTCCAGCGCGCGCAGCCGCATGTCGAGATTCTGCAGGCCGTCTTCGAGCAACGGCACGCGCCGGCGCAGGTCGCGAACAATCGTGGCACTCTCATCGAAACGGCGCCCGATCTCGCGATTGAAGATCGTCTGCATGGCCAGCCACGGGCGGAGGAACAGCTGGAGCAGCTGGCGGCCGAATCTGACGACCGGCGCTGTCGCGCCCGGTTTCGCCACGGGCCCGAGTCCTTCGAGGTCGCCGAGGACCATCAATCGGGCCGCATCGGCGCCCGGCGTCGCCGCCTCGTGACGACGGCGGAGCGCCACGCCCGAGCGAAGGGCATCGGCCATGTCAGCGGCGGAGGGAGATGGCCGCAGATCGCCGGAGCTCGCGGCCGCCGCGTCGCGATTCTGGGGAGCGTCCGTCATCTCAGCGGGACACGCGGAGGACGCAGATACTGGCGGCGGCTTCGCTCATAGAGACGGCCGAGGAGCGCGGCGACAGGCGCCGGCCACTGGCTTCGCAGAATCCTCATGTCTTCTTCGCCACGCGCCTGCAGATCGAGCTGCGTCGCACAGGTGGCATGCACGCGGCGATGCACCAGCGGCTCGCGCACGTAAACGAACGATCCCTCCCGCCCCGCGAGATCGAGCCAGGCGACCCAGTCGAGACCGGTCTTCCACCCGCTCTCAAAGGCGAACGCAGGTGCGGCTTCACGGTACAGCATAACGGTCGGGCAGGGAATCGGATCGGCAAACGCCAGCAGCAGCCGCTTGCGCCAGCGTGCGGCGATCGCCGGGCGCCCGAGGAAGACGGCATCGCAGATCACACGCTTCATCCACACGTTTTCGACATCACGTCCGGTCTCCTCGAGACGCTCGCTCGCCGACGAGAAGACAAGAAGAGGATTACGCGCGGCGCGACCCGCTGACAGGCAGCGCTCGACGTATGTCGGCGCGTACATGTCGTCCTGGTGGGCCAGTGTCACCCAGGGCGCCGGCGCCTGGGCCAACGCGAAGTTCCAGTCGGCCGCGATGCCGGCCGACACCGGATTGACGACGACGGGAACGTCGTGCGCAGTGGCGACGGCACGCACGTGATCGTTCGGCGTCGACGTCGTCACCACGATCGGCGACGTGCGCGTCTGGCACCGCAGCGACTCGAGGCACTGCGACAGAAATGCCGGGTGGCCGAAGGTGGGGACGACAAACGCGTGCGCCGCCACGAATCCTCGATTCAGCGCGGCAACCGCTCGGGCATGTCGGCGATGACATAGGTCATGACCGCAATGGCCGCCGAGGCCTTCGACACTTCCTCCGCACTGATGCGCTCCACCGTGTCGGCCGCGCTGTGATGGATGACGAAATACTTTGCCGTGTCCCCGAGGTAGGCCACGGTCGGCACGTCGCCGGCCTCGGCGATCGGGCCCACATCGGCGCCTCCCCCCGTCGGACCGAGGCTGGTGAAGCCGAGTCGTGCGAGCAGCGTCGTGGTGATCTGACCGACGATCGTTCTGGCCGCCGGGGTTCCGGAGAATCCGAGGGCGGCCGGCGCGAAGACGCCGGAATCCGCCTCGAGCGCCAGCACGTGCCGGTCCGCGGCGGCAGCGTAGCGCGCAGCGTAGGCATTCGCTCCTGCGAATCCATTCTCCTCGTTGGTCCAGAGCACGAGACGCACGGTGCGCCGCGGCTGGATGCCGAGCGCGCGCATCAGCCGCAAGGCCTCCCAGGTCACGACGCAGCCGACGCCATCGTCGGAGGCCCCGCTGCCCACGTCCCACGAATCGATGTGCCCGCCGACGAGGACGATTTCGTCGGGTTTCTCGCGGCCGCGGATCTCGGCGATGACATTCGCCGACTCCGCATCGGGCTCCATGCGTGATTCCAGTACGAGGCGCATCCGGACGCGGCGGCCACGTGCCGCGAGCCGTGCGATCCGGTTGGCGTCTTCGACGGCGATGGACGCCGCCGGGATCTTCGACTGGCTGCCGTCGTACTGCACGCTCCCGGTGTGCGGGGTGCGCAGGCCGATCGGACCGACCGAGCGCACCAGGCTGGCCAGCGCGCCGTATTGCGCCGCGACGCGGGCGCCGTTCGTGCGGTAGGTCACGGTGTCCGAATAGCTGGTGAACGCGACGTTGAACAGGACAATGCGCCCGCGCGCCTCTCCGCGTCTGGCCTCGAGGTCATCGAAGCTCGAGACGGTCAGCACCTCCGCTTCGATGCCACCGTGCGGAGTGGTGACGCTTCCGCCGAGACCGAGCAGTGCCACCGTCTGCACCGTGGGCTCGAGCATCTCGCCACTCTCGCGGCCGCGCACCCAGTGCGGCACCATGACCGGCTCGGTGCGCACGTTGTCGAGGCCGTCGGCCTTCATCGTCTCGGCCGCCCAGGCAATGGCGCGACGCAGGTTGTCCGTCCCGCTCAGTCGCGCGCCGAACGAGTCGGTCATTTCGGCAAGACGCCGGTAGGCGAAGTCGTCGGCCTGGGCGGCCCTGATCAGACGCGCGGCGTCGCGGCGATAGGGATTGAGCCAGGGAGGCGCGGACTGCGCGCCCAATGAGCCGGCGCACAGCAGGGCCGCGGCACAGGCGGTCGCGACGAGACGCCGCCCACCATATCGAGTCATCGAGGCAGGCCGACTGGTGGAGGTCGAGTGACTCACCGCAGCTCCGCGGGCAGGTCCGGCTTGGTGGCCCGCAGGATATCGAGGACGGCTCGTCTGTCGGCGGGCGTCAGGACGCGATAACGCGGCGCCGTATCGCGGCCGGCGAGGACGACCTGCAGCCGGGCGTAGACCGCGCTCTTCGCTGCGGCCGGCATCGCGTCGAAGGCCTTCGAATAGATCATGTAGCTGCACGGGTAGCGAAAGAGCCGCCGCTGCAGATCGAAGTCGCGCAGCGACCGTCCCTGCGCGTCGCGCGGACCGAGGGCTGCGAACTGCTCCGCGAAGCCCGCTGTGCCGTGGACGGGGTGCGGAAGCGGCGCCTCATCGACGAACAGCAGGTAGTCGACCAGATCGGCAGCAGCCTCCCGCACGCGCGCCGACGCATCGGCCGACGGCTGCGCCGCGGCAAGCCTCGCCTCCCATCCGGTGCGCGTGATCATGTTCGTCATGCGCGTCTGATGCGCGAGAACGAGTTGCGCGACGACGTCGCTGTACGGGGAGGGGTAGCCGCCGAGATCGAACAGCCCTTCGACCGACTTCAGCGGACGGGTCGGCGTCGCAATCTTCCATTTCTTGTCCGACGGCATCACCGGCACATTGCCCATGTGCGCCACGCCGCCGGGGTCGCCGGTCACCCACCAGCCGCCCCAGCGCTGCTCGAGCGGACTTCCCTGCACCGTGGTGAACCCGTTGGCATACGCGTTGGGATCGTCGGGCAGAGGGAACATGCTCGTGAGCAGCATCCCCGGCACGCCGAGCGTGTCCCAGGAGAGGTGACAGGCCAGACACTGATCGTCGCGCCGGAACTGCGGCTTGGCGACGCGCTGTTGATCGAGCGCGTAGAAGATCACGCCCTGCCGTGGATCGACGGTGGAGACTTCGAGCACCGTGCCGCCGCGGACCCAGCCGACCGCAGTGGCGTCGTTGAAGAACACCGCGCGGGGATTGTGCATGTTGATCAGCGGCGCCTGGAAACTCGTTTGCGAGAAGACGAGCGCCTGCGACGACACCGGGAGCTGCAGGGCACGCAGCACCGCGGGCAGGTACCCGCTCTTCTCATCGAACGCGAAGGTCTCCGCCCCACTCGCCAGCCGGGCGTTGAGCTCGGTGATCGCCTCGGACACCGGCGCACGGCTGTATTCGATCGCCGGGTGATCGCGCGTCACGACGAACGCATCCCGTCGCTGCGACCGAAGCGCGGTGGCCCCGGCCAGCAACGCGAGCACGACGACGAGCGGAACGAAACGGTGGAACATCGGCCTCACACTAGCCTAACGCAGCTCAATGGGAAGGATGGGGCTGGCACCTATCGTCCCTCTTGCAGCGTGTCGCGCACGGAGGTGACGCCGGCCGTCTCCTCCGCCAGCTGCCGCACCCGCTGATGCTGTTTGCGGTTCAGGACCGTGCCACGCAGCGTCACGACGGTGCCTTCGGTGCTGACACTGACGTCCGTCCCCTCGAGGGTGTCGTCCAGCGTGATCTTCGATTTGATCTTTGCCGTCAGCTTGCTCTCTTCCAGCGCCTTTCCCGCCCTGCTCGCGCTTTCCGCGACTTTCCCGGCAATCTCCGCCCCCGCACGACGCGCGTCACCGGCATCAATCCCGATGCGCGACGCACCCGTGTCCGTCGCGCCATGGTCGACCGGCGTGACGGTGCCTGAAGGAGACCCAATCCGGCGGTAGCCGACCGCGAACACAGCGACGACGCCGAGCACGACAACGATCAGCATCAAACGAAACAAGAGTCGAAACATCGCGTGTTCCCTCCAGGTTCGCGACCAGACCTCGAATGTACCGGTTCCGCCTGAAGGCGGACCCCACGCCTATGACGGCTGCCTCGCGTTCGCCGACGCAGAAAAAGGTCAGCCGGGAGCGCGACGTCGCCGCAGCGCGACACGTGTCTTGGAACAATTTACAGGAGACACCCGGTCGCCTGCCGTGGAACGCCGATTGCCTCCTCAGCCGCGGAGCCGCGTCCGTTCGCCGTATGGCATCGTCCGCGACACCGCCACCTGCGTGGGCAGCGGATGGCTCTCCCCATTGCCCGGCCGCTTCGCGCTGCCCCCCTGCAGCGCGAGGCGGTTTTTTTCCGAACCGCCCCCGCCCGGCGAGGCTTCCCCCGTGTGATATCGTGGTTTCACCGTCGCGTACGTGCGACGCCAAACAAAGGCTTGCAGCGACCACGTCTGCCTGACAGCCGCAGACACTCACAAAATCGGTCGCGGCCGGGAGGTGCATCTATGGCAAACACCCCGGGGAGTCGTCGCTGACGCTCCCGTAGAAAGGAAAAGCCGGCGCTCAGGCGCCGGCTTTTTTTACGTACAGCCGGGTCTGCTCAATCGTTCGGCTGGGCCACATACCGGAGATACGGCTTCGGCGCCTTCCAGCCATCGGGAAATTTCTCCTTCGCCTCGGCCTCGGTCACCGCCGGCAGGATGATGACCTGCTCGCCGTTCGTCCAGTTCGCCGGCGTGGCGACCTTGTGCTTCGCCGTCAGCTGCATCGAATCGATCACCCGGAGCACTTCGTCGAAGTTGCGCCCCGTGCTCATCGGGTACGAGATGACCAGCTTGATCCGCTTGTCCGGACCGATGACGTACACGTTCCGCACCGTCGCGTTGTCGGCGGCGGTGCGTCCGACCGACGTCTCCCCTGCGTTCTCCGGCAGCATGCCGTACAGCTTGGCGACCTTCAGCTCCGGGTCGGCGATCATCGGGTAGTTCGGGGCCGCGCCCTGTGTCTCGGCAATGTCCTTCGACCAGCCCTCATGGCTTTCGAGCGGATCGACACTCAGGCTGATGATCTTCACCTGACGCCGGTCGAACTCCGGCTTGATCCGCGCCATGTAGCCCAACTCGGTCGTACACACCGGCGTGAAGTCTTTGGGGTGCGAGAACAGCACGCCCCACGAGTTGCCGAGCCATTCATGAAACTTGATTGGGCCTTGCGTCGTGTTCGCCTCGAAGTCCGGCGCCAGGGCTCCAATAGGAAGTGGTCCGCTCATGAAGGTTTTCCTCTCTCCGTCCGTAAAGCGCGGTGCATCGGGTCGCGTCCGGGGGACGCGCGCGGCCGGCACATCGCGGCGAGAATCCGGCCCGCCGTCGCATCTGTGCGCGGGCGGCAAGGCACGGATTATACGACGCCGGTATAAAACCTTACGATTCACGTCGAGTACGATCGCCGCGTGCTGTCGAACCCGATACCGGATCGCATTCGCGCCATCGAACTGCCGCCGTTCGATCCGTTGAACCAGCGGGCGGCACAGCTTCGCGCGACCGGCCGGCGTGTGGTGTCGCTCGGTCAGGCACTGCCGTTCTTCGCCCCCCCGGCCTCGGCCCTTGCCGCCGCTCGTGCGGCACTCGATGGTCCGGACGTCCACCGCTACTCCACCGATCCCGGGCTGCCGTCGCTGCGGGCCGCGCTCGCCGATCGGCTCACCGTGCGCTTGAACACCGCCGTGGATCCGGCCGATCTCGTCATCGCCGCCGGCGCCAATCACGCGTTCACGCTCGCCCTGATGACGCTGGTCGACCCGGGAGCCGAAGTGGTGCTGCCGGCGCCGTATTTCACCAATCATCAGATGGCGATCGTGGCTCACGGAGCCGTGCCCGTCGAAGCGCCGGTCTCCGATCGCGACGGTTTCGCTGTCCGATGGACCGATATCGAACCGCATCTCACCTCGCGTACCAGGGCTGTCGTAATCTGCACGCCCAGCAATCCCACCGGATCGACGATTCGACGCGCCGAGGGTGAGCAGATCGTGGAGCAGCTCGCCGCACGCAACATCGTCCTGATCAGCGACGAAACGTACGCGTCCTTCGTCTACGACGGCGAGCCCTGGAGCGCCGCGTCGGCCGCAGACTGGCGCCGCAGCGTCGTCGTGGTGAACACCTTCTCGAAGGCGTTCGGCATGATGGGGTGGCGGATCGGATATCTCCTGGCGGACGCGGCTGTCTGCGAGCAGGTGATCAAGGTGCAGGACGCGATCATCATCTGCGCGCCAGTCGTGTCACAGATGGCGGTCGAGGGCGCCGTCCGGAACGACTGGACGTACGCCGAATCGTTTCACGACGACTTCCGCGAACGGCGGCGGATCATGGCGAGCGGCCTGCGTCAGATCCCGCAGCTCGAATGGACGCCGACGCCAGGAGGTCTCTTCGCATTCGTTCGCGTGCAGAACTGCGACGATTCGACCGCGCTGGCGCATGCGCTGCTCGAAGACGCGAACGTCGTCACCATACCGGGCGCAGCCTTCGGCCGGAGCGGAGAGGGCTATCTGCGTCTTTCCTATGGTTACGCATCGTTGCCGGATCTCGAATACGGACTGAACGAGCTGCGGCGCTTCTTTGCCGCTCGGCCGGCCGACACCCGGCGCTGATTTCTGCGCACGCCGGCGCACCGCGAGCGTGCCATCGCGCGAACTCCTGGTCACGCTACAGTCGGCTCTTCCTCCGCCGATAGATCCGTCATGTTCATGTCCAATCCAAACTCCGCGGTTCTGATGGCAGCCCTTGCCGGGGTCGTCCTCACTCTGTACATCATGCGTCGGCGTACACGCCTCGGGAAGCGCACGCCGAAGTTCTGACGCGCTCGAACTCGACAGGTCTGGCAGAGGAAGCTCCCTCTCTGCCTGCCGTCGTGTTCGTCCGCGCGTACAGACCCCGCTGCGGCCACGACGCCGCTCCGCGCTTCTCACCCCACTCCGATCGCCAACCCGTCCCGGCGTGATTCGTTAGCCCAGGATTCGTAGCCCGGACTCGTAGCCCGGACTCGTAGCCCGGGACTTCAGTCCCGGCGTGATTCGTAGTCCGGGACTTCAGTCCCGGCGTGATTCGTAGTCCGGGACTTCAGTCCCGGCGTGATTCGTAGTCCGGGACTTCAGTCCCGGCGTGATTCGTAGCCCGGGACTTTAAACCCGGCGTGACGACGTGCGAGGATCTCTCGCACTTCCTCGTCTGTGGTCTGCGAGAAGTCCTGATACCAGGCACCGACCGCGGACAGCGACGGAGGAACGAGCGGACAGACGACCTCGTCGACGAGGCGGGCCAGCGTCGTGCAGGCCTCTTCCGATCCCACCGGCACCGCCACGACGATGCGTGACGGATCGAGCCGGCGCGCCGCCAGCACCGCCGCCTGCATCGTGGAGCCCGTAGCGAGCCCATCATCGACAAGAACGGCTGTACGGCCGGTGATCGGAAGCAGCGCGCGTCCGTCACGGTACAGGCTCTCGCGACGTTCGAGCTCCAGCGCTTCGCGACGGGCGACTTCGTCGATCGTGGACGGAGGCAGCCGGTACCAGGCGATGACGTCATCGTTGAGGACGCGGACGCCGCCGCTCGCGATCGCGCCCATCGCCAGTTCCTCGTGACCGGGCACGCCCAGCTTGCGCACCACGAAGACGTCGAGCGGAACGTCGAGCGCACGCGCCACCTCGTCGGCGACAGGCAGCCCGCCACGGGGAAGCGCGAGAACGATCAGATCTCGCGGGTGATGATGGGTGAGGTTCCGCGCGAGTACCGCACCGGCGTCGCGCCGGTCCCGATACGGAGTGATGCCGCGCGGATCACGGGCAAATCTCATCGGCCGCATCCGTGCAAGGAAGGTGCCCCGGCGCGTGTGTCAGAGGCGCATCTGGTCGACGCCAACGATCACCTGTCCGGAAAAGTACTTCCGCACGCCCTCGATGTAGCGCTCGTCGGGAATGGGGCCGCCGCGTTGCGCGTTCGCTCCCGGCAGCAGGTGATTCAGCACCACCATCTTGACGCGCGCCTCCGCGGCCATCTTGCCGACGTCTTCGGTCGTCGAATGCGTCTCGACGATGTGCCGCTCCACGCTCTCGATGTTCAGTCCGCCGGGGGCCGATTGCGCCGTCTTCAACAGCTCGGCCCGGAGCACGGTGTCCATCGCTTCGCAGACGAGCACGTCCGCGTCCCTGGCCAGCTCGATCAGGCCGGGCGAATACGCGGTGTCGCCCGAGAACACGATCGACCGGTCGGGTGTGATGAACCGATACGCGAGCGAGCGATACGCCATCTTCGCCCTGGCGCGATCGGGAAAATGGGTGTTCTCCACGGCACGCACGACCACGCGCTCGTCACGGAACACCTCCGTGACTTTCGCAGCCGACAGATCGCGCCCTTTGAACACCGTTGCCGGCTTGATGGTGCGACCCTCATCGACCGTGCGAATGTCGATGTTCGCCTTCAGGAAAGCCAGCGCACCCTCGACGAGGCCGGCAGTGCCGTACGGACCGTAGACCGTCGTCGCGGCGGGGCCGGTCGCAGCACTGCCTCCGGTCCACTTGTGCGAGATCAGCGCCGCGACGTCGGAGGTATGGTCGTCGTGAAGATGCGTCACGAACACGCTGGTGACGTCGGCGATCCGCAATCCGGCCTGGACGAGGGCGCGCAATGTGCCGTAGCCGCAGTCGACGAGATACGGCGCGCCAGCCGCCAGTACGGCGCTCGCCGCTTCGCCCCGCTGCAGGTTGACGTTCGGTCCGCCCTGTGTACCCAGCAGAATCAACTGCGTGCCGGTCGCTGCTGATGCGGCGGCTCCCCTGGCCTGTGCGAGCAGAACGCCCGCGGGGAACGAACCGAGTGACGATGCGATCGCGCTGCCACCGACAAGGGCGAGAGTGCCCTGCAACAGCGTTCGCCGCGTGGCGTTGATGGGAGCCTCCGTCGAGTGAACGCGTCGCCTCTTCATGCCGGCTTCTCAGGATCAGGGATCAGGGTTTTCGGGATCAGGGCTTTCGGGGTCAGGGATCAGTGGTCTGCTACGTCAGCGCGTGCATGCGCAGGCGTCCGTACAACTCCTTCCGCGTGAGTCCCAGACGCGTCGCCGCCCGCGACTTGTTGCCGCGGCATTCGTGCAGCACCTGCTCGATCAGCTGGCGCTCGACGGCACGCAGATTCGTCGTCTGCGGTGACGACCGATCGCTCAAATCGAGCGACAGATGCTCCGGCGCAATCAGGCCTCCTTCGCAGACAATGGCCGCGCGCTCGAGGACGTTGCGCAGCTCGCGCACATTGCCGCGCCAGCGGTGCGCGAGCAGCGCCTGACGCGCTTCTCGCGTGATGCCGGCGGGAGCGCGACCGAAGGATCGCGCAATGTCCTCGAGGAACGCTTCACTGAGCGGCAGCACGTCCTCGATCCGCTCGCGCAGCGGCGGCAGCCGGATCTCGAACACCTGCAGCCGATAGTACAGGTCCTCGCGGAAGTCACCACGCTCCATGGCCGTCCGCAGATCACGATTGGTCGCCGCGATGACACGCACCTGCGCCTTCAGCGGCCGTGTGCCGCCCAGCCGCTGGAACTCCCGTTCCTGCAGCACGCGCAGCATCTTCGCCTGCGCCGACGGGCTCATCTCCCCCACTTCATCGAGCAGCAGCACTCCGCCGGCGGCGAGCTCGATCTGTCCAGGCTTGCTCTGTTGCGCGCCGGTGAATGCCCCGCGCTCGTGACCGAACAGCTCCGACTCGAGCAGCTGTTCCGGCAGCGCAGCACAGTTCACGGCGACGAACGGTCCGCGGCTCCGTTCGGACGCGCGATGGATGGCCCGGGCGATGACTTCCTTGCCGGTGCCCGACTCCCCCGTCAGCAACACCGTCGTTTCGGTGGCCGCCACCTGCATCGCCGCCTTCATCACCGTCCGCCATGCCAGCGACTGTCCCTGCACCCGGCCGTACGCGGCACGGCCTTCGAGCTCCTCGATGCGTGCCGTGAGCCGTTCGGCGTGCGCGCGGGCCGCCGCCGCCTGGCGCGCGGTCTTCGCCAGCTGCTCGTGCGAGATGCCCATCGAGAGGTGCACGGCAATGTGTCGCGCAATCGGGATCTGAGCCGGGTTGAATGCGCGCTGTGACTTCGACAGGAAGTGCAACGCGAAGAGCTGTCCGCCCGCGGACAACCCGACGGACAACACGGAGCGATAGCCGGCCGCTCTCAACCGGTCGCGATGATCGGGCGGATCGAAGGTGAGTGCCGGCGTGTGCTGCGTGAGGTCGTCGATGATGCGCGAAAACCCTTCGGTCATGCTGCGAAGGTCCTCGCCGGTCACGCGCACCAGCATCGGTCCATCGTCGTTCGAGGCCGCGTGGGTGATGCAGGTCCGCTCTCCATCGTGGAGCGACATCGTGAGGCGATCGTGCGGCAACGCCTGATTGGCGATCGCCGAGATTTGCGGGAAGACCTCCCGGATGTCGAGCACCGACGCGAGCAGGCGCAGGAGCTGTTCGGAGAGATCGACGGTGACCACTCCCGCGATCTCGGCGGCTGCATGACTCATGACTGTCAGCATGGCAGAGTGTGCCCATAGGCGCAATGTGTGCCGATGGGAGCAGCGATCATCGGCAGAGCCACGCGGACGAGCCGTGCTAACTGACTCTCCGCAATAGCTTTAATCATCAGAAAGACGATGGCGGCGCGATTGCGCCTGTCAAAAGCATGATTCGCTCGTCTTTCTCCGGTTTGGCCCGCACCCAGTGTCTGCGGCTCCTCCTGTTGATCGCCGCCGCTGTGGTGCTCTCCGCCTGTGGTCCTGGCCAGGCCGCTCCCGCGCCTCCGCCGCCGCCGACCGTCTCGGTGCTCGAGCTCGCCCCGCAGACAGTGCCGCTCGAAAGCGAGTGGGTTGCCACCCTCGATGGCTATGTCAACGCGCAGGTGCGGCCGCAGGTGACCGGATATCTGGTGCGCACGGCGTATCGCGAGGGCGCGCTCGTGCACAAAGGCGACGTGCTGTTCGAGATCGATGCCCGTCCGTTCCAGATTGCGCTGGACCAGGCGGAGGGCGGACTGGCCGAAGCGCGCGCGCAACTGGGACGCACCGAGCGCGATTTGAAGCGCGATACCCCGCTTGCCGAGCAGCGCGCGATCGCCCAGCGGCAGCTCGATGACGACGTCCAGGCCAATCTCGCGGCGCAGGCGGCAGCGAAATCGGCCGAGGCAGCCGTCGGCGCGGCCCGTCTCAACATGGAGTTCACGAAAGTGCGATCGCTCATCGACGGTGTAGCAGCGATCGCCACGGCGCAGATCGGCGATCTGGTCGGGCCGACGACGCTGCTGACGACGGTGTCGCAGGTCGATCCGATCCGCGCCTATTTCTCGCTGAGCGAGCAGGAATACCTCGACGTCGCGAAGCAGATCAACGCACGCACGCCGCAGAAGACGCTGTGGGCGAGTGGCACGCCGCTCACGCTGACGCTCGCGAACAATCAGACCTACCCCCACCCCGGTACCTTCTTCGCCGCAGATCGACAGATCGAGGCGAAGACCGGCACGATTCGCATCAGCGCCTCCTTCCCGAATCCCGATCGGCTGCTGCGTCCGGGGCAATACGGCCGCGTGCATGCGGACACCCACATCGTGCGCGACGCGCTGCTCATCCCGCAGCGCGCCGTGACCAGCCTCCAGGGCGCCTCGCAGCTGCGCGTCGTGGCGCCCGACAACACCATCCAGGTCCGTACCGTCACGCTCGGCGCCCGCGTCGGCTCGGGCTGGATCGCGCAGGGCGGCGTCGCCGCCGGCGATCGCGTGGTCATGGACTCCGCCTCGCTGCCGCAGGGCACACGGGTGAACGTCAAGCCGTACATCGCGGAGGACACCAGCGCACCGTCGACCACCGACCGCACGGGGAGTCAGAGGTAACCGATGTCCGCGTTCTTCATCCGCCGTCCCATCGTTGCGATCGTCATCGCCGTCGTCACCGTGATCGGCGGCGTCATCGCGCTGCGCGGCCTTCCCGTCGCACAGTTTCCCGATATCGTGCCGCCGCAGATCCTCCTCTCCGGCACCTTCATCGGCGCCGACGCCCAGACCATCGAGCAATCGGTCGCCACGCCGCTCGAGCAGCAGCTGAACGGCGTGGACGACATGCTCTATATGCAGTCGACGAGCGGCAACGACGGCACGGTGCAGGTGCAGATCACGTTCGACATCGGGACGAGCCCGAACATCGATCAGGTGAACGTGCAGAACCGGTTCGCGCAGGCACAACCGAACCTGCCCACCGAAGTCGCGCAGTACGGCTTCACGATGCGCAAGTCCACCGGCCTGCCGATGGTGCTCGCCTCGTTCTTCTCGCCGCACCGTACCTACGACTCGCTCTTCCTCGCCAACTACGCGAACATCAACATCGTCGATGCGCTGTATCGCGTGTCCGGCGTCGGCGAAGTGCGCGTGTTCGGGACCGGCGACTACGCGATGCGCATCTGGGTCAAGCCGGATCGCCTGGCCACCATGGGACTCACCGTCCCCGACCTGGTACGCGCCATCCAGCAGCAGAGCACGGTCAATCCCGCCGGTCAGGTCGGCGGACAGCCGTCGCCGAGCGGCCAGGACCTGACCTATACCGTTCGCGCGCCGGGCCGGCTGCAGACGCCGGAGGAGTTCGGCGAGATCGTGCTGCGCGCCAGCGCGGACGGCTCGGTCGTCCATCTCCGCGACGTCGCGCGCGTCGAGCTGGGAGCGCTGAATTATCAGCAGGCAGGACGCGCGACGGGACAGCCTGGCGTCGGCATCGCGGTCTTTCAGGCACCCGGCTCAAACGCGCTCGAAGTCGCGCGCGGCGTGCGCGCGGTCATGGCCGACCTCAAGACGCGCTTCCCCGAGGACGTCGACTACAACTACACCCTCGACACGACCGTACCGGTGACCGAGGGCATACGCGAGATCGTCAAGACGCTCGGCGAAGCCATCGTGCTCGTGACGCTGGTCGTCTTCCTCTTCCTCCAGAACTGGCGCGCCACGCTCATCCCGATGCTGGCGGTACCGGTGTCGCTCGTCGGCACGTTCATCGCGTTCCCACTGCTCGGCTTCTCGATCAATACGCTCTCGCTCTTCGGCCTCGTGCTCGCGGTCGGTCTCGTCGTGGACGATGCGATCGTCGTCGTCGAGGCCGTGGAGCATCACATCGAAGAAGGGCTGGCGCCGCAGGAAGCCACGCTCCTCGCCATGCGCGAGGTGTCCGGCCCGGTCGTTGCCATCGCGCTCGTGCTCGCGGCGGTGTTCATTCCGGTCGGTCTCATGGGTGGCATTCAGGGACGGCTCAACCAGCAGTTCGCCCTCACCATCGCCGTGTCGGTGATCATCTCCGCCTTCAACGCGCTGACCCTGTCGCCGGCGCTCGCGGCGCTCCTGCTCCGTCCACGACCGACGCGGCGCGGCGCGATGCGACGCATCTTCGACGGCGTCAACCGCGGCCTCGCACGCGCCACGCGCGGCTATGTCCGCGTCAGCCACGGTTTCATCCGCAAGCCACTCATCGGCCTGGCCACCCTGGCGCTCTTCTTTGCGGCCAGTGGCCTGCTCGGCCAGCGGCTGCCGGGCAGCTTCCTGCCCGAAGAGGACTACGCCTATTTCATGATGAACGTGCAGCTCCCGCCGGCCGCCTCGCTCGAGCGTACCGACGCGGTCACGCGGAAGATCGACGCGATGCTGCGACAGACGGAAGGCGTCGGGAACTTCAACACGATCCTCGGCTTCAACCTGACGACGCGAGTGACGGCGAGCAACAACGCGTTCTACTTCGTCCAGCTGAAGCCGTATCGCGAGCGCGAGACGCCGTCATTGCAGGCGCGCGCGATCGTCAACCGGCTGAACGGGCAGTTGCGGGCCGCAATCCCGGAGGCCACCGCCTTCGCAATCATGCCGCCGTCGATTCCAGGTCTCGGCAACCAGGGCGGCTTCTCGATGTGGCTGCAGGATCGCAGCGGCGGCACCATCGAGTTCCTCGACGACCAGGTGCAGCGCTTCCTCGCCGCCGCGCGCATGCGGCCGGAGCTGGCCGGCGTGACGACGACGTTCTCGACGAACGTGCCGCAGCTCTACGCCGACGTCAATCGGGAGAAGGCCCTGCGCCAAGGCGTGGCGCTCGGCGACGTCTACCAGACGATGCAGGCCTTCCTCGGCGGCCTGTACGTCAACCAGTTCAACCGCTTCGGCCGTCAGTGGCGGGTCTTTCTGCAGGCCGAGGGCACCGAGCGCATGTCGCCGGATCAGGTCGGCCAGTTCTATGTTCGGAACGATGCGGGCACGATGGTGCCGCTCTCGTCCATCCAGACGCTGCGCCCGAGCAACGGACCACTCTTCACCAACCGGTTCAACGTCTATCGCGCCGCACAGATTACCGGTGCCGCCGCGCCCGGCTACAGCTCCGGCCAGGCCATCGCGGCACTCGAGGAGGTGGCGCGTGCCACACTCTCTCCCCAATTCAGCTACGACTGGTCGGACCTGTCGTATCAGGAGCGGCAGGCGTCCGGCACGACGCTGGTCACCTTCGGCCTGTCGCTCGTCTTCGTCTTTCTGATCCTGGCGGCGCTCTATGAGAGCTGGTCGCTGCCGTTCTCCGTACTGCTGACGGTCCCGGTCGCGGTGTTCGGCGCATTTCTCGGCCTGCTGCTCCGCCGCTTCGATCTCGACGTCTACGGCCAGGTCGGCATCGTGATGCTCATCGGCCTCGCCGCAAAGAACGCGATTCTGATCGTCGAGTTCGCGAAATATCGCCTCGAAGAAGGGCGCACGCTCGTCGAGGCGGCGCTCGAAGGCGCGCGTCTGAGGCTGCGGCCGATTCTGATGACCTCGTTCGCGTTCATTCTCGGATGCGTGCCGCTGTGGATTGCCGCCGGCCCGGGTGCCGCGGCGCGGCGGATTCTCGGCACGGTGGTCATCAGCGGCATGCTCGCGGCGACGCTGCTCGCCGTCTTCCTGATACCGCTGCTGTTCGTCGTCTTCGAGCGGCTCGCCCGCTGGTTCGGCACGACCCGGCTGCCCGTGCCCATCGACCCTGCGACGGAGAACCGCTGATGACACTTCAGAAGCTCCTCGCCTTCACGGTCGTCGGCTCACTGGCGGCCGGCTGCGCGCCCGTCGGTCCCAATTACGCACGTCCGACCGTTCAACCGCCTGACGCCCACCGGGGGGCCAGCGAAGGCTCCCCCGACCTCGCCACATCACTGGCCGAGCAGCACTGGACTGCCGTGTTCACCGACGACGTGCTGCAGCGGCTGATCCGCACGGCGCTGGAACAGAACTTCGACGTGCGGATCGCTGCGTCCCGCATCCTCCAGGCACAGGCGCAATACGGTCTGGCCCGCGCCGATCGTTACCCGACGGTGCAGGCGCAGGGGTCGGCGCAGGTCCAGCACGGCACCGTCATCAGCAACGAATCGCTGCCGACCGTTGGACTCGTACAACTGGGCGCCTCCGCGGCGTGGGAGTTGGACTTCTGGGGCAAGTACCGCCGCGCCACCGAGGCGGCCCGCGCCGACATCCTGGCCAGCGAGTGGGGCCGTCGCGCGGTCGTCAGCAGTCTCGTGAGCAACGTGGCGACGACCTACTTCGATCTGCGTGCCTTCGACTCCGAGCTCGACATCGCGCAGCGCACGCTGGCCTCGCGCGAAGAATCACTCCGGCTCACCGAGGTGCGCGAACGCGGCGGTGATACCTCCCTCGTCGACGTGCGGCAGGCCGAGCAGCTCGTGATCGCGGCGCGCGGCCAGATCATCGATCTGCAGCGGCGGATCGAGCAGCAGGAGAATGCGCTGCAGACGCTGCTTGGCGCGAATCCCGGACCGATTGCCCGCGGCAAGGCGCTCGTCGATCAGCCGCACGCACCGGACGTGCCGCCCGGCCTGCCGTCGGCGTTGATCGATCGGCGGCCGGACATCCGCGAGGCGGAGCAGTTCCTCGTCGCGGCGAACGCGGAGATCGGCATCGCCAAGGCCGCGTACTTCCCGAATATCACTCTGACCGGATCGGGCGGCGTGGCGAGCACGGCGCTCACCAGCCTGTTTTCGGCCGGCACCTGGTCGCTGGCCGCCGGCGCCGTGCAACCGATCTTCAACGCGGGACGCACGCGCTCGCGCGTCGAGCTCGCAACGGCGCGACGGCAGGAGGTGGAGCTGCAGTATCTCCAGACCGTGCAGCAGGCGTTCCGCGAGGTCGCCGACGCGCTCATCGGCTACCGGCGATTCCGTGAGCTGCGGCAAACGCAGGAGACGCTCGTCGTTGCGGCGCAGGACGCGAGACGACTTGCGGACCTCCGCTATCAAGGTGGCGCGACCAGCTACCTCGAAGTGCTGGACAGCGACTCGCGTCTGTTCAGCGCCCAGATCGCACTGGTGCAGGCGCAGCTCGACGAGCTCGCGGCGTTCGTGGAGATCTATCGCGCGCTCGGTGGCGGATGGGAATCATGACAGGCCGTGGCGGAACTCGTCACGGCCTTGAGGCACAGAGAGCTCGCACACAGGGGCCCCGAGACACCGAGAAACGCTCAATGCAGTATCGCGGTAGTCACGCCAAGACAGGAACGGTTCAGTAAATGTCACAGCGCAATGTCGAACTCCTCCTTGGCCGGCTCCTGACCGACGCGGATCTGCGCAAGCAGTTCGTGCGGACGCCACAGGACGTCGTCGACGCCTTCCGGCACCAGGGATGGGAGCTGACGGATGGCGAAGTCGACGCGCTCATTGCCACCGACGCGACGACATGGTCCGAGCTGGCGAGGCGCATTCCGTCGCGGCTGCAGCGATGCAGTCTGCGGACTGGCTAGCTTTGCACCCCCGCACCGAACCTTCGAACCCTCGAACCCTCGAACCTTCGAACCTTCGAACCTTCGAACCTTTTCACGCTACGATTACCCGTGCGTGGCCATTGCCAGCAGCGCAATCACGGTGGCCCGCACAAGGAGCGCTGTGATCCGATCGAGTGCCGGCCTGCTGCTGTTCCGATTCAATCCGGCGCTCGAGGTGCTGCTGGTGCATCCCGGCGGCCCCTTCTGGGCACGAAAGGATCTCGGTGCGTGGTCGATCCCGAAAGGCGAGATCGACCGGGGCGAGACGCCACTCGAGGCTGCGCGCCGGGAGTTCTCTGAAGAAACCGGCGGACGCGTCGACGGGCCGTTCCTCGCGCTCGATCCGCGGCGGCAATCGACCGGCAAGATCGTTCACGCCTGGGCCGTCCCCGCGGATTTCGATCCGGTGACCTTGACGAGCACGTCGTACTCGATGGAATGGCCGCCGCGGTCGGGCCGGCAGCAGTCCTTCCCCGAGGTCGATCGCGCGGCGTGGTTCACCATCGCCGACGCGCGCCTCAAGATCCTCAAAGGACAGGTCGGATTCCTCGACGATCTCGAACGGGTCATCACCGAGACCGGACACAACCCCGAAAGCCCTGCGGCCGCAAAGCCGACCAAGACCCTGTCATGAGAGACGAGGTGGTCTGAGGCACAGTCCGGCGAGCCGGTCGGGAGCACGCCTCCCAGGAGCAACGGTCGGTAGGGCGGACCGTATCGCCCCCGTAGTGAACGCCCTAACGCACTGTCGATTACGTCAGCCCGCGCTCGTCGACGCTCCCCCCGCCTCGCCCACTTCCCCACTGCCTCGACGGTTTCACAGAGATTCCTCATCCTGATGTCGGGGAACGCGGCCAGGCCACGAGAATAGTGCACAGGGTAACTGATGGCGAAGAACATCGTGATCTGTTCCGACGGTACCGGCAACACCGCCATCAAGGGACGCGGGACCAACGTCTTCAAGCTGTTCGAAGGCGTCGACCTGAACGGCCATCGCTGGGACCCCTCGCTCAAGCCGCAGGTCGCGCTCTACGACGACGGGGTGGGGAGCGAAGACTTCAAGCCGCTCCGCATCCTCGGTGGCGCGGCCGGATACGGCCTGAGCAAGAACGTCCGGCAGTTGTACAAGGAGCTGTCGCGTGTCTACGACGAAGGCGACAAGATCTATCTGTTCGGATTCAGCCGCGGCGCGTTCACCGTCCGCTCGCTCGTCGGCATGATCAGTACCTGCGGCCTCGTCGATCCGAAGCACGCACCGTCGGCCGGCGCCCTCGAGAAACTGATCAAGCGCGCGTATTCGGCCTACCGGGCCAGCTATCGGACGGCGCTGCAGGAGCTGTTTCGCGGAAAAGCCTCGCGCCACGAGGGGCATGTCTTCCGCGATCGTTGGAGCGTGCCCTACGAGCCGGTGATTCGCTTCGTCGGCGTGTGGGATACCGTCGACGCCGTCGGCCTGCCGTTCCATTTGAGCGACATCATCAACAAGACCGTCTATCGCTTCAAGTTCCCGGACCCGTTCCTGAGCGACAAGGTGAAGCAGGCGTGTCACGCCCTGTCGATCGACGACGACCGCGACTCGTTTCGTCCACTCGTCTGGGATGAAGGTACCAACGACGGCCGCATCGACCAGGTGTGGTTCGCCGGCGTGCATTCGAACGTCGGCGGCGGCTATCCCAAGCAGGGCATGTCGCTCGTCGCGCTCGACTGGATGATGGCGAAGGCGGAGGCGGCGGGGCTGCGCTTCAACTGCAACGATCGCGAGACCTACCGCGAGCACTCCTCCGCGGACGACAGGTTGTACAACCCGCGCGCCGGGCTTGGTACCTTCTACCGCTGGAAGCCGCGCGACGTCGAAAACATATGCACGCGCAATCACATGCCGATACGCATCCACATCAGCGCCGTCGAGCGGATCGCGCATGGCGTCGACGACTACGCCCCCGAGAATCTCCCTCCGCACATCACCGTGGTGACAACGCCGCCGGACCCGCAGCAGGACCCGACGCTGATCAGCCAGCGCGCCGCGAATGTCGAAACGGTCTTCAACGGTGCGACGAGTGGTCGATCGCTGCTCCACGACCTCAGACGGACGGTATTCGTCGGGCGCCTCTCCTACTACGTCTTTCTCAGCGCCTGCACGGTGGCGCTCGCGGGACTCATCGTCATGGGTGCGGACGGCTGGATGCCCCGCGCGCTCGTACGCAGCACCGGCCGGCTGCTCGCGGGCACGGTCACCTCACCGTGGACGACGATGGCTTCGGCGGTGAAACTGCTCTGGCAGGATCCGCCGCTGCTCATCGCCATCGTCCTGGCGCTCGTCACCTCGTCGATCATGGCGCGCTGGTCGGACTCCCGCATCGCAAGTGTCTCGTCGGCATTCTGGCACCAGCATCAGGCGACTCTGCGCAGTGCGCTCAAGGTGGCGCGGACGCAGGTCTCTCCGGAGGCGACCGACGACAGCGGCCCGCTGTGCTGGGCCAGCGGCGCGCACAGGTCGTCGCCGCCGGCGATGCGCACTCGATAAGCCTGGTTGATCGAGCCGAGGCGGGGACCGCGCCCGCACTTGCCGATCCCATCGCGGTCGTCAGCGCGATGCGACCGGCACGGACGGCCATGGGCGTCACAGCCCGCCGTCCCGTGCGGCTCTGCTCATCGCTTGCCTGCATCGCGCTCGAATCCGGGTCATATCGACGTCGAGGGCGAACGTCTCATGGTCGCTGAGATAGCTGATCCTGCTGTAATCACAGAAGTTGTCGGATTGCTTGACTCGGCAGCTACGCGCGCGTATATTTGTGAGTGATTGTTTACTCACTATGCCGAGACACCGCTTCACGAACACGCGTGACCGTATCGAAGACGCCGCCCTCGCCCTGTTCGTCCAGAAGGGCGTCACCGATACGACCGTCCGGGATATCGCGCGAGCGCTCGACATGTCGGAAGGGGCGCTCTACCGCCACTTCTCCAGCAAAGAGGATCTCGTGTGGCAGCTCTTCGAACGGCACTACGTCGCCTTCGCCACGGAGCTGCGGACGCTCGCCGACAGCGTGTCCACCACGCGCGAGAAGCTGGCCGTCATGATCCGGGGATTCTGCCGGGCGCACGATGACCACCCCGCGCGCTTTCACTTTCTCCTGTTCGTGCAGCACGGGCAGTTGAGCAAGCTGCACAGCGGCATGCTCACGCCGGTGGACGCCGTGCGCGCGGTGGTCAGCGATGGCATCGCCGCCGGCGAGATTCCGGCGCAGCCGGCCGATCTCGCCACCGCCCTCGTGTTCGGCGTGGTGCTGCAGCCGATGCAGTTCGCCGCCTACGGCCGCCTGCCTTCGACCATGACCTCAATCAGTGAGCGCCTCGTACACGCCGCATGGGCGGCGGTCACCGCGGTCTGATGGGAGCCTGACATGCGATCGCCCCTGCTCTCGCTCGTCGTCTCGCGCCGCTTCGGTCCGTTGTTCGTCACCCAGTTTCTCGGTGCGTTCAACGACAACCTGCTGAAGAGCGCGCTCGGCATCTTCGTCACCTATCGCCTTGCCGATCGCACCGGCCTGACCGCTTCGTCACTGGTCATGATCGCGGGCGGCCTGTTCATCGCGCCGTTCTTCCTCTTCTCCGGCGCGTCCGGAACGCTTGCCGATCGCGTCGACAAGGCGGGAATCGCGCGGTGGGTGAAGGTGGCCGAGATCGGCATCATGGCGCTCGCCGGTTGGGGCCTCTGGTACGAGAGCGTGCCGGCCCTGCTGGCGGCGTTGTTCTGTCTCGGGACGCACTCCACCGTCTTCGGACCGATCAAGTACGCGCTGCTGCCGCAGCATCTCGCGGAGCACGAGCTCGTCGCCGGCAACGCCTTGATCGAGGCGGGCACGTTCCTGGCCATTCTCGTCGGCACGATCGTCGGCGGCAGCGTCGTGCTCATCGCCCACGGCGCGCTCGTGGTCGGCGGCTGCGGCATCGCGGCGGCGATCACCGGAACCCTCACCGCCCGGCTGATCCCACCGGCGCCACCCGCGCCAGGAGGATCGACGGCCTCGCCCCGACTCCTCCGCGACTCGATCGCCGTCGTTGGACACGTCGCGAGAAATCGCCGGCTCTGGCTCGCGATTCTCGCCATCTCCTGGTTCTGGCTGTTCGGCGCGACGATCGTCTCCGGCCTGCCGACGCTGGCCAAAGACGTCCTCTTCGCCGACGAACACGTCGTCACCCTGATGCTGGCGCTCTTCGCGGTCGGCATCGGTGCCGGCTCGCTCGTCGCCGAGCGCCTGCTCCACGGCGATGTCTCGGCGCGCTATGTGCCGGTGGCGGCGCTGGGGATGGCCGCGTTCGCCATCGATCTGCACTTCGCGAGCAACGGCTACACGGGCGGCGGCGCGCTGACCGGTGCGGCGGCATTCGTGCGCGAGCCGCGCAACTGGCGCGTGCTCGCGGATCTCCTCGGCCTGGCCGTGGCCGGTGGCCTCTTCTGCGTGCCGCTCTACGCGCTCCTGCAGCACGACAGCGAGCCGGCACACCGCGCGCGCGTGATCGCGGCGAACAACATCATCAACGCGCTGTTCATGACCGCCGGTGCGATTGCCGCGGCGGCGGCCCTGGCCAACGGGCTCACCATCGGCCAGGTCATCGCCTTCTGCGGCACGGGTACGGCGGTCGTCGCCGTCGCATCGGCCTGGATGCTCCGTCGTGAGCTGGCGAAAACCGGCATGCGGCTGCTCCTTCGACTGCTGTATCGCGTGGACATCCAGGGACTCGAGCACGTGCGGGCGGTTCTCCCCCGGGCGGTGATCGCCGCCAACCACGCATCGTTTCTCGACGGTCTGCTGCTCGGGGCGTTTCTGCCCGGCGACCCGATCTTCGCCATCGACACGTTCATCGCCCGACAGTGGTGGGCGCGTCCCTTTCTCGCCGTGAGCCACGCGCTGCCGGTCGATCCGACCAATCCTCTGTCGATCCGCGCGATGATCCGGGCGGTCGAGGGCGGCTCGCCCTGCATCATCTTTCCGGAAGGGCGCATCACGACGACCGGATCGCTGATGAAGGTCTACGAGGGTCCGGCGCTCATCGCCGAGCGCGCCGGCGTGCCTCTCGTCCTGGTCCGCATCGACGGGGTCGAGTTCACTCCGTTCTCACGGCTCGCCGGCAAGGTACGACGCCGTCTGTTCCCGCGCATCCGTATTCACATTCTTCCTGCCCGCCGCATCGCCGCGCCGGAAGGACTGGCTGGACGCGCGCGCCGAGCCGCGCTGCGCAAGGCGCTCGCCGACGAGATGGTCCGCTCGACGTTCGCGACCGCGGACCTCGACACGACGCTCTTCGACGCCCTGCTCGAGGCGCGGGAGGCGCATGGCGGCGGCCATGTCGTCGCCGATGATCCCGATCAGCAGCCGCTGACCTACCGGCGGCTGATCGCCGGCAGCTACGCCCTCGGTGCTGCGCTGGCCCGACGCACG
>Ga0207701_10000740_pt1 | contig 34348 bp, 31 predicted proteins | sample KBSSwiSSwithPhiX_FD_184294 | JGI IMG/M metagenome (GOLD analysis project Ga0207701, IMG submission 184294) | Switchgrass rhizosphere bulk soil microbial communities from Kellogg Biological Station, Michigan, USA, with PhiX - S5 (SPAdes) (version 2) | ecosystem: Environmental > Terrestrial >... | reverse complement strand
AGGCGCGTCCGCACATGCCGTAGTTGCCGGCGCCGAACGAGCCGCCGATGATCACCGTGAACTTCGGCACCTGCGCGGTGGACACAGCGGTGACCATCTTCGCGCCGTGCTTCGCGATCCCTTCCGATTCGTACTTGCGACCGACCATGAAGCCGGTGATGTTCTGAAGGAAGACGAGCGGCACTTTCCGCTGGCAGCACAGCTCGATGAAGTGCGCGCCCTTCTGCGCCGACTCGGAGAACAGCACGCCGTTGTTCGCGACGATGCCGACCGGCATGCCGTCGATGTGCGCGAAGCCGGTCACCAGCGTCGCGCCGTAGCGCGCCTTGAATTCGTCGAACTCCGAGCCGTCGACGATGCGCGCGATGATCTCGCGCACGTCGTACGGCTTGCGAGTATCGGTCGGGATCACGCCGTGCAGCGCGCGCGCGTCGTAGAGCGGCTCGCGCGGCGCGACGCACTGCATCGCCGGCGCCTTGCGCCAGTTCAGATTGGCGACCGCGGCGCGCGCAAGCGCGATCGCATGGGTGTCGTTCTGCGCGAGGTGGTCGGCAACGCCCGACAGCCGCGTGTGGACGTCGCCGCCGCCGAGGTCCTCGGCGCTGACGACTTCACCGATCGCCGCCTTCACGAGCGGCGGGCCGGCCAGGAAGATCGTGCCCTGATTCTTCACGATGATCGATTCGTCGCTCATCGCGGGCATGTAGGCGCCGCCCGCCGTGCACGAGCCCATCACGACCGCGATCTGCGCGATGCCCTGCGCGCTCATGTTGGCCTGGTTGAAGAAGATGCGGCCGAAGTGCTCGCGGTCCGGAAACACATCGTCCTGGTTCGGCAGGTTCGCGCCGCCGCTGTCGACCAGGTAGATGCACGGCAACCGGTTCTGCAGCGCGATCTCCTGCGCGCGCAGGTGCTTCTTCACCGTCATCGGGTAGTAGGTGCCGCCCTTCACCGTCGCGTCGTTGCAGACGACGATGCACTCGACGCCCGAGACGCGGCCGATGCCGGTGATCAGGCCGGCGCCCGGCGCCGAATCGCGGCCGTCCTTCTCGGGGTACATGCCGAGCGCGGCGAGCGGCGCGATCTCGAGAAACGGCGAGTCGGGGTCGAGCAGCATCTCGACCCGTTCGCGCGGCAGCAGCTTGCCGCGCGCGACGTGCTTCGATCGCGCCGCATCGCCGCCGCCCTGCGCGATCTGGGCGAGGCGGGCATCGAGGTCGTCGACCAGGGCCCGCATCGCCGCCGCATTGGCCTTGAAGTCGTCGGAGCGGGGGGCGAGCTTGGAGGTGATCGCGGGCATGGGTCCTTTGGTTCAGCGGCTGGTTCAGCTGCCGCCGAACAGATCGCGCTCGGTCCAGCCGAGCGCCTGTAGGTCGGCGATGCGCAATGGTGCATCGCTCGGCATCAGGAACTCATCGAGCTGCGGCGGCGCGACCGTCGTGCCGGACAGCATCGCATGGGCTTGTCCGCGATGGTGCGTCTGGTGCATCGTGAGGTGCGCCAGCACCGGCGCGACGCGGTCGACCTGCTGGGTCTCGCCGCGGTCCATCACGACCTCCGCCGACAGATCATTGGCGACGAGCGAATCGACGAATGCGATCAAGCGCTCGTCACTGACCCGCTGACGCTCGGCCAGCTCGACGACATCGCGGCACGGCACGAAGCGCTCGTATTGCGCCACCATGTCGGCTTCCCGATGAAGCGCTGCGACATAGTAGATGTCGACCGCGAGCAGATGATTCAGCGTCCGGGCCACGCTCGGAAAGAACCCGGTCCGCACCGCCTCGAATTCGCCCGGCGCGAGCGTCAGCATCGCTGCATGCAGCCGATGGTTGGCGAGCCGGTTCGCGCGTGCGGCGGTGCGCACGTGATCGAGCAGGTTCATGCGCCACTCCCGCACCGGCCTCGCCGCGCCCCGACCGGAACACGCCCACGCAGCGCGCGGCGCGCTCGACGGCTCATCGCAGCACCTGCGGGTTGAGCTGCCAGGTGGACCAGGTCAGTGCCGTCGCGAACGTCACCCAGGCCCAGTACGGGAGCAGCAACGCGCCGGCGAGCGGCCGGATGCGCCAGAACGCGAACGCGGTCGCGCCGATCAGGAGCCAGAGGACGGCGACCTCCGCGAAGGCGAGCCCGCCGCGACGCCACGCGAAGAAGAGCCAGGTCCAGAGCGCGTTGGCCGCGAGCTGGGCGACGAACAAGGCGAGTGCCGGTCCCACCGGCCGCTGCCGGCGCACCCGCCAGACCTGCCACGCGGCGATGCCCATCAGCAGGTAGAGGACGCTCCAAACCGGGCCGAACAACGCGGCCGGCGGGGCCCAAGCCGGGCGCTGCAGGCGCTCGTAGAAGTCACCGGCACCGGCAGATGCGATCGCGCCGACCGCGGCGGCCGCGAAGGTCAAACCCAGCCAGACGATCAGGCTCGCAAACTCCTTCGACCGGCCCGCCTGCGCTGTCAAAACGGACCCTTGTCGAGCCAGCGCTCGATCTGCGCGCGCCGGTCGTTGCCCCAGAACGGCTCGCCGTCGATCATGAAGAACGGGGCCCCGAAGACGCCACGCGCGATCGCCGCATCGTTGGCCTCCTTCAGGTGCAGCTTCCACTCGGGATCGTTCCAGACCGACTCGCCCTCCGCCGGATCGAGGCCGAACTCGGCGCACAGCGTCTTCAGCGCCACCGGATCGCTGAGGTCGACGCCGCGCGCGAAGAACGCGCGCAGGCAATGGCGGGCCCAGTGGCTCGCGGTCAGGTCGCCGCGCTGCTGCAGCCACCAGAACACGCGCGCCGCGTTCTGAGTCGGGATCGGAAACTTGGCCGGGATCTTGAGCGGCACGCCGGCGAATCGCGCCGAGCGCTCGAAGTCGAGCAGCGAGTACTCGCGCTTCAGCGGATAGGCGACCGGGCTCTTCAGCTCGGCGGCCTGGAACGTTGCGCCGAGCAGGATCGCCCGCCAGCTCACGGTGCGTCCGCGGCGCGCGGCGAGCGCCTCGATCCACTCGGACGCGATGTACGAATACGGCGACGAGAAGTCGAAGTAGAAGTCGATCGGGCGCTGCGCGGTGGTCATGGCAGATCAAGGCTAACGCGCCGGCTGCGCGGTCGGCTGCGCACTTTCCCGAGCTTCGTCCGGGGGGATCGTCTCGAACGCGCGCGCAGCATCGGGATAGAGGCGCAGCAAGGTCGCGCGTGTCGCGGCGAGCAGCAGCGTGGCGAGCTCGGCGCGCATCGGTGCAAGCGTGGCCGTGCTCGCGTCGTCGCCGGCGCGCTCGTGCCACAGCGAGGCCAGCGCCTCCCGGTGCGGCTCGAGCGCGGCATGCACCGCCGCCGGCCAGTGCGCCGGCGCGGCGCCATCCGACCAGGCGCCGCGACCGCGGCCGAAGTGGGCGACCGCAAGGTAGCGCAGCAGCTGAGCCTCGACGACCTGCTGCAGCGCCTCGTCCTTCCAGGCCAGCCACGAGCGGTCGGTACCGCGCACACGGTTGACGCCGTGCGCCAGGCCGACGCCACCGAGCGCGCCGAGCACGCCACCGGCGAGCAGTCCGCCGCCGAGCGTCAGGCCACCGGCCATCACGTCGGCCGAGAGACCGGCCAACGCGCCGCTGACCGCGCCGCCCCAGATCGCGGCCCAGCCGGCGTCGACCTTCTGGTGCAGGTCGACTTGCACCGCCTCGAGGATCGCGGCTTCCGATTCGCCTTCGAGCCGATGCAGGCGGATCAGCGCCGACGTGCTGTCGCGAACCTCCCTCTGCAACTGCGCGAGGAGGCGGGTCTGCGCGGCGGCGGTGGCGTCGTCGGCGCCGCCGCGGCCGATCCCGATGGTCGCGCCGATCTGGCGCAGCCGCGCCGCCAGGGTCGGGCCTTCGGCGACGACTTCGCGCGCCGTCGCGATGCGGGCGACGCTGTCGGCGAGGATCGCCATCGCCGCCTGCAGATCATCGGCGCGGGCACGCCGCCACGCATCGGCGAGCCGGGCCAGCGCGGCGCGCTGCGTCGGCTCCTGCAGCGCGGCGCCGATCGCGTCGAGCAGCGCGATCTCCTGGACCCAGCAGCGCGCGAAGGCGTCGAACGACAGCACTCGCGCGGTCGGCGCGAGCGCGAGAACGTGCCGGCGCCAGCGCGCGAGATCGGCGTCGGCGCCGTCGCCCGGCGCGCCGAGCTGGTTCAGCAGCACGACGACCGGCTTGCCGGTCCACGCCAGCAACTCCATCTCGGGCGCGACGTAGCCGGCCGCCTCCGGCGTCTCTGCAGCACTGAGCAGGTAGATCAGCACGTCGGCCTCGTCGCGCACGTTCTTCAGCGCCTGCTGCGCGAACCAGAACGGCCGATCGTGCCAGCGATCCCAGACCTCGGTGAGGAACCAGCCGATCGGGTTGGCCGACTGGCGCAGGCGCCGCATCAACCGCACGCTGTCGCCGAAGCCCGGCGTGTCCCAGAGCTGCAGCCGGTCGCCCTGCGCCGATTCGAGCATCGTGTGGACCTCGGCGAACTCGGTCACGTGCGGCGCGTCGCGCACCTCGCCGATGTCTCGCGCGAGCAGGGTGCGCGCGAGCGTGGTCTTGCCGACGTTGGTGTGCGAGACCAGGCTCAGCGAGACGGTCTGCGGCGCGTCGGTCATGGATTCACCGGCGCCGGGACGGGGGACGCGTGTGCGTCGGCGAACGCGGCGTGCAGCGCGGCGACGACCTCGGCGGTGGGCGCCGTATCGAGATCGATGAAGACCGGCCGGCGGCCGATCTTCGTGCCGAGATCGGACCAGGCGGCGCGGCGCTGCAGCATTCGATCGCGCAAGCCGCCGAAGCGGCGTTGAAACGCGGCTTCGTCGACGACCAGCGCGAACATCGCGCCCGGTGAAAGGCCCTCGATCAGCTGGCCGGCGAAGCGGCCGTGGGTCTCGACCTCCGGCGTCGCCGCGAGGTCGCACAGCATGAGCACATGGCTCGCGGCCGCGCGTGGCGGCGCCGGTGCCGCGCCGTCCTCGGCGCCGAACGCCGTCGTCGGCGCAATCCGCACCGCGGCCTTCGGGCCGAACGCCTCGGCGACCAGCGCCTGCAGGCCGAGCGACGCCTGCGGGCTCGGCGTGTGTGCATACGGCACAACGTCGATCTCGGCGGCGGCGCCGCGCTGCAGGCGCGCGAGGCGCTGGAAATACGGCTCGTCGAGCGGCAGCGCGAAGCGCCGCGCGAGGCCGCGCAGCCAGCCGATGCAGCCGGCCGCGAGCAGCGCGCGCGGCACGACGACGACCAGCGACAACGTGATCGCGAGGAGGTGGATCCACGGCGCCGCCGGCGCGCCACCGGCCGCATCGCCGGGCCGCGCCTGCAGCGATGCGAAGCCGGCCGCGTCGGGCAGCGCGATGCTTGACAGCGCGCTCGCCGGCGCCAGCGCCGTCGAGAGCAGCGTGTGCACGGTCGGTGCCGAGAGGAACGTGCTTTCCCAACCGATCCGGTAGTCGAGCGCTAGGCCGCGCAGATAGAGCCCGCCGATCAGCCCGATTGCGAGCGCCGCCGCGCCCACGTGGAGCAGCGCTTGCGCGCGCAGCGCAGCAGGGCGGGCACTGCGCGCCGACCACAGCGCCGCGAAGCGGGTCAGCGGCGCGATCGCCGCGGCCGGCTTCTCAGAGGCCGCGCCGGCACGTCCTGCGACCGAGCGCACCCATCCCGCCGCGCCACTGGAGGTCGGCATGCGCAGGCCAAGTCCCAGCAGCCGGTCGGCCGCTTGCCGCAGCCAGCCGGGCCGGCCCGGTCGCCGGCGCAGCATCGCGACGAGCGGCGCGCTGAGCAGCAGCAGGTAGACGACGAGGTTCCAGAGCACGACGCCCCAGAGCGGCGGCGTCAGCAGGTTGATGCGCTGCGATGCGCCGATCGGATCGGCGAACAGGCCGAGCCCGGCGGCCACGACAGCGACCACCGCGCACCAGGCGCCGAGGCGCGGCCGGCGCTCGAGCCAGCGCGCGGTCGCGCGCTCTTTCGGCAGCAGCCGGTGCATCGCGTGGTGCGCCCGCTCGGCGATGAAGACGTCGGCCGGCACAGCGCTGCCGACCGCCTCGAGTGCAACCCGGTCGACCCAGCGCCGGTCCTCGTCGGTCCAGCTCGGGCTGGCCGCCCCGGCGCTCTCGAACGCCTGCAGCAAGGTTGCCTCGCGGGCCTGGCGCTCGTTCACGCGCGACCCCCATGCGCGACAAGGGCGGTGTGGCCGCAACGCGCTGGCGAGCGGTCAGCGGGCCCGTTGCGCAAGCCGATCTCTGCCAGCACGGCGAACGCCACGGCCATGCAAAGCGCGGCGCTGGTCAGGTGGCCTCGTACGGTCGCTCGAACAGTCGCCATCGGTTCCCTGTCGTCGGTCAAGGTCGCGTGCCCGCTCCACGGGCCGGCTCTAGGCAGCCACTGCCCCGGTCAGGCCAGCGCGCGCCCGATCAGCAGCTTCTGGACGTCGCTGGTGCCTTCGTAGATTTGGCAGACGCGCACGTCGCGGTAGATGCGCTCGACCGGGAAGTCGCTGACGTAGCCGTAGCCGCCGTGGATCTGGATTGCGGCGCTGCAGACGCGCTCCGCCATCTCGCTGGCAAACAGCTTGCCCATCGCGGCTTCCTTCAGGCACGGCACGCTGGCGTCCTTCAGGCTCGCGGCATGGCGCACGAGCTGGCGCGCGGCCTCGATCTGCATCGCCATCTCGGCGAGGCGGAACTGCAGCGCCTGGTGCTCGAAGATCGGCTTGCCGAAGGCGACCCGCTCCTTCGCGTAGCGCAACGCGGCGTCGAACGCGGCGCGCGCCATCCCGATCGCCTGCGAGCCGATGCCGATGCGGCCGCCCTCAAGGCCGGACAGCGCGATCTTCAGCCCCTGGCCTTCGTCGCCGATCCGGTTCGCGGCCGGCACGCGGCAGTTCTCGAAGCGGATCTGCGCGGTGTCGCTGGCGTGCTGGCCGAGCTTGTCCTCGACACGGTCGACGCAGTAGCCGGCGCTCGCGGTCGGCACGATGAATGCGCTGATGCCCTTCTTGCCGGCGCCCTTGTCGGTCACCGCCATCACGATCGCGACGTCGCCGTTCTTGCCGCTCGTGATGAACTGCTTGACGCCGTTCAGCACGTAGTCGGCGCCGTCGCGGGTCGCGGTCGTGCGCAGCGCGTCGGCTTGCGAGCCGGCGTGCGGCTCGGTCAGGCAGAACGCGCCGAGCATCTCGCCGCGCGCGAGCGGGCGCAGCCACTGGTCCTTCTGCGCATCGCTGCCCCACGCCATCAGGATCGAGCAGACCGGGCAGTTGTTGACGCTGACGATCGTCGAGGTCGCGCCGTCGCCGGCCGCGATCTCCTCGAGGATCACTGACAGCGCGAGGTAGTCGAGGCCGGCGCCGTCCCATTCGGCCGGCACCGCAACGCCGTAGCAGCCGAGCTGCGCGAGGCCGCGCAACTGCTCGGCCGGAAAGTGGCACTCGCGGTCCCAGCGCGCCGCGTTCGGGGCGATCTCGGCCTCGACATAGGCGCGGACCGCATCCTGCACCGCGCGGTGGTCGTCAGGCAGCAGCATCGTGTCGGCAGCTCGCGGAAGGGGGTGGTGTCACGGCCGCGGCGCGAGCGCGAGCTTCGCCGCGAGTGCCATGAAGAGCGTGCCGCCGAGGCCCTGAATCGTGCGCTCGATACGGGCCGACGGCCGCCAGCGGCGCAGCGGCGCGACCAGCAACACGAAGGCCGCGAGGAACGTGGTGCCCTGGACCACGAACCACGCGCCGAGAAACAGGAACGCAAGCGTCTTGTGCGGTGCGTCGCTGTCGATGAACTGCGGCAGCAGCGCAAGGAAGAACAGCGCGACCTTCGGGTTCAGCGCGTTCGTCAGCACGCCCTGGCGGAAGAGCAGCCAGCCGCTCGGAGCCGAAGTGAAGCTCACACCGTGGTTCACATCCGACAACGCGCCGACGGCGCGCGCGTCATGCGCGCTGTCCCATGGCGCCACGGTCGCTGCTTCGGCTTTCGGATCAGACCGGCCCACAGCCGACGGTCGCAGCGCGGCGCGCAGCATCCCGAACGCGAGCCAGCACAGGTAGGCCGCTCCGGCCCACTTGACCACGGTGAACGCGAGCGCCGACGCGGCCAGCAGCGCGGCCAGCCCGAACGCCGCGCCGAGCGCATGCAGCACGCAGCCGGTGCTGATGCCGAACGCCGTGGCGAGCCCGCCGCGCACGCCGTGTTGCAGCGTGCGCGTCAAGGTCAGCACGAGGTCGACCCCGGGCGTCGCGTTGAGGACGAAGACCGTCAGCGCGAACAGCCAGTGGTCGTGGATGCCGAGCATGTTCGCGGTCGACGGCGTGCGTGATTCAGCGGCCGACTGTCACAGCAGCTCGACCGCCAGCGCGGTCGCCTCGCCGCCGCCGATGCAGAGCGCGGCGACGCCGTTCTTCTTGCCGTATTTGCGCAACGCGCCGAGCAGCGTGACGACGATGCGCGCGCCGCTCGCGCCGATCGGATGGCCGAGCGCGACCGCGCCGCCGTGCACGTTGACGATCTCGTGGGCCAGCTTGAACTCGGTCATCGCCGCCATCGTCACCGCGGCGAACGCCTCGTTGACCTCCCACAGATCGACATCCTTGACCGACCAGCCAGCTTTCTGCAGCACCTTCTGGATCGCGCCGATCGGCGCGGTCGTGAACCAGTTCGGCGCCTGCGCATGAACCGAGTGGGCGACGATCCGCGCGATTGGCTCGCTGCCGAGCCGAGCAGCGGTCGACTCGCGCATCAGGACCAGCGCGGCGGCGCCATCGGAGATGCTCGACGAGGTCGCGGCGGTGATCGTGCCGTCCTTCTTGAAGGCCGGCTTCAGACCGGGGATCTTGTCGAGCTTGGCCTTGAACGGCTGCTCGTCCCACTTGATCGCGGTCGTGCCACCCTTGCCCGGCACCGAGACCGGCGCCATCTCCCAGTCGAAGCTGCCGTCTTCGTTGGCCTTCTTCGAGCGCTCGGTCGAGCTGATCGCAAAGCGGTCCATGGCCTCGCGGCTGAAGCCGTACTTGTCGACGCATTCCTCGGCGAACGTGCCCATCGCGCGGCCGCGGTCGTAGGCGTCCTCGAGGCCGTCGAGCGCCATGTGGTCGTACATCGGCGCCTGGCCGTACTTGACGCCCTTGCGCGCGAACATCAGGTGCGGCGCGTTGGTCATGCTCTCCATGCCGCCGGCGACGACGATGCCGGCGCTCTCGGCCTTCAGCATGTCGTGCGCGAACATCATCGCGCGCATCCCCGAGCCGCACATCTTCGACAAGGTCACCGCGCCGGTCGACTGCGGCAGGCCGGCGCCGAGCACGGCCTGGCGCGCCGGCGCCTGGCCCTGGCCGGCCATCAGGCAGTTGCCCATCAGGACCTCGTCGACCGAGTCCCCCGTCACGCCGGCACGCTCGACCGCGGCCTTTATCGCGACGGAGCCGAGCTGGTGGGCGGCGAGGCCGCTGAAGTCGCCGAGCAACCCTCCGATCGGGGTGCGGGTGGCGGAAGCGATGACGATGGAATCGGCCATGGCGGCTCTCCTCAAGCGGGGCGTTTCACGAAGACGTCACCAGCGCTTCGGCGTGGCGCTGGTGCTCGAAGCGGCGGTGCGCCTCGTACGGGAAGACATCATGCACGTAGCCGGCCAGGATCTCCTGCTTGTGGCCTTGCCAGAAGGCGGCATCGAGCAGGTCGGCGTGGTGCTTCATGAAGACCTCGCGGACCGCCGGATTGCCGAGCAGGAACGGCTCGAACGTCTCGGGGAAGACGTCCTTCGGGCCAACCGTGTACCAGACCTCGCCGGACATCTCTTCTTCCTCGTTGCGCGGCGTCGGCACCTTGCGGAAGTTGCAGTCGGTCAGGTACTCGATCTCGTCGTAGTCGTAGAACACGACCTTGCCGTGGCGCGTGACGCCGAAGTTCTTCCACAGCATGTCGCCGGGGAAGATGTTCGCGCGCACCAGGTCCTTGATCGCGTTGCCGTACTCGACCACCGCGTGCTCGATCTGCGCCGGCGTCGCGTCGTGCAGAAAGATGTTGAGCGGAATCATCCGGCGTTCGATGTAGACGTGGCGGATCACCAGCGCGTCGCCGTCGTCCTCGAGCAGGCTCGGGCAGAAGTGGCGCAGCTCGTCGACCAGCTCGCCGTCGAAGCGGGCGCGCGGGAAGGCGACGTTGCTGTACTCGAGCGTGTCGGCCATCCGGCCGACGCGGTCGTGCTGCTTCACGAGCAGGTACTTCGACTTGATGGTCTCGCGCGTGGTTTCCTTCTGCGCCGGATAGAAGTCCTTGATGACCTTGAAGACGTACGGAAAGCTCGGGAGGTCGAACACCAGCATCACCATGCCCTTGATGCCGGGCGCGATGCGGAACTTGTCCGACGAATGCCGCATGTGCATCAGGAAGTCGCGGTAGAAGATGTTCTTGCCCTGCTTCTGCAGCCCGAGCGCGCTGTAGATCTCGGAGCGCGGCTTCTTCGGCATCAGCGAGCGCAGGAACTGCACATAGGCCGCCGGGATCTCCATCGCGACCATGAAGTAGGCGCGCGCGAAGCTGAAGAGGAGCAGCAGGTCGTCTTCACCGAAGAGCGCCGTGTCGATGATCAGCCGGCTTTGATGGTGCCCCGCGGCACCTGCGGTGCCGCCCCCCGAGGGGCTGTCACCCGGCTTGGGGCGGCCCGGCGCCGGGTGGTCGCCATGCAGGATCGGCAGCGCGAACGGCGTCTCGTAGAAGCCGTTGATCACCTTGCCGACCAGGTACGCGCCCTTGTTCCGGTAGAACAGCGACGACAGGACCTGGATCTGGAAGTTCGCGCGCATCCGGTACTGGCCGAGCTCGACCGCGACCGCCGCGAGCACGGCGTCGATGTCGCGATCGAGGTCCTCGAACTCGCGCGCGAGCTGGAAGTTGTTGACGATGCGCAGCCACGTCTCGCGCAGCGTCTCCTTCGTCGGGTAGTAGGCGCGGTAGGTCGGCAGCGCAGCCGGCTCGTCGTTCTCGATGTACTCGGTCGAGACCGCCGGCCGGATGAAGATGAAGTCGTTGTGGAAGTAGCTGCGGTGCAGGATTTTCGTCGTCACCGAATTGAAGAAGGTCTCGGCGCACTCCGGTTGGTGGTGGTCGATTAAGAGGCCGATGTAGTGCAGCTTGACCTGTTGCCAGGTGTCCTTCTCCAGAGACGCCGCTTCGAACTCGCGCTGCAGCCGCTCGGCCGCTTCGTCGACGCGCAGGTCGTAGTACTCGATGCGCTCGCGTTGCGCCCGCTGCTGGCCATGCCAGTCGGCCGCCTCGAAGCGCTGTTTGGCCTCGGCGCTGGCCTGGCGGAAGAGGCGATAGTGGCGATCGAAGCCGTCGAGCATCGCGCGTGCGATGTCGAACGCCCGGGTGTCGGTCAGCGCGGTCGGAAAAGGGGAATCGGCCATCTCAGTCGCGCCACGGCAGCGGGACGGTGCCGAGCAGCGCACGCGCCTGCTCGGCGACGTGCGGCGGCAGCGCGGTCGCCTTGCGCAGCTGCGAATCGGTATGGGCGGCGACCAGCAGGGTCGTCGCGGAGACGCTGTCGGTGTCGACGTCGACCATCTGATGGACGAAGCGCAGGACCTTCTCGCGCACTTCGAGCACCGTCGTGCGGACGATCACCGTCGCACCCGCATGCAGCTCGCGCTGGTACGCGATGCGCTGCTCGACCGCTGCCATACCGCGGCCGTTCGCCTTCAGCCACGGCGACGACAGGCCGACCATCCGGAAAAGATGCCAGGTCGCCTCGTCGAACTTGCCGACGTACCACATCACGTTCATGTGGCCCATGTGATCGCAGTGCCACGGATAGACGGTGCCGCGGTACGTTTCGACCGGACTCGTCATCGGTCGCTCCTCGACGCGGCGGTGATCCGTCGCGCCGACACCGCGAAAGGGCGAAGCTGCAAGCCGTCGGTGCCGCGGTTCATCGCCCGACCTCAGGCGTAACGCAGCCTCAGTGCGGCCATCGCGCGCGCATAGGCCGGGCCGACCTCGGCGAACTGCGCCGCGGTGATGTTCAGGTCCTTCAGCAAGCCGTCGTGCAGACCGTAGACCCAGCCGTGGACAACGACCGACTGGTCGCGCGCCCAGGCGTCCTGGACGACCGTCGTCTCGCAGACGTTGAGCGCCTGCTCGAGCACGTTCAGTTCGCAGAGCGCCCCCAGGCGGCGATCCTCGGCGACCTCGTCGAGCCATTCGCGGTGCTTGTTGCGGACGTCGTGGACGTGGCGGATCCAGTTGTCGGCGATGCCGATCCGGCGGTCGTGCAGTGCCGCCGCGACGCCGCCGCAGCCGTAGTGGCCGACCACCATCACATGTCGCACCTGCAGCATGTCGATCGCGAACTGCATGACGCTGAGCGCGTTCAGGTCGGAGTGGACGACGACGTTGGCGACGTTGCGGTGCACGAACACATCACCCGGCAGCAGGCCGAGGATCTCGTTGGCCGGCACACGGCTGTCGGCGCAGCCGATCCACAGGTACTGCGGCGCCTGCTGCGCGAGCAGGCTGGTGAAGAAGCCGGGCGTGCGCTGCTCGGTCGCAGCGGCCCAGCGCCGGTTGCTCTCGAGCAGCTCGGTCAGGTCGGTGCTCATGCCGAGGCCTCGCAACCGGCGCGTGCCGGTCCGACGTCGCGCGCAGCACGGTTCGTCTTCGATGCAGTGCGGGCCATCACATCGTCTCCGAGAACAGCTCGCGGCCGATCAGCATCCGGCGCACTTCCGACGTGCCGGCGCCGATCTCGTACAGCTTGGCGTCGCGCCAGAGCCGGCCGAGCGGGTACTCGTTGATGTAGCCGTTGCCGCCGAAGATCTGGATGCCCTCGCCGGCCATCCAGGTCGCCTTCTCGGCGCACCAGAGGATCACCGAGGCGCAGTCCTTCCTGACCTGGCGCACGTGCTCGAAGCCGAGCTTGTCGAGGTTCTTGCCGACCGTGTAGCAGAACGCGCGCGCCGCCTGCAGCACCGTGTACATGTCGGCGACCTTGCCCTGGATCAGCTGGAACTCGCCGATCGACTGGCCGAACTGCTTGCGCTCGTGGATGTACGGCACGACGTTGTCCATCACCGCCTGCATGATGCCGACGGGCCCGGCGGCGAGCACCGCGCGCTCGTAGTCGAGCCCGCTCATTAACACCTTGGCGCCGCCGTTCAGCGCGCCGAGCACGTTCTCGCCCGGCACCTCGACGTTCTCGAACACCAGCTCGCCGGTGTGGCTGCCGCGCATGCCGAGCTTGTCGAGCTTCTGCGCAATCGAAAAGCCCTTCATGCCCTTCTCGATCAGGAACGCGGTGACGCCGCGCGCGCCGAGCTGCGGCTCGGTCTTCGCGTAGACGACCAGCGTGTCGGCGTCGGGGCCGTTGGTGATCCACATCTTGGTGCCGTTCAGCACGTAGCGGCCGCCGCGCTCCTCGGCCTTCAGCTTCATCGAAATGACGTCAGAGCCGGCGCCGGCCTCGCTCATCGCGAGCGCGCCGACGTGCTCACCGGAGATCAGCTTCGGCAGGTACTTCTTCTTCTGCGCCTCGTTGCCGTTGCGCTTGATCTGGTTGACGCAGAGGTTGCTGTGCGCGCCGTACGAAAGGCCGATCGACGCGCTGGCGCGGCTGATCTCCTCCATCGCGACCATGTGCGCGAGGTAGCCCATGCCGGCGCCGCCGTACTCCTCGGCGACGGTGATGCCGAGCACGCCGAGCTCGCCCATCTTCTTCCACAGATCCATCGGGAACTGGTCGCTTCGGTCGATCTCGGCGGCGCGCGGCGCGATCTCGGCGGCGGCGAAGGCGCGCACCGCATCGCGCAGCGCGTCGGTGTCGTCGCCGAGCTGGTGGTCGAGTCCGGGCAGGTCCATCGGTGTCTCCGCGTTTATCGGTCAGTGCCGGATATCGGCCCGGCCGGTGATCGTCATGACGGTCGCCGTCATCGTCGCGACCAGTTTGCCCTCTTTGCCGTCGCCGGCCGATTCCCAGGCCCGGCCGTCGACGACGCTGATCGTGCGCCCCGCCTTGGTGACCGTGCCCTCGAACGTCAGCTGCGGCCCACGAGCCGGCGCCAGCAGGTTGACCTTGAACTCGATCGTCAGGACGCCGGCGTCGACCGGCATCAGGGTAAAGGCAGCATAGCCGCACGCCGAGTCGAGCCCGGTCGCGACGATGCCGGCATGCTGGAAGCCGTGCTGCTGGGTCAGGTCGGCACGATGCGCCATTGCCAGCACGACCCGGCCCGGACCGATCTCGCCGATCTCGATGCCGATCGTCGCCATCGCCGGCTGGCGCGCGAACGAGTCGCGCGTGCGCCGCTCGTAATCGGGGTCGACTGGCGTCATCGGGTGGTGCCTTCGCGAAGGGAGCTGCAATTGACGTATACGTCAACTCGCGATTCTAGCCAAGGCGCGCGCGCTTCTGCCCCTCGGCCAGCAATCGGCGCGCTTCGCGCTCCTGCTCGCGCACCTCGTCGAGCGTCGCCTGCAGGTCGGCGAGCTGCTGCTCGAGTTGCTCGCGGTGCGTCGCGAGCACGACCAGGAACTTCTTCAGCTGCGGCTGGGTGTCGCGCGGTGACTCGTACATGTCGACCAGGTCCTTGACCTCGGCGAGCGTCAGGCCCAGGCGCTTGCCGCGCAGGGTCAGCTTGAGGCGGGTCCGGTCGCGCACCGTGTAGACGCGGTTGCGGCCGCGCCGCAGCGGTGCGAGCAGCCCGCAGTCCTCGTAGAACCGGATCGCGCGCGTCGTCAGATCGAACTCGCGCGCCAGTTCGCCGATCGAGAAGGTCGGCGTCGACGCGGGGGTCGGCTTCGCGGCGGTGGCGGGCATCGGAGGCAGAGTGACGCAGTTGACGTTCACGTCAAGTCTAAGGTCAACCTGCGTGAGCGGCCGGCGCCGCACGGCGGCGGAACGGTGGGGCGAACGCGGCGTCAGTTAGTCGATCGCCGGCAGCGCGTCGCGCCGCAGGGTCGCGCGCGCCTGCTCGTAGTCGGGCACAACCGAGCGCACGACGTCCCAGAAGCGCGGGCTGTGGTTCATCTCGCGCAGGTGCGCCAGCTCGTGGGCGACGACGTAGTCGATCGTCGGCAGCGCGAAGTGGATCAGGCGCCAGTTCAGGCGGATCGCGCCGTTCGCATTGGCGCTGCCCCAGCGCGTCTGCGCCGACGACAGCGCGATCCGGCTGACGCGCACGCCGAGGCGGGCCGCGTAGACGCCGCAGCGCTCCTCGAACACGCGGCGCGCCTGGCGCTGCAGCCAGCCCTGCACCACGTCGCGGATCTGCGCCGGCGTTGCGCCGCGCGCCAGACCGATGCGCAATGCCCGCGCTGGTGTGGCGGGCTTCCCGTTGGAAGCCAGCTCGAGCTGCGCGCCACCCGGCGCAGAGGCTAGCGGGTCGAGCACGACGGTCACCGGCAGTCCGAGGAACGGCACGATCGTCCCGTCGCGCCATTCGATCCGCGCCGCGTCGAGCCGACGCGAGCGCTCGCGCTGCTCGACCAGCTTGCGGACGATCCAGTCGCCTTTCTCGGCCAGCGCCGCCTCGACCTCGCGCAGCCCGACCCAGCGTGGCGCGCTGACGCTGAGCCCTTCGGGGCCGACCACGAAGCCGATGCTGCGCCGGCGCGCGCGCCGGAAGGCGTAGCCGATGCGGTGCTCGCCGAACCGGAACTCGCGCTCGGCCTGCGGATGGCGAAGCAGCGACTCGGGGAGATCGAAAGCCGAGGCGGGCCCGGACGTTGAGGCCGGGCCGGCGCCCCGTGGCGCCGGCAGATCCGGCTCGGCGAACAGGCAGCGCTGGGCCGGATCGGCCGAGGCCGCGCCGCGCCGGGCGGTCACAGTTGGCCGGCCAGCGCGCCCGGCACCGGCGCGCTGCGGTAGGCCTCGGGATCGAGGCGCCGCATCTCGGCTTCGATCCAGGTCTCGACCTCGCGCATCAGTTCGTCGGCCTGGCGGCCGATCGAAGGGATCGGCTGTCCGACCGAGACGTCGATGACGCCGGGTCGCAAGATGAAACTCTTGCGCGGCCAGCAGCGCGCCGAGGTCACTGCGACCGGCAGCACCGGCCGCTGGGTCGCGACGGCGAGCCGGGTGCCGCCGTTCTTGTAGGTGCCCTGGCTGCCGCGCGGCGTGCGCGTGCCCTCGGGAAACATGATGACCCAGTGGCCCTTCGCCATGAATTGACGGCCCTGCTCGGCGACCCGGTTCCACGCCTCAGTGCGTTTGCTGCGGTCGATGTGGATCATGTCCATCCGCGCCATCGCCCAGCCGAAGAACGGGATGTAGAGCAGCTCGCGCTTGAACACATAACAGAGCGGATGCGGCATCAGGCCGGGGAACGCCAGCGTCTCCCAGGTCGACTGGTGCTTCGGCAACAGCACGACGGGCGAATCGGGCAGGTGCTCGAAGCCGTGCAGGCGGGCCCGCACGCCGCAGATGACCTTGGCACCCCAGATCGCGAGCCGCAGCCAGCCGACGCAGGACCAATAGACGACGTTGCCGCGCGCGAAGATCGAGATCACCAGCACCGCGGTCGCCCACGGGATCACGGTGAGGGCGAGGAACAGCACGTAGATCGCCGAGCGCAGGGCGTGGATCGCGCGCATCAGTCGAGCCGCCCGAAACCGGAGTCGCCCTTGCCGGACTCGCCACGCTCCTTGCGCTGCCCCTGGATCAGGTGCTCGGCGAACGCCGCCAGGTCGGTATGCACCTGCGCGCCGGGCACCTGTTCGAGAATCTGTTCCAGTTGCTCTTCGTCGAGCCGCGCTCCCTTGCCGGTACGCACCAGATGCGGCTGGCAGCCGACTGCCGTGCCGGCCTCGAGATCGCGCAGCGAGTCACCGACCAGCGGCACATCCGTCAGCTCGACGCCGTAGCGCTCGGCGATCATCTCGAACAGCCCCGGCAGCGGCTTCCTGCAACGGCAGCCTTCGCTCGGCCCGTGCGGGCAGAAGAACACCGCGTCGATGCGCCCGCCGACTTTCGCGAGCGCCTGGTTCATCTTGATGTGCACGGCGTTCAGCGCGCTGGCGTCGAACAGTCCGCGCGCAAGGCCGGACTGGTTGGTCGCGACCACCGTATGCCAGCCGGCGTGGTTGAGGCGGGCGATGGCCTCGAGCGCGCCCGGGATCGGCACCCATTCGTCGGGCGACTTCACGTAGTCGTCGCGATCCTCGTTGATCGTGCCGTCGCGGTCGAGGATGATGAGCTTGAGCGGCGTCATGGCAGATTCTGGCCCCGCGCGGGATGGCGCAGCGACGCGTCCTCGGTGCGGGGCTTCGCCATCTTAGGCGGCCAGCTTCGAAAGGTCGGCGACGCGGTTCATCGCGTCGTGCAGACCGGCCAGCAGCGCGAGCCGGTTGGCGCGCAGCGCCGGCTCCTCGGCGTTGACCATCACCTTGTCGAAGAACGCATCGACCGGCTGGCGCAGCGCCGCGAGCGCGCGCAGCGAGGCGGCGTAGTCGCCGGCGTCGAAGCGGGCCTGCGCGACAGGCGTCACTTCGCCGAGCGCCTTGTACAGCGCGATCTCGCCGGGCTCTTTCAGCAGCGCGGAATCCACCGCGCGCGACACGGCGCCGTCCGATTTCTTCAGGATATTGCCGACCCGCTTGTTGGCCGCGGCGAGCGCGGCCGACTCGTCGAGGCGCTGGAATGCGCGCACCGCCTCGACGCGGCGCGCGACCTGCTGCAGTGGCGGCCGCTGGCCGATCACCGCGTCGACGGTCCGCACGTCGAAGTCGGCCGCGAGCTGGTTCGCATAGCGCTCGTAGATGAAGTCCTCGACCTGCTCGACGGTGCTCGGCTGAAGCGCGATCGGTGCGAACGTCGCCTGCGCGGCCTCAAGCAGGTCGCGCAGCGACAGGCGCTTCGCCGCGTCGGCGTGCGCAGCCGTGACGCGGTCGAACGCCGCAATCAAGGTCAGAGCATGGCGACGCAGCGCATACGGATCTTTCTCGCCGGTCGGCTTCAGCCCGATGCCCCAGATGCCGACCAAGGTCTCGACCCGATCGGCGATCAACAGCGCCTCGCCGACGAGGTTGAGCCGCGCGGCGACGCCGTCGTCCTTGCGCCGGTTCTGGTACTGCGACGCGATCGCACCGGCGACGTCCTCCGCCTCGCCGTCGTGGCGTGCGTAATAGCCGCCCATCATGCCCTGCAATTCGGGAAACTCGCCGACCATATCGGTCAGCAGGTCGGCCTTGGCCAACTCGGCGGCGCGATCGGCCTGGCCGACATCGGCGCCGATCCGTTCGGCGACCCAGCGCGCGATCGCCCGGATGCGGCCAACGCGCGCACCCTGCGTGCCGAGCTTGCCGTGGTAAACCACTTTGTCGAGCCCACCGACCCGCGACGCGAGCGTCTTCTTGCGGTCCTGGTCGTAGAAGAAGCGCGCATCGGCGAGGCGCGGCCGGACCACGCGTTCGTTGCCTTCGACGACCCGGCGCGGATCGGCCGGTCGGATGTTGCTGACGACGAGGAAGCGCTCGGTCAGCTTGCCGGACGCGTCGAGCAGCGGAAAGTACTTCTGGTTCGCCTTCATCGTCAGGATGAGGCACTCGGGCGGCACCGCGAGGAACTCGGGCTCGAAGCGGCAGAGCAACACGTTCGGGCGCTCGACCAGTGCGGTGACTTCGTCGAGCAGCGCGTCATCGTCGATCGGCGCGAGGCCCTCGGCGGCAGCGGCGGCACCGAGCTGGCGCACGATCTCGGCACGCCGCTCGTCGAAGCTCGCGATCACCGCGCCTTCGGTGCGCAGCTGTTCGGCATAGGCGTCGGCGTCACGCAGCTTGATCGTCGGCGCCGCGGCTTCGAAGCGATGGCCCTGCGTCGTCCGCCCGGCCTTCAGGCCGAGCGCCTCGATCGGCACGACCTCGGCGCCGTGCAGCGCGACCAGGCGATGCGCCGGGCGCACGAACTTGACGCTGGTCCAGCCGTCGGCGAGCTGGTATTGCATGACCTTCGGGATCGGCAGCTTCGCGAGGGTCTCGGCGAGGATCGCCTGCAGCGCGTCGGCGAGGTGCGCGCCGCGCACGGCGCGATCGAGGTAGACGACCTCGTTCTTGCCCTCGGTGCGGCGCTGAAGCTGCGACACGGCGCTCGGTTCGGCGCCGAGTGCCGCGAGGCGCTTGACAAGCGCCGGCGTCGGCTCGCCGTTCGGAGCGAACGCGACGCTGGCCGGCATCAGCTTGACCGACTCGGTGCGATCGGACGCCTGCGTCGCGACGTCAGGAACCCAGACCGCCAACCGGCGCGGGGTCGCAAAGCTCTTCCACGCCGCGGCCGGGTCCTTCAACTGCGAGCGGACGAGTCCGTTGGCCAAGTGCTCGCCGAAAAACGCGCCGAGAATCTTCAGCGCCTTCGGCGGCAGCTCCTCGACGAACAGCTCGACGAGCAGGCTCCTGGCGGCCGTCATGCGGCCTTCTTCTCAAGCTGGGCGACGACTTCGTCGGCCCAGGTCCTCGGCGCCATCGGAAAGCCTAGGCGCGCGCGGCTGTCGAGGTAGCTCTGCGCCACGGCGCGCGCCAGATTGCGGATCCGGCCGATGTAGGCGGCGCGTTCGGTCACGCTGATCGCGCCGCGCGCATCGAGCAGGTTGAAGCTGTGTGCGGCCTTCAGCACCTGCTCGTAGGCCGGCAGCGCGAGCCGACGCTCGATCAGGTACCCAGCCTGGCGCTCGTGGCTCGCGAACGCGCCGAACAGGAACTCGACGTCGCTGGCCTCGAAGTTGTAGGTGCTCTGCTCGACCTCGTTCTGGTGGTAGACGTCGCGGTAGCGGAGGCCGTCGGTCCAGGTCAGGTCGTAGACATTGTCGACACCCTGCAGGTACATCGCGAGACGCTCGAGGCCGTAGGTGATCTCGCCGGTGATCGGCTTGCAATCGATCCCGCCGACCTGCTGGAAGTAGGTGAACTGCGTGACCTCCATGCCGTTCAGCCAGACCTCCCAGCCGAGGCCCCAGGCGCCGAGCGTCGGGTTCTCCCAATCGTCTTCGACGAAGCGAACGTCGTTGGCCTTCAGGTCGAAGCCGAGCGCCTCGAGCGACTTCAGGTAGAGGTCGAGGATGTCGGCTGGCGCCGGCTTCAGCATCACCTGGTACTGGTAGTAGTGCTGCAGCCGGTTCGGGTTCTGGCCGTAGCGGCCGTCCTTCGGGCGCCGGCTCGGCTGCACGTACGCGGCCTTCCACGGCTCCGGGCCGAGCGCGCGCAGGAATGTCGCGGTGTGGCTGGTGCCGGCTCCCACTTCCATGTCATACGGCTGCAGCAGCGCGCAGCCCTGCTCGTCCCAGTATTGCTGCAACCGCAGGATGATTTGCTGGAAGGTCAGCATCGATCTTTCAAGGGGTGGCGCCGCTCGAAAAGAGCCGCGCGGTTCGCCTCAATTCTAGGGGCGGGGCCGTTGCCGAAAGGCGAGCGCGACGACGCCGAGCGCGAGCAGCCAGGCCGGCCAGAGGCCCAGGTGGCCGGCCCAGCGCGCGAACGGCGTCAGGCCGACGCGGCCCTCGACGACGGCATCGAGCACCCCTTGCGTGTGCGGTGCGAGCGCGGCAGTGACCCGGCCGCGGTGGTCGATCACCGCGGTCGCGCCGGTGTTAGTGGCGCGCAGCATCGGCCGCTCGAATTCCAGCGTGCGCATACGCGAGATCTGCAGGTGCTGGTCGATCGCGATCGTGCGGCCGAACCAGGCGATGTTGCTGATGTTCGCGAACATCGTCGGCGCGGCCGCGGCGTCGGTGAAGCGCGTCGCCAGCTCCTCGCCGAACAGATCTTCATAGCAGATGTTCGGCGCGACCCGTTCGCTGCGCACTGCGAATGACGGTGCGGCGAGCGGCCCGCGGTTGAAGTCGCCGAGCGGGATGTTCATCATCCGCGTGAACCAGCGGAAGCCGAACGGCACGAACTCGCCGAACGGCACCAGGTGGTGCTTGTCGTAGCGGTAGTAGCCGCCCTCGAGTGCTGCGGTCCGCGACGAAATGCCGGCCGCCGAGTTAGTGTAGCCGGCCGCCTCGTTGCCGAGCGGCAGACCGATCAGCGCGGCCTGCGCGCCGTTCTGAAAGTGCTGTAGCAGCGGCTGCCAGTAGGCCGGATCGAGCTGATCGGGCAGCAGCGGGATCACCGTTTCGGGCGCAATCACGAGCTCGCCGGGCGCCGCCAGCAGGCGTTCTCGGGTCCAGCCCAAGGTCTCCGGGAGCCGTTCGATCGCGAACTTCTCGTCCTGCGGCACATTGCCCTGCAGCAGCGTGACGCGCAGACGAGCGCTCGGGTCGGTGAAGCCGACGGTTTGCAGCCCGAGGCCGAGCGCGAGCGCTCCCACAACGCCAAGCCCGGTGCGGAGCCAGCCGGTCGCTTGCTGCGGCGCTAGCAGTGCGACCCAGGCCGCGAGGCCGGCCCCAACCGCGCCGAGGCCGTAGACGCCGAGCCACGGCGCCAAGCCGGCAAGCGGCGAATCGACGTGCGCATAGCCGCTCGCGATCCACGGAAAGCCGGTGAAGAAGACGCCGCGGGCCAACTCGGCGAGCAGCCAGAGAGAGGTAAACAGGGCGACGTCAGCGACCCGCCGACCACGCCGAAGCGCGACAAACGTCGCCATCGCGGCGGCCAGGTAGAGCGACAGCGACGCACTCAGCAGCGCGACCGAGAGCACGGCCAGCCAGGCCGGCAGGCCGCCATAGACATGCAGGCTGACGAACAGCCACCAAGTGCCGGCGCCGACCCAGGCGGTCCCGAAGACGAGGCCGAGCCCGGCGGCGCGCAGCGGCGTCTGGCGGACGACGCGCCACGCGAGCGCCGCGATGCAGATCAGCTGGAGCGGCCAGGCCCCGGTCCAGACGAAGGCTACGGTCTGAAGGGCACCGAGCGCCGCGGCCAACACGAGCTCAGCGCGGAGCGGCCAGCGGCCGGGGGTTGCGCCGCCGTCGGGTGTTTCGGGCGCTCGAACCGAGCCGTTCAAGCGCCGTCGGAGCCGAGGGCGACCTCAGGGGCCCGCGTCACCTTGAACCAGCGCACCGCACCGCCCCGGGTCAGCATGACCGAGAAGATGAGTCCGCCAACGGTCACCGATTCACCGCGCCGCGGCACGTGGCCGGCCTCGTGGCTGACGAGGCCGCCGATCGTCTCGAAGTCGGCGGTCGGCAGCACAGTGCCGAAGGCCTCGTTGACGGCGTCGATCTCGACGTCGCCAGCCACCCGCTGGCTGCCGTCGGCGAGCGTGTAGATGCCGGACTCGCCGTCCTTGTCGTCGAACTCGTCCTCGATCTCGCCGACGATCTCCTCGAGGACGTCCTCGATTGTGATCAGGCCAGCGGTCGCGCCAAATTCGTCGATCACGATCGCGAGGTGATTGCGGTTCGAGCGGAAGTCGCGCAGCAGCTCGTTCAACCCCTTCGACTCGGGCACGAACACGGCCGGCCGCAGCAGGGTGCGCAGGTTCAGGTCGGGCGAGCGCTGCAGCTTCAGCAGGTCCTTCGCCATCAGGATGCCGATGACGTTGTCGCGCTTGCCCTCGTAGACCGGGAAGCGCGAGTGCGCGGTCCGGATCACGCTGTGCAGCTGGTCGTCGTAATCGGCATCGATGTCGAGCAGGTCCATGCGCGGTGCCGCGACCATCACGTCGCCGGCGGTCAGCCCGGCCATCCGGATCACGCCCTCGAGCATCATCCGCGACTCAGGAGCGATCAGCTCCTTCTGCTCGGCGTCGGCCAGCGACTCGATGAACTGGTCGCGGGTTCCGGCAGTTGGTGCGACCAGCTCGAGGAACTTCTGGAACAGATTGCGCCGCGCTGGCCGCGCCCCGGCCGAGCCCTCGCTCAATGGCGCGGGACGGCTGACTGGATGTTCTGACATGCGTGCGCCGGGGGCGAAAGGGGACACCCGGTTCATTGGAGCCGAGAAGCTTACCCTACGCAGGCTTGACAGATCTGGTACCTTGCACGGGGCCAAGCCCGCCCCAATTGAGGGCTCTTAACCGCTCGCAAGGTCTGCCTCCCCATGAGTCTCATCCCCGCCACCATCGTCACCGGCTTCCTTGGATCGGGCAAGACCACGTTGCTGAAACGGGTCCTGACCGAGGCGCACGGCCAGAAGATCGCCGTCATCGAGAACGAGTTCGGCGACGAGAACATCGACAACGAGATCCTGGTGCAGGACAGCAACGAGCAGATCATCCAGCTGAACAACGGCTGCGTCTGCTGCTCGATCCGCGAGGACCTGCGCACGACGCTGTCGGACCTGGCCGAGAAAAAGCGCAAGGGCGAGCTCAGCTTCGACCGCGTGGTGATCGAGACGACCGGTCTCGCCGACCCTGGCCCGGTCGCGCAGACGTTCTTCATGGACGACGAGATCGCCGAGAGCTACCTGCTCGATTCGATCCTGACCCTGGTCGACGCGAAGCATGCCGACGAGCAGCTGAACACGCGCCAGGAGGCGCGCCGCCAGATCGGCTTCGCCGACCAGATCTTCATCAGCAAGGCCGACCTGGTCGACGACGCGACCTTGCAGGCGCTGATCCACCGCGTCAAGCACATGAACCCGCGCGCCCCACAGCACAAGGTGCACTTCGGCGAGGTGCCGCTGGCCGATGTGTTCGACCTGCGCGGCTTCAACCTCAACGCGAAGCTCGACATCGATCCGGAGTTCCTCAAGGCCGACGATCACGACCATGATCACGATCACCACGATCACGACCACGAGCACGGCGAGCATTGCGACCATCCGCACCACCATGCCCATGACGACGACGTGAAGTCGTTCGTGTTCCGGTCGGAGCGCGCGTTCAACGCGGCCAAGCTGGAGGACTTTCTCGGCTCGATCGTCCAGGTCTACGGGCCGAAGATGCTGCGTTACAAGGGCGTGCTCTTCATGAAGGGGACCGATCGCAAGGTGATCTTCCAGGGCGTGCACCAGCTGATGGGCAGCGACATGGGGCCGAAATGGGGACCGGGCGAAAAGAAGAACACCAAGATGGTCTTCATCGGGCTTGACCTGCCGCGCGACGTGTTCCAGCAGGGCCTGGAGCAGTGCCTGGCCTGACCTGTTGAGCGACTCCCGGCAGCCGCGACAAGCCGCCCAACTGGTCCTGTCAACGTGTCTGGGTCCGGCCTGAAATAGTTCCCGCAGCAGGGCCTCGAGCGTGGCTACAATCCGCGGCGGTCGAAATGGCGGCTGCGAGTCCTGTGCCCTGTCGAAGGGGTATATAACCGCCGATGCGTGGAGGCATCTCTCATTGAGAAAGATCATGGCTCAGAAAGCGACCGCCAAGAAGCCAGCCGCGGCCAAGAAGCCGGCGGCTGCAGGCAAGGCCGCGGCCCCGAAGAAGGCAGCCAAGCCAGCTGCAGCACCGAAGAGCGCCCCCGCCAAAGGCCGTACGCCGGCGCGCCCGAGCGCAGCGGCCGAGCCGGCCGCACGTCCGGCGACCGCTGCCAAGCCGGCGCCGGTCCGAGCCAAGGAAACAGTGCCTGCCAAGGAGTCCGCTGCAGTCGCGAAGCCGCCTCCAAAAGCGGCAGCCGAGTCCGTCGCCATGAGCGCCGTCGCGACGGCGTCTGCAGCGCCGATCGTCCCGACAGCGCCGCCTCCGCGCAAGCCGAGCCGGGCTGCTTCCAAATACGCCGTGGCGCAGGCCCCGCTGCCGCTGCCACCTCCCACTTCCCGCTTTGCCGATCGCTTCGCACCGCCTCGGCCTCCGACCCGCCAGATGAACAACGTAGAGCTCGACGTGGTGCGACATACCCAGAAGTCCGATCCGAAGCTGGCGAACGCCTGGAAGTCGAAGGCGGGCCGCGACCTCACCGAGCCCGAGATCCTGGCGATGCCGGAATCGGAGTACATGAACGAGAAGCAGCTCGAGTTCTTCCGCGCCAAGCTGCAGCAGTTGAAGGACGACCTGCTCAGCAATGCCGGCGAGACCACCGAGCACCTGCGCGAAGACACCTCGATCGTTCCCGATCCGGCTGACCGCGCGACCATCGAGGAGGAGCATGCACTCGAGTTGCGCACCCGCGACCGCGAACGCAAGCTGCTGAAGAAGATCTCGCAGTCGCTCGCGCGCCTCGATTCGGGCGACTATGGTTTTTGTGACGAAACCGGCGAACCCATCGGGCTGGGGCGGCTGATCGCACGACCCACCGCTACACTCTCTCTCGAGGCCCAGCAGCGGCGTGAACTCAAGCAAAAAATGTTCGGTGACTGAGATCGGGATCGAGACCGTCCGGCCAGGATGGTTCCAGTCCCGCCCTTCTGCCGTCCGTTGCATGCGGACTGGCTTGCGTCGCGATACATCCCGCACCGTCACCGACGGTTTCCCAGTCCCGATCGGGCCGTCGTCCGCTCGCTGAACGGCGCACCGCCATGACGGAACCGAAGGACAACACGACCAGCTTCTTCCGCAAGGTCGTCAAGTTCGTCGCCAATCCGGCCACGGAATGGGCCGAACTCGATGCCCCGCCCGAAGACCTTCGCGGCAACGATTACGCGAAGGGCGAGCTGAAGGCGATGATCGAGCGCAAGCGCCGCAACGACTTCGTGCGCAAGCGCGAGCTCGACATGCTGCGCAACGTCCGCCGCGAAGGCCTGACCGGCGAACAGCTCGCGGCGCTCGGCGGATCGTCCGGACTCGACGACTCGGAGCCGCGCCTCGCCGAAGGTGGTGGTGCGCGCCAGGACATCGGCGTGAAGGCGAAGATCGACGAGATCGAGCAACAGATGGTCGGCGACCCTCACTACGCGCCGACGACGCGGCGCGGCCCGGAGAACTACGACGTGCCGACCGAGCCGGCGCGGCTCGACTCGCGCTCGCAGCGCCCGCGCCCCGCAGCGCCGCTACCAGCCCCGGTGGCCGCGGCACCCACGCACGATCGGCAAGGCGGCCGCGTCGAAGATTTCGTGCCGCCGGTCTCTGTCCGCCAGCCGCTGCAGCCGGCCGCCGCTCCGGCACCTGCGCAGCGGCCCGCATTGGCGCCGATCTCGCTCGCCGAATTGCAGCCCGAGCCCGAGCGCCTGGTCGATCCGGGTTCGGTCGCCTCGTCCGAAGTGGTCCACGATCCGGAGCTCGATGAAGCCGTCATCGCCTTCGCCAACGCCGACTTCGAGCCGTGCGAGCAAGCGCTGCTCGACCTGACCGGCCCCGGCGGCTTGCGCGAGCAGCATCCGGAGACGTGGCTCGTCCTGTTCGACCTCTACCGCGCCATCGGCCAGCAGCACAAGTTCGAGAGTCTGGCGCTGGACTACGCCCAGCGCTTCGGCTGGTCGGCGCCGCAGTGGTTCTCGATCCCGCGCCTGGTCGCCGAGGCGGTCGGCGAAGAGCGGACGAGCGCGAGCCGCATCGAAGGCCAGGTCGGCTGGGTCTGCCCCGACTATCTCGATGCCGAAGGCGTCGCGACGCTGGCCTCGCGAGCGCTGCAGATGCCGCTGCCCTGGGTCTTCGACTGGAGCGCGCTCAAGGGTATCGACGTCGAGGCCTGCGCCAAGCTGAGCGACCTGTTCCGGAGCTGGATCCCGCAGCCGGTCGACATGCGCTGGATCAGCGGCGAGAAGCTGTTCACCGTGCTGCACGATGCAGCCCCGAACGGCGTCCGCGATGCCGATCCGGCCTATTGGCAACTCCGCCTCGACGCCTTGCGGATGGCGAATCGCCCCGATCAATTCGACGAGGCGGCGATCGACTACTGCCTGACGTACGAGGTCTCGCCGCCGTCGTGGGAACCGTCGCAGTGCGAGGTGCGCATCAGCGGCTCCGGCAACCACACCACGCAGCAGCCGCTGTCGGTCGTCAGCGAGGTTTCGAAAGGCTTCGGCTTCGAGGATTCGACGCAGGCGGCCGAAGAGGCCTCACGGGTCCAGGTTGACAGCGTCGAGCTCTCCGGTCAGCTGATCGGCGATATCACGTCGACCTTGAAAAAGATCGACGCCGAGCTCGGCAGCGCGAGCCGGATCAACGTCGCCTGCTCGCGCCTGATCCGGGTCGACTTCATCGCCGCTGGTGACCTGCTGAACTGGGTGCTGTCCCGCCGCAATGAGAACCGGAGCGTCCACTTCGTTGATGCGCACCGCATGATCGCGCTGTTCTTCGGCGCGATGGGCATCAACGAGCACGCCTCGGTCAAGATTCGCACGCTCTGAGCGCCCGGCCACCGGCCGCGGCGCTTGAATCCTTCTCCCTTCGCCTTCATCTGGTTTCGATGGACACCTACCACGGCACGACGATCCTGAGCGTGCGGCGCGGCAATGTCGTCGCGCTCGGCGGTGACGGCCAGGTCACGCTCGGCAACATCGTCATCAAGTCGACCGCTCGCAAGGTGCGCAAGCTCCACCACGACCGGGTGCTGGCCGGCTTTGCCGGAGCCACGGCCGATGCGTTCACGTTGTTCGAGCGCTTCGAGGCCAAGCTCGAAAAGCACCAGGGCCATCTCGCGCGCGCTGCGATCGAGCTGACGAAGGACTGGCGCACCGACCGCGTGCTGCGCCGCCTGGAGGCGATGCTGGCGGTCGCCGACAAGGAGACGTCGCTGATCATCACCGGCAACGGCGATGTGCTCGAGCCGGAACACGGGCTGGTCTCGATCGGTTCCGGCGGGTCGTACGCGCATTCGGCAGCCCGCGCCCTGCTCGAATACACCGAGCTCGCGCCGCGTGACATTGTCAAGAAATCGCTCGAGATCGCGGCCGAGCTCTGCATCTACACGAACCAGAACCATGTCATCGAAACCCTCGACTGAGGTCGCCGACATTCCCGTCCGCGAATCGGCAGCGCGCACGTTCTCCAACAGCGCGATGACGCCTCAGGAAATCGTCTCCGAGCTCGACCGCCACATCGTCGGCCAGGGCAAGGCCAAGCGCGCCGTCGCGATCGCGTTGCGCAACCGCTGGCGCCGCCAGCAGGTCGAGGAGTCGATGCGGGCCGAGATCACGCCGAAGAACATCCTGATGATTGGCCCGACCGGGGTCGGCAAGACCGAGATCGCCCGCCGCCTCGCGAAGCTCGCCGATGCGCCCTTCATCAAGGTCGAAGCGACCAAGTTCACCGAGGTTGGCTATGTCGGCAAGGACGTCGACACGATCATCCGCGACCTCGCCGACATGGCCGTCAAGCAGGAGCGCGAGAGCGCGATGCGCGGTCAGCGCACGCGCGCCGAAGATGCCGCCGAGGACCGGATCCTCGACATCCTGGTGCCGCCAGCGCGCGCCGAATTCGGCCTGACTCCGACGACGGCGCCCGACAACACGGCGCGTCAGGTGATGCGCAAGCGCCTGCGCGAAGGCACGCTCGATGACAAGGAGATCGACGTCGAAGTCGCCGACCCGAAGCCGGCGCTCGAGATCATGGGCCCGGCCGGCATGGAGGACATGACCGAGCAGCTAAAGGGCCTGTTCGCCAACATCGGCGGCGCACGCAAGAAGACGCGCAAGCTCCGAATCGGCGAGGCGCGCAAGCTCCTGATCGAAGAGGAAGCCGGCAAGCTCGTCAACGACGACGAGATCAAAACGCGCGCGCTTGCGAATGCCGAGCAGAACGGCATCGTCTTCATCGACGAGATCGACAAGGTGACCTCGCGCTCCGAGTCGAGCGGCAGCGCTGATGTTTCGCGCCAAGGCGTGCAGCGCGACCTGCTGCCGCTGGTCGAAGGCACCACCGTCAACACCAAGTACGGCATGGTGAAGACCGACCACATCCTGTTCATTGCTTCCGGTGCGTTCCACCTCAGCAAGCCGAGCGACCTGATCCCGGAGCTGCAGGGGCGCTTTCCAATCCGCGTCGAGCTCACCTCGCTCGGCGTCGACGACTTCGAGGCGATCCTGACGCAGACCCACGCCAGCCTGGTCAAGCAGTACACGTTGCTGCTCGCGACCGAAGGCGTTCGCCTCGACTTCAAGGCCGATGCAATCCGCCGCATCGCGCAGATCGCCTACGACGTCAACGAGCGCACCGAGAACATCGGCGCGCGGCGCCTCTCGACGGTGATGGAACGCCTGCTCGACGATGTCAGCTTCGATGCGCCGAATCGCGACGGGCAGACTGTGGTGCTCGACGCGGGCGCGGTGGACAAGAAGCTGTCGGAGCTGGCGCGCAACGAGGACTTGTCGCGCTACATCCTCTGAGGCAGCCGCGCACAGCGGCGCATCGAACGCGCTGCTGACGCCCGCTACAGCGCGAGGCGGCGCGACTGCAGCTGCAGGAGACCTTCGAAGATCAGCGTGTCGACGGTCTCGAACTCGAGATCGAGGATCGGCGCCAGCTTGACCGCTGCGCCCCCCGTCATCACCAGCATCGGTGCCTGCCCGGTGCGCGCGAGGAGCTTGCGGTGCATCCGCTCGACCGCGCCGGCGATGCCGTCGGCACCGCCGCTCATCAGCGCGTCGCTGGTATTGGTCGGGAAGTCGACCGCCTCGCCGGTCGGCGCCTTCAGACCCGCGGTGCCCATTTCGAGCGCTCGAAGCATCAGGCCGAACCCCGGGAGGATGAGCCCGCCGAGGAAGCGCCCGGTCGCGTCGAGCGCGTCGACGGTCACCGCGGTGCCGACCATCACGACCAGCACCGGACGGGGCGCGCCGTGCGCGAGGACGCGGTGCCAGGCGCCGATCAGCGCAACCCAGCGATCGACGCCGAGCCGGGTCGGGTGCTCATAGCCGTTGGTGACGCCGCAGGCGTGCGCCGACGAGACGACCCAGCGCGGTGCCAGGTCCCAGAGCTCGAGCTGTTCCTCGGCGCGCCGCTTGACCCCTTCGCCAGCGACGACGCAGCCGAGCAGGCTCGACGGCGGCGTCAGCTTCTTCCAGTCTTTTTCGGCGAGCTCGTCCATCGCCTCGAGGAACACCGCGCCATGCGCCAGCAGCGCGGCATTCGGCTGCGGCGAGGCGTATTGCGCCCACTTCAGCCGCGTATTGCCGATGTCGATCGCCAGAAAGCTCATGCGGTCTCCCGATGCCGGCAAGCGAAGGCGCGGTGCATCGACGGCGGCCGCGATCGAGGGCTCGAGCGCCGGCTCAGGCCGCGCGCCGCGCGCCCTGTTCGTCGTCGATCAGCTTGCCGAGGATGCGCCGAAAGTGCGCCAGCGGCGCGTCGGCAGCGATCGCGAGCAGCTTGAAGTCGGGATCGGCGTCGAGCACCTGCTGCTGGCCTTCGATGATGCTCTTGTCCTCGAGAAAGCCTTCGATCAGGCTCTGATGCAGCGACTCCGAGATCCAGTGCTGGTCACCCTCGAAGTTGTTCAGGTAGTTCCAGAAGAAGTGCGTGGTGCGACGCGTCTCCGGTGTCATGAACTGGCAGTTGCGGTATTCACGGGCGTCGGCGAAGTTGCCCTTCGCGGCACCGTTGCCGGCTGGCGCGAACAGCGACTCGAGCATGAAGATGCCCGGGATCTCCATGTGGCCGATGTTGCGGCGGTCGACCCGGTCCTGCGGATTCGGAATGACCTTGCGGTGGAACGGCGGCGGCTCGGCGTTCATGTGCCAGCGCTCGACCCGAAAGCCGCGCGCCAGGCGTTCGACCGCGACCGGCTTGGTGACGAACGCGTACTCCTCGGAACCGCCGAGCGTCTTCGTGTGGACAAACGCGAGGTGCGCGAAATCGGCCAGGTTGTCGACGATCAGCAGCCAGTTGGCCTTGTAGTGCATGTAGTCGGGCACGCCTTGCCACTGGGGATCGTCGAGGTACGGAAAGTCGAGGATCTCGTCGGCATCAGCCTGGCCTGCCTCACCCATCCAGATCCACAGCAGCCCCTGCTTCTCGACCAGCGGGTAACGGCGGACGCCGAGCTTGGCGGGGATCATGTCCTGACCGGGGATCTGCACGCAGCGGCCGGTCGGATCGAACTTGAGCCCGTGGTACATGCAACGCACGCAGTCGCCTTCGCGCCGGCCGTTCGACAGCAGCGCACCGCGATGGCAGCAGCGGTTATCGAGCGCGATCGCGGCGCCGCTCTCGCCGCGATAGAGCAGGACTGGCTCCTCAAGCAGCGTCCGGCCGATCAGCTTGCCGTCTTCGAGCTCGTGGCTCCAGCCTGCCATGTACCAGCAGTTTTTCAGGAACATCGTTGTCTCCATCGCGCGCTTCGATCCGTCCCGGCGATCGGGCTCGGCGAAGCGGCGCCAGCCGCAAGCTTACTGCGGCCGGGAGGCCTGGCCTCAGGTCGTGCGCGCCTGACTCTCGACGAGCTCGCAGCCGTTGATGCGCCAGCTGTTGTCGCGCTGACGCTGCAACCGGTAGATCGCCAGCCACAGACCGCCTTGGCCGTCGGTGAAGTGCACACCCTGGATCAGCTCGCGGTCCAGCCACTCGGGCACCAGGAACGCGACCGACGCGGGCCGATAGACCACCGGATAGCTCGACCGCACCATCGCCATGAACCGGTCGGCATTTCCGAACACCTCGCGCAAGCCGGGGGCGGCGAGCGAGAACGCGCGCGGCGCATCGTCGGCCGCAAACGCATCCAGCTGCGCTTGCACGACGGCGCGGGCGGTCCGCATGTCAGCTGGCGACACCGTAGGTGTTTCCGCCCCAACGACACGGCCCGTCGCAAACAACGAGACCAGAAGGCAGACCAGCCAGAAACGCCGCATGACAAGCTCCCCAACGAATCGCGGATCGTCACGATCATCCGCCCGCCGCGCCGGCACGGAATCAGGCAAGACGGAGTCCTCGTGTAGGAGGCCAAGCCGGCGCCGTGACTGGATACGCAAAAGGCGGGCCGTCCGATGCACATAACTGTAAAGCGGGCGCCGAACGGTCATTGGGCAGCGACTCGCACCGGTTTGAAGGAGAGAGGCCGGATCCGTCCGGCCAGGAGCCCACTGATGAGACACCTCAAGCTGATCGTCGCCGCGTTGTCGGTGTGTGCGCTGTCCGCGTGCGTGATCGCACCGTATCCGCGCCAGGCCGGCTACTACCCCGAGCCGGGCGGAGTGGTGAGCGACGTCGCACCGCCGGCGCCGTACGCCGAGGTCATGCCGGTCGTCCCGTTTCCGGCGCGGTCTGGATCGGCGGGACTGGGGCTGGTCGGGTGGGCGCCACAACTGGATACCGGGCCGCTGGGACCATGGTCGCCAGGGGCTACGCCTGGAACCCGCACCGCTGGGAAAGCCGCGGCGGACGCTGGTATCTGCAGGGCGGCGGCTGGCGCCGGCATTGATCTTGGTCGCTAGCGCATCCGCCACCGGAATGCCGGAGCGCGATGCGCGATCGGCCGACCGCCTGAACGGCGCACTGCCCGGCTGATCAGGCACAAGCCCGACTTGGGGCTCTGCCACGTCGGCCTGCAGCACAAGGCCGCAGTCCGAAGCCGTACACTCCGCAATTGACGTATACGTCAAGTACCGGGCGGAGGGCATTTGGCCAAACAGAAGCGCGCAAGTCTCGAATCCTTCCAGTACGCCGGAGCGACGAAGGCCGGCGGCGCCAAGTCGAGCGCCAGTGCCTTCAAGCTGTCGCAATTCGACCCGGCCGATAAGCCGTTCTCGAGAGGGGACAAGGAGCGCGACAAGCAGGCCACGGCCGCCCTCGCGACCGAACTCGACGGCCTGCAGGAGCTGTTCTATGCCGACCGACGCTACAAGCTGCTGGTCGTTCTGCAGGGCACCGACACGAGCGGCAAGGACGGCACGATCCGTGGCGTGTTCGGCGAGATGAGCGCGCTCGGCGTGCACACCGCGAGCTGGAAAGCGCCCTCGGAGGAGGAGCGCGCGCACGACTTCCTTTGGCGCATCCACCAGAAGATGCCCGCGGCCGGCGAGATCGTGATCTTCAACCGGAGTCACTACGAGGACGTGCTGGTGCCGGTCGTCTCCGGTGCGCTGACGGCCGCGCAGACCCGCCAGCGCTACGACCACATCAACAACTTCGAACGGATGCTGACCGAGACCGGCACCGTGATCTTGAAGTTCCTACTCCACATCTCGAAGGACGAGCAGCGCCAGCGCCTGCAGGACCGCATCGACGACCCGACCAAGCGCTGGAAGTTCGCGGCCGGCGACATCGAGGTGCGCAAGCGCTGGGACGACTACCAGAACGCCTACTCGGCAGCGGTCGCGGCGACCGGCACGCCGTGGGCGCCGTGGACCATCGTGCCCGCCGATTCGAAGACGCACCGCAACCTGATGGTCGCGACGCTGGTCAAGCAGACCCTGCTTGGCCTGAAACTGCGCTACCCGCCGGGCGATCCGGCGCTGGCGACGCTGCGCATCGTGTAGCGCGCCGAACGACAACGACACGCCCGCATCGCGGAGACAACCGACATGACCGACCTGTCCGCCGAGTACAAGGCCCTGGCCGAATACCGTCCGACCCACAAGGTGCGCTTCGTCACCGCGGCCTCGCTGTTCGACGGCCACGACGCCGCGATCAACATCATGCGGCGGATCCTGATCGGGATGGGCGCCGAAGTGATCCACCTCGGCCACAACCGCTCGGTCGACGAAGTCGTCACCGCGGCGCTGCAGGAGGATGCGCACGGCATCGCGATCAGCTCGTACCAGGGCGGTCATGTCGAGTACTTCAAGTACATGGTCGACATGCTGAAGAGCCGCGGCGGCGAGCACGTGCAGGTGTTCGGCGGTGGCGGCGGCGTGATCGTGCGCGGCGAGATCGCCGAGCTGCAGGAGTACGGCGTCAGCCGCATCTACAGCCCCGAGGACGGCCAGCGCATGGGCCTCGCCGGGATGATCGGCGAGATGGTGATGCGCTGCGACCACGACCTATCGCCGTACGCGCCGAAGGCGCTGGCGGCGATCGAAGGCCGCACCGAAGCGAGCTGGCGCGCGCTGGCCCAGCTCATAACCGCGCTCGAGAACGGCCACGTCGCGGAGCGGCTGAAGGTCGAGCTGCACGAGCGCGCGAAGGCCGCGAAGACGCCGGTGCTCGGCATCACCGGCACCGGCGGCGCCGGCAAATCGAGCCTGACCGACGAGCTGATCCGGCGTCTGCGCCTCGACCAGGGCGACCGCCTGCGCATCGCCGTGATCTCGATCGACCCGAGCCGGCGCAAGACCGGCGGCGCGCTGCTCGGCGACCGAATCCGCATGAACGCGATCGGCCCATGGGCGACCGGCGGCGACGATACCGATGCGAGACCGCGCGTCTACATGCGGTCGCTGGCGACACGCGACACCGGCAGCGAGATCAGCCAGGCGCTACCCGACGTGCTCGCCGCCGCGAAGTGCGCCGGCTTCGACCTCGTGATCGTCGAGACCTCCGGCATCGGCCAGGGCGACGCGGCGATCGTGCCGCTGGTCGATGTGCCCATGTATGTGATGACGCCGGAGTTCGGCGCGGCGAGCCAGCTCGAGAAGATCGACATGCTCGACTTCGCCGAGTTCGTCGCGATCAACAAGTTTGACCGCAAGGGCGCCGCCGATGCACTTCGCGACGTCGCGAAGCAGGTGCAGCGCAACCGCCAGTCGTTC
>Ga0207701_10000739_pt1 | contig 34401 bp, 30 predicted proteins | sample KBSSwiSSwithPhiX_FD_184294 | JGI IMG/M metagenome (GOLD analysis project Ga0207701, IMG submission 184294) | Switchgrass rhizosphere bulk soil microbial communities from Kellogg Biological Station, Michigan, USA, with PhiX - S5 (SPAdes) (version 2) | ecosystem: Environmental > Terrestrial >... | reverse complement strand
GAGCAGGCGCGAGCCGCGTCTGATCACTTGCCGCTGTTCGTGGAGCTTGAGGGCTAGCTTTTCGGCTTCCAGCTGCCCGCTTCCCGCTTTCCGGGGTTCAGCGTGCAAGGTTCACGGTGCAAGGTTCAGGGTGCAGCGTTCAGCGTTCCGGGCCGGCGGCAGCCAAGAACAAATCAGCTCCCGCTTTGCCACTGTCTGACCCGCTCGATCGGATGCACCAGCATGAGGATGTTGAGGGTGAGATTGTCCCGGATGGCCCAGCCCACGAAGAGCTCCATCGCCAGAGCGAGTACGACAATCAGGCGAGTTGGGAGGCGCGAGGCGAGAAGGAATCCGAGCGCCATCGCCAGGATGTCAGAGACCGAGTTGATCACGCTGTCGCCGAAGTAGTCGAGCGAGATCGTGGCTTCGCGGTAACGGTTGATGATGATCGGGCTGTTCTCGAGGATCTCCCAGCCGCCCTCAATGGTCACCGCGATCAACAGGCGTATGCCGAGCGGCCAGCGCCGCGCCACGAGCCACAGCGCGCCGTAGAACAGGAAGCCGTGAATGATGTGCGAGAAGGTGTACCAGTCCGAGAGGTGTTGTGAGTTCTCGGAGCTGAGCACGACGCCGTGCCAGAGCTTGATGTAGCCGCACTTGCAGATGGGCACCCGTCCCATCGCCAGCAGAATCGCCGCGGTCGCGGCAACGATCAGCCCGGCAGCGAGCAGGTGAGTAGTCGAGACTGCCGCCGCCGGACGGGTATTGACGGTCAGCCTGCGCCTACGCCTTCCGGCGATACGCGGCGACGCGGAGCGCGGCTTCGATCCGGGCCGGCTCCACCGTGCCGTTGAATACCGCGCCGTCGTCGATGGCGATTGACGGGGCGGCGATGTCGGCCTTGACCCATGCGGTCTTGTGAATCCGCACGCTCTGGAGCGCGATGATCTTGCCGACGAACGTGCCTTTCAGATTGACGGTCTTCGCGGTGGCGTTCCCGTCTATTCGTCCGCCCTGTTCGAGGGTGACGTCGTGCGCGGTGGCCAGGATTTCTCCCTGTACGTTGCCCGAAATCGCGACGGACTCCTGCGCCTCGATCGTGCCGGTCACGACGATCCCTTTGCCGATGGTGCTCATGTAGACGAAGTGGCTCCAGTCTGTGCGCCCGGGCGCGACGACTAGAGTATCGGTTGGCGGCCGGTGCGGCAACCAGCCGGAGTGGAGGGGGAAAAGGGAACCCGCACCGCGGCCGACCCGACGGCCGGCACACGGTGCGGGTGAGGGAGGGGTTAGTTCGCGCGGTCCATGGTCACGTAGACCGTCGTCTCGCCGCGGCGCACGAGCAGCAGCGCCGGATTCGTCGACGCCTTGTTCAGAGCCGACTTCAGCGCGTCGGGGGTCGTGACCTTGGCGCCGTCGACTTCTTCGATGACGTCACCCTGCTTCAACCCCGCGTCCGCCGCGCGGCTGGACGGCGCGACGTCGGTAATCACCACGCCGCCGCTCATCGGGACGCCGAGCTCGCGGGCGTTCTCGCGGGTCAGCGGCTCGACGGAGAGCCCGAACCCGGACCCGGAGCCGGCACCGGAACCTCGCCCGTTGTCACCCTCCGCCGTCTCGGCCTGCTTCTCGCCGAGCCGGACGTTGAAGGTCTGCTCCTTGGCGTCGCGCAGCACCGTCACCTTGACCTCGGAGCCCGGCAGCATCTGCCCGACTTCGTTGCGCAGGCCATTGCTGTCGCGCACCGCCGCGCCGTTGATCGCGGTGATGATGTCGCCGCGCCGCAAACCGGCTTTCTCGGCCGCGCCGCCCGCGGTCAGGCTGTTGACGAGTGCGCCGTGCGCCTCGACGTTCAGGCTGCGGGCGATATCCGACGTGACCGGCTGCACGGTCACGCCGAGCAGGCCGCGCCGCACCGTGCCGTGCTCGATCAGCTGGGACATCACGTTCTTCGCCATGTTGGCAGGAATCGCGAAGCCGATGCCGATGTTGCCACCCGAGGGCGACAGGATCTGCGAGTTGATGCCGATGAGCTCACCCTGCGTGTTCACCAGCGCGCCGCCGGAGTTGCCCTGGTTGATCGGCGCGTCGGTCTGGATGAAGTCCTGGTAGCTGCCGTCGCCGCCGGCCCCGCCGGTCGCCCGGCCCTTCGCGCTGACGATCCCCATCGTGACCGTCTGGCCGATCCCGAGCGGGTTGCCGACGGCGAGCGCGATGTCGCCCACGCGCACCTTGTCCGAGTCCGCCAGCTGCAGCGTGTGCAGGTTGGAGCCGTCGATCTTCAGAACCGCGAGATCGCTCGGCGCGTCGGTGCCCACCACCTTGGCGGTGAACGTCCGGCCGTCGGTCAGCTCGACCTTGACCTGATCGGCGCTGTCGACGACGTGGTTGTTGGTGAGGATGTAGCCGTCGGGCCGGACGACGACGCCGGATCCGAGCCCGCCCTCACGGCGTTCCTGCGGCTGGCCGCGGCGGCCGCGGAACTGGTCGCCGAAGAACTGGCGCAGCAGCGGGTCGTCCGGCAGCTGCGAACTGGTCATCCGGACGCGCCGTTCCGATGTGACGGTAACGACGGCCGGCGCGACCTGGTCGACCAGGCCGGCGTATGAGTCGGCGGAGGCGCCGATGGTCCGGCCGGCGCTCGCGGCCGGGGCGGCGATCGGTGCGGAGGTCGCGAGCGACGGAGCGGCTGATCCGGCGCCGAGCGTGGAGGCGCTCCAGCCGATGAGCGATCCGCTCAGGATCAGCGCTCCCGCCGAGAGCCCCGCCCTGAAGCCGAATCTTCCGCGCCGCGGAGTCTCCGGATTGTGTTGGGTCGAGTCTGGACGCATGGTGTCAGTGCTCCTCTGTATGTCGAACTGTGAGTCCGAAGGTGTTATCACGTGACTCAGAGTACGGCGCGAGGATTACCCGGGGATTACGGCGACATTACAGATGTGACATGTAGGAACGCCGAAGTGGTTCATGAAGTGTCAACTCAACCTCATGAACCTTCATGCACCCTATGAACCTCATGAACCCGGCTGGCGGCCGGAGCGGCGAGCCGCAGGGTGAAGACGCTGCCGCGGCCCGGCTCGGATTCGGCGCTGATCCGGCCGCCGTGCGCCTCGACAATCGCTTTGACGAGGCTGAGCCCGAGTCCGAGGCCGTGTGCGGAGCGGCTCTTGTCACCGCGGTAGAGCCGTTCCCAGATGCGCGGCAGTTCGTCGGCGGGGATGCCGATGCCGGTGTCTCGGACCGTGAACACGACCGCGTCCTCGGTGGTTCGCGTGGCCAGCACGACCCGTCCGCCGGCCGGCGTGTACTTCACCGCGTTGTCGAGCAGGTTGGCGATCACGCGGCGCATGCGCGTGCGGTCGACGTCCACCCAGACGTCACCAGCGACCTGGTTGTCGATCGTGACCTCGCGATCTTCCGCGGCGTCCTCGTACAGCTCCACCGCGTGTGCCACCAGCTCCGTCAGGTTCACCCGCTCCCGCTCCAGCCGCATCGTCCCGGTCTCGGCTTCTGAGATGTCCATCAGTGTGTTGAGCATCGCGACGACCTGCTCGGATTCTTCGAGGCAGTCGGCGAGCGCCTCCCGGAGTGCCGGCGCGTCGCTGGGCGACTGGAGAGCGCTCTCCGCGACACCGCGCAGCCGCATCATCGGCGTGCGGAGATCGTGCGCGACGTTGTCGAGCGCACCGCGCATGCCGCCGATGAGTGACTCGATCCGATCGAGCATGGCGTTGACCTGGAGGCCGAGCTCGTCGAGCGCGTCTCCCTGCTCGCGGGCCGGCACGCGTGAGTGCACGTTGCCGGTCCGCAGGATGTCGCGGACGGTGTCGTTGAGGCTGGTGAGCGGGCGCAGGGCAGATGCCGTGAAGACCGCGCCGCCGGCCAGGCCGATGGCGATGAGCGACGCGAAATCGATCAGCAGGATCAAGCGGAAGCGCCCGAGCAATGCCTCGCGCCGGGCCGTGCTCTTCCCAACCTGAAAGAGTGTGCCGTCATTGAGTCGCACCGAGGCGACCTCGAGCGGCTCTCCCTGCTCGGATCCGCCGAGCATGCTCCACGTCTGCTCGCCGGGGGCGGGCGTCTTGAGCTGCGCGAGATCGTAGCGGCTCCATGTGGTCTGCGGGCTGATGTAGACCAGATCGTTCTGGAACGGAGCGACGGCGCGCACGAACAGCGCCTCGTAGCTGGCGCCGGTCTCGTCACGCCGGATCGCCGCGACCAGCCCGTTGACCCCCGCGGTCCGATAGGCCGTTGCGTACCGCACCAGCGTCGACTCGATCACCTCGCGATCGTACTGACGCAAGGCGGTCGACAGCAGGAAGTAGGTCACCCCGATCAGTGCCAGCGAGCTCACGACGAAGATCGCGGCATACCAGATCGCCAGGCGCAGGCCGAGCGTCGGACGCTTCGGTTCAGGCGGGGTGGAGAACATAGCCGATGCCGCGCACCGTCTGGAGCATCTTGCGCTCGAACCCCTTGTCGATGCGGTCGCGCAGCCGGAACACGAGCACGTCGACGACGTTGGTGCCGGGATCGAAGGTGTAGTCCCACACGTGCGACAGGATCATCGTCTTCGAGACGACCCGCCCGGCGTTGCGCATCAGGTACTCGAGCAGCGCGAACTCGCGCGGCCGCAGGGTGATCTCGCGGCCGGCGCGGGTGACCTTGCGGGCCACCAGATCCATCACCAGATCGCCGACCGCGAGCCGCGTCGCATCCGCCGCACCGCTCGAACGGCGGATGAGCGCCTGCACGCGGGCGAGCAGCTCGGAGAAGGCGAACGGCTTGGTCAGGTAGTCGTCGCCGCCGCTCTCGAGCCCACGGACGCGATCGTCGACGGTGTGCTTGGCGCTCAGGATGATGACCGGTGTCCGGATCCGCTGGTCGCGCATCCGCTGGATCAGGCTCAGGCCATCGAGCTTGGGCAGCATCAGGTCGACGATCGCGACATCGTAGGGGACCGACAAGGCGAGGTGCGCGCCCGCTTCGCCATCCGGCGCGTGGTCCACCGCGAACCCGCCCTCCTTGAATCCCTTGATCAGGAAAGCGGCAATGGTCAGGTCATCCTCGACGATCAGCACTCGCATCGCGTCATCAAGGATTGTCCCTGATTTCAGACGCAGGCGACGGGGACAGGTTCGAGGGTTCGGGTGGAGCTTGCAGCTGGCGAGTCGGCGCGCAGCGCTCAGGCTCGCGGGGACGGTGCGGCGACCGCGGCTTGCGCGTAGCGCGATCCAGCGTGGGTGGCCTCGGGGCCGGCCTGTTGGCGGAGCAGGGCAAGGCAGACCAGGTGCAGGAGCAGGATCACATAGAGCCAGAGACGTGTCTTCCTGCGAAGGATTCGCTCGTCGCTCATGCCTGAGGTGCGGGCAAGATTGGTGCCTGTCCAGCGAGCCTCGAACTACGGCGATCCTGCCTCGTCATCGACTGTGCCGGCCGCCCATCGACCACAGGTCGGTAACGCGATCCACAGGATCGTCACCCGGTGGCCCGCACCCGCCCAGCGCTCAGCGCCGACGCAGCAGGAGGTAACCGAGGATCACCACGACTACCGCCAGGGGCACGGCCGTCTCGGGTGTGCGGACGGCGTGATCCGCGGCGTCCAGAAACCGCTGCAGCGCGGACGCGCCGCCGGCCAGAGCGCCGTACTCCCCGAGGTTCTGAGCGAGGACGAAGCTGTTCATTGTCGAGTGCCATGAAGCTATCAGGTTTGGGCCTGCAGCAATCAGCTCATTCAGGGTGCGGTCTTCGGCTCACCCGCGCACGGTTCCGTGCCAGACCGGTCTGATAGAATCGCCGCGCCCGCCGACCCGCGGTCAGTTCCCAAGGAGAATCGTCCCGTGAGAAGAGCACTGCTGGCGTCGGCCGTCATTCTGCTCGGCGGTCTCGTGCTGCCGGCGCAGCAGATGGCCTACGACACGCGAGATCCCGCCCAGACACAGGACGAGGACTTCGCCCGCTCGGTCAAGGAGTGGACGACGCAGCCGTACTTCATGAGTCCGCTGGTCGATCACCTCCCGAAGGTGGCCGGCGTGCCGTCGCCGAAGGACGTCCTGGGTCATCACATCGGCCAGCCGGCGACGCTGACCTACTACGCCGACATCCTCAAGTTCTATCGCACGCTCGCGGCGGCGACGCCGCGGGTCAAGGTCGAGACCATCGGCAAGTCGGACGAGGATCGCGAGCTGGTGGTCGTCTGGGTCTCCTCGGACGAGAACATCAAGGGCCTCCAGACCAATCGCGACAACCTGGCCAAGCTGGCCGATCCGCGCGGGCTGACGCAGGACCAGATCCGCACCCTGATCGCCACCACCAAGCCGAACTACCACCTGATGGGCGGGCTGCACAGCGGCGAAACCGGCCCCTCCGAGATGTTGATGGAGCTGGTCTATCGCCTGGCGACCGAGACCTCTCCGCTGATCAAACAGATCCGCGACAACGTGATCGTCTCGGTGACGCCGGCGGCGGAGCCCGACGGCCGCGATCGCACGATCGACTGGTTCTACCAGAATCTTCCGGCCACGCCACCCGCGCCAGCGGCGGCACCGACGACAGATGCGGCGCGGGGCGCTGGCGACGGAGGCGGCGCGCCGGCCGGGCGCGGCGGTCGTGGTGAGGGCCGCGGCGCGGCTCCCGACACGCAGGTCGCAGCCGCCGCTCCGGCTGGCGGCGCGGGCGGGGGTGGCGGCGGGCGGGGGGGCGCGGCGGTCCCGTACTGGGGAAAGTACGTCTATCACGACAACAATCGGGACATCAATCTGTCGCAGATGTCGATGCGCGCCATCGCGGACTGGTATTTCACCGCGCATCCCCCGATCATGCACGACCTCCACGAGTCGCAGCCGCTGATGTACACCTACAGCGGCGCGGCGCCGCAGAACCCCAACCTGGATCCGATCCTGTTCGCCGAGCTGCCCTGGTTCTCGAACTTCGAGCTGGCCCAGATGACGAAGTGGGGCATGCCCGGCGTCTACACGCACGCGTTCATGGACGGCTGGTCGCCCGGCTATCTCGGATCGGTCGCGTACAACCACAACGGCATGATGCGGATGTACGAGACACAGGGTGGCAACGACGTGCCTCCTGCCGCCGCCGCTGCCGGGGCAAATGCCAATGGGCGCGGCGAACGAGGCGGACAAGGCGGCGCGGCCGCAGCCGCGCCCGCGACGACAGGCGCGAACGCGGGCGACGCAGGGCGTGGAGCGCGTGGCGACGGCGCGACGGCCGGCGGTCCGCCAACCGGCCGCGGCGGGTCGCAGCCGCGCGAGTGGTATCGCGGAATCCCAATTCCACCCGGCGCGCTGAACAACTGGTCGCGCCGGAACAATGCCAACTACATGGAGACCGGTGTCCTCTCGGGCCTCCAACTCACCGCGTCGTTTCCGAACGTGGTGCTCGAGAATTTCTACCGCAAGACCCAGAACGCGATCGACGCCGGCCGGACCGAGGCGCCGTACGGCTACGTCCTGCCGGTTCAGCGCGACATGACCCGGGTGGCCGCGATGGTCGACCTGCTGCGGGTGCAGCGGATCGAGGTCGGCCGCGCGACCGGCGAGATCAAGATCGGCGACGCGACGTATCCGGCCGGCTCCTACGTGATCAAGCGCGACCAGGCCTATGGCCGGCTCGCCAAGAACCTGCTCGAGCGCCAGGTATTCCCCGACCCGAACCTGCGCACCTACGACGACAGCGGCTGGACGCTGGGGCTGGCGATGCTGGTGGACGTCAAGGAGATCGCGGACAAGGCGATCCTCGACGTGCCGACCACCCCGGTCACCGACACGGCACTGAAGGGACGCGTCAGCGGCGCCGGCACGGCTGGCCTCGCCGTCGCGCACTACGGCTCGACGAACATGATCGCGTTCCGGTACAAGCTGCGCGGCACGCCGATGAAGATCGCGGAGAAGAGCTTCACCGCCGAGGGCGTCGAGTTCCCGGCGGGATCGTTCGTCATCCTGCCGCCCGCGGACCTCGCCGCGGCCAAGGCGGCTGCCGTCGACTTCGGGTTGACCGCCGCGTCGTTGTCGGCTGCGCCCGCGGTGGCGCTGCACGAGGCGGATCCGCCGCGCATCGCGATGTACTCGTCGTGGAACGGTACGCAGGAGATCGGTTGGGTGCGCTTCACGCTCGATAAGTTCGGCGTGCCGTACGACCTGATTTACAAAGAGCGCGTGAAGAAGGGCAACCTGCGGGCGGACTACGACGTCGTCCTCATGCCGACCCAGACCGCGACGCGTCAGACCGTGTACCAGCCGCCGGCCGCGCGCCCGGTGCCGTACATGAAGAGCGCGAAGTACCAGTTCCTCGGGATGTACGGTGAGTCGCCGGACATTACCGGTGGGATGGGCGGGGAAGGGGTCGATGCATTCGCGCAGTTCCTCAACGCCGGCGGCACCTTGATTGCGATGGGCGATGCGGTCCGGTTTCCGACGGATTTCGGCTTCGCCCGATCTGTCGACGCGTCGTCTTCCACGACGTCCGCGTTCTATGCGCCGCGTCCGATCGTGAACGCCGAAGTGCTGCACCTGGAGCACCCGGTGTTCTACGGCTACACGGATCGGCTCATGCCGATCAAGTACCTGGGCGGACCGCTGCTGACCGTGGCGGCGGCCGATCAAGGCAGCGTGCTGGCCCGCTACGTCGGCGGCGACGCCGCGGTCCTGAGCGGCCTGATGAAGGGAGCGGACGAGATCCGGCAGCGGCCCTTCGCGGTCGACGTCCCTGGTGGCTACAACGGTAAAGGGCGGGTCGTGCTCTTCGCCAACAATCCGATTTACCGCTGGCAGAATCATGGCGAGTTCAACCTGGTCTTCAATACGCTGCTGAACTGGAACGATCTCGGCACACCCGCCGCCGCAGGTTCCACGCAGGCCACTGGCGCGCGTGCGGCGCGTCATTGACCGCATCCGTCGCGGACGCTGAGCCGTAGATGATCATGAGCGCGTGGCAGGAGCTTCCAGCCTGGATCGCCTGACGTCCGCCATCCCGGCGGCGGTCGCGCAGCACGCCGATGCGGCGATCATCGAGCGGATCGCCGCGGGCGATCGCGCCGCGATGGCGGAGCTCTACGATCGCCATGCGGACGTCGTCTTCTCGCTGGCGTGCCGGATCATGCGCGAGCCGGCCGACGCCGAGGACGTCGTCCAGGACGTCTTCACGCAGGCCTGGCGCCAGGCGTCCCGTTACGACCCCGAACGCGCGTCAGCCGCCGCCTGGCTGCTCAATATCACCCGGACCAGAGCGATCGACCGGCTGCGCGCGGCTCGGACGCGGCAACGCGTCAGCGGCAGCGACGAGCGGCTCGAGCTGACCCCGGCGGCCGGCGCCACGCAGGAAGAACAGGTGATCGGCGGCGAGCGCGCCGCACGCGTGCGGGCGGCGCTGGCGGTGCTGGGCGAGGCGCAGCGCCGGGCGATCGACCTGGCCTATTTCGGCGGGCTCACGCACGGCGAGATCGCGGAGCGGTTGTCGGAGCCGCTTGGCACGGTCAAGACCCGCATTCGCAGCGGGTTGCTGAAACTGCGTGATGCGTTGATGGAGCGGACCTGAGCGATGCAACACGACGACCTGCGTGAGCTCGTCGCCTCGTATGCGCTCGACGCCCTGCCGGAAACGGAGCGGGCGGCGATCGCGGCGCATCTGGACGTCTGCCCGGAGTGCACCGGCGAGCTGGCGTCGTTCCGCGCGGTCTTGTCGGAGCTGGCCTACACGGCTCCCGAGCGTCGTGCGCCCGAGGCGTTGCGCGCCCGCGTCCTTGCGGCGATCGATCGCGAGGCACAGCTGCCGGCGGGCGCTCCCATCAACGCGCCGTCGCAGCGCCGGGGCACGAACCCGTGGTGGCTGGCCGCCGCGGCGGTGCTCGCGGCCATCCTGGTCGGCGGTTACGCGATGCTGCTGCAGACCCACATCGGTTTCCTCGATCGGGAACTGCGGGAGGCGCGGGCCCAAGCCGAGAGCGCGCGGCGTCAGCTGATCGATGCGCAAGCGCAGCTGACCGGCGCCAAGCAGCAGCTGCAGCGCGTCAGTCTGACGACCCAGATCCTCGCCGCACCGGACGTCATCAAGGTCGATCTCAAGGGGCAGCCGGCCGCGCCCGCGGCGATCGGCCGCGCGTTCTGGAGCCCCACGCGCGGCACCATCCTGACTGCCAACGCGCTGCCGCCGCTGCCGCCCTCGCAGGTGTATCAGTTGTGGATGGTGACGCCCGCCGGTCCGCTCAGTGCGGGTCTCCTGAGCCTCGACCCGCAGGGCGGTGGCCTGGTCGTCGACAACACCACCACGCCGGAGCGCCCGGCGGCGTTTGCTGTCACCATCGAGCCCGCCGGCGGCGTCCCGGCGCCGACCGGCGCGCGGGTGCTCATTGGCGCGCTGTAGGGGGCGCTCGCGTCGCTCGCGTGTGGAGGAGGGCTCAAGCCCTAAGGCCTGAGCCTTTCCCCACCCTGCGATACAGTAGTCCCCATGTCCGGCGCCGCCGAGATCGATCAGACCGAGGTTGGCAGCTACTTCGTATCCAACTATCCACCCTTCTCGGTGTGGACGGCGGATGCGGTGGCGGCGGACGGACTCCCGGCGCTCGCGCAGAGTCCGGCGCCGGGCGTGCCGCTCGGGCTGTACCTTCACATTCCTTTCTGCCGCAAGCAGTGTCACTTCTGTTACTTCCGCGTCTACACCAATAAGAACGCGCGCGACATCGAGGAATATCTCGAGCTCCTCGCGCGCGAGTGGGAGCTGTATCAACAGAGCGCGGCGGTGGCCGGGCGGCCGTTGTCGTTCGTCTACTTTGGCGGCGGAACGCCGTCGTTCCTGTCGAGCGGGCAGCTGCAGCGGCTGGTGGTCCGACTCACCGCTTCGGCCTCGTGGAAGACCGCCGAGGAAGTGACGTTCGAGTGCGAGCCGGGGACGCTGACGGAGCCGAAGCTCGAGGCGATTCGCGCGCTCGGCGTGACGCGCCTCAGCCTTGGTGTCGAGAACTTCAGCGATCGCCTTCTCGAGCTGAACGGCCGCGCGCATCGGACGCCGGAGATCGACCGCGTCTATCGCTTCGCCCGCGCCGTCGGGTTTCCTCAGATCAACATCGATCTGATCGCGGGGATGCTCGGCGAGACCGACGAGAACTGGACCGCCTGCGTCCGGCGCACCCTCGAGCTGGCGCCCGACAGCGTCACCATCTATCAGATGGAGCTGCCCTTCAACACCACCATCAGCCGCGACCTGCTGCATCACACGGGGCAGTTCAGCGAGCCCGTGGCGACATGGCCAACCAAGCGGCGCTGGGTCGACGAGGCCTTCGCGGCGCTCGAGCAGGCCGGCTATCACGTCAGCAGTGCGTACACCGCGGTCAAAGATCCCGCCGCCACGACCTTCGTCTACCGCGATCGTCTATGGCAGGGGGCCGATCTCGTCGGGCTCGGCGTCGCGTCGTTCGGGCACGTCAACGGTGTCCACGTCCAGAACGCGGACAAGTGGGAGGCGTGGCAAACCCGAATCGAGCATGGCGAGCTGCCGCTGGCCCGCGCCTACCGGCCGACCAACGAAGAGCGGATGATTCGCGAGTTCGTGCTGCATCTGAAACGAGGCTCGCTGCGCCCGTCGTACTTCACCGACAAGTACGGGATCGATCCGCTGGACCGCTTCCACGAGCAGCTCGATGGGTTGGCGGCCGGTGACCTCCTCTCGACGCGGTCGGCCGAGCGTCTGTCGTTGACCCGCGCCGCACTGCTCCGCGTCGACGTGCTGCTGCAGCGCTTCTTCCTCCCCCAGCACGTCGGCATCAGGTACACGTAGTCGTGGGCGCTGGGAGTCAGGCTCTGGGCTTTGGGCGTTGAGCCTTGCCCGATAGCGGGTTCTAAGCACATGCGTGGTGAACCGGGAATCACAAACGGTCAGCGGCCAGACCTCGTTGCTTGCTCATCTGCCTCGCGGCCCAGAGCGCAAGGCCAAGGCGCACAGTTCCATGATTCGTAGCGACTATGACGTCATCGTGATCGGCGGCGGCCCGGCCGGATCGACGGTCTCGACGCTGCTCGCCATGCAGGGCGTGCGCGTCGCGCTGTTCGAGCGCGAGCGCTTCCCGCGTTTCCATATCGGCGAATCGCTGATCCCGGAGACCTACTGGGTCCTCGACCGCCTCGGCATGCTGCCCAGGATGCGGGCCAGCCGCTTCGTCAAGAAGCACAGCGTGCAGTTCGTGAACGCCTCGGGGCGTCTCTCCGCGCCGTTCTACTTCGCCGACAACAAGCCGCACGAATGTTCGCAGACATGGCAGGTCGTGCGCAGCGAATTCGACCAGATGATGCTCGAGAATGCGCGATCCCACGGGGTTGAGGCGCACGAAGGCGTGCATGTCCTCGAGGTCCTGTTCGAGGGCGACCGGGCGGCCGGCGTGCGCATCAAGGACGCGGATGGTGCCCGCCGCGACGTCTCCGCCCGCGTCGTCGTTGACGCCAGCGGCCAGGCCGCGATGCTCCAGAATCGCTTTGGCCTCCGCTGTTGGGATCCGATCCTCAACAAGGGTGCGATCTGGACGTACTGGCAGGGGGCCTACCGCGACACCGGCCGCGACGAAGGGGCCACGATGGTGATCCAGACCGTCGACCGCAAGGGCTGGTTCTGGTACATCCCGCTGCACGACGATGTGGTGAGCGTCGGGGTGGTGGCGCCGTTCGATCGCCTGTTCAAGGGCCGCGACGGCCACGAGCAGACCTATCAGCAGGAAGTGGCGCAGTGCACCGCGGTGCGTGACCGGATCGCCGGCGCGACCCGGGCGGCCGGGTACTTCGCGACCCGTGATTACTCCTACCGGGCGACCGCCGTCGCCGGTAACGGGTGGGTCCTGGTCGGCGACGCGTTCGGCTTTCTCGATCCCCTGTACTCGTCGGGCGTGCTGCTGGCGCTGCGGTCCGGCGAGATGGCTGCCGATGCAATTGCCGAAGGTCTGGCCCGCGGCGACACCGGCCCCGCGCAGTTGGGCAAGTGGGGACCCGGGTTCAACGAGGGTGTCGATCGCATGCGACGGCTGGTGTGCGAGTTCTACGGCGGGTTCAGCTTCGGCGCGTTCATCCGCCGGTATCCCGAGCTGCGCGGCGCGGTGACCGATCTGCTGATCGGGGATCTCTTCACCGACCGGGTCGATCGCGTGTGGCCGGCGATGGAATCGCTGTACGAGGGCGGACGGCCGCCCATTCCCGCGTGGCATGCCGGCGTGCCCGCATCCCGGGACGCGACGCGCAGTCCGAGTCTGTCGGTGCCGGACGGTCCGCGCCCCTAGCCGTGCATCCCCGCTTCTCTGCCGCCGGCGCGCCCCGCGGCCGCGAATCGACTCCGCGGAGGCCGCTATGAGCGCGTCGTTCCCCTATCACCGCCGGATCCAGTTCGCCGAAACCGACATGGCCGGCATCGTCCATTTCAGCCGGTACTTCCGGTTCATGGAGGAGGCCGAGCACGCCTTGTGGCGGGCCGCCGGCCTGTCGATTGCAGAGCCGACGCATGGCTGGCCGCGCGTCGCGGCGGCCTTCGACTACAAGCGTCCCCTGCGCTTCCAGGACGAGTTCGTCGTCCTGGTCCGGATCATCGCGGTGTCGCGGCGCACGATCCGATACGGGTTCGAGCTGCGCCGCGACGACACGTTCGTCGGACACGGTTCCATCACGGTCGCGTCGGTGACCGTGAGCGCGGCCGGAGAGATGACCAGTGTGGATGTGCCGATCGGGATCGTCGAGCGGCTGCGCGGCGCGATGAACGGCCCGCCGGTCGAGGAATAGTGCGACCGGCCCGACGACGTGTCCGCGCACGTCGCGAGCCGGTCAAAAACATCGGCGGCCCCCGGAATAGCTACCGCCGACGCTGCGTACCTGAACCGCACCCAAGCCGGAGGTGCGGCCGGGCCGGGCTGCGGGCGGACACCGGGGGAGATGTTCCGCCGTCGCAGGGCCAGCCCGCTGCTTCAGGCGCTCATGTATATCGCAAGGGTTGTACCGCGCAACGGACGGCGGCGCAACCAATAAAATCAATCATTTACGCGGCTCGCGCCACCTGCGGACGAGCTAAAGTTCAGGTCTGCCGAGACTTTTGGCGAACTTCGGTCAGACTCTCGGCCGCAAAGAGCTCGATGCCCGACATGGATCGAGCGCTGCGATGCAACCGCGATTCGGCTGACATGGTGACCGCGAATGGTGTCGCGGGACATCGCGTTGCGGCGCCCATCGCGTCAGCGATAGAGCGATCGCGCCAGACCGCGCAACGAGAAAACGGTGCGCGGATCGATCGTCTCATTCAGGACGCCGCCCAGCGCCTGCCGCACGAAGCTGCTGCGGCGCGCCCGCCGGGCGAGCAGGTCGGTGAGCCACGGCCGCGACAGCCAGCGTTCCGCGGCGCGATACCCGAGATATTTCGGCTCCATCCGGCGCCTGACCATTGCCGAAAACGCCTCGATCCGTACGGGTTGTCGTGATTCCACGGCCTCGATGACAACGCCGGCCGCGAGCTCGCCGGATTCCATCGCCTTGCCGATCCCTTCGCCGGTAAACGGAAAGGTCGTGCTGATCGTTTCACCAACAGGCAGCACTCGCGGAACGACGGGTTCGACGGCGGCCAGGCCGCACTGCAACGGCGCCCCTTTCAACGGTGTGGCCGACAGGGCGCCGCGCATCAGATCCCTGGCGTCCGGGAAGGTCTCCACGAAGCGATCGAACATCCGCCGCAGGTTGACCCTGCCGCGCACCCCGTCGCGGTAGAACACACCGCATCCGATGTTGTACTCGTCACGCCGGAGCGGGAAGATCCACCCGTAGCCGGGGACGATGTCCCGGTCGTAGGAGATGAGCAGGCGATCGAGTCTGGCCGTGGAGCGAACGTAGCAGCGCACTGCGATGGCGCTCGGCGTGGGCGGCAGCGGCAGGCCGGCACGGCGGCCCAGCACGCGGTCCGCGCCGGTCGCGAGGATCGCGTACTGCGCGCGGACCCGGCGCTCCGGCGCCGCGAGACTGACCGTGACGCCGGACGCGTCCGGGCGGATGTCTTCGACTGTCGCCGTCGCCAGCGTTACGCCTTGATCGACGGCGCATGCGGCGAGGAGCGTGTCCAACTCGAGACGCTTGAGGGTCAGGAACCTGCCGGTGAGGTCGATGCGGTGCCGCGAGGCGCTGTAGATCGCCGTGCGATCGAGGGCCCGGGCCCGCGCCTCGACGAGCGCCCGGGCGCCGACCCGATCGAGCGCGCCGAGCGCGTCGGCGATCAGTCCGTCACCGCACACCTTGTCGCGGGGGAAGGTGTCCCGGTCGACGAGCAGCACGCGAAGACCCGCGCGTGCCGCGTGCGCCGCTGCGACGGACCCGGCCGGCCCGGCGCCAGCGACCACGACGTCCCAGTCGCTGCCGTCAGCCAGGGGGCGGGAGGCCGGGAGATCGAGCATGAGCGGGCTTTTTCTGCTATGAAAGAGCGTGGCGGCGGCTCAGCCCGACGCCGACGCGCGCGCCAACCGCGCGCCATGCGGCGATTATGCCGCGGATCCTGGCCGGTCGACCCGGCCGACCGGCTGTTGCCGCCGGTGTCAGCGGAGGAATCAGGACCGTCATGTCGATTGAGAGATCCCGGATCGCGCTGGTTATCCTGATGATGTCGTGTGCCGGCTGCGCCTCGGCGCCCAAGCTGCCAGTCTTCGGCACCTGGCGAATCATGTCGTACGCCAGCCCTGGCGTGTCGGCCGCCTCCCCGGTGCAGACGTTGTCCTGGGTCGGCACCTCCGCGACCTTCGCGCGTGACGACGCGCGGTTTGCCGGACAGCGCTGCTCGCAGCCGACCTATACCGAGGTCACGCTCTCGGCCGCTGATTTCCAGCAGCAGTACAAAGTCGCCGCCTCCTCTGCCGGCATCACCGGCGATCAAGTCGCGATCTATAAGCTCGATTGCGCGTACGACTGGGAAGGGCCCACCAATGCGTTGATCGTGAAATCGCCGACCGCGCTCCTGGCCCCGTGGAACGGGGCGTTTTTCGAACTGGTGAAGGTGGACCCGATCCTGAAGTAGGGGCCAGCCCGGCGGCGATGGCATAATGTCGCCTCGTGGCCGGACGGGAGACAAGATCGCTCGCGAGGCCGTGGCAACGAAGGAGGTACGTGTGCGTGTGAGAGTTTATGCGGCGGCTATGTTGTGCGCATGGTCCGCAGCGGTCGTCGGAGCTCAGGCCCCGAAGGTGACCACGCCTGAGGAACTGGACAAGGTAATGAAAAAGGCCGGCCCGGCGATGCAGGCTGTGGGGAAAGCGGTTGGCGCCAGCCAGTACGCCGAGGCCCGCACGCAGATCGCCATCGTCCGGCAGGCGGTCCTCGACTCGCAGCAGTTCTGGATCGAGCACAAGCGCGACGACGCGCTCAAGTTCAACAAGGACACGCTGGCCAAGCTGGATGAATTTTCCAAGCTGATCGAGAGCGACACGGTCGACGCGGCCGCGGCGGGCGCGTCGGTGAAGGCGGTTGGCGGCGCGTGCCGCTCGTGCCACCAGGTGTATCGGGCCACTGACGCCGACAACAACTTCATCCTGAAGCCCGGCTCGCTCGGCGGACAGTAGTAATGCGGCGTGCGCCGGCCTCCTGCCAGCTGCGCAGGAGCCGGCCGCGTTCGATGCACGCGGCCCCGCGTGCACCCCTCCGGCCCTCACCTCCGCTCGCACGACTTCTGGTACGCTCTTTCGTCATGGACAGGAATCTCATTGGCGGCGTGTGGCGGGCTGCCCTGTCAGGGAAGACGCTGGCCAGCATCGATCCAAGTACCGGTCAGGAGTACGGCGCGATCGCGGACAGCGGACCTGAGGACGTCGACCTCGCCGTCCGGGCGGCGCGTCAGGCCTACGACGACGGTGCGTGGGGGAAGACGACCGCCGTCGAGCGGGGCCGCATGCTCACCCGGATGTCCGGGTTGATCCAGACACACGCGCAGGAACTGGCGAATCTCGAGGCGCGCGATACCGGCAAGCCGAAGACGTCCGCTGCCGCCGACATCACCGCGCTGGCGCGCTACTTCGAGTACTACGGTGGCGCGGCCGACAAGTGGCACGGCGAGACCATCCCCTATCTGAATGGTTATCTCGTGGCCGTGCTGCGCGAGCCGCACGGGGTGACCGGACACATCCTGCCCTGGAATTACCCGGCGCAAATGTTCGGCCGCACCCTGGCGCCGTCGCTCGCGGTGGGGAACGCCGTCGTCCTGAAGCCGGCGGAAGACGCCTGCGATTCGTCGCTCCGGCTCGGTGAGCTGGCCGCGGAGGCTGGTTTTCCCGACGGCGCCATCAACATCGTCACCGGCCGAGGCGCAGTCGCCGGCGCCGCGCTCGCCTCGCACGCGGGGGTCGACTTCCTGTCGTTCACCGGCTCGCCGGCCGTGGGACAGCAGGTGCAGAAGCTGGCCGCCGATCATTTCATCCCCTGCACGCTGGAACTTGGCGGCAAGTCGCCGCAAGTGGTGTTCGCGGACGCCGACTTCGACGCCGCGATCCCGGTCATCTGCCGGGCGATCGTGCAGAACGCCGGACAGACGTGCTCGGCCGGGAGCCGGGTCCTCATCGAGCGGCGCGCCTGCGACGCCTTCGTCGCGCGCCTTGGCGAGGCGTTCCGCCGGCTGCGGGCCGGGAGTCCGGAAATGGATCTCGACTGCGGGCCGATCATCAACCAGAAGCAGAAGACACGCGTGCAGGGCTTCGTGGACCAGGCGCAGCGCGACGGGTTGCCGCTGGTGGCGGAAGGCGAGGTGGCCGCCGGCGTTCCGGCAGGAGGCTTCTTCGTCAAGCCGGCGCTCTTCGGCGCCGTGCCGCCGACGCATCCGCTGGCCAGCGAGGAAGTGTTCGGGCCGGTGCTCGCGGTGCTCCCGTTCGAGGATGAAGCGGACGCCATCCGGCTGGCGAATGCCACCGAGTACGGGTTGGTCGCGGCAGTGTGGACTCGGGACGGCGGACGCCAGCTGCGCGTCGCGCGGCGCCTGCGCAGCGGCCAGGTGTTCGTCAACTCGTACGGCGCCGGAGCCGGCATCGAGCTGCCGTTCGGCGGGACGGGCAAGAGCGGGCACGGTCGCGAAAAGGGGTTCATGGCGCTGCACGACTTCTCACGCCACAAGACCGTCGTCATCAATCACGGGTGAGGGATCACGTGGCACGACTGCCTGGGAAAGTCGCTCTCATCACCGGCGCGGGCAGCGGCTTCGGCGAGGGCATGGCCCGGCGCTTCGCGGCCGAGGGAGCGCGTGTAGCGGTGGTCGATCTGCGCGGCGATCAGGCGGCGCGGGTCGCCGAATCGATCGGGGATGCGGCGATCGCCCTCGAAGCGGACGTGTCGGTGGGCGCGGCCGTCGAAGCGGCCGTGGCACGCACCGTCGACGCCTTCGGGGTTCCGCACGTCATCGTCAACAACGCCGGCGTGACGCATCGGAACCGGCCGATCCTCGAAGTCGACGAGGCCGCCTTCGATCGGATCATGGCGGTCAACGTCAAATCGATCTTCCACATGGTCCGCAGCGCCGTGCCGCGGATGCGCGACAACGGCGGCGGCGTGATGCTGAACGTCGGCTCCACGGCCGGAATGCGGCCCCGGCCCGGGCTCACGTGGTACAACGCCTCGAAAGGTGCGGTCAACCTGGTCTCGAAGTCGCTCGCCGTCGAACTGGCGCCCTGGCGTATCCGCGTCAACGCGCTGTGCCCGGTGATGGGTGTGACCGGCATGCTCGCCGACTTCATGGGGGTGGAGGACACGGCCGAGAATCGGGCGCGGTTCCTGGCCACCATCCCGCTCGGCCGCCTCTCGCAGCCCGAAGACATCGCGGCCGCGGCACTCTTTCTCGCCTCGGACGAGGCCGCCTTCATCACCGGTATCGAGCTGCCGGTCGACGGCGGACGGACCGTCTAGCGGATGGTCACGGCGCCGCCCCGCGTCGAGCCACGCGTCCGCACGCCGTTGCTGTCGCGCCTCTACGTCCAAGTGCTGATCGGGATCGCCGCGGGCATCATCCTTGGCGCCCTCGCCCCGGCGACCGGCGCGGCGATGCGGCCGCTCGGGGACGGCTTCATCAAGCTGATCAAGATGATGATTGCGCCGATCGTGTTCTGCACGATCGTGGCGGGCATCGGGAAGATGGCCGACATGCGCGGCGTCGGCTCGATCGGCCTGAAAGCGCTGGGGTACTTCGAGGTGGTGTCGACGGTCGCGCTGCTGATCGGCCTCGGCGTCGGCCTCGCGGTCAAGCCCGGAAGCGGTATTCACGCCAGCGCCGCCGGGCTCGATGCCTCGGCGGTCAAGTCGTACGTCGCCGACTCGCAGGCGCTGCACCTGACCGACTTCCTGCTCAACATCATTCCCACCAGCCTCGTGGGAGCCTTCGCGGCCGGCGAGATCCTGCCGGTCCTCCTCGTGTCCGTGCTGTTCGGGCTGGCGATGCTGCAGCTCGGTCCCCGAGTGGCCCCCCTCCTGCACCTCATCGATCAACTGGGCGCGGCGCTGTTCGGTATGGTCGGCCTGATCGTCCGGGTCGCGCCGATTGGCGCGTTCGGTGCGATGGCGTTCACGATCGGGCGGTATGGGATCGGCACGCTGCTCTCCCTCGCGAAGCTGATGGCCGCTGTCTACATCACGTGCGCGTTGTTCATCGTTGTCGTGCTCGGGGTGATTGCGGCGCTGTGCGGCTTCAGCTTGTGGAAGTTCATCCGCTACATCAAAGAAGAAATCCTGCTCGTCCTGGGTACCTCGTCGTCGGAGTCGGCGCTGCCGCGGATGATGGCCAAGCTCGAACATCTGGGGTGCAGCCAGTCGGTGGTGGGGCTGGTCATCCCGACCGGCTATTCGTTCAACCTGGACGGCACCTCCATCTATATGACCATTGCGGTGGTGTTCGTCGCGCAGGCGATGGACGTCCATCTCGGCGCGCTCCAGTACTTCACGCTGCTCGGCGTGCTGATGCTGACATCCAAGGGGGCCGCGGCCGTGACCGGCGGCGGCTTCATCACGCTCGCCGCGACGCTCTCCTCCACCAGCATGCTGCCGGTCGCCGGGCTGACGCTGCTCATCGGCGTCGATCGCTTCATGTCCGAGGCCCGCGCGATCACCAACCTGATTGGCAACGGCGTGGCGACGATGGTGGTGGCGCGGTGGGAGGGGGAGCTGGATCTGCCGCGGGCGCGGCGGATCCTGGATCATCCGGACATGGCGGAATCGATGCTGGCAACGCCGCTCGAGGGGGCCCGGCTGCCGCCTCCCAGCGTGGCGGCAGAGCGCTGAACCTTACCCCGTGACGCCGAGCAGCAGCTTGCCCGTCGTCTTCCGGCTTTCCAGATCGCGGTGGGCCTGCGCCGCGTCGGAGAGTGGGTAGCGCCCGGAGATCTGGACCTTCAATTCGCCGGACTCGACGAGCGAGAGCACCTCGCCGGCACGCCACAGCAGCTCGTCGCGCGTCGCCAGATAGTGGCCGAGGCTTGGACGGGTCAGGAAGAGCGAGCCGCGCTGGTTGAGGATCGACGGATCGAGCGGAGCGACCGGGCCGCTCGACTGACCCACCAGCGCCATCATGCCGCGCAGCCGAATGAGCTTCAGGCTCTTGTCGAACGTCGTCTTCCCGACCGAGTCGTAGACGACGTCCACGCCGCGGCCGCCGGTCAGCCGCATGACCTCCGTCTCGAAGTCCTGTTCGGTGTAAAGGATGGTCTCGTCAGCCCCGAGCTCGCGGATCAGCGCCGCTTTGGCCGCCGTAGACACGGTCCCGATCACTCGCGCGCCGCGCGCCTTCGCCATCTGCACGAGAACACTGCCCAGCCCGCCGGCTGCCGCATGAATCAGGCACGTGTGCGACGAGTCGAGCGGAAACGTCGAGCGCGTGAGGTAGTGCGCCGTGGTCCCCTGGAGCATCACCGCGGCGGCGAGGTCGAGCGAGACACCGGCCGGCACGGGCACCAATTTGGACGCCGGCACCACGGCGTACTCCGCGTACGAGCCTCGGACCATCGTGTAGGCGACGCGGTCGCCGACGTTGACCTCGGTGACGCCGGGACCGACCCGCTCCACGACGCCGGCCGCTTCGCTGCCGATAGCCGTCGGCGATTCGGCCGCGTAGAGACCGATGCGGAAATACACGTCGATGAAGTTGACCCCGCTGGCGGCGATGGCCACGAGCGCCTCTCCCGGACCCGGCTCCGGCATCGCCACGTCGTCGAGCGTCAGCGTCTCGGGACCGCCATGGGTGTGGACAACTACTTTCTTCATGTGAAGATCTTAGTCTTGGGTGGTTCTAAAGGTTCGTAGGTTCGAAGGTTCGACAGGTGCGCGTTCGCTGGTTCACAGGTTCGCTGTTCCTCGCCAGACGTCGATTGCACCTGGCAGCGTAGCACCTTGTGAACACGCACCGCCGAACCCGTCGAACCTATCGAACCGTCGAACTTTCGAACCTGTCGAACCTTCGCACCCAACCTGCCGAACCCCATCGAACCCGTAGAACGCGCACCTGTCGAACCTTTCGAACCATCGAACCCGTAGAACCTCTCCGACGAGCACTTGTTACGCTCTGCGATCATGCGCCGGTCCGCGGGCCCGGGTCAGGTTCAGCGCGGTGTTGACCAGCGACACGTGCGAGAACGCTTGCGGATAGTTCCCCAGCAGCCGCTTGCTGGCCGGGTGGTACTGCTCGGAGAGCAGGCCGACATCGTTGCGAAGTGCCAGCAGCCTGGTGAAGAGGGCGCGCGCTTCGTCCATCCTCCCGGTGATCGCGTAGTTGTCGCAGAGCCAGTAGGTGCACGGGAGGAACGCGCCCTCGCCCGGCGGCAGCCCGTCCACCTTCGGCGCCGTCGCTGTCCGGTAGCGCATGACGAAGCCGCCTTCCATCAGCTCGCGCTCGATCGCCGCGGTCGTGCCGGCGACCCGGGGATCGTCGGGCGGCAGAAATCCGACCAGCGGAATGAGTAGCAGGCTGGCGTCGAGCTCGGTGCCGCCGTAGTACTGGGTGAAGGCGTTGCGTGACGGGCTGAAGCCGTGGGCGCAGACGTCGGCGTGGATCTCGTCCCTCAGCGCTTCCCAGCGCGCGATCGGCCCGTCGAAGCCGTAGTGCACCGCCATCTTCAGGGCGCGATCGACCGCTACCCAGGTCATCACCTTCGAATGCGTGAAGTGCCGCCGCGGACCGCGGACCTCCCAGATCCCCTCGTCCGGTTGCTTCCACGCGGTTTCCAGGAAGTCGATCAGCAACCGCTGCAGCGCCCACGCCTCCGTGTCCGGCTCAACTCCCGCCCGGAGGGCCACGTACAGCGCGTCCATGACTTCGCCGTAGACATCGAGCTGCAGTTGATCGACCGCGGCGTTCCCGATGCGGACCGGCCGCGACCCCTCGTATCCGGGCAGCCAGTCGAGCGTGAGCTCCGTGAGCCGCCGTTCTCCGCTCGGCCCGTACATCGTCTGCAGATCGGCCGGATCGCCGGCGACGGCTCGGAGCAGCCACGCCCGCCAGGCGGTCGCCTCGGTCGTGAACCCGCACGACATCAGCGAGTACAGCGTGAACGTCGCGTCTCTGAGCCAGCAGATGCGGTAGTCCCAATTGCGGACCCCTCCCAGCTGCTCCGGCAGCGATGTGGTCGCGGCCGCGACAATGCCCCCGGTGGGTTCGAACGTCAGCGCCTTGAGCACGATCAGCGAACGCAGCACGTCATCCCGCCACTCGCCGTCGTAGGTGCACTGCTGGCACCACTCCTCCCACCACGCGCAGGTTTCCTCGACGGCGGCGGCGCGTTCCGTGTGCCGGACCACCCCCTCGTGCGACGGGTGCCACACCATCAGGAAGTCCGCCACCTCGCCCGCCTTCACGGTGAACGTGGCGCGTGTAGTCAGGTCCTCACCGTGCACGGGCACGCTGGACCACAGCGACACGGCGTCCGGCCCGCCGATAGCGCGCCACAGCCCGTCGATCCGGCGCACCCACGGGACGATCGATCCGTAATCGAACCTGACGATGAGCTCCATTCGCATTTCGACTTCGCCGCTCACGCCCTCGACCAGGCGGACGAGATCGGGCGTGCGATCGCGGGGCGGCATGCAGTCGACCAGGCGCACGGTGCCGGACACCGTGGTGAGCTCGGTCTCGAGCACCAGCGAGTTGCCGCGGTACGCGCGTCGGCTGGAGATGACCGGCTCGACCGGCGCGATCAGCCAGCGGCCGTGGGAGGCGTCACCGAGCAGTGACGCAAAACAGGCAGGCGAGTCGAAACGTGGCAGGCACAGCCAGTCGATCGATCCGTCGCGCCCGACGAGCGCGGCGGTCTGCGTATCGCCGATGACGGCGTAGTCTTCAAGAGGCAGGCTCATATGGACCGTGCGCCGCACGTGGCGCCCCAGAACCCCGACCTGGCCAGCGCCGCGGCCAGGTCGGCCGGGTAGGGGAGTGCCATGCCGCAATCATGCCATCGACGCACGCCGAGCCGGATCGCGCGGTCCGATGCCGTGGTCGTGGTAGCTGCCGCTACTGCAGCGGCGTACCGCCGGTCTCGAGTGGCGCCGCGCCGTTCTTCGTGAAGGAGATCGTTCCGCTCGCAGAGGTCGCGAAGCCGCGCATGCCGGTCGTACCGATCGTCAGTGGGACTGCCTTGGCGTAGAAGCCAGACCGGCTCTTCGTCCCGTTACAGTCATCCGTGACATTGGCAGGCGTGCCGACGGTGCTGTCACCGAGCGTCACCGTGTATCCGCTCTTGAGAGAAGGGTCGGTGCTGAGGTCTGGCGAGATGAACCCGATTGACGCCCCGGGGCAGGCCGTCGCCAATGTCGCCAGGGCGATCGCGTAGCCGCCGCCGCCCGCCGCCGAGGCGTAGGCCGCTTCGGCGCTGCCGATCGCTCGCAACGAGCCGATCGCCGACGCCTCATTGCCCGACATCCGGCCCCGCATCAACCCCGGGACCGCGATCGCTGAGAGGACTCCGATGATCGACACCACGACGAGCAACTCGATAAGGGTGAAGCCCTGCTCGGATTGACGGGACATGCGGGAGACTCCTCGGAACCGGTGACGTGCGCACAAGCTGCACCCGGGTAGACCTGTGTCGTCAAGACTGCAAGGCAACCCGGCTGCCAGTGAGCGGTTGCGGCTGAAGACCTCTGGTAAGCCGTTCGGTTCCGTGGAGTTAGGCGTGAGCGCTCCGAACCGGGTCTCGGGGTGGGAGTGACAATTCGTGCACGGGAGCCAAAAAGTGTCAGCGGCAACCTGACACTTTTGTGCGTGGCGGCAATCAGTCACCCTTCACGTTGACGAATTGCTTGAGTACGAACTTGATCTCGACCAGCTCCCGGGCATGCTCCATCACCTCGTCGATGTCCTTGTACGCCGACGGGATCTCGTCGAGCAGCACCTTGGAATGGCGATACTCGATGCCGGCCATCGATCGCTCGAGATCCTTCATGGTGAAGAGGCCGCGCGCCTTGGTGCGGGAGTAGCGGCGCCCGGCCCCATGCGGGGCCGAGCAGAAGCTCAGAGGGTGGCCCTTGCCGACGACGATGTAGCTGCGTGTGCCCATGGAGCCGGGGATCATCGCCCAGTTGTCGGGACGCGCTTCGATCGCGCCCTTTCGGGTCACCCACGCGACCTCCCCGAAATGCTCTTCCTGGCGGGTGAAGTTGTGGTGGGAGTTGATCCGCTGCAGCTCGAGCTCGTGTTCCCGGCCCGCCGCGCCGTATACCGCGCGGCTGACCTCCGCCAGGACGCGGTCCATCATCTCGTTTCGGTTGTGGAGGGCGAACTGCTGCGCCCAGTGGAGATCACGTAGATACGCGTTGAAGGCCGGATGGTCGTCGGTGACATACGCCAGGTCGCGATCGGGCAGTGTGACTTGACGCGCGCGGCACAGCTCCTGCGCGACCTTGATGTAGTGGCTTCCAATCCGGTTGCCGACGCCGCGCGATCCAGAATGCAGCGTCAGCCACACCGCGCCGGCCTGGTCCTCGGCCAACTCGATGAAGTGGTTGCCGCCGCCCAGCGTACCGAGCGCGAGACGCCAGTTGCGGTCGTACTGGTCGGGCGTCGCGCGCGTCTCGGTGGCGAACTGCTCGAGCGCCGCGACCCGCGTCGCGGCCGATGCCGTCAGCGTACTGTTGTTGCGCCCGGCGCTCATGGGAATGCGCCGCTCGATCCCGGCACGGACGGCGGCGGGGTCGCGGATGTCCGCACGGGTCAGCGGCGTGCGGACGGCGATCATGCCGCAACCGATGTCCACGCCGACCGCGGCCGGGATGATCGCGCCCTGCGTAGCGAGGACGGTCCCCACCGTCGCACCCTTGCCGTAGTGGCAGTCCGGCATGACCGCCACGTGCTTGAACACGAACGGCATCGACGCAGTGTTGAGGATCTGCTGCTGCGCTTCGGGCTCGATGTTCCGCCACGGCAGGAACACGATCACCTTGTCGCTGACGCGTTCCATCGCGATCGGCTCGCGCGACTGAACGGCTACGCGCCCTGGCCGAAGCCCGGCATCTCGTCGGGGCCTTTGTTGCCCGTGTCCTCGTTCGATCGCTCGTCCTCATAGCCCGAAGCCCGCTCGCCGTCGCGCGGCGCGGCGGTCCCGGGCTCCTGATTCAGTGGCGCGGGGGACGGCTCCTCAGCCGGCGGGGCAGTGTGGTCGTGGGTTCCCATCGAGACCTCCGGGCACCCTTTCAGCAATCGCGATACCGCATGGCGGTACGGCGTGGCCGTCAATAGGAGTCACCGTCGCGTCACCGGCCGGCGTTCGCAACCAGCGGTTCAGGTTGTGGAGGGGTATCAGGCTCGGCGTCGGCTTCCCAGAACTCCCGATCCGCCGAATCGATCTCGCTCAGCCGGCTCCCCTGCAGGATCTTGTCGGCCATGGTGAGCCCCTGGCCGATCGAGTGGTCCATGTTGTTGTACCAGAAACGGCCACAACGTCCGGCGAGCAGCAGGTTCGAGTACGCGGCGAGCGCTTTCAGGTTGCGGGTCAGCTCGCCGAGGTAGTTCAGCTTGTAGATCGGGTACGTGAACGGCACGCGTTCGATGTGTACCCGTTCGACGTCCTCCGCACGCTCGATCGCACGGGTGCGGACCAGGTCGGCGATGATCGGCTCAGTGTAACGTTTCGGATCCTGCCAGCGCTCGTCGCCTTCACGGCAGGTGAGCTCGACGCACAGCCCGCTCTTCCCGGGAGGGGTCGTGCTGGCGAGGAACGCTTCCGGTGCGGTGACGCGGGAGAAGATCTCGTCGCCGCCGAAGTACGTCCACTGATAATCGAGCCGGGGCGGCCGGCCGATCTCGAGGTTGTAGAAGATCGTAGACAGGTACTCGAGATCGACACCCTCGATCCCAACGTGCGCATTCAGCGTCGTCACGGGGGCGGTCCACACGATCTGGTCGCAGGGGACGCGCTCCTGCTCCGTGGTCACCGCGGTCACGCGCGAGCCGTCCGTCTCGACGGAGGTCACCGCCCGGCCGAGCACGACCCGCCCGCCCATCGACGTGATCGCGTCGGCCAGGACGTCCGAGAACCGGCCAACGCCCTGCGGGGGATACAGGAACATCGTCTCAACCGGCTTCGGCATGAGGGTGTTCTTGAGCAGGCTCCAGAGGTTGTCCGATGCCGCCCGCTTGTCGATCACCGCGCGGTTCACGCCAGCCCGGGCCCAGTCGCGATGCAACTCGGCGGGGGAGTGGAACAAAAACTTCCGCGTGTAGGGATCGAAGAAGATTTCGTACAACGTGCGTCCGTATTTGTTGACGATGTCGGCCTCGAAGGATTCGCCGGGGAGGCGCTCCTTGAACAGCAGGTCGCGGGCGCCGCGCATCATCAGCATGAGCGGCATCGACATCAGGATGCCCGGGCGCAGCGGCCACTCATGAAAGCGCCCGAACATCCGCGCGCCGCTCTTGCGGGGGATCTCGATCGCATCGTTGCCGAGGATGCCGCGGATGAAGTCGGCCACCCGGCGGTTCTCGGTGTGGAACCGATGCGGGCCGACGTCGAAATGGAAATCGCCGTAGTGGAACGTCCGGGCCAGCCCGCCGACGACCGGGTTCTTCTCGATGACCGTGGTCCGGAAGCCTTGACGGGCGAGCTGGTAGGCGATGGTGAGGCCGGCAACGCCGGCGCCGACGATGGTGACTGCCTGCATGGATCGGTGTCCTGGCTCCGTTCGGTCAGCGTAGTTGGAACACCGCGGCCTCGCCCTGCTCGAACACCGGCGTGAAGAACCGCGGATCGTTGAATTTGTTGATCGCGTCTGGTCCGAAAGCGCGCCGCTCGACGGCGTCCACGAACACGTAGTGGACGCGCTGTTCGCGGGCGAGGCGCGCCGCCTCGACCGCGTCGGTGCTGCGATACATCGCGTCAATTGCCCCTGAGCGCTCGTCGTACTCGGCGACGTGCAGCAGCGAGATCGGCTGGCCCGCGGCCATCCGCCGGCCGGCGAAGGTGGGGACGAGCGTCCAGGTCTCGCGCCCGCGTGGCCCGATCGACATCTGCACGACGGCCTCGGCACCGGTGTGCTGGCGGATCCAGTCCATGGCCGCCTGGGTGTCTCGCGGTACGGCGACCGTCCACCTGAACCCCGGTCCCATCGACTGGTTCTCGACGTCCTGCGCGTTGTAGGCGTCGATGGCCGTGGTCGGGAGTCCGAGCGCGAGCGCCAGGATGGTGAGAAGCGGCACGAGCGCGCGCCGGCCGCTGGCCTGCAAGCGGGCGAACAGCGCGGCGATCAGCGGCGGCGCCGTGACAAGCAGGATCTGGCCGGCCCGCCAGCCGACCCAGATCGGCTCGCTCGTCAGCGTGACGAAGTAGAACAACACCAGTGCGACCACCGGGCCTGCGGCCGCGGGCTGCCAGGGGTACACGCCGCGCGCGGCGATCAGGCCGGCGACGGCGAGCGCGAGGAGGGGACCGGCGGCGAGGGCGATGGTCGCGAGCGGGGCAGCCGCGGCGCGTGGCGAGAGACCGAAGGCGACGACCCCGGTTGCGCCCTCGAAGGTGCGGTTGAGGAGGCACCAGCAGAGACCGGCGAGCGCGGGCACGACCGCCGTGGCGTACGCCGCGATCGCCGGCAGCGGCCGCTCACTGCGCACGAACGCCGACCAGAGTGCGGTCAGGCCGTAGAGAACGCAGAAGACGCCGCCGAGGAACGGGCTGAAGATGATCGCGAGGCCGAGGGGGATGCCGACCACCAGCCCTCCGCCCCACGACACGCGGGGTGCGGGGGAGGCCGGGATGATCAACGCGATCAGGCCCAGGGCGCAGGCAGCGGCGTGTTGAGGGGTGTACCAGAGCGAACGGGGCAGGCTGTCGATCGTCAGGCTCTGGAAGACCCAAGACGTCATCGCGTCCACGTTGAGGTCGCGGACGGCGGTCAGCGGCAGTCCGGATCGCGCCAGCCGGAGGAGCGCGAAGAGGCCTTCGGCGCTGGCGGCGAGCACGGTCAGCACGACTGAGAGCGCCGCCGGGCCGGCCCGCGGGATCACGCACCAGGAGTAGAGGTGGATCGCGGCGACGAACAGCAGTCCCGCACCGAGCGCGTTCAGCAGCAGGCACGCGGCCAGCGCATGCTCGGCGTGCACCAGCCGCGCGATCATCGCCGGCGGCACGAAGTAGGCCCAGTAATAGTTCAGCGCGCGTCGTTCCAGGTACGGGTTGCGGATCGGCGGGTCCGCTTTGACCAGCTCCGCGGAGAGGGCGACGTGCCACAGGAAGTCGGCGGTGAAGTAGGCGCGGTACCGGCGCCTGCCCTCCTCGTCCGGATCGCCGATACGCGAGAACGGCCCCGCGAGGAGGAGCGGGACCATGAGCAGCGAGCAGATCAGCGCGACCGAGTCAGCCCGGTGCCAGGTCGGGAGGTGGACCAGCACGCGGCTCGTCCTCAGAAGCGGGATGGTTGTCGCCGTGAGCAGCGCCCACGCCCCGGGAATCCAGCCGCGGGCGATGAGGCCGAGGTCGGCCGGAAGCCACAGCACCAGGGCGCTGAGAGCGTAGCCGATCAGTGCACCGCCAATCCAGCCCGCCGCATGGCTGCGGCCGAACAACAGGAAGCCGATCGGCAGGCCGGGCACGAGCAGAAGCGTGTACAGGCCGAGATAGCCCAGGCCGGCCGGCCCGTCGCCCAGTAACCATGCCAGTGCCGCCACCGCCAGGCTAAGCGCCAGGACGGCACTACGCAGCGCCATACGCCTCGCGCTGTCGATCGGCGCGCAACAGATGAGTGAACGCGAACCGGATTACCGGCACGCGGGCACGATCGAAAGGACCGGCCTGCAGCGGCCGGGCAGGAACAGACGTACGGGGCAAGGTATCGAATGTACGCAATTCGCGCGGCAGGTCGCAAGGCGAATCGGCCAGCGCGAGGGGCCCGAGGTCTCCCGCGGGAGTTATCATGCGGAGAGGTGCATATGAGGCGCCTGCCGTCACTCTCTCGTCGTGCGTTTCTCGCCGGGTGTGCCGCCGTCATCGGGTCCGCCCGCCTCTCGTCAGGCCAGGATCGGCCGCGCGTCGGCACGACCGATGTCGGCCAGGCGATCGAGCGCCTGCCGCTGATCGGTGAGCGGCTCCGCGCCCGCTTCGCCGACCTGCATCGCCATTTCATCTTCGAGTACTACCCGTGGTACGACTCGGCCACGGGGCGGCACTGGAGTGACGCCGAGCGGACGCCGCCGGCGGAAGTCTCGGCCAGTTCGCTGCCGTTGCTCGGCACCTACGATTCGCGATCGAGCCAGGTGATCGAGCAGCACGCGCGCTGGATCAAGGATGCCGGCATCGGCGCGATCAATCTGAGCTGGTGGGGCGTGGGATCGTTCGAGGATCAGGCAGTGCACCCGATCATGGACGTGATGCGCGCCTTCGACATCAAGGTGATGTTCCACCTCGAGCCGTACTCGCCGCGGCGCGGGGCGCAGTACGCCGACGACATCACCTACCTGCTGCGTGAGTACGGCGACAAGCGGCGCTACGACACGCTGCTCCTTCTCCAGGACGCCAACGGCCGCGCGGCGCCGATTTTCAAGTCGTTCGTCACCCTGCTGTCGCCGACGTCGACCAACTGCCAGGGAGTGACGTCCCCTGTCGAGCTCTTCGTGCCCGACGACATCTGGCGGCAGCAGGTGGTCCGGGTCCACCGCGACTTTGCCCCCGACTTCGGGCAGGTCACGCTGGTGGCCGATTCGCTCGACGCGGCGCGCACGGCGGCGGCCGGATTCGACGCCGGCGCGGTCGGCAATCCGTACATCCGTCCCGGGCAGTGGGAGGGCTACACCGCGGCGTTCGACCAGCGCGACATCCCATTCTCGTTCGCGGTCAACACCGGTTTCGATCCGCTCCCGCCCAAGACGCCTCCCACCGACCCGTGCTATCGCCCGTCGCTGTTCGAACCGTCGTACGACGTGCAGTGGAACGTCGAAGCGTCGCGCGAGCACGCGCACCGGCTGGCGGCGGCCCGGATCAAGGCGTCGTTCCTGACCACACTCGCGCATCAGATCAACCCGGCGTCGGCCAACTGGCGGCGCGGATTCCTGCTCGTGCCGGTGAACTCGTTCAACGAGTGGAACGAAGGCACGGCGTTCGAGCCGATGAAGAGTTACCGCGACTTGACCGGAGCGGAGCGCGCGCTGTACCACAATCCCGTGGACGGGGCCTATCGGCTGGACACGCTCAAAGCCTTGATGGGCGAGCTCGGGTAACCGGATCCCGGCTGCGCCTCCCCCGACCCCCACCGCGGTGTCCCTGGCCAATCGCTATCACTTCGTCACCCGCTGGCGTTTCGCCGCGACGATCGAGGAAGTCGCCGCGATCCTCCGCGATCCCGTCGACCTGCCGCGGTGGTGGCCGTCGGTGTACCTATCGGCCGTCGAAGTCGCTCCCGGGGGACCCGACGGCTGCGGTCAGCGGGTCCGCCTGCACACCCGCGGGTGGTTGCCGTATACGCTGCGCTGGGATCTGCGGGTGGTGCAGTCGGACTATCCGCGCGGATTCGCGATCGAGGCATCCGGCGATCTCGCCGGCACCGGCGTCTGGGCCTTCGACGCGCAGGCCGGTGTGGTCACCGCCTGCTTCGACTGGCGGGTCCGCGCCGAGAAGCCGCTGCTGCGCCGGCTCTCGTGGCTGCTCCGGCCGATGTTCGCGGCGAACCACCGCTGGGCCATGCGCCAGGGATGTCGCAGCCTGCGACAGGAGCTGCAGCGCCGGCGGGCGCGTGGAGGGCGACCCTGACGGGTTCGAGTCCTCAGCTGCATACAATGCTGGCGGCTGGACGCGTTCGGCCGTCCATCGCCCTTCTGTGCTGTGTTTCGCGAATACACCAAAAGGCGTATGAATCGTGCACAGTTCGCGAGCTGCGGCGTGTGTGGACGCTGGTGTCACGCCGCACCAAAAATCTGTCTTGCATACATAAATCCGGCGTGCTACTGTCCGCGCGTTTCAAATCCGTCGGCCATTCACGTTTCGACGAGGAGGCTGGTCCGCAGCAGGCGAGGTGAAAGCCAGGCATAAGGGACCGGCGCGTTCGGCCTTGCCCGGCTCACCGCGTCATCGTTTGTCGCCCGTAGGCTCTTTCCGCGACAGTGTCACGACCCGTAAGCCGCGTCGACCATGTCCTGTGGGGTGGAGGCTGGCCGACGTGCGTGCCATCGGCGGGATCGCTGCGGCTGCAGCACGATCCCGATGGATCGTTCTTGGTGCGCGACGATCAGCGGGTGTTCAACGAGCTGATGAAGAACCAGGGCGATCGGTGAACTCGACCCGCGGAGGATTGTGATGACCCTTGAACGGCTTGGTTCGGCTCTCCTGATCACGGCGGCGTGTGCCGGTATCGTGGTGTCTGCGCAGGGCCGCGGTGCGCCCCCCGCGGCGCCGCAGGGGCGGGGCGCCGCCCAGGCTCCAGCCTCTCCGCCGCAAGGCCGCGGTGCGGATCCCGACATCCCGGAAGCGCTCGCGCAGGTCGCCATGCCGTGGCCGCCAATCCACATCTATCTTCGCGGCGGTCTCAAGTCGCACGGCCCCGGACTGCACGACTACCCGCAGTTCCTGGCCGACTGGAGCAAGCTCCTCACCGAACGCGGCGCCATCGTCGACGGCGGCTTCCATTTCCCGACGACCGCCGAGTTGAGCGGCGTGAACGTGATGGTGATGTTCAAGGGGGACGCCGGCTACATGAGCAGCGACGAGCGGGCGACGCTCGAAGCGTTCCTGAAGCGGGGCGGCGGGCTGGTCAGCATCCACGACACGCTGTGCGGGGACGATCCGCAGTACCTGGCCAACATCCTGGGCGGGGCCAAGAAGCACGGCGAGCGGAACTTCTCGTCCGGCGAGATCACTTACACGGTCACCGACAAGGCGAGCCCGATCATGGAGGGGATCCCCGACTTCACGATCACAGACGAGGCGTTCTTCCTGATCACCAAGCCGACCATGTCACCCGACGGATTGCACGTGCTGGCGACCGCGGCGATGCCGAAGAGCAACAGCGCGGGCGAGCACGCGGGTGAAGTCGTCCCGCAGATCTGGACCTACGAACGGCCGTTCGGCCTCGGGCTGTCGTTCCGCTCATTTGTCTGGATGCAAGGGCACACCTATACGAACTTCTCAGACCCGCAAGTACAGAAATTGCTCCTGCGCGGGATTGCCTGGGCCGGCAAGTGGCCGATCGAAGCCCTGATGACCGTTCGGCAGCCGGCCAATGCCGGACGCGGCGGACGCGGCCGAGGAGCGGCCTGAGTCAGGCGCTCGGGGCGGCCGGTCACGAGACGTTCACAGGCCGTTCGCCTCGCGCCGCTCACGCTGCACGGGTGATTGACGCTGCCGCCGCCGCTGCCGTAGGGTCAAGGGCCGATCGGCTGGAGGAGTGACCATGCGCAGCTTCGCCGCTCTCGTCGCCTGCACCGTTCTCTCGAGCAGCACAATCGCGGGGTTCCCGATCGGCGGCTCATTCCAGCAGCCCGACGGCCGCGTCGCTGCACCCGCTCCTTCAAGCGCGATTCGCGCCTGCTCGGTCCTGCCGAAGGAGGAGGTCAGAACGATCCTCGGCGTCGACCCGAAGACGTTCAACCTGGTACCCCTCCAAGAGGACAGCCTGCCTGGCGGAGGCTCCGCGTGCGAGTATATGGGCGCGGGCATCCAGATCGATCCGTTCCCCGTCGCCAGGCTCACGGAGATGCACAAGACATCAGGGCAGACGTGGACCCCGATTCCCGGCCTTGGGGAATCCGCCTACTACAACGATCGAACGAAACAGTCCCCATACGCGGAGCTCTATGCGGCCTCCCGCAACCATGTGGTCACCGTGCAGATGAGCGTCGATCGCCCCGACACCGCCGAGAGCGTGCGCCCCAAAGCGGTCGCGCTCGCGAAGGCGCTCCTGGCCAAGCTCCCGTAACCGCGGCCTGCTCCGGCGCCGCAACCCGCGCACGCGTGCTGTGAGGCCGCCACGTCTCACGCCTTCTGTGGCTGACGTGGACAGTACGCGGATCGGTTCGTATCATGCTCGCCGCTTGACCGTGCACGGTCGTTGGAGGAGGGGAACCGATGAGACGCTACCTGTTCGTGGGGATCCTGGGGCTACTCGGCTGTGGCGGCGACGACACGCCGACCTCGCCCTCGGCACCAGCCGTCAGCTTTTTTGTGACGAGTGCGACCAGCGTGACTGGAAACCTGGGCGGCCTCACGGCTGCGGACGCGACCTGTCAGCGGCTCGCGACCGCAGCCGGTTTCAGTGGCGGCGTATGGCGCGCTTACCTCAGCGTCGAGCACGACGCCAGCAACGGCAATCGGCCGACCAACGCGCGTGACCGGATCGGACCGGGTCCGTGGCGCAACGTCAACGGCACGGTGGTCGCGAACACACTAGCCGAGTTGCACGCGCGCACCGGCGATCCCAGCGTGTTCGTGGACGAGCACGGCAAGCGCATCAACGGCCAATGGACCGGTTCGCCGGCACCGGTCGAGCATGACATCCTCACCGGCTCGAATACGGACGGCACGCTGGCTGTGGGACTGACCTGCGGCGACTGGACCTCCGCCTCCACGGACCTCGCGGCACAGGTCGGGCATGCCGACGGGCTCGGTCCGAACCAGAGCACCACCGGCACGTTGTCGTCGTGGAACTCGGCGCATGCCAACCAGAACTGCGCCGACACCGCGCCGCGCGGCGGGGCCGGCCGCTTCTACTGTTTCGCGAAGTAGGTGGTGACCCTCTTGGCGTTGTCGACGCTGCGAGCCGGCCGCCCGACAGTCAACCAGCGCTACATCACGACGATGGCGTCCTTACGCCGCTCGATTTTGGAGTAGTCGAGCCCCGGCACGTTGCGCAAGTCTTCGAGCGACTTGAACGGGCCGTGCTCGTCGCGATATCGGCGCTCGGCGGCGAGGATCATCGCACCGCGCTCGACACCACGCCGCTCATCTGCAATGACGCCCAGGCGTTCGACGCGCGTGGCGTGTGGGGAGCGCTC
>Ga0207701_10000738_pt1 | contig 34415 bp, 49 predicted proteins | sample KBSSwiSSwithPhiX_FD_184294 | JGI IMG/M metagenome (GOLD analysis project Ga0207701, IMG submission 184294) | Switchgrass rhizosphere bulk soil microbial communities from Kellogg Biological Station, Michigan, USA, with PhiX - S5 (SPAdes) (version 2) | ecosystem: Environmental > Terrestrial >... | reverse complement strand
GTTGTTACCGCGCGCGGCCTTGAAATCGACCCTCCCCCCTGGGTCAAGCATTCCATTGATGCTTTGGATCGCGTGGGTTGCCGTGTTCATCGAAGCCATAACGAAATCGTTCTTCTCGTGTACCCTTGCGTCCTGGCCCACGCTCACTATGCCCATGTGCATCGCATGTAGTGCATAGCGTGCGTAGGTTGGCAGGGTCGAGTGCTCTGCTTGGTGCGGCCTTGACGGTACGGATGTGGTCTACTCTGGCAGCACCCACACCACCCACGTAGGCGTGGCAAACGGTGCAGCGGTACCCATCCCTAGCGAGGATCTGCTTGCGCAGCTTGCGCCATGCCTGCTTGTCGTAGAAGCGGGCCATCTAGGCTGTCGGTGGATAGCTTACGCTGGGCAACACCCCGTCGAGGCGGCCCAGCCAGGTGGCTAATGTCCATGTTGTGCCTAATTGTCAAGAGGAAACCACATGTAGACGGTTAGCCGGAACATGGGTTCGGATGGTGCGGCCGAGCATCAACATCGACACGGTCGCCTTGCCGTCCGGGCTCAGCGCATCGAGCACGCCGAGGATACGCTGGCCGAACGCCTCGATTTCAACGGCATCGCCGATGCTGAATTGCTTCCCGACCATATCGAAGTCGCGGCTTCGTTCGCGGTCCATGATGTAGGCGACATCCTCATCCGAAAGTTTTGCCGGCACGCCGGGTTGCAGGCTCATCAATCCGACGACGCAGCCGATCGGCATAGCCGGCCAGCCTCGCCAATCCTGGGCGAACAGCATTCGCGGAAAGATCGGCCGCAGGACGGTCACGGCGCTGCGGCTGCGGCCATGCGGGTGGACGAGGCAGCGATAACGCGGCAGGTAAACCCGGTATCCGGCGAGCCTCAGAGAGCGCTCGGCGGCGTCCTCGGCGGCCGGCCGTGTCTCGACGATGACCCAGGGCGGCGGCATCAGGCGACCTCGGCGAACGGTTCAAGCCCGATCTGGGATCGTGCCGGCCGCGATCGGCAGTTGAGGCGATGGCGGCTGGACCGTCGCATTTTTCACCGCGAACATGGCGTTGGCGGCATTGCACGCCGCTTGCGAAAAGCGAAGCGCGTCTTCCGATTTTTCGCAGGCCGCAGCCTTATCGATCAACGATTCGATTTCCTTCCGCTTATCGATCATCGGGTTCTACCTCCGAATGTGACCAGCTCACGGCGAGCTGATCGGCGTGTCAGCCTTCGGGCATGTTTGCGGGTGCTGCCGCCAGCGCAGCCGCTCGATGGCATCACCGACGATGATGCGGACTGCCATCACACATCCCATCCGCCGAGCGCGCGGCTCCACTGCGGCAACAGCGCCGCCGGGATGCGACGAATGCCGCGCTCGTAATTGTCCATAGCAGTGACCGTGACGCCGAGCTGCCGCGCGAGGGCGGTGCAGCCGAGGCGGGCGCGCCGCCGGCGGGCGAGAAGCTGCGACAGTTCATCGGTGGTGAACTGCACCCGCGTGACGAACTGCTCGGCGCGTTTAGTCATCGCTCGCCGCTCCGCAACAGGTAATCCGGGACGGGTTCGCCGGCCTTGACGCGCCGGCCGATCGGTGACGACCGCATCGCACACGACGCCTTCCGCGACGAGGCGCGGTATCGCCTGCAGGCAATCGTCATGTTCGACACGAACCGTCATGTCGGGTCGAGCGGCTGGGTGGTGGCGATCGACACCGCGTCCATGCCGCCGTCGCGGAACATGATCTGGTTGATGGTGTCGAGATCCGGGCCGACATGCTCGCAGCAGCCGCACGGCTTGCGCCACACGATGACCCAGCCGAGGCGGTCGGGCAGCGGCGCGGTGATCAGCGCGAAGCCGGAATAGGCGTGCGCGTCGGGCGGCTGCCTGGCGTGGCTCATCGCTCGGCCCGCTGGAGCATGGCACGCCACAGGGCGCGGACGAGGGCACGTTGGTAGGCGCTGGTGACGCCGCCGGCGCCGATCGGCAGCGCGCGGGCGATCTCGTCGCGGCCGGCTTCGAGCATGTCGCGGCTGGGCTCGGCGAGCGTGTCGAGCACCAAGTCGACGATATCGTCGGCGTGGTCGGCCAGCGTGTTGGCGCCGAGCCCGTCGAGGTAGGCGGCGACGTGCCGGGTCGCCACCTCGCTCAGACACTTGGCGGCGGTTTTCACCGCACGCGGCCTCGGTAGCCGGCGCCGGGCGGCAGGCCGACCTTGCGGTTGTATGCCTCGTGCAGCGCGTCGATCCGGTCGTGCAAGGTGCGCGGCGGGTTGGTGCTGTCGGCGCGCGGCCTCCACGAGTGTCGGCTGGCGTGGCCGACAATGACGTTTTTGGTCACCGGCCTGTCGTCGGTGGTGAAGCGAGCGGCGATATCGGATGCGGTCATGTCAGTGGTTTCCCATAGCACACGCGCCTCGGCCATTTCGCTGGCGGTGAGCATTCCGGTTCCCGGTAGTGCGCCGCGCATCACCGGATGAACCCGAACAGCAGCAGGATGAGCAATATCACCAGCAGCACGCTGATGATGCCGGACGGGTAGTAACCGAAGCTGCCGTATGCCGGGCCGTACCAATGGGGCAGGCCGGCGACGAGCAGCACCACCAGCACGATCAGGATTATGGTCACTGCGGACATCAGGGTGTTCCTTCCGAGAAGCAGCCGCAGCCGCCGATGTCGAACATGTCCACCTGGCCGCCGGCTTCGAGGCGCTGCCGCAGCGCGCGCAGTGACAGCGGCTTGGTGGTGCCGCCGCTGCGGTCGCGCAGGATGGTGTGCTTGCCGAAGTCGGCTTCTTGCTGCTCGTGCTCGCGGTACACCTCGGGCCGCGTCCGCAGCAGATGCGCGAAATGTCCGATGCCGGCCTTGACGCAGAAGCCGCCGCAATTGTCGTGGGCAAAGCCTTGCGCGTAAGCCCGTGACGGCTGCAACCCCTCATCCAATGCCCACGCGATCATGTCGGGCTTGGTCAGATAGGGCGGCTCGGTCATGGGCGCCTCGGCATGCCAGCCGAGCGCGGCGTAGCGATGCCTGGCACCGCGCGTGCCGCTGTCGAAGCGGTGCGCCTCGCTCCAATCGAGGCCGAGATACACCACCGTGTCGGCTGGGTCGCAATTCTCGGCGAGCCACTTGTCCGACAGATCGCGCTTCAAGATCCGGCTGCACAGATCGACGCGGGTGTTGGCGATCATGCCTTCGTCGTGGAAGAGCTGCCACGGCGTGCGCCCATCGGTGATACGGAGCAGGACATCGGGGCCGACATTCTCGGCCGCCTCGCCGAGGAAGCGGTACAGGTCGCGGTCTTCGATCAGCGTGTCGCAGAACAGCAGCGTTAGATCGACGAGCCCGTGTTGCTCGGCAACGCGCTTCGCGGCTGCCCAACTGCCGATGCCGCCGGAATACATCACGACGCGCGCTGTCATGCGGCGACCGTGCCGCGCAGGGGCACGCGCCAGCGCTCCAGGTGACCGAGCATTTCGGTGACGGAATGGGCGATGGCAATTTCACGCACGCCGGCATTCACCAAACGCTGAAACATCTCCTGCTGGCCGACCAGCACGTAGGGGCTGCCGCGGGAGGTGCGGACGATGCGGGTCTTCGACAGCCGCCCGCTGCCGGGCCGCTTCAGCTCGATGCCGTACACGTAGCCATGCAGCACGAAGATATCCGGCAGGCCGCGCTTCAGGCCGACGCGGCTGTGGCGCGCCTGCTGCTGCGGTGACAGTTGCGACGCGCCGGCGGGGTAGGCGAACCACAGCGCCGGCGGCAGCAGCAGGGCGTCGAGGGTGCGGGCACAGGCTTCGTGGATGTCGCGTTCGAGCGGCACCGGCGGGCGCAGGCGGAACGGCGCGGTCATCGCCACCATCGCAGTAGCCGTTGCAGCCAGTGCATACGAGGGTTGGGTGAAATGATTTCACCGCGGCACATTTTTTCCCAAACTTCCTTGAGCTGCCGCACCTCCTCTTCGGTGAGCTGCCGATTGGGTGTGAGCGGCGCGGTCATTGGCCGGCGCGCTCCCACAAGCTTTTCGGCATAGCGCCGCAAGCCCGGCAATAGCCGCTGCCGGTGATCGCCGGCGGCCCGCGCTCGACCCAGCAATGCTTCGGATCATGGTTGCATTCGGCCGGCTCGACGAGGGCGCGGCGCGGACGGTAGGCCGCGAACAGCGCGTAATCGTCGGCGGTGAAGTGGCGTTCGCTGCGGGTTCTCATTGTGTCACCGGGGCCGGAAAGATGATCGGCACGAGCAGCAGGCCGAGCAGCGCCAGCGCGATCAGGATCACCAGCGGCAGCCACTCGCGGCGGGAGATCATCGGTCGCATCAGTCACCACCGCGCTGCTTGCGGGCTTCAGTCACCAATTTGGCTGGCGCCCAGCAGCCGGGCTCGTCAGGCGGTGGCCCCCAATCGGGCATCCAGCGGGCGCCTTCGGCCCAGGCTCGGCAGCGGTTGGGCCAGGGCGTTTCGGGCGGCCCGCCCTCGCGCGCGTGCGCGGAGAGATTATTATTATATTTATTATATATATAACTCTGGGTATGGGTATGGGTGCTTTGCTGCTGGGTTTCTGCCGGGTTAGGGTCGGGGATGCCCGCCGGGTTACGTGGACGCCCACCTTTCAATCCGTTAGCCCGCGAAACCTCGGCACGCTCTTGCACGTATTTCCATTCACGCTCTAGTCGCTTTTGGTGCCATTTTCCGTCGATTATCTTAAAGAACCTTTCGAGCGTCGGGCGCAGTTTTTTCCAGCGATAATCGCTCACCCGGCAAACCCGCGCCAGCTTCCGGTCGTCGTCCGGCAGCGCCTCGCCGTTGTTGCGCCAGGTGGCGAACAGGATCAGGCAATAGGCGCCGAATTCATCGACCGATAGGTGCAAAGTGTCACCTAGCAGGGCGTCGGTGTAGAGCGGCATGCACGGCGCTTGTGACACATTAACGGGTCCGGTGATAAGTGCGGAGAGGATCGCCGCTGCGGCAGCGGTTGTAGAGCATCCGGTTGAAGCGCAGACGGCAGAGTTCACAAGCACAAAAGGTGCGCCGCTCACTCTTTGCGTCACGGGAGAACTGACGCTGTTTTATGAGTGAGCGGCGCACAGTGAGCATCGCCTGCTAGAAGCTCTGTGTGGATTTCAAGCCTCGATCAGCCAGCCATTTCTTGCGCCATTCCGGCTTACCTCGAAACCACAGGTGATCCATTTGTGCGAGCCATTGCCGACGCTGCTCGTATTCCGATATCGCTGGACGATAAGTTCTTTCATCGGCACCTAGGGGCGGCGACGGTAAGTCATTGATATCATTCGTTTGTGTGCCAGCTGTGTTATACCGACGCTGATCAAATTTCCGTTGGATTTGTCGCTTCCTTTCATCTAGGAATGCAAGTCTATCGGCGGCAGCATCCTCACCGTAAACTTTCACTGCTACTAGATATCTTTCGACAGTACCCCATGCCCGATGCGCCTTGCCTTCAGCAACCTCAGCTTCATACCAATCGCGTAGAGCACTCCGGTTACCGGCAAATCTCCCGTTGAGCAATTCAAGCAATTTCTGCCCAACGGCCACCCTGAAGTTTTCCGACTTATCGAGCATCACGCGTAAAGCATGTGCCTCATCCTCCAATGTTGTACGGGCGAGATCGCCCCCCGAAGGGGGCATCTCAATATCGAAAGCGTCGGTAGCTTTGATGGTGGTGCGCATTAGGCAGCCTCTTCCGTAGCAGCAACGGCGGTCAGTTGACGGCGGAACTGCTTCAACCCAAACTGATCCTTCGAGTCGAGCGCCATCAAGAACGGCTGGTAGGTCAGCAACACCGTAATCCCCCGATGCGTGAGATCGCGCGTACACGGCACGGCGCGCTTCACATCAGCGGCACTGATAACGACTTCCGGTGCCAGCTTTTCGCGAACGTACTTACCGACCGCCTTCGCCGGTTCCTCATCTGTCGGGCTGGCGACAAGTCCAGCATCAATCATTGCCTGAATATCTTCGTTGAGTTCGTCTTGTAGTGTGTCGGCCTCCCGCCTAAGTTGGCCGATCTTTTCAATCATCATTTTGTAGTGAAATGACATTTCAAACTCCTTGTGGATCATTGGATGCCGTCCACGAGCACGCCGGTGAATTACCGCACCGGCTCGGTTCTGCTATTTCGTCAGGCGGTTTCGCAGTTCCTTTCAAATCTTGCTGGCCCGCCACGCAGCCCGCGCGGCGCCCGCGGCTTTGGGACTTCCGCGGGCCACGGGATGCCGGTGTCCTGCCAGTGCTCGGCGAACCAGGCGTGCGCCCGCTCCAGGCTGGTGCTGTGGCACCCGAAGCCTTTTTCGAGGCGGAAGAACAGCATCTTGTTGCCGCAACACCGCTCGCCGAGCTGCGATCGGGAGATCTTGGTCGCCACAAGGTAGAGGCGCCCAAGCGCCAGGAGATCGTCGGCCGTCATGGCCTAGGATAATCGAAAAAAATTTCGAGTTGCAAGCGCCCCGGTCGCTTCCCTATACGGTCGGGCTACCGTAAAATTTTACTGGTCAGAAAGGCCGTAGCGGTGGTACGGCTTTTTTGCTGGGGAATGCCCCTTTCGGGTAGCGGGCGATGCAATGGTCGGATGAGGAGTTTCGCAAGCGCGTCGAAGCGCATGCTGCGGCACGCGGCAAAACTTTGGCAGATGTGACCCGAGAAGCCGGCCTGTCGCTCGAATATTTCCGCAGGCCGCCGCCAAAAGGCGGTGGCCGCAACATCGCGCAAATCTTAAAGATCGCCTTGGTTCTGAAAACCGATCCGGTGGTGTTGCTCGGGCTTGATAGGCTGCCGGAACCCCTCGTCGAGGGGGCAGAGCCAACCGACGAAGAGTTGGCGAAAATAGCCACGCTCGCCGCCTCACTTTATTTTCATCTGAAAAGGCGGCCCCCTGATAATTTCGACGCTAAAGCTGACGAAATTATTCCAAAAGCGATCGCTCGGGCGCTCAAGATAGTGCGGCGAGAATTTGCGACAGAAGAGCCATCGACGGCATCGGCCCCCAAAGAATAAGTTTTATTGGCTCACCGTCGCGGTCGCAGAACTTCTCGCTGTCCCAAGTCACAATATTGAGAGGCCAGTCGGGGTCAGCAGTAGCCCCGAGAAACGGCCCAGAAGGAACGCCTCGTTTAACGGGCGCCGTGTCTATCGGCTGAAGCAGTTTGCGCCAGGCTTTCTCGTTATCTGCTTCCGACATCCGGTTGAAACCTCGCGTTCATACGGTCGGTTTTTTTACCGTCAGGGTTCTTTAAGGGTAGGCTAACCGACCCTAAAAAACGGCGCAAGCGGGCCTGCGTCAAAAAATCGCGAGCCGCGAAAATCGGGGTTGGCGTCGAAAAATTTTTCGATTTATGCTCGCTCCGCTATCGGGGAGCACGGCAGCATGGCCGCCTGGCGCATCGTCATAGACCGCAACGATTTCCGCGCGCTCGTCGCCGGCCGCGAGGTCCGCACGACGGCCGGGGTCGACGAGATTTTCGTGCGGCTCGACCTCGACTGGCGCCCCGGCCTGGCGCGGTGGTCGGACCCGCCCCAGGCCGATGAGTTCTACGGCAAGTCCGCCAAGCCGGAGATCGACCAGTTCGTCGATGATTGGGTGGAGAAGCGGGGCCAGCGGCGATGACAGCAAGAAAAGGAGATACAGAACAATGACACTCGAAACTCACACCAGCGAAGAACCGAGGCGTGAGCGCCTGCTGCGTGCCGCCGAGCAAATCCGGCTATTGCGCAACGAGTACCCGAAGGCGACCAACCAGCAGATCGCCAACATCTACAAGCAGAACATCCGCGGCCTAGTGATCTGCGAGGATGACCAGACCGAATTCGAACTGTTCGGCATCCTCGACGATTGGCTGAAGGCGCACATCGATAACATCCTGAAGGGCAAGCCGGTCGAGGTGAAGCCGGTCGCCGAACCGAAGCCGGCGGCGCCGCGACGCACCAAAACGCCGGAAGAGAAGGCCGAGGCCGAAGCAAAGCGGCGGGCGCTTGTCGAGGAAATCCGGGCGCGCGATGAAGTGCGGATTGAGACAGCCATTAAGGTTCGCCTGCTGGAATGGCAAACGACTTACGGCAAGCGCTTGGCCGATTGCACCGGCGCCGAGTGCATGCGTCTGGCGCGCCGCTATGGGCCATTCTTTCAGGAGATATCCAAGCGCCTCAACGCCTCCGATAAGGTCGGCAACCACCTGTCCGAGGTTGAACTGCAAGCTATCGCCGCCACCCATAAGCTGATCGGCCCGGAGGCGCTGCGGTGACGGAAGAGCAGCGAGCACGAAAGAACGAGGCGGCGCGGCGCCGTTATGCGATGAGCAGCGAAGAGCAGCGGGCAAGATGGCGCGAGAAAGATAAACGATACCGCAATGCCAACCCTGAAAAGGATCGTGAAGCAGGGCGGCGCTGGCGTGCAGCCAACCGGGATTACATACGTGCTAAGGCGCGGCGGTGGAACGCCAGCGAAAAAGGGAAAGCCGCTCAGAAAGCATATCGGGAAAGGCAGCGCCTCCTATTGGGACGGTGGGTTACACTCCGCCCGCGCTGCTTAACTGATGACGAGCGTGCCCAAAGACGACGTGATTCTGTTCGTAGATACCGAGAGAAGATCAGGGCGGCGCTAGCGCCAGAGCGGGAGCAAAGACGGTTAGAGCGCGAGCGAATCCGATTAGAAAAAGAACAGCAGAGGATAGCCATAACTGAACAAAAGCGGTTGGAACGCGAACAGCGCGCACTTACCCGAGCTGATCGGCGCCGCGAATACCAGAGGCTACGTATGCGTAAATATCGCGCCAGAGATCCAGAAAAATTTAGAGAGTATGGCCGACGTGCCTACGCTAAAAACTCAGCGCGCTATCGCATTATTAGTATTGCCCGTAAGAAACGACATTACGCTGTAGAGCGCGCCGCTGTTTTGTTTTTACGAAGCATTGGAGTAGAAATCCCGAAAGGGAATGATGCAGCTCGGGCAGCCGCGCTAGCTTATGTCCGCCAGAGCGGATTGCTGGCCCCACCATGATCCGTGAATCCTGGACGATCACGTCGCGCGGCGAGTGGCTCGACCGGCGCCGCGGGCTGCTCACCGCCAGCCGCATCGCGGCGCTGTTCGACGCGCACCCGTTCCTGACGCGCGAGCAGCTGGCCGGCACCATGACCGGGCACCACAACGAGGGCGACAACGCGGCGATGAAGCGCGGCCGCATTCTCGAACCCGCCATCCTCGAAGCGGCGCGCGAGGAGCACCCGGACTGGACGATCGAGAAGGCGACGACGTTTCACACCCTGCCCGAGCACCGCATCGGTGCAACACCCGATGCGTGGTTCGCCGACAGCGCCGGCAACCGCGGCCTGATCCAGTGCAAGACGGTGGCGCCCGAAGTATGGCAGGGCCGACCGTCGCTGGCCTATCAACTCCAGACGCTCACCGAGATGATGTGCACCGGCGTCGAGCACGGCCGCCTCGCCATCATGGTGACCAGCCGCTCGCTGCCGCTCTACGAATTCGCCGTCCCGCGACACCCGGCAGCCGAAGCGCGGTTGCTCGAAGCCGCCGCCGCCTGGTGGCGGGAATGGGATGCCGGCCGGATAGCCCCAGCAGCCCCTACGGGCGAGCTGGAGGGGCTTCTCGACGACGGCTCGTCAGTAGACCTCAGCGCCGACAACTGGCTCTCAGGCGCGCTCCCAGAGCGCCAAGTATTGAAGGCCGAGATCACCGAGCGCGAGCGCCGCGTGACCGAGATAGACGCGCATCTGAAGGCGGCGATGGGCCGGGCGACCTATGGCTACCTGCCGGGTTGGGCGGTGACCTACCGCAGCCACCAGCGGGCCGAGCGGGTGCTGCCGGCGGCGACGATCCGCACGCTGCGGGTCTCGGCCAAGGAAGAGGAGTCGATATGACCAACGCCGTCACCACCCGCAACACGCCGCTGTCGCCGACGACCTTCGCCGAGGCCGAACGCTTCGCCGTGATGATGGCGAAGAGCACGATGGTGCCGCAGGATTATCGCGGCAAGCCGGAAAACATCATGTTCGCCATGCAGTTCGGCGCCGAGCTTGGCCTGTCGCCGCTACAGAGCCTGCAATCGATATCGAATATCAACGGCAAGTGGGCCGTGTACGGCGACGCCTTGCTGGCGATCGTGCTGGCCTCGCCGCTGTGCGAAGACGTGATCGAGCGGCTTGATGGCGAGGATGACAACCTGCGTGCTATCTGCGAGGCGAGGCGCCGCGGTGCCGCGCCGAAAATCCAGATGTTCTCAGTCGCCGACGCCAAGAAGGCGAGCCTGTGGGGAAAGCAGGGGCCGTGGACGCAGTATCCACGCCGGATGCTTCAATGGCGCGCCCGCGGTTTCGCACTGCGCGACGCCTTCCCGGACCTGCTGCGCGGCGTCATTACCGTTGAGGAGGCCCGCGACATACCCGAGAGCGGCATGGTCGACGTGACGCCGCCGCCGAGCCCGGAGCCGCTCAGCGTCGATCTCGACGCCTTCGCGGCCGAGCAGATCGAGGCACCGCCGGCATCAACACCCGACGAGCGCATCGCCGAGGCCGCCGCCGGCCAGGGCACCGTCGCCTTCCGCGATTGGTGGCAGCAGATCGATCGCGAGCGCCGCGACCGGCTGCGCCCGCACCTGGCGCACTATCAGGCGCTAGCCAGTGCGGCCGACACCGAGATGGCGCAGCACGCAATTCACGAACCCGGGCGGGCACCCCCCGAACCACGCGACGGTCCCCACGCAACTCCTCGTCGCCGTGGACGCCCGCCCGGCCCCGGCCTGCTCGACGAGGAGGAGCCGCGGCCAGAGCAGCCGGACGCGTGAGCCCATGTCGGCCGAAAGCAAACTCGTCTCGGCGATCGCCGACGCCTGCGTCGATTTCCTGATCGAGCGCGGCGAGCTCGACGGCAAGCTGCGGGTCACCCGCGAGCTGCACACCGCGGCGCGGCGGGTCGTCTGGGCCGGGCACTATTACGGCCACAGCAGCGTGAAATTCGGCGACGCGCTGATCGACCTCGAGCGGCTGGTCGGGCGCCCGACACGGGAGATCGACATTTGAACACGATCCGGCGCAAGAGCCTGACCCACCGCTGCGCCATCTGCGGCAAGGTCTATTACGGCTACGGCCACGTCGCCGAGCCGGTCGCGCCCGGCCTCTGCTGCGACGCGTGCCACGCCCAGCATGTGGTGCCGCGGCGGATTCGGCTGGTGCAGCCGACGGAGCAGGACGAGGCTTGCCAAAACCACCGCGGCCCGGTATCGCGTATTTGAGGAATTTCTTAATGGCCGATCGCTTAATACCGATGACCGAAGTCGCCGAACGTCTCGGTGGCGTGTCGATCCGCACCGCCAAGCGGCGCATCGAGGAAGCGGGGATCAATCCGCCGCGCCCCGGTCGCGCCTTCATGCTCACCGAGGCCGATCTGGCCGCTGTCATCGAGGCAAGCCGATGCCGTTCAAGCTCATCCCTCCAGGCCAGCGCAAGGGCAACCCTTACTACCTCGCGCGCGCCTCGTTCGGCGGACGAGACATTGAGGTCTCTACGAAGACGCGAGACCTCACGGTTGCTCGCCGATTTGCGAAAGAACTCGAACGCAAAATCCAGGAAAGTGGTCTCCCTCGACCTGGAGAAACCCTGAGCTTCGCGCATGCTGCCGAACTTTATATCGAGTACCGAGACCCGGCGAAGGCTGACCGGGCGCGGATAGCCCGGCTGCTCGCCGCGCTCGGCCGCAAGATGGTTAACGATATCCGTCAAGTTGATCTGGTCCAGGCGGCGAATACGCTGTGCGGCGGTAAATCGCCCGCCACCAAAAACCGCGAGGTTCTGCGGCCGGCTGCAAGCATCCTGCATTACGCCGCGCGCAACGGGTTCTGTGCGTGGCTGCGCATCGAACTGTTCCGCGAGGCGAGGCCCAAGACCCGCGCTGTCTCGCTCGACACGGCCATGACCTTGCTTGAGGCGGTCGAGCCGGGGCCGCGCCGCCTCTTCCTGTTGTGGAGCTTTCGCCAGGGCACCCGGATTTCGGATACGCTCGGGGTTGCCTGGGACAGGATCGACCTACCGCGGCAGACCGTCCGCCTGCGGATCAGCAAGACCGACACGTGGATGGAGGCGCCGCTGCATCCCGAGGTGTTTGAGGAGTTGGCGGCGATCCCCGAGGCCGAGCGGACGGGGCGGCTCTTCCCGTGGACCCAGAAGACCGGGGTCTACCGCTGGCTGCGCCCGCTGACCCGCGAGCTGGAATTGAAGTTCACCCCGCACATGGCGCGGCACTCGCTCGGCACCTGGCTCAACGAGAGCGGTGCCGGGTTGCGCACGATCATGGCGGCGCTCGGCCACCTCGACCCCAAATCCTCGATCCGTTATCAGACCGCCGATGTCGAGATCGTCCGCGCCGCGGCGCAAAAACTTCCCGGCATACTCCGGGGGATTTCCGGGCAAAACCCAAAAAAGGCGCAGAACGCCTAGGGAAATTCCTACCTTGGTAAGGGGGAGGTCGTAAGTTCAATCCTTACCGGCAGCACCAGCTAACGCGCTGATTTTGCTTACAATAACAAGATGGGCGTCAGACAGGAGTTGCCGAGATTTGTGAGAACAAGGCAAAAACCGCCGGGGGATGCCGGGGGATTTCCGGGGGAAATGTTCCGCTTTGTTTCTGCCACGGAGCGGAGGCTCGCTGAATGGCCCGCCCGCCACCATTGCCGTTGCAGCATGAGGTAGCCGCCGCTGTCCGCGGCGCACGCCAGGGCGGCGCCGATGTGGCGCGAATCAAGATTAGAAAGTCCGCCGCTGGGGATGTTGAGATCGAGATTGAGACGACACTAGCGCCGGCCTTGCCCCAGGAACCCGCTGAGGGCGAGTGGGACGAGTTCGCACGCGCCGCCGCGGAGAAGATGCGCAAGGTCTAGCCGGTTGCAAATAATCCTGCGACGTTTCCCAATCCCATGAATTGAGTAGAGACCTGCCCGAGAGGGCGGGACCGGCATCAGCGCGCCAACGCCGATCGCCGGCCCCTAATCATTCGACGTTGGAGGCGTCAAATGACTGCGGCCATATACAGCCGAATTGCGTCCGCGCGTCTAGCCGCGGCCTTTCTAGCCCTGCTGCTGGCGCTGCCGGCGACCTACGAGATGAGCAAAGACAACACCGACTGCCTGCGCACCGTAGTCAGGCAGCTCGACCGCAATCGGTAATTTATCCCCGCAGCCCGGGGAGGAAGAGATAGAGGCCCAACAGCAGGACCGCGACGAAGGCAAAGAACACATTGGATGACGAGAATGGCTGCATCTGCGGCAGCGGCAATATCGTGATGAGCCAGAGGAACATCACGACGACAAACAGGATTTCGATGATCATGGCATCATCCTTTTAAGGTCAGCGCGCCTCCAGCAGCCGCTGCACGTCGCGACAGGATTCCGTGACGGCGATGAACTTTCCGCTCGCCAGCCCCACCACACAATGCGCACCGCGGACCAGCAAGCGGTTCGCGTGTCCTGCCGCTTCCGATGTTTCTCTTAGGGTGAGGATGTGCGCCGGATTGACCCTGATCTCGTAGCCGTCAGGAACATGCAGGACGACGATCTGCACGCTCACGAGAAGCGGGAGCAGCATCATGGTTGCATCGCCAGTAAAATCTTTTATCCTGCCCGCCGATGAAAACCGCCGACGTTTTCCGCCGCGTTGACGGCTGGTATTTTTCCTTTGACGACGGGAAACCGCCGGTCGGCCCGTACCTCACCAGATCGCAAGCCATCTGGGCCGCCGCGCAACAGATACACACCGCACCCGACGACTAGCCTGCACGCAGGGCGGCGACCTCGGCTTGCAGTTCGCGCACCGCCTGCCACAGCACCGCGGTGAGTTGCGCGTAGTCGATCCCGTGATGCCCGTTCTCGTCGTCGTGGCGATAGCCGCCGAAATCGGCGCCCAGCGCGGCGGCGACCTCCTCGGCGACAAACCCGTGATTGGTGCGCTCGGTATCGGCGCCGTCGCGCCAGCGGAAGGTGCGCGGCATCAGCTCGGCGACCGCGGCGAGCGCCGGCGGCGCCTCGGCGATGTCGGTCTTCAGCGCTGCCGCGGATGCGGTCGTGTAGGCGTAGGAATTGACGTTGGTCCAGGATTTCCCCGAGATCCCGCAATTGGAAACCTGATCTGTATTCGGGACCACGTTGAACGCCAGATTCAGGTTGCCCGCGAGCTGTATCGAGCCGGCAAGTACGGACAGATCACCCGTTGCCCGGCTCAGGCTGAAAATTGCGCCGAGGTCGGAGTCGATGTGGAGCACGTCGGCCGTCGAGTATTGCGACCAGTAGTGCGCCGGGGTTGTTCGGTCGCTGAAGCTGACCGAAGCCGCCGCACCGTTGACGTTGACGCCGCCGGTGACCAGCAAATCGCCGCTGAGACTGCCGCCGGTCAGCGCCAGCACCCCGAGATTGGTGCGAGCCGCCGCCGCGGTCGTTGCGCCCGTGCCGCCCTTGGCGACCGGCACCGTTGCCAGCGTCGTGGTGATCGCCGTCGCACCCGCGCCGCTGATATCGCCGCTCAGCGTGATGGTCTGGTTGCCGGTCAGATATGCTTGCGCCTTAACGAAGGCCGTCGTCGCGATCGACGTGTCGCTGTCCGCAGTGGCTGGCGTCGGCGCCTGCGGATCGCCCGTGAATACCGGACTTGCCAGCGGCGCCGCCCCGAGGCTGGTCAGCGCAGCGCCGGCTGTCGTCGCATTGGTGCCGCCGCTGGCAATGCTCACCGGGGTCGCCAGGCTCAGCGTAACGTCGCCCGTGCTGCCGCCGCCGGTGAGGCCAGGCCCCGCCGCGACCGAGGAGATGTCGCCGACACTCGCGCCCGCCGCGCTCGGCCCCCACTTGGCGCCGTCCCACGCCCACGACCGGCTGCCGGAGGTGTGGATCTGGCCGGGGGTCAGGCCGGCACTTGGGAAATCGATCGCCATCGTTGCTATCCCGTGTTGATCGAGATCGCGGTTTGCGCGTTCAGCACCACCACGACCGGCGGCGGTGCCCACAACAGCACCTCGCGCACCGCCCCGGCCGTCAGCGCCGCGGTCGCGGTCGCCATCAGCGCCTCGCGCACCACCCCGGCCGCGGTTCCGGCCGGTGCCGTCGTCAGCAGCGCTTCGCGCGCTGCGGCATCGAGATTGATGTCGGTCATGTCTCGATCTTGACGCCGCTCTGCGCGGCATTGATGCCGGTCAGCGTCCACGCCGCGCCGGTCGCCGGGTCGGTCGCGAAGTGGCTACTGAGCCAGCCATAGCCGGTGCCGGGCGCGGCGCTCGCGGTGGTGCCGGCGCTGTCGGTCGCGCCGGATTTCATGCGCATGCTGACCGTCTTCGCGCCGGCATCCGACTTGCTGAGGTTGGCCTTGACCGCGACGGCGTAGATCGCCGAGGGCGGCACCGAGAGCGGCGGATAGGTGTAGAGGTCTTCGTGAGCGACCACGGCATCGAAGACATAGCTGAGATTGCCCTGCGGCGGCGCCTGGCTGACCGCGAACCAGTTGGCGCCGCTGACCGTGACGTTGGCCCACAGCACCGTGCCGACGGCGGCGGTGCCGGTCGGCGCGCTGCCCGGCGCGCCCGCCGCAAAGGTCGCGGTCGAGGTCACGTCGTCGTTGGCCGCCGAGAGTTGCGTCAGCGCGGCGCCCTGCGCCACATCGCACATATGGCCGATCCAGTAGGTCGTGCCGGCGGTGAGCGCGAGCGGCGTCGACACCGGCATGGTCTTGACGGCGCCTGCCGTGGTGCCGGTCACGGTCGCGCCCGAGACCAGCAGCACGCCCGGCGCGGCGCCGACGTTGGAATAGACCACCGGGCGCAGTTGGATGGCGCCGTTGCCGGTGCCGCCGGCCTGGAACGCGATCGAGTTTAGCGTGCAGGCGACCGCGGGCGTCACCGCGCGCAGCCGCATTTGATTGGCGATCGTCGCCTGGTTGGTGCCGCTGCGGGTGACGCTGGAGCCGAGGATCGCGGCGCCGGCGGCAAACTGGACCGCCGCATCGCCGGTCGGAAACTGCGTCTCGATCCGAGGGCTCGTCAGGAGCGCCGCGTTGTTCGTCGTGCCGCTGGCGTCGAACACGTAGAAATCGTCGACGATCGCGGTGCCGCCGGCGGTCTGGATCGCGATGCCGGTCGCGCTGCTGTTCGCCGTCGTCGTGGTGTCGCCGCTGCCGCTGAGGATCGACACGCCGTCCATCCACACCTGATACGAGCCGGCGTTCGCGAGTGTTATGTCGAATTCGATATAATGCGTCGTGTTGGCGGTGATGCTCGCGGTCGAGGTGCCGAGCACCGTGCCGCTGTTGAAGAGACCGTTGCGCACGCTGACGGTGCCGGTGGTGTTGATTTGCACCGCCGCCTGCGACGACCCGCCGTCGAGAAACTGCAACCCGAGGTTGACGGTGCCGAGCGGGCTGTTGAACCGCAAGCCGCCGATCAGCCGCCCGTAGGCGCCGGGCAGCGTCTTGGTGATCGTGCCCAGCGACAATGCCTGACCGGACTGGCTGAGCGGCGCGACGATTGCCGGGCTGGCGCTGGTCGAGTTCCATTCGCCGGCGGTCAGCAGCGCCGACACGCCCGCGCCGTAGCTGTTCGCGCCGCCGTACTTGTCCCAGCCCTCGCAGAATAACAGTGCCATCAAGTCTCCTGCGCGACGATGGTGGCGTAGAAATTGGCCAGCGTGGTGTCGGCGCTCGCCGGCCCGACGAGGCGCAGCACGTCGCCTTGCGCGAGGCTGATCGCGGCGCCGCCGGAGGTGGCGAAGGTCGGCGCGATGCCGCCCGCCGTGATGGTGATCATGCCGATCTGGGTGAAGGTGTTCGGGCTCGCCGACAGCGCGCGGTCGACGCTGATCACCGTGTTCGCCGTCGCCGCCGCCGTCGCCCCGGCCTGGCTGACGTGTCCCTCGTGGCCGCCGAAATTCGCCGGGATGGTAATGGCCTTCGAGACGCGGTGCATGCCGAGGAGTTGCGAGTTCGCCAGCACGCCGCCGGTAAACGAGAAGCCGATATTGTATTTCGGCGCGGCGGCGATCGCGCTGTTGGCGACGACCCACTGGGCCGAGGTGCCGTCGTCGAACCAGACGAAGAGTTGGCCGCTGCCGTCGCTGCTGTCCCACCACAGGTCGCCGGCGGCGGGCGAGGCGGGCGGTGTGGTGCCGGTCGAGACGCTGGCGCCGCCGCCGCCGCCGGTGGGCGTCGTCCAGGACGGGTCGGAAGCGGTGCCGCCGGTGGTCAGCACCTGGCCGGCGGTGCCGGCGGCGAGCGCCGCCCAGCCGGCCGCGCCACGATAGAGCACCATGCCGCGCACCGAGCCGAACACGGCATCGATGACGGCACTCAGCGACACGCCGGTCGCGGCGGCGGTCGAGCCGCTGATGTTGCCGAGGATCAGCAGGTTGGCGATCGGCGCGCTCGCCGGCACGTTGGCCCAGGCCGGGTTGGCGGCGCTGCCCGCCGTCGTCAGCACCTGGCCACTGGTGCCCGGCCCAAGCGCGACCCAGCCGCCATTGCCGCGATAGAGCACCGCGCCCTGGGTTCCCGACATGGCGGCGTCGAGGAGTTGTGAGACGGTCGTGCCGGCGGGCGCCGCGCTCGCGCCGCTGATGTTGGCGAGCAGGCTGAGATTGGCGACGGCGGCGAGCGATATCGTGCCGCTGCCGGTGATCGGGCCGCCGCCGGTGGTGAGCCCGGCGCCGGCGGCGACGCTGGTAACCGTGCCGGCGCCGGACGGCGCGTCCCACATCAGGTCGGTGCCGGCGCCCTGCGTCTTGAGGTAGTAGCCGGCGGTGCCCGGCGACAAGGCGACCCAGCCCGCGCCGGTGCGCGTCATCAGCGCGCCGCGGGCATTGGTCAGCACGCGGTCGAGAAAGGCCGACAGGGTGGTCGGCACCGGCGCTGTGGTGGTGCCGCTGGCATTGGCGAGGATCGTGTTGTCGGCGACCGGCGCCAGCGACACCGTACCGGCGCCGGTGATCGGCGCGCCGCCCGTCGATATGCCGGGGCCGGCCGAGATCGCGGTGACGCCGGTGCCGCCTGTGTCCCACAGCAGGTCGGCGCCTGGTCCGGCGGTGCGCAGGTAGTAGCCCGTGGTGCCCGGGGCGAGCGCGACCCAGCCGGTGCCGCTGCGGTAGATCAATGAGCCGACGACGCTCACCGCCAGCACCGCATCGAGGAAGGCCGACAGCGTGTTCGGGATGGCCGGTGCGGTTACCCCCGCGATATTCGCCATCATCGTGTCGGGCGGCGCAGTCATGCCGGCCGGCAGCGCGTCGACGTATGCCTTGTTGACGACATCGCTGGCGCTGACCGGCGACGGCATGCCGGTGATGCGGCCGCCCCTTATGTCAACCGCGTCCGACGACTGATAGAGCATGTCGCCGGGCGCCAGGTTCATCCAGTAGCCGTCGACGTATTCGAGGATGTCGCGGTTTTGCAGGCTGTCGTCGACCAGCACGTCGGGCAGGCCGACGAGCCGCACATCGGTCGACCCGAACAGTTGTAAGAGCGCCGGCTCGCCGCCGACCGTCAGGGCGGGATCGAACGCCACGTCGCTGATGTGCGAGATCTCCACCATGAAGATCCCGACGTTGGTGACCTTGAAGACATCGAGCGCGGCGTAGCTGGTGCCCGGCTCCCATTCGTCGCGCCAGGTGAAGGTCAGCACCGGCAGCGTGTACGGCCCCAGCACGGTGCCGTCGTTGAGGTAGATCGTCATCTGCGTGCCGGAGACGGTGATCGAGGCGATCCCGTTCGGCAGCGATGGGTTCTCCTGGAGGTCGAGGATCGCCTGCGCGATCGACCAGAAATTGCTATCGACTTCGGACGGCTGGAGGTTCGAGCCCTTGCCCGGCCCCCACGGTCCTAGCGTGCGAAAGGTGATGTCCATTTAGCCGCCGCCGAGGTTGCCTTGGCTGCCGTCGTCGTGGATCGACACCGGGTCTTCGTGCCGGTAGGGCAAATCCGGGCAGGTGCTGGTGATCTGAAAACCGATATTCTGCCCGTAGGCGTTTTCCTGTGGATGCGCTATCGGCGGATCGCCCCACTCGATGTAGCCCGGAGTGATTTGCGGGCCGAGGGTTGAGCCGCGCCAGAACGCATCGACATCTGCGTCGCGCCACAGCCCTTCCGGGTCGCCGCTGGTTCGCCACACGACGCGGATCAAGGCGTCGCCGCCGAAAGCCGGGTCGAACCGGCTCGGGTCGTCCCACAGGATGTCGTTGGCGCCCGAGCCGGTGATCGTCGGCTTCCATATCTCGCCGTTGAGGCCGGGGTTGATTTGATACGTCCAGGCCAGCGAGCCGCCGGTGAAGATGAAAAACGGCTCGTAGGGTTGCGGCGATGTCGGAATGCCGAGATAGGGAAATTGATTGTAATCGCGCGGCCCGGCGCTGTGGATCAAGAGCAGGCCATAGGTTCGGTCACTGCCGGCACTGTTCGTAAGATCCCAGAAGCTGGTCGAGATGGTGTAGCTGGCGGGCGTCATCTGGACGCGGGTTTGCCCGCGGCCGAAGAGGATGGCGCCCGTGGTGAGGGTAAGGCCGAGCGGCCAGGTGTGCTGCCAATCGGGCGAACTCGGGTCGCGGACCATCCACGGATCGCCGTCGCTGCCGGTCGGGATCGGGCTGACGATACCCGACGAGATGTAATCCAGCCGAAAGGAATAGCTGTAGGTGCCGCATTGCAGGACAGGCTCGTCCGGCGGGTGGCTACCGTCGTCGTCGGCCCAGTGGACGTTGACGATGCGGCCGATCGGATCTTCGACGTAATCGACCATCGCTCAGGCCACGTTCGACAACGCCCACTGCACGTCGCAGCTCTTCTGGCCGTCCGTGTCGCCGGCGCCAAACGGTTTGAAGGCGGCGTCCATATCGGCGAAGACCGAACCCCAGAAGGCGTTAAGCTCGGCCTGGAAGGCGCCGCCGCAGGCGTTCTTTTCCCGTTTCTTGAGCTTGACGTTGCGGGCGCGCGCGACATCGACGTAGTTCTCCGGCTTGCCGGGTTGGGTGATGCGGACGGTCTCGCTCTCGCGCGAGGCTTCCTGGAGTGCCTCGCCGCAGCACTTCACGTTGAGGTTGGTCGAGGTCGGCACCATCTCGGGCATTTTCGACTTGGCGCCCCAGGTCAGCATTGCCTTCTCGTGGGTGCCGCTCGGCCGCGACGGGATGATGATCGTGCCAAAGCTGCCGGGCGACTGGAACGGCCGGACAAAAAACTCGATGCTGCCATCGGGCATCAGCTTGCCTCCAGGTCGATTGTCTTGGGGAGCGCGAGCGGCGTCAGCGCCGGGAAGAAATCGGTGTGAAATTCGCTGCCGGTCACCGGCTTCATGTCGAGCGTCACCGTGGTGACCAGTTCGGCCATCGCGTCGGGCGGGTTCTCGCCTTTGATGGTGACGCCCTGAAACATCTTGGCGACCTCGATCTGCCGGTCGAGACCGTTGACGACCGTGCAGGAATTGACCGCGTTGTCGGTGTTGACGAGGGGCAGGTTGAGTCCGTCGTCCGAGATCACGAAGTCGGTCAGCGCCTGATAGGCAATCTCGCTCGGGAGTATCTCGATCTGGCCGCCGGCGACGACCTGGTAGTCGTCGGTGTAGTCGTCCTCGACGTAGCTGTTGACGCCGATGGCGGCATTCGCCGGCAGGCCGGTGCCGATGCTGCACCCGATGGTGAACTCGCCGCGCATGGTGCCACCCGCCACGACGAGCCGATAGCTCTTGACCTTGCCGGTGGCGGCGCCGCCGGGCAGGCGCCGGTCAAACAGCGTGACGCTGTTGCGCAGGCCGATGGCGAGGCCGATGGCGTCGGTCCAGTTTGTCGCAAATGTCACGTCGACGGCGCGCGCCCGGGCGCGCAGTTTCGCCCGCGCTGCGAGGATCAGGTATTCAAAAGACTGGCTGCCGCGGTCGGTCTGGAAATAGCTCTTGTAGGCAAGGTTGCCGAGCGGCACTTCGCCACCGGGGTCGATCCCCTGCGCGACGTACTCCGAGGTGAAGCTCACCGTCTCGCGGTCGGCGTCGGTCGTGTCGGACAGCATTTGCTGGACATCGCCGACCAGGACCGCGTTGATCGTTTCGGTGCGTTTGCGGTCGGCCCGGTAGTTGAGGATCATGCGGATCTTGTAGTTGTTGACCGGGAAGGCGACCGAGATCGGGCCGATCTGCCCGCCGTGCAGGAAGACGTTGACGTTGGTGGCTTCCTCGGTGTCGCCCTTTTCGGCCGGCTGGGTGTGCCCGAAAAAGGTGACGTTGTAGCTGATCTCCGGGCCGAGCCAGGCCGCCCCGTGGATAAAGCACAGCGGCGTGCCGCCGGCATCGTCTTCGGTGCTGAGTGCCCAGCCGCCGCCGATATTGGTGCCGGGTTTTGGCCAATCCTGGAACAGCCCGTCGCCGTTCATGATGGCGATCAGCGCGCCGCCGCCCTTGATGCGGGAGCCGAACCCCATGCCGAGGTTGATGTTGGCGTTCGCCGGGCTGGTCGGAAACGGCCGGTTGCCGAGCGGCGAGCCGGCTTGCGAGAATGCCCGGACGAGCGGCCCCGTCACGTCGAGCAGGCCGCTTGCCTGCTGCGACCAGCTGACCGTGCCGGAGAGCGTCACGGCATTGAGCGGCGGCTGGCCGTAGCTCAGCGAGAAGGCGTCGTAGAGCGCCTGGCCTTCGCTGATCTCGATGATGCCGTCCTCGCCCTGCACGATATCGCTGACGCTGACTTCCAGCGTGGTGCGGTCGACGTGCCACAGGGCGCTGTAGGCTTCCAGCACGGTGTCCTCGTTGACGTTCGAGGCCAGCCACACCGGGTCGTACCACGGCAAGACCGACAGCTCGTCGGTGAGGCCCGCCTTCTGGACGCTGTAATCGTCGGGCCGGGCGATGAATTCGAGTTCGACGATCTCGTCGGCCTGGAGCCGCGGGACGCCGACCAGGCGGCCGTTGAACAGCGGCAGCAGGTCGGGCGTGGCGCCGCCGTCCGGTGTCCATGCCTGGTCCCACGACAGCCACGCCCAGAGGTTGCGGCCGGGTGCGAGCAGGCCGACCGCGGGGTTCCTGACGCGCACCTTGAGGGTGGCGAAGCCGCCTTCCTCGTGGGCGATCTCGATGTCGAGCACGTCTTCGTCGAAGCGGTTGTGGGTCGCCGGGTCAAAGGGTGCGTTCGGCGTGCGCGGCCCGGTAATCGTCAGCAAGGCCCGCTCGGAAGAGGATGCCGGCTGGCTGAGGGTGATCGAGGTGCCGCCGTCCGGCGCGACAAAGGTAGTGCCGGTTGCGATGCCGTTGCCGGCGATGTTGTAGGTGAGCCCCGGCGTCAGGCCGGCGAGGTGCGCCTCGGGAATTGATGTGACGCTGGTCCAGTCGTCCGAGGCCATGCCGGTGAGCTGCAACGGGTACTGCCCGCTGAGGAGCGCGATGACCTCGAACTGAGCCACGCCCGAGGGCGCGTCGGGCGGCACCGCGGCGAAGGCGTACATCTGCCCGGTGCCGCTGCCGTCGTGGAACAGGTAGGCGCTGCCGATCTGGATATCCTGGCCGCCGCCGGTGTCGCGGCATTGCCCGATGGCCGGCCCGGTCGCGCCGTAATAGCCGGGCGCGAGATCGAGTGCCGGATCGAGCGCCACGATGTTGCTGCCGGCGGCGAATGTGGCGATGCCGGTGTCCATCGGCACCGACTTGGTGGCCTTGAATGTCGCCCCCCGCAGGGTCTGCCCGGCGGGGCTGTTCATGTTGATCCACTCGGGCGAGGGCTGTAACGCCTCCTCGATCATAAAGAACGCCGAGACGCCCGGCCCTTCGATCAGGTAGAGCGTGCTCTGCTCCAGCGCCTGGTTGCTGGCGACGTTCTTGACAAAACCGACGCCGGCTTGGGTGTCGCCGATCACCGGCACGGTTTCGATCTGGCCGCCGTGAGTGTGCCCGGTGGTGACAACGATCACCTGATCCTGGATCGTGCCGCCGGCCCACGCGAAATAGAAGGGGCCGGGCACTCAGACTTCCTCCAGCACCAGCGACCACGAGACCTTGGCTTCCCACTCGGCTCGCTCGATCGAAAACTCGACGATGCGCATCTGCATGCTGGGCCGATAGAACGTCCAATCGTCCTGGTAGCGGATCGAGCCAGGCACCGCATCGTGCGCCGGCGCACCGGAAGCGGTGTGCCGGCCGATCTCGACGTGGCAATAGATCTGCACCAGCATGCCGACCCAGAGGTCGTCGAGCGCCGGCGGGTCCTGGTCGTCGCCATTCGCTTCCAGTTGATACTTGCGCATCTGCGGCGCCGAGAGATCGATCAGCGTGCCGTTGACGGTGCGGGCGAGCTTGTCGCTGCCGCGCGCTAGGTCGATCGGGGTGAGCGTGCCTTTGAGGCCGCGCGCCGAGTAGGGCGGCACGCCGGAAACGGCGGTGCCGTTATCGTAGTAGATGATGTCGAAGACGGTCGCGAACGGCGCTGGCATTTAATGCCCGCCCGGCCTGCCGCCGTACCACGACGGCTTGATGCCCGCGCTGCGCACCTGTTGCCGGCGCGCCTCGACGACGAGCGCATCGACGACGCCGGTCGAACCCGACAGCGCGAAGCTGTGGCCGCCGAGGTGGAGGTGAACCGGGGCGCCGCCCGCGCCGGCCGCGACGAGGCCGCCCTCGGCGAAGCGCGGCATCCCGGCCGAGTTCATCGCCGACAGCATGCCGGCGCCCCAATGCTGGACGGCGGCGGCGCGCATGACGAATTCGCCATTCGAGAGGCGCGCCAGGATCGAGTCGCTGGTGCCGGTGCCGCGACCGCGCACCACACCGCCCGCGGCGAAGCCGCCAGGACCGACCGGGGCGCCGGCGGCAGCGGCGCCGCCAATCGCCGCTTGGGTGGCGGCCACCGCTTTGTTTATGAGGTCCATAATCGCGCTGATCTGATTGCTGATCCAAGTCAGCGTGCTTTCACCGAGGCTTTGAACGGAGGACCAGAACGAGGTCCAGGCTTGCAGCATCGCGTCGAGTAGCCCCTGGACGGCCGCTGAAATCGCATCGAGCGTCGCCTGGGTGTTGCGTGCGAAATTTTCCTGCAAACCCTGGAGCGTCGAATTCTGCTCAATGAACCGGGCGAGCCATTGGTTCGCGCCGGCCTGTTGACCGAACAACCAGGTTTCATAGCGGGCGTTCATCTCCTGCCATGCCGTGCCGAGCTCCCCCTGCGCCGTTTTGAGTTGGCCGAGCGCCTGCAACCTTGCGTTTGTCGCGCCGCGATCCGTTTGCGCCAGCTTCGCGATCAGCGCGTCGAGTTGTGCAACATCGCCGGCCATTGCCCGGATCATGGCAATGGGTGCGCCGAACAGATCCTGCGACAGCCGGTTGATCTGCGATGGGAACCGGGCTTCGAGTTCGAGGGCTTTCTGGATCGCGGCCCGATAGGCGTCGATCTTGCCTTGCGGCGTGTCGGGGAATCTCCTGAAGTTGATGCCGAGCGCCTCCAGGGAATTCGACCAGTCCTTGGTTACTGCCGCGCCCTTTTCAATCTGCGGGATGACCATCCTCATCCCGTTGACGATCTGGATGCCGGGGTCGGGCTTGGCGCGCAGCGCGTCGAGAGCCCTAGAGAAGGTCTCCAATGACTTGGCGCCGATCTCGGCGTCGAGCCCGGCGCGCTTCGCCGCCTCACCAATCGCCTGCATTGCGATCGGCGGGAGGCCGGATTGAAGCGCCTGATTCTGTAGCTTGGAGAGTGCCTCGGCCATCGAGCCGAGGCTTTTGAGCATGAAGCTGATCGCGTTACCGACCGCTTGCCCGGCGAAGGCGCCGACAAACCCGCCCGCGAGGCCGCCCAGGAGTGTGGTTAGCCCTGAGATGCCGCCGCCGAAACTGGTGAGTTCGCCGGCTAACCGCCGCATCCCGCGGCCTTCGCGGACCATGCTGCGGAAGCTCTGGGCGGTCTCGTCGACAGACCCGGATAGCTTGCGGTATTCGCCTGAGAGTTGGCGAACAACGACGTTTTGTTGTTCCCATGCCCGCGTGAGTTGCTGCACGCGAGCCGGGTCGCCGATGCCCTTGGCAACGTCCCGCGCCGCCGCCGTCGCCTGCTGCCCAAGCTGCTTCAGTGCTTGTTGGGCAACCAATAGCTCGGTTTTGAGATTGCTTTTGGCGACGATGTTTATGTCGAGGTTCGGCACGTCTCAGCTTTCCCAGTCTTTGAGGGTAGCGCGGAGCGTCTTCTCGTCGCCGCGGTTCGCCAGGACGCCGAGCCGCAGTTCCTGGCTCATTTCGCGGCGCCTGCGGTGGCCGCCGATGATGAGGAAGGCTGCCGCCTGGCGCGGCGTGTAGTCCCAGACATCGCGCGCACTGTGCCCATAGGCGATCAGTTGCTCGGCGGCGGCGGCGAACTCGTATCCTGATCCCTGCCAGGCTGGTCGGCGGCGCCGCCGGCGCCGATCAGCTTTCGCAGGCGCTCCATAAAAGGGGCGGTGCCATTGGGCATCGTGAGATCGCGCACCGCCAGCAGACAGTTGACCATATCGTCGAGCGCCATCGCTTCGGCGATCTGCGGCGCCGCTTCCGGCTGCTGCGCCGCTTCCGCTATGATCACCGCGACAGCTTCCGGTGCCGTCTCGATCAGTGCCTCGACATCGAGCTCCGGCGCGCCCTGGACGAAGAGCTTGCGCAATTCCGGAAAGCGCACGAGCAAATCGGCGACGTGGCGCAAGCCGAGACCGCGGAGTTCCAGGTCGCCGGCGGTGATCTGCACCGTCTTGGTTTGCGGAACAATATCGATCAGCGAAACCATCTAAATCTATGGCCCCGCCGTGGCAAGCAATGCCATTTGCAGGTTCGCCGCGGTGAACTCGTCCATCACCATGTGAACTTCGAGCGTCTGCTGCACGACCGGCGAGAAATCCTTTTTGCGGATGCCGCCGACGCGGTGGTTCCAGTGGTCGAGGCGCTCGACGGCCGGCGTCAATTCGAAGGTGTTGACGTTGCCGACATCGCGCGGGGTAACGTCACCCTCGCCTTGCCAGGTGATGCTGCCGGTGCCGACGTAGTAGGCAGCGGTGGTTGGGCTCACCATCGCGTCGTCCGGGTGCAGCACCGTCCCGAACGAGCCGGTGGTCGGATCGGCCAGAACGTCCCCGGTCAATTCAATCTGGCCCCACTCGTCCTGGATAAAGCCGAGCGCCCCCGACGGCCCGAATTGCACCAGCGGCAGGGTGATTGTGAGCTTCGGCCCGATGTCGTTGGTGCCGGTGAATACCAGTTCCCCTTCGATCTGGGACTGTAGCCCGATGTTCAGTGTGCTTGCGGCCATTAAACGACCTCCTCCTATGGATTGGCGTAGGTGTCGGCGCTCTGGCCGACGACGATCTTGAGCGGAATGATCGCGCTCGCGGTCTGCGCGGCATGGCCCGGGTCTTTCACGATCTCGCCCTCGATGCGGCAATAGTGGACGCCATGCACGCCGAGGTTCTGGCGGAACGAGCGCGGCAAATTGGAGTAGAGCGCCCGCTCCAGCCCATCGATCAGGGTGTTGAGCATGGCGGCCGGGATCGCGTTGTCGGTGGCGCCGACCCGCGTATAGACGCAGGCTTCGCAGTTGAGTTCGACGAGCGCGGCGGCGGGTCCCCAGTTGTGAACCTCGTTGCCCTCGACGAGATAGAGCGCCGGCATGTCCTGCTCGACGGCCGGGTCGCGCATGCGGCGCTCGACGGTAAGGAAGCCCTGCGTCAGCGCCGCGCCGGTGCGGTCGGCGAGCGCGGGCAACGACAGGGTGACGGTCGGCGTCACCGTGGCGATCACCGCGTCGAGCGACACGCCGTCGCCGTTGACCGGCATGCCGACCATCAGCCCGGTGGTGTCGCTGACATTCGCCAGGGTTACGTCGCCGGTCGTGGTGTCGGCGGTGAAGTTGAACACCATCGGCGGCGCGGTCAGCTTGCCGAGCAGTGCCGTCAGGATCAGCTCGCGGTTCACTTTAGTGCGTCCCGCACGGTGCCGTTGAGCACCTCTTCGATTTCGGCACGCGCGCGCGGCAGCATGACGGCGGCGGCGCCGCGCAGAAAGCGCATCTCGCGAATGCCGCCACGGCGCTCGTAGGCGCGCACCTGGCCGCTGCCCCGGCGATAAGATTTCACCGGGAAACGGCGTCCGGTGCTGCCGTATTCGAGCGCGCCAAAGGCGGCGGCGAGCGGTTGCGCCTGCCCCGTCGCGATGATGCGCACCCGGCCGCGCACGAAGTTCTTGGCGACGTTCTCGTCGACATAGGCATGGGTGCGCGAGCGCATCCGCCCGGTGCGCACCGGCTCGCGGGCCTTAACCATGCGCAAGAGCTGGTTGGTCAACTCTCCGATCTTCCCCTTCAACCGGCGCCGCAGTTGTTTCGGCAACTCGCCGAGCGCCACTTGGAGCCGGGTGTCGTTGACATCGATCTTGTATTCGATCATCCGACGAGCCCGCGCCGGTACGGGTTGAGCAGGCTGGCGATGTCCTGCGGGATCAGCGAGGCGCCCGGCACGCCGCCCACCCAGTATTCCTGGCGTCCGATGCCGGGTGATTCCGAGGCGCGCAGCAGCGGGTCGCGGCCGCGGCCGGCATTTTCCATGGTGCAGAGGTCGAGCACCGCCTGCTGCACGTCGGCGGGAATCTCGGCAAAGCCGGCAGTATAGGCGACGGTGAGGCCGCTGCTGCTCGTCCAATAGGTGCCGGTGCGCCACAAATGCCCGACTGCGGGCTGGAGCGCGTAGCCATCGGCAGCGAGCACCACGCCATCGAGGGTCGTCTCCAGCGATACCGGATCGACCGGCGCCTGGCTCAGAATCAGCGGCTCGTCGGGCGCGGCGCTGACGCCGGCGCGGAAGGTGTCGAGGTAGTCCTGCACCGTGAAGATGCGCCCGCAATACCGCTCTGCGGCGAGGCTGCACCGCGCGATGACCTTGGTGTACCAGCTATCGTTGGCGACATCGCCGGGCCGCACCCGAAGCTGCTCGCGCAGATCGTCGAGCGTCACGAGCGCGCGCTCGGCGGCGGGCGTGACGACCGTCGTGTAGAGCGGCGTCACTCGGCCGCCTCGACATGGTACTGCTCGAAGAAGCCGCGCAGATCGAGCGGCGGCCCCGCGCTGCCGTCCGACATCACCGGCACGGCCACGTAATCGCGCACGCTCCATTTGGCGATGACCGCGCCGGGCGGCCCCGGCGGACCTTGCAGTCCGCGCTCGCCGCGCTGCCCAGCCTCGCCGCGCTTGCCGACCTGGCCGGCGATTGCCCAGCCGTCGCCGGGCAGCGGCCCCGGCGCATCGCGCTTCGCCCGCCACTGCGAACCGTTGAGGCTGACCAGATCGAATTTGCGGTATTCGGCAGCCGGATCGAACAGGGCGAAGACCTCGCCGACATAGGGCGTCTCGCCGGGCTCTCCCGGCGGCCCAGGAGGGCCGGGTTCACCGGGCGGCCCCACGATGCCCGCGCCCGGCTCTCCACGCTCTCCTGGGCTTCCCTGCGGCCCCGGCGGGCCATCCTTGAGTTCGGCCAACCGTGCCGCGACGGCGCGCTCGACGCGGAGCTCGAATTCGGCCCGCTCGGCGCGCAGCCGTTCGCTCTCAAGCGCAAACATTGTCTTTAACTCGCGCTCGATGCGGGCGGCGACGGCGCCGAGCTCACCGCCGAGGGCAACGGCGAGTTCATCGAGCGCCGGCATTGAACACCTTCCATATCTCCGCGATGCCGGCATCCTTCGCCGCTGCGGTGTCGGCCGGCTTGTTTTCGTTGGCCCCGGCGGGTGGCGGTGCTGCCGGCGCATCGGGCCGCGGCGTTGCGGGCGGCGGCTGGGACCATGCATCAAGCGGGACGACCTGTTGCTGCACGCGCGGGGATTCGCCGTCCTTGGCCGCGGGCAAATCTTCCAGCGCACGCGCTTCGTTCGGACTGTAAATTCCGCCCTGAACGCCGCGAGCAAGCGCCTCCAGCCGGTCCTTCTGAGCGCTGCGCAATAGTGCTGCGGTGTCAAATTCGAGATATTCAAGCGGCCAGCCGGGCAGCCCGAAGAATTTGCCGATCCCATCCTCGATGTGGTTCAGGCTGAACCCAAAGGCGTTGGCGACCCAGAACCGCATCTGATCTTCGCTGGCGGGCGGAACGTTGGCGCCCCACAGTGATAGCAGCGGCAGCGGAATGCGGAATGCTGTCGCGATGCGCCCATCGGAAATCTGGAGCATCTCGGCAAGCTGCGCGTCCCGCGATGTCGCGGAGATCGGCTGATATTTGAGCCCGTCGCCCAAGATGACGAAACCGCCGCTGCCCTGCCCCGTCGTCCGCTCAAGTATCCATTGCCGGATGTCGGACATCTGGGTCACATCAAGGTGCTGATCGGTTGTCAGCACGCCCGATGGCCGGCTGCGGTTTGCCTCGTAGGTAAGTGCCTGGCGGACCATATGTTCGCTGGCGGCGACATCGAGCATTGCGCTAGCGAGCGGCGGCTCGCCTTTTAGCGGGTTGCCGTTTCGGGCATCGAGCTTGACGTGCAGCACGTCGCGCGCCGGCACTCGTTGCAGCGCTTCGCGCGGCAACAGGTTGTCGATAACGGGATTGCCCGACAGCGAATAGAAGACTTCCCCATTACTGGCGACCGTCGCCTCGCACGAGGGGCTGCTCATCAGGTGCAATGCGGACACTTCAAAGCGGTTATTCCGCTCGGCGTAGGCATAGGCGTTGCCATCGCTGTAGAGCGCGCCGACAAGATTCAGCACGAAATCGCTGCCGCTTTGATAGGTATTCGGCCGCACCATCACCCGCGACAGCGCCGAGGTGGCGATGCGCTCGCGCCCGCCGTCACCTGTCGAGCGCCAGTGCGACGGCGGGCATTGCGCCGCGGTCTGGGAATAAGCCGCGATGCAGGCATGCACAACGGCACCGCCGCCCGGCGCCCGCAGCGGATCATAACCAAGCTGCCAGAAGTTCCACGGCCAATCGGGCGGGATGTAGCCCGAGCTCTGCGACGAGCTCGCCAACGCCTTCGGGCGCGGCAGGAACGGGCGCACGAGCGCCCGCCCCATCCGCTCGACGAGCGACATTTACGACCTTTCGTGCCGTGGCGGCTCGTGGCGCACCGGCTCCTGGCGCGCCGCTGCGGGACGTGGCGCCGGCTTGGCGGCGGGCGCCACCGGCAGTGCCTCGCCGCTCGCGAGATACGCCTGCTGCGCCGCGACCGAGGGCATTGGTTTAAGATCCGCCTGCGCCTTTTCGTCCGGGTGTAAGAGCCCGAGCGCGGCGAGGTCGTTTTCTTCCTGGGTCGGCGTCGGCGGCTGTGCCATCCCGTCGGTCGAGGCCAGCGTCATAGTCGTCAGCGTCGCCCGCCGCTCCTTCTGCTGCTCGTATTCCTGCTTCAGTTCGTCGTTTGGCATCGTGTTCATCCTTCTCAATGCGCCGGCCCCGCAACCACGAGGCCGGCTTCAGCCATGCGTAGGAGCGCACTACCAGGTGACGCCGGTCATCCACGCCACCGGCGCCGGCAGCCGCCGAATGGCCCAGTTCATCGGGAGGATCATGCGCAGCGCGAGCGAGTCCGTTTGGAACATCGACCGCACCGGCGCGGCGACGACGTTCGGCGAGCCCGGCGTCGAGATTTGCGCCGGCGTCGTGTCCTCGAAGTGCAACGTCGCCTGATCCGACACGTCAAACCGCGGCGTGTCGCCCTGCACCACCATCAGGTCGTCGGCATTGATCAGGATGATCATGCCGGCCGGCACCGTCGACGAGATCACGACCGGGTAGCCCATCAGCCGGTTGCCGTTGATCTCCGCCTGGAACGGGAACTCGCCGCCGGCATTCTGGGTCAGCGAGATCGCGATCTGCTGCACCGGGTTCATGATCCACACCGGGTTCGACAGTGAGTTCATGCCCGCCAGGATGCCGACCAGCAGCTTGATGTCACCGACCAGCGCGGTGAACCCGCCACCCGCGGTTGGCGTCTGACCGGCGACACCGGAACGGATGCCGGCCGGGCGCACCGCGGTCGACGACGTGGCATCGATGAACACGGTGTCCACCGCGACGCCGGTATCGTCCATGATCAGTTGCCGCAGGATCGTCTCGATCTCAGGTGTCGAGTGCTCGGCAATCTCGCGGGTGTAGCTGGTGATGACGGCCATTTTCTTGAGGCCGATGGTCACCGCGGTGAACGCCGCCTGCCGCACCGGGATCGGCGCGCCTTCAGCGACGAACGAGCCGGCGATAGTCGGCGTCGCCTGCCGCGTCGGCATGCTGATCGAGGCGTTGCGGCCGAGCGTTATGTTCATGCCGCGCGAGGCGACCGGCTGAAAGATCGACCCGGCCATCAGCGCATTGAACCAGGCGCCTTGGCCGACAACGGCCAATTCGGCGGCCCAAGTGCTCGTTGTGGTGGTCGCCGGCGCCGTCGCGGCCCGCTGCCGCCACTCGAACACGCCCTTGGTCGCCTCATAGTCGCCATAGCTGCCGTAGCACTCGGCGAGCGCCACTTCGAGCGGTAAGCGCTTCACGTACGCGACGGCGGTTGCCACGAACTCGCGCAGCAGATGCTCCTCGGGCGGGATCTCCTTGCGCTTCGGCTGCGCCCACGCCTTCGGCACGCTCGATGGCAGGGTCTCGCTCGGCCGGAACACCTGGATGCGTTCTTTCGGCACGGTGATCGGCGCGGCCTCGTTGCCGAGCGCCTTCTCGGCCTCGACCCAGGCAAAGATTTTGCCCTGCACTTCGCTGATGCGCTGGGTGAGCTCGCTCACCTTCGCCACGTCGTCGACATCGGGCAGTTGCCCGAGTTGATCCTGCAAGCCCACCACTTCCTGTTGGGCGGCCTGTATGCGTTCCGAATAGTTCATCCTCGTGGTTCCTGATTTCGCGGTCTTCGTCGCGGCAGGCACGCCGGGTGATCCCCGAGACGACGGCTCTTCGGCAGGCACGCCAAAGATCAGAGCGCGGGTCTCGCGGGAGAGGCCGAGCGAGCGGGCAACCGCCAGCGCGTTCGGATTTGCGGGAACGGCGACCAGGCTGCACTCGACGAGCTCGGCCTCGGTGAAACGCAGGCCGCCGCCCTTGCCGAGCGGTTCGGCGCTATCGGAATGGAACCCGACCGACACGGTGCGCAGGATGCCGGCATTGACCGCGGTGTGGATCTCGCGCAGCCGCTCCGAGACCGGGTCCATCAGTTCCAGGCTGCCGGTCAACTGCCCCTTGCGCACGCCGACATCGTGCCAGCGGCCGATCACGAATTGCGGATCGTGGCCGAACAGCGCGATAGGGTTACGCCGGAAATTGTCGAGCTTCCATCCATCCGGCTCGATGACGTCACGCATGCGGTCGACCGAGCCATCGCTCATTACGAATTCAAGCGGATCGCCAGCTGGCGGCGGTGCCGCATGCTCTAGCTTGCGCACTTGCATCGTCGTATTCCCGATGTCGTCGTGGTGGCGGCCGGCTTATCCGACCATGCTGCGGTGGTTGAACCGCGGCTCCTCAAGGGGCGCGACGCCGGCCAGCATCGCGAGCGCGACCGCGCCATCGATGCGGCCGGCGGACTTGTCTTTCGCCAGCTTGCGGTTGCCGGCCGGGTCGATCTTGACGGTGGCGTTGGCGAGGCACATCGACAGCACCGGATGCCCGCCATGCGCCAGCCGGCCATTGAGTATCTCGGCCTCGAGCGCGCGCAGCGCAGGGCTCATGTCCTGGAAGCCCTGCCCAAATTCGACGAAGTGCTCTTCGAGTTGTGCTTCGGTGAAACCCGCCTTCAACAACCACGGCCGCAAGTGCTTCCAGCCCCACCGATCAAAGCCGATCTTGCGGATATCCAGCCGATCGAACAGGCCGCGGAGATGCTCGGCGACATACTCGTAATCGACGCTCTTGCCCGGTGCGGCCAGCAGATGCCCGTCGCGGTGCCACAGATCGTAGGGCACCCGGTCGGCCCGCGATTTCGCCGCCAGCCCGTCGCCCGGCAGCCAGAATGTCGGGTGTATCTGCCACACCGAATCAACCCGTGCGCCGAGCACCAGCGCCGTCAGATCGGACACCGCCGACAGGTCGAGGCCGCCATAAACCGGGTGGCCGGCGAGCGGCAGCGGCTCGGCATTGCAGGCGATCCACAACTGGCGGCTGATGAACGGCGCCGATGCCTCGACGCGCCGGTTGAGGATCAGATTTTCGTATTCGCTCTGCCGGCTCGGCATCCGCTCGGCGTCGGCCGCCATGCCGAGCACCTCGGTGGCGTTGAGGAAATCGCCAAACGCCGGGTTGGCCGCCTTTATCGCCTCTTCGCCGAACGGGTGCAGATCCATCGGCGCGGTGTAGAGCGACACCACGACGCGCGGGTCGTGCGCCGCCAGGCCGTCGTCAATCAGCACGCTCAGCAAATCCGCATCGGTCGGTGCCTGGGTCGAGATCACGATCGACAGCGGGTTCTCCTGCGCCCCCGTCGCCGTCTCCAGCGCCTCGTACATCCGGCTGCGCGGCCCGCGCACCTGCCCTAATTCGTCGTGTACGACGAACACCGGCGACAAACCAAACGCGGTCGTCGCTTCGGCGGACAGCGCGCGGTAGATCGTACCAAGCTCGGGACAGGTCAGTTCCTTTGCGGTTTCGCGGATCACCACGACGCGCGCCAGCGGCGCCGACATCCGCACGATCTTGGCGGCGAGGCCGAACAGGATGCCGGCCTGTTCGCGGCTCTGCGCCGCCGAGTACAACTGACTGTTCGGTCGCGCCTCGGGGCCGCACAAATGCAGCAGCAGCAGGAATGAACTCAGCGCGGTCTTGCCGTTCTTGCGGCCGAAACTGAGGATCGCCCGCCTGGTGCCGGCCCGGTTGTCGTATATCCGCCGGATTTCGTCCTGCTGCCAGGAACGCAACTTCACCCGCTTCCCGACGAGCGTGCCCTCGGGAACGATGCAATATTTCTCGATCCAGTCGATCGCCTGCTGAGCGCGCGTTACGCGCTTTTGCGCCATGGTTCGTCGACCTCGGCATTCTTCGCAGCGGCGCGGGCTGCGGTATCCGGCAGATATCGGGACTGATTTGTCAGGCGCAGCTTCGTCGCCAGTGCCACCGTCGCGATGTTCTCGCGGTCGCGCATCCGCAACAGCTTGTCATAATGCCGGATATGCTCGTCGTCATCCCACCAGCCGCCTTCGAGGCCCCTGATGACCTCGCTTATCTCCTCACCCGTCGCCCGTCTCCGGCAGTAATCCGCTAATAAACCCCGTGTAACCGCCGTCTTAAAGAACGCAACGTCCTCGCCAGCGACCACCTCGCGCCAAATCGCGCTTTGTCGTTCCGAAAGCCCGTCAGGCGGTGGAGGTGGTTGCGTAAACCCACCGGGCACAACCACCGCGCGCGATGCTGAAGAATGCCGTCCGCGTTGCCTCATGTGGTAATGTCACCTCTCCAAGCCCGCGGAAATGCTGGGGTTTTTGCGAACGATAGGGCGATTAGCAAATTTCGAC
>Ga0207701_10000735_pt1 | contig 34488 bp, 33 predicted proteins | sample KBSSwiSSwithPhiX_FD_184294 | JGI IMG/M metagenome (GOLD analysis project Ga0207701, IMG submission 184294) | Switchgrass rhizosphere bulk soil microbial communities from Kellogg Biological Station, Michigan, USA, with PhiX - S5 (SPAdes) (version 2) | ecosystem: Environmental > Terrestrial >... | reverse complement strand
TAGCCGCAATTAGTCAATAGTGCGCCTCTAAATCGGGCCGTAGCACAGCTTGGTAGTGCGCTTGAATGGGGTTCAAGAGGTCCCGGGTTCGAATCCCGGCGGCCCGATTTTTCCCGCCAAGCCTCTCTCGATTGCGGCGAGGTTGCTCCTGCCTTAACCTCCGCGCCTATGTTGAGCGCTGGGATCGTTGGTTTGCCTAATGTTGGCAAGTCCACTCTCTTTAATGCTGTCACGCGCACCCGAAAAGCGCAGGCGGCAAATTATCCTTTTTGTACAATCGACCCGAACCTCGGAGTCGTTACGGTCCCCGATTCGCGGCTCGAGATGCTGGCCAAGCTTTCCCAGTCGCAAAAAGTAATTCCGGCCGCGATTGAGTTCGTCGATATCGCGGGGCTCGTGAAAGGCGCGAGTGCCGGAGAAGGACTCGGCAACCAGTTCCTCAGCCACATCCGTGAAGTGAACGCGATTGTGCAGGTCGTGAGGTGTTTCGAGAGTGGCGACATTCATCATGTCAGCGGCACGATCGATCCCGTGCGCGATATTGAAGTGATCAACACCGAGTTGATCCTCGCCGATCTCGCTTCGTTGCAGAAACGTCAGGACCGTCTTCAAAAAGAGGTCCGCGCCGGCTCGAAGACGGCCAAGGCCGAGACGGCGGTAATCGAGAAACTTCTCCCGCATCTCGATTCCGGAAAACCGGCTATCACGCTCGAACTCAGCGACGAAGAAAAAGTTATCGCGCGAGAGTTTTTCCTCCTCACTTCGAAGCCGACGCTCTTCGCCTGCAACGTGGCTGAAAGCGACCTTGCAGCAATTGCAGGCGGCAGTGAATCCGGCGAAGGCGCTTCTCGATACGTTCGTGCGGTCGAAGAGTACGCGCGGAACCATTTTGCGACCGAAGCAGTCGTCATCAGCGCGCAGATCGAAAGCGAGCTGGTCGATCTCCCCGAAACCGAGGCGGCGGAATACTTGCGTGATCTCGGCGTCGAAGGAAGCGGCGTCGGCGCGCTCATCCGTGCGGTCTATCACCTGCTCGGTTTGCGTACCTACCTAACCACCGGCGAAAAAGAAACCCGCGCCTGGACCATTCACGCCGGCGACAAAGCACCGGCGGCCGCGGGCGTGATTCACACCGATTTTGAGCGCGGTTTCATTGCCGCGGAGACCGTGCATTACGACGATCTGGTGTCGTTAGGCTCATTCGCCAAGGCGCGCGAAGCTGGGAAGCTACGGATCGAAGGCAAGGAATACGTCGTCAAGGACGGCGACGTCGTCGAATTCCGCTTCAACGTGTAACCTGTAGACGTTTCCCTGTGGGAAACGCGAGTTTCGACGTCATTAGGGAACGAACGCGCATACCCGCGCTTCGCACCGCGAAGCGTCTACATGCCCGCCCCTACTCCGCAAAATACAAAATCCGGCCGCACTGCTCGCAGCTCACGATTTCTTTGCCGCCTTTTACTCGCACCGCGGTTTGAGTCGTGATTTTCATGTGACAGCCGGTGCAAACATCGTGCTCCAGCGCCACAACCGCCGCGTCGCCCTTACTCGCGAAAAGACGGTTGAACCGATCGAGCAAATCTTCGTCAACTTTGCTCGCGAGCTCGTCGCGCTCTTTTTTTAACTCCTCGAGACGGCCCCTCAGAATCCCCTGTTTTCCATCGAGATCCTCAACTTGTTTGGCGATTGATGATTTGGTCGCGGACGTTTGCGTTTCCTCCATCGCGGTCTGCGCCTTTAGCAGATCGGCCTGTTCCATCAAATTGAGCTCCTGGTCTTCCAGATCGCTGATTTCTTTTTGATAACGCTCGATCTCGCGGCCCATTGCAGCGAACTCGTCGTTCTTGCGGGTCTCGTACTGTTGCGTCCGCAAGCGGGCGATACTTTCGTTGCGCGTCGCGATGTCGAGCTCGAGATTTTTTTTCTGAACCTCGACGTGACGTGCTTTGTCCTTGCTCGCTTCCAGACTAGCCGAGGCCGCGGTCGACTGATCCTCGAGCGATCTGCGCTCCAGTGGCAGACTCCTTAACTCCGCCTCCATCTGCCGCATTTTTTGGGCGCGATCCTGCAGAATGAGGAGCTGCTCCAACTCGACTTGCACGCGCGCATGTTAGGAGCGCCCGGCGACGCCGTCAAACATCGGCCGGCACTCGGCCAAGGACGATGCAAGCATTGATGCCACCAAACCCAAACGAGTTGCTCAGCACGTAATTGATCGGCGCCTCGCGTCCATGCACCGGGACAACGTCGAGATCACAAGCGGGATCGGGGTTTTCCCGGTTCAATGTCGGCGGAATCCAGCCGCGATCGATGACCAGCGCACAAAGCGCCGCTTCGATCGCACCGGTCGCGCCGAGCGGATGGCCTGTGTAAGCCTTCGTTCCGCTCACCGGAATTCGCGCCGCATCCGCGCCGAAGACTTCTTTGATCGACATGCTCTCGGTGCTGTCGTTCAGCTGCGTGGAGCTGGCGTGCGCGTTGATGTAATCGATCTGCTCCGGAGCAAGTTCAGCGTCGGCCAGCGCAGCGCGCATGGCGCGGATACACGATTCGCCGCTCGGCAATGGCGTCGTCATGTGAAAGGCGTCGTTGTTCAAGCTGTAGCCGAGAACTTCCGCATAGATGTGGGCGCCGCGCGCGCGCGCGTGTTCCAGTTCCTCCATGACTAACGAAGCCGCGCCTTCGCCCATGACAAAACCGTCGCGCAACTTGTCGAACGGGCGGCAGGCTTTGGCCGGATCGCCTTTGAACTGGCTCATCGTCTTGATGAAAGCGAACGCTCCGAAAGTCAGCTGGCTGAGAGGCGATTCCGCGCCGCCGGCCACAATGACGTCAGCAAAATCGTCGCGAATGTAACGGAGCGCTTCGCCAACTGCGATCGTCCCGCTGGCACAACTGTTCGAGTTGGTTGTGCCCGCGCCGCGAAAACCAAACTCGATCGCGATATTGGTGTGGGCGGAACCGCCAAAAACCTGAAGAGCCAGTGTCTGATTCACCGCGCGGCTGCCCTTTTTCAAAAAATGCGCGTGCTCGGACTCGGCGTTTGCGATTCCTCCGAGAGCGGTGCCGAAGCTGACACCAACGCGATGTTGCGGTTTCTCGCGCGACCATTGGATACCGGCGTCTTCGAGCGCGAGCTTGGCCGAGCCAACGGCAAACTGCGCATAACGATCGAGCCGCTTCAGACGATGCGGTGGAAAAAATTCCTCCGGAACCCAATCGGGAATTTCCGCGGCGCACTGCGCGTTGAAGATCGAACTGTCGAAGCTCTCGACTCGCCGGATTCCGCTCTTCTCGGCCCTTAGGCCCTTCCAGAAATCATCGCGTCCGATGCCGACGGAAGTGATGGGACCAAGGCCGGTGATAACAGCGCGTCGTTTTCGTCCCATCCTTGCTTTCTTTTCGTTAGGCGAAACGCATCGCCGAAGGCTGGGCCGCGCGGTTTTCCAAGTGAGCTTTCATCGCACTTAACGTCTGATTCGCAACATGATGGACGAAAAATCCGCCAATGATTGGCTCCGCGATCGGGGCAAGCATCGGGACGCGGAAGCGGAGTTGATGCTGAATTTCGACGAGCACGCCCGCCGGCGTTTCCTTAAAAGTCCAGATGACACGCATTCCGCGCGTGAACGCCTTCAGGTGCAGAAATCGAATTTCCATTCGCTCGCGGTCGACGACGAGTTCGGAGGTCCAGGAAATTGGAATGCCGGAGCGCAGAGCCGCCATTTCGACCACGCTGTGATCAGCATATCGTTCGAGAAAATAAACGTAACGATAATGAGGGAGCAGACGTGGCCACTGCTGCAGGTCAGCGATTGTCTCGAAGATGACTTCGCGGGGAGCGTGGATAATAATGGAATTGCCGGTTTGCATGAATCGCGTAAAAAGCGGGCGACAGGATAAACTGCGAAGGTTGTTGCGCGCAATGAATGGACGAGTCTATGGCCTTGGAAATTCGTAACAAATGTGAAAGGTGCGAGAAAACTCTCGACCCGTCCGACGAAGCCTACATATGTAGCTACGAATGCACCTTTTGCACCGCTTGCACCGAAGCGCTGACAAGCATTTGTCCCAATTGCGGCGGCGAACTGGTGCGGCGCCCACGTCCAGCGCGCAAGTGATTCGGAGGGACGTTATTGTGACATGTACAGGCCGCCATTCGGCGCGATGACCTGTCCGGTCAGGAACGCCGATTCATCAGCTGCAAGGTAAACGGCGGCCCAGGCGATGTCGTCGGGAGTACCCAACCGACCCATCGGCGTTTGTCCTTCAAGCAACGGGCGCAGGGGCGCCAATGGCTCAGTCATGCTGGTCTCAATCCAGCCCGGTGCGATCGCGTTCACCCGGATGTTTAATGTCGCGACCTCTGCCGCGAGCGAGCGCGTCAAACCCAGGATACCGGCCTTAGCCGCGGAATAAGCCGGCATACCAGGGCCACCGGTCGTTCCGAGGATCGAGCTTAGATTGATGATCGAGCCCGATTGCTGCGAAGTCATGATGCGAAGCGCTTCTCGTGTGCAGAAAAAAGTGCCATCGAGGTGCACCGCAATGATCCTTCGCCAATCGTCGTCACGTATCTGGAGCGTCAAGTCGGAGTGCGTGCGCGTCCGCCCCTTTTTCATACGCTCTTTGAATTGCGCGAGCGTCAGCCCCACCAGTTCGTCGGCTAACTCAGGATTTGTCTCATACGGAGCGATGCCCGCGTTGTTCACGAGAATGTCGAGGCGTCCTTCTTGAGCACGCACAGTCTCGAACATGGCGGCAACGGCCTTGGAATCGGCCACATCCGCCATCACTGCCCGTCCACCGACCGCGTTGGCGACCTGTTGGGCCGACTCTGCATCGAGATCGTTCACGACAATGCGAGCGCCTTCTTCGTGAAAACGCCGCGCGATCGCTTCGCCAATTCCTCGACCGGCGCCGGTCACCAGCGCCACTTTATTTTCGAGTCGTGCCATTGCGGGATCTTGTTCTTGTTGGATAACGCAATCTGAAGGTGAGAAAACATTCTTCTTCCACCACTCGCATTTCGCGCAAGGTGGAGTGAACACTGCCATTCTTCAGGAATTCAAAGCCGCGTCCGGTTAAGGTCGGGGCGTCTCGACCTCCAAAAATAAAGGGAGCAATCGTGAGGTTGAGCTGATCGACCAGCTCCAGTTCGAGCAGACTACGGAATAATTCCGCGCCCCCTTCGCAAGCGACTCTGCGAACACGATACTCGCTGCGCAGTTCCTGTAACATGCGCCCCAGATCGACGCTGCGCTCTTCGGTCAGATGCAGTGTCGCCTTGTCGCGCAGCGCGAGCTGAAGTTTGCGGGGCATTCGCGTGGTCGAAAAGATCACGATCTTGGAAAAATCGGTCTGGAAAATCTTGAGCGAGGGATCGATCCGGCCTTCGTTCGACACAATCACACGCAATGGATACGGCGTTTGGCCACGCGCTTCGCGTTCCGCGCGCATCTGCGGATCGGGCACACCCAGCCGGACATTGTCGTGCGCGAGGGTGCTGCGGCCGATCAGGACAGCGTCGCCTAACGATCGTTGGCGGAGAAGATGACGCTTGTCTTCGCGCGACGTAAAATCGACCGGAGAAAATGCGCGCGTCGTGATCTTCCCGTCCACGGTCATTGCAAAAGTCGCCGCGACGAAGGGACGCGGCGCCTTCCGCTTCACAACGTGGGAGGGGCCTTTGCGCCCCGATGACCTGGCGGATCGCCTCACCCCCGAAGATCGCGGCATAGAGGCGCTCCCACCTTACTCGCTGTCCGTGATTTCATGCTCCAGCGCCGCCACTTCCATCCGCATCTGGCTCAACTTTACGTGTTTGCCTCGGCCGCTCGGCTTGTAAAAAAGATAAACTATTCCGCCCGGGATGCAGCACGCGACCATGACGAGGAAACTCATCGAGCCGATAAGAACCGCGACCGCCTCCGGCACGCCACACAATCCATGGAGCATGACCTGGAAAATTTTCTCGCGCAGCCCAACCCCGGCGAAGCTGATCGGCAACGACGAGATCGTCCGTTCGATCGGCATCACGGCGAAGAAATCAATTACGCCAACTTTGGCGCGAAACGCATAAGCGACGCAAAGGAAGGTCGCAAAGGTCGAGAGGTGCGCGATGATCGATGCACCAAACGCGACCAGGGTTGCGCGCCAGTGATGCGCATAGAGATGATATGCGGCCGAGAGTTCGATCAACTTTTCGCGGCCGGGAAATCGCTGCGGCAATCGATGCGCCAAATGAAATCCGCTGACGACGAACGAGGTGACCAACATCAGAATCGCGCTGGCAAGGATAAGAAGGAGAGCGCGCACGAGGAGTCGTGTCTCCGGTAATTGGGTAAGCCAGTCATATCGGAGCGCGATCAATACGCCGGTGATGCTGATCAGCGCGACCAGTCCCACCAAACGGTCGAAGACGACGGCGAGCAGCGCCCCGGTTGCTTTGCCCGGCGTTTCCTTGAGCAGCAGATAGCTTTTCATGATATCGCCGCCCGTGCCGCCGGGAAGGAATTGATTGTAAAACATCCCAATCAGGAACAGCCCCGCTACGCGCGACGCGCTGAGATGAATTTGCTGCACCTTGAGCAGAATCCACCAGCGCACGCCGGCCGTGAGTTCGACCAGAAAATAACAAGCTAGCGCGACCCCGATCCATCGGTAATCGGCCATGCGTAGCGCCACGCCCATTTGCGCGCGCTTGTGTGGATCGTGAAAAACCCAAACCAGCACGCCAATCGTGACCGCAACCTGGAGGACACCGGCTAAGATTTTCTTCATCGGCCGATTCGATCCTGCCACTGGGTGATGGAGCGGCGGATTTCCTCCACCGTTTTGCGCGGGCTCATTTCCCACACAAATAAGCAGGAGGACGGCAGAAGCGGAACCAGTTTCTCAAGATTGATGTCGCCCGCGAACGGAGGTTGATGATCCTGCGCCGGCCAAATGCAATCCTGGACGTGACAGCCAAAAGTCCGTGGACCGATCGTGCGCAGCCACTCCGCGTGATCAACAAAGCCGAGATTCTCCTTGATCTGAATATGCCCGAAGTCATGCCAATAACCGGTCTGCGGCGAGTTTAGTTCATCGAGCAACGATGGAATTTCGCGCTCGCTCGGAATCTCCTCGTAGCCGCGCCGGCCTTCGATTCCGAGCCGGACGTTTTTCGCGGCGGCATGCTCGACGATCGGCTTGAGACATTCCTTCACATTTTCAAGACAGGCGGGAGCCGTCGCCTCGCGACTCGCAACCGCTTCTACTTTCCTGCGCACGTATTTTCTTGAATACATCTCTCCTGCTTTGGCGAGAGCAATAAGTGGCTCAGTCACTGCCTTGATCGGCACAAATCCAAGATGAAGCACGACGAAAGGAGCACCGAGCCGCGCCGCGAAATCGATCGTCTGCAACGTCTGGCGGACAGCGCGTTCTCGTTCTCGCGGCGAGCTGCTCGAAAAGGTATAACAATCCGGCGAGTCGCTCATCACTTCCACGGGGAGCGGACAGAAATTGTGCAAACTGCTGAAGCGCACTTCGCCGGCATCAAACATTTTTTGAATGCCAGGCATCAGCGAAATCCGGATGCCATGTCCGAGCTCGATCAGTTCAAAGCCGAGCTTTGTCTTAATCTCGCGCAACATCTCGTCACCCGCGGTGTGACGGCTGGAATTCCAACAAGTGGAGAACGAGATCATTGCTTCGCCTAACGAATCAACCCTAGCTGCCTCTCAGACGGATGCGATGCGAAACTCCTCCTCGTCCTCTTCGTCGTCCTCGAAGTGGAATAGGATCGAGGACGACGACGAGGAGGAGCACGAAATTCGCAATTCATATTTCGGGTAACGACGACTCCTAAACTGTCGCCGGTTCCTCTGCAGGACTCGTGATCGTCGCCGGCGTTTCACTCATTCCATCACCGATCCGGCTGAGAATGAAAAGCGCGGTCACACCGTAACCAATCGCCGAAGCGGTCAGAGCGGTCCGCATCCCAATCGCGTCGGCCAGACTGGTCACGCCAAGACTGGTCAGCGGCATCAGGCCAAAGAAGCCCAGGCCCATGACGGCGGAAACACGGCCGCGCAAATGCGAGGGCGCCCGTTCCTGAACGATCGTGTTCGAAAGACCAAAGATGAGCGACAAACCAAATGAAACCACCACGAGCGATGGAGCCGCAAAGCCGAAGGCGCTTACTCGCCCGAGCGCGAGGACCCCGCACGTCACGGCAAGCGCTGCACCCATCATCCAGCCAAGGCGGCTCGGGCGCGGGATCGAAACCAGCGTGATCGCGCCAATCACCGACCCAATCCCAGAAAACGCCATCAAATATCCGAGGCGATCAGGCCCGAAATGGAGAATGTCTCGCACATAAAGTGGCATCATGACCGACACCACCGGGAAAATGAAGATCGTCATGGAAGCGATCATGCCGACCATCGCGAGGCTGGGCTTGTCCGCCCAGACATAACGGAACCCGTCTTTGATTCCGCTAGCTCGTTTTTCTTCCTCTTCCTTGCTGCCAATCGCGCGGGGTGGAAGCGAGAGGAGCGCGATGATGAATGCGACAAAGGTAATCGCGTTAGTAAAAAAGGCGCAGGCCGCCCCCCACAGACCAACAATGATGCCGCCAACAGAAGGTCCGACGAGCCGCGCACAATGAAAAACCGCGCGATCCAACGCCACCGCGCTGGCAATTTCCTCTCGCTTCACCAACTCCGGCACGAGCGCAGAGAGAGCTGGATGTTCAAAGGCAAAAGCGATGCCTAACAATCCCGCGACCGTGATGATGTGCCAAATCTGAATGCGCGAAGTAAAAATCAGAACGCCGATCACAATCGCGAGCGCGATCTGCACAATCTGCGTCCAGACAAGAATGACGCGCTTGTCGAAACGGTCCGCCGCGGAACCCCCGAACATGGTGAGAAAAATCATCGGCAATCCGGAAGCGAAATTGACCATCCCAAGCATGATCGCCTTGTCGGTCAGGGTGCTCATGACCCAGCCCTGCGCCATCACCTGCATCCAGGTGCCGGTATCGGAAATCGACGTGCCGATGATGTAACGGCGAAACGGACCCGCATGTAAAACGGCGAGAGTTTGCAAGCCCGGCCGCGCACGCTTCGCGAGCCGCGTCACGACATTTCCCCTGGGCTTGGCTTCCGCGCTCATCGGATGCAACAGATAGCCGGTGAAGGAAGGACCCGCAATTTGTCGAGAACTCTTCCGGAGTAAGCTTTGACTCGCTGCTTTGGTTCTGCTGACCAGCTGCTTCCGTTCCTCTTATTTCATCACCCTGCGATCGACGAGCTGAGCGAAAGGCGACTGGCGAGCCCGTTTTTTTCGCGCCTTTGGTTTCCCCGCGCCGGTCGCGGGTGCCGCTGCCACTGTGGGTTCGTTAGGCGAGGGAATGGGAGCGGCGAGCGGTTGCGTCTCGACCAGTGGTTGGCCGGAGGTTGTCGGTTCTGCCTTCACTTTGATCGCGGGTTTGGTTGTGCCAGCGTCGTTGAGCACAATGCTGGAACGGAAAAGCGCCGCCATCATATCGATCGCATTGGGATTAAATATATTGCCGTGTCCGTCGAGAATTTCCTTCGGTACCTTCACGATCCAGAAGGGCGAGCGCTGCAGCATGCTCCCCGTGTAGTTGATCCGCCACCAGCGCCACGGCGTGGTTGTCCCTTGGTCCGTTAGTTCGCCGCCGGTCGCAAAAATCGGTGTCGCTTGCGCGTCCGCGCCGCTCGCCGGGAGCGCTTGCGGGAACTGGAGATTTTCCTCGAATCCCTCTGTGAAATGCGGCGGCGGGCCCGCGATCTCGAGCGGCACGATGGCGTGATCGAGCAAGCGTTCGTTATGCCCAGGGGTGTGAGTGAAAAAAAGCCGCTGGCTGACCTTCCCGCCCTCCGGAGTGTCATATTGCCGGTAGAGTTTACCGGCGCCGAAAAGGGTCGCGCCGATCGGGAACGCCAGTCCGGTCGCCTGATCTGTCACCGAGGTTACGGAGATGATGCGCGGCTCATCTTTCATGTAACAACCTGCGTCGCCGTCTCGTTGATAACATTTTTGTCCTGTCTCGAAATGCAACGTGCTCACCATCATGTCGCGCATCTCTTTGGCATAGATCGATTCGGCGGCGGAGTTGACCAGTAAGACCAAATCCGCGGGTAGAATGGGCGTGCCATTGAGCAAGCCACCGGTCATCGCCTGCTCAACGGCGCGCTCAACAACGAGCGCTCCAAAGGAGTGGCCAATCAAAATGGTACGGGCCCCGCTCTTAAGACGCGCTTCATAGACGACGCGAAAGATCGCTTCGGTGATCGTGTTGCTCCCGCCCATTCGCATCGCAGCGTCTTTGCGATTCTTGAAGCTGATAATCTTGAGGAGCGGATCGTAAGCCTGCTTCCCGCGCCAGCCAAGATAAACGCCCACGACTTGGTAATCGTGCACGCTGCGCGTCCGGGCCAGTTTTTCGAGGACGCGGTGAAACTGCGGGACGTCGCTGCTCGCATCGCTCGCGTTGTTCTGCCAACCGTGCACGTAGAGGACGAGCAATGGCTTTTTCTCCTGTGGTACCTGTTTAACCAAATCGACGGCGCGGCGGAGCTGATCGCGATCCCAGAAGTCGCCCTGTTCGTCAAACTCGATATAAGCCAGATCGTAGTCGCGTTTTTCTTCGCTCGACCGCGATTCAACCGCCGCGTCGCGCAGACGATAGGGCGCGTTGGGGAGGCAACCGGCTGCGGCGAGGGATAAGAGGCCCAGAATCAGCCGGCAGAATTTTCGCGCACGCATCTCGAGCAGGGACACGACGATTTTGAGCAGGCCGATTCCGCGCTGACAAACAGAAACAGCGGGAGGCCAACGCTTCTCAGACGACCAGACCGACCTGACCAGCCGGCATCACTGGTCCCGGCTACAACTAAGGTCGCTCGTCGATCGGGATCAGTTTTTTCCCGACTGGTTCGCCAACATACTCGCTCAGGGGGCGATAGAGACGGTTATCCTCGAGCTGTTCGAGAACGTGGGCGCACCAGCCGGCACAGCGGCCGATCGCGAAGACGGGAGTGAACAGATCGGTCGGGATGCCTAACGAGTAATAGACTGTTGCGGAGTAGAAATCGACGTTCGCGTTCAGGTTTTTCTTTTCCTTCATCAGCTGCGCGATCCGTTCCGACATCCGGATCCACTTCGGATCGCCGAGTTTCTCGCTCAGTTTCACCGCCATCCGTTGCAAATGCGGCGCCCGCGGGTCCAGCGTCTTGTAAACGCGATGGCCGATTCCCATGATCTTCTTCTTCTGCTCGAGCTGCCGCTCGACGTAGGCGTCGACTTTGTCTTCGCTCCCGATTTGCTCGAGCATGTGAATCACACCCTCGTTCGCCCCACCGTGAAGCGGGCCTTTCAAAGTGCCGATAGCTGACGTGATTGCAGAATAAAAATCGCTTAAAGTCGAGATGGTGACGCGCGCGCTGAAAGTGGATGCGTTCATCCCATGGTCGGCATGCAGCACAAACGCCACATCGAGAGTGTCGGCCGCTTCCTGTGGCTGCGGTTCGCCGTTGATCAAATAGAGGAAATGTTCCGCTTCGGTCAGGTCGTCACGAACCGGCGGGAGCGACTTCCCATTTCGCGCGCGATGAAAATACGCAGCGATCACGCCGATCTTTGCGGTGATACTGCGGGCCCGGCGCTCATTGATTTCCCGTGTCGCCTCCTTGTTCATCTCCGGGTCGTAAAGCCCAAGCATGGAGATGGCGGTCCGCATCACATCCATGGGGTTCGAGGTTTTCGGCGCGCTCTTCAGGAAATCGATGACACCGCCTGGCAGCTCCCGCTCGGCCCGCAACTGCTTCATGAAGGTCTCCATCTCCTGCCGATTGGGAAGTTTCCCTTTCCAGAGGAGGTAAACGACTTCTTTGAAGCTAACCTTGCCGGCCAGCTCGTTGATGTCGTAACCGGAATACGTCAACTGGCCCTTATCGCCGACGACATCACTCAGGCGAGTGCTGTTGGCGACAATTCCTTCGAGACCTTTTGCTGTTACCGGCATCGTTCTATTTCCGCCCTTTCATGTGCGTAATCAAGGTGTCTGCCATCGTGGCGGGAGTGTCGGCCACAGCAATGCCGGCGGCCTTGAGTGCTTCGATCTTGCCCGAGGCGGTTCCTTTGCCACCGGAAACGATCGCACCCGCGTGGCCCATGCGACGCCCGGGCGGCGCGGTCGCTCCGGCGATGAATGCCGCCACCGGTTTGCGGCAATTCTCTTTGATCCAGGCGGCAGCTTCTTCTTCCGCCGCGCCACCAATTTCGCCGATCAAAATGATGGCTTCGGTTTTCGGGTCATCATTGAAAAGCTTGACCGCATCGAGGTGCGACATGCCGTTGATCGGGTCGCCGCCGATGCCGATACAAGTCGATTGACCATAGCCGCGCGAAGTCAGTTGCCAGACCGCTTCGTAGGTAAGAGTGCCGCTGCGCGAAAGCACGCCGACGTTGCCAGGCTTGTGAATATAGCCGGGCATGATCCCGATCTTGCATTCGCCCGGCGTGATGATGCCGGGACAATTCGGACCGATGAGGCGCGATTTCTTGCCGGCCATTTCCGCTTTTACCCGCATCATGTCGATGACCGGAATCCCTTCAGTGATGCAGATGACCAGCTCAACCCCGGCATCGACAGCTTCGAGAATTGAATCCGCCGCGCCGGCCGCCGGCACAAAAATAACGGAGACATTGCAGCCGGTAGCCTGACGCGCTTCCCAGACGGTGTCGAAGACCGGCACCTTGCCGTCGAATTTCTGGCCGCCTTTCCCGGGTGTTACGCCAGCCACAACGTTGGTGCCGTATTCCATGCATTGACGAGCATGGAAACCACCGACAGCGCCAGTAATCCCCTGCACGCAGAGGCGGGTGTCTTTATCGACTAGGACAGACATGGGAACAAAAAATGACGAAGCACGAATGACGAATGATCATTTCCTTTTGTGAACCAACAATTTATTGCCGTCCGGATCACGAAATTGCGCCATCCAGCAAACCGGCGTTTCCGTCTTTTCCATGTCGAATGTCACCCCGCGCTCGGTCAATTTCGCAATCGCGGCATCGATGTCATCCACCTCGAAAGCGACGGTCGTTCCATCGCGTGATGGTTCCCAGCCGGGCCAACAACCAACACCTATTGTGGTCGGGCCGAGGTCGTATTCGACCCACGCGCCTTCCATTGCGGTCATGCCCGGCTTCAGCTCGAGCGTTTCCTGATAAAATTTCCGAGCGCGTTCCTTGTCGGAAACGGCGATAGCTACGAAAGCGACTTCTTTGATCATGCGGCAGCCTCTTTTTCGTCCTCTGTTTTCAATTTGTGGATGATCAGCTTGTTGCCATCCGGGTCCTGAATCACCGCCATCCGGCAGACAGGCGATTCAACCTTTTCAAACGGAATCTTCCGCTCTTCCAAGCGCCCAATCGCATCTTCCAAGCTCTCTACTTCCAAAGCCGTGCTCGTGCCCTGGTCAGATGGTTTCCACTGTTCGCCTATGCAAGCGACCGCCAGCGTCCCCGACCCAACTGGATATTCCGTCCACATTTCCCCGGTCATCTCTGGATCGGGACTTAATCCGAGCACGTCTTCGTAAAATGAGCGCGCGCGACTCATATCCGTCACCGGGATGCCGACAAATGCGATTTCGTTAATCTTCATCTTGCTGCGCCCGCCGCGGCCACCACCTTTTGCGCCGCGTCTGCAAGATCGTTCGCCGTCGTTACCGGGAGTCCGGAATCAGCAATGATCTTTTTGCCTGCATCGACATTCGTTCCTTCCAACCTAACGACCAGCGGAACGGGCAGCTTGACCGCCTTCACGGCGTTGATGATGCCCTGCGCGATGACATCGCACTTCATAATTCCGCCGAAGATGTTGACCAGAATCGCCTTCACGTTCTTATCCGAGACGAGGAGCTTGAACGCCTCCGTCACCTGCTCTTCGCTCGCACCCCCACCGACATCGAGGAAATTAGCCGGGTTGCCGCCGTAAAATTTAATGATGTCCATCGTGGCCATGGCAAGGCCGGCGCCATTGACGAGACAAGCGATGTTGCCGTCCAGCCCAATGTAGTTGAGCTCGTGTTTCGAGGCCTCCACCTCGCGCGGATCCTCTTCGGTGGTGTCGCGAAGCGCCGCGATCTCCGGATGACGGTAGAGCGCGTTGTCGTCGAAGTTAAATTTCGCGTCGAGCGCGAACACTTCGCCTTTCTTGGTCACGACAAGTGGGTTCACTTCGACCATCGAGCAATCCGATTCGATAAAGGTGCGATACAGCGCGCTGAACAGTTTCGCGGCCGGTTTAATTTGATCCGATTTGAACCCGAGCTGTCGGGCGAGTTTGCGGGTTTGAAATGACTGGAGCCCGGCGAGCGGATCTATCGGTTCGCGCATTATTTTTTCCGGCGATTTTTCGGCGACCGTTTCGATTTCCACTCCGCCTTCTGTACTCGCGACAATCAAAGGCGCGGCGGTCGCGCGATCGAGCAGAACCGCAAAATAAATCTCTCGTTCGATATCGACCGATTCAGCCACGAGAACCTTGCTCACGAGCCGCCCGGCGGGTCCGGTTTGATGAGTCACAAGCGTCTGGCCAAGCATCTTGCCCGCGACATCGCGCGCTTCGGCCGGCGATTTCACGAGGTGGACGCCTCCTTTGAATCCGTTAGCGAAAGTCCCCTTCCCGCGTCCTCCGGCGTGCACCTGCGCTTTCACGACCAGATTGTCCGTGCCGAGTTCGCGCGCGATTTGTTCCGCTTCCGCGGCGGTCTCAGCCATCCGACCGCGCGGCGTGGCAGCGCCAAATTTCTGCAGCAGCTCTTTCGCCTGATATTCGTGAACGTTCATGCAGTCAGTCGGGCATCGGACGTGCTGCAATTAGCTCGCGAAAGGCAGGGCAGCAACGGATTTTTCCGCTTCTCGCGCGCAGCTATTTGCTTGCGATGGAGTCGTCCCGCCGCCTAAAACCTAAACAGCATCAATCCTCATGAAAACAAAGCTTATCTGGGCGCCACTCCTACTCGCTCTTACCTTCATCCCATCGCTACTTTCGGCCGGCAACCCGGCGCAAGAGAAAGACTTTACCGAGAAATACAAAAAGGCCTTCGAGGCGAACGATACGGCCACACTCTATTCGTTTCTTTACACCAAAGACGCCAATCCAATGGTGCTTGAGTTCTACAAAATGATGATGACGAACGGCGCTGGTGAAAAGATCTCAAAAATCGAGCTGGTCGATCTTTCACCAGCCGACGCGAAAAAGGCCACCGAAGCCCAGGAAGGCCCCGGCGGGACAAAAACAAAAATGCCGCTTCAGCCGACGAAGAAGCTCAAGATCACCATCGAGCAAAAGGATGCCAACGGCAGCTCCTCCAGCACGAGCGAAAGCTTCATCGCAGAGAAGGACGGGAAGTTAATGATTCCTGTCCCGGTCGACGCGAAGTAGAAGGGCAAAAAAAACGCGCCCGCGGAAAACGAGTGCGTTTTTCGAATCAGCCTACAAACTACTTTTTGACGATCTCTGCGTTCTCCAGCATCGAGACACCGCCGTTGCTGACCATCTTGCCTTTTAAAGTCACCGTCTTGCCGGCGAGCGGAGCAAGCTCGTCATTCATTGGTTTGTGCGCGCCGACCACGATCATCGCTTTGCCGTCGCTCACGATGCCGACCGGGGCACCGCCTTTGATGCACTTTTCACCGCAACCGGCGTGCTTCTCGCCCATCGCGTTGTGATCGATGTAGCACATCATATCGACGATCTCGCCGGTAACTTCTTTGGTCTCGGCTTTTTGCTCTTCTGCCAGCGCGAGTGGCGCAGCAGCAAGGGCGGCCGTGAAGGCGAGCGTGACCGCCACCTTCAAAACTTTTGGAACTCTTTCGCTGGTTGTATACATGGCCCTAACCTTCCGCCCGAACTGCGGCACGTCAATGTTTTGTCGGGCACTTATGGCTTTCGATGAGTCGCGCGAATTCGGCGAAGAAATAGCCGGCATCATGCGGGCCGGGCGCGGCCTCCGGATGGTATTGCACACTGAAGATCGGCAAATCGCGGTGGCGCATCCCTTCGACGGTACCGTCGTTCAGATTAACGTGAGTCACTTCGACGTCGTTAGGCAAAGATTTCGGGTCGACCGCGAAACCGTGATTTTGCGAAGTGATCGCGACTTTGCCGGTTCTAAGATCCTTGACCGGCTGGTTCCCACCACGGTGTCCGAACTTTAGCTTGAAGGTCCGTCCGCCGAAGGCGTAGCCGAGCATTTGATGTCCAAGGCAAATGCCGAAAATCGGCGTGCGCCCCATCAGGCCGCGCACTGACTGGTGCGCGTAATCGAGCACCGAGGGATCGCCCGGCCCATTCGAGAGAAAGACGCCGTCCGGCTTCAATTCCAGAACCTGTTCCGATGTTGCCGTCGCCGGTACGACCGTCACGCCGAAACCATTTTGCCGGAGGCGACGCAGGATGTTCTCCTTAATCCCGTAATCATAAGCCACAATCCGATGGCGGATTCGCGGCAACGCGATCTTTCTACCGCTCGCGGTCGCCCAAGGGGCACTTAGTTCATCCTTCGGATCCCATTGATAAGCCTGAGGCGCGGTGACCTCGCGCACATAATCCATTCCGATCACTCCTTTGCCTTCAACCGCGCGGCGGACCGCTTCCGTCGCGGATATTTCCTCTGTTGTCAGGCACGCTTTCATCGCGCCGAGTGTTCGCAAATGGCGAGTCAGAGCGCGTGTGTCGATACCCTGAACGCCGGGGATGTTCCACTTGCGCAGATATTCCTCGAGCGAATTTTCGGACCGCCAGTTACTCGCCACTTCGCTCAATTCCTCAATGACAAATCCCCGGACATGCGGCGACCGGCTTTCGGCATCGGAATGGTTGGTACCGTAATTGCCAATCAACGGATAAGTCATGGCGACGATCTGGCCGCGATAGGAAGGGTCAGTCAGAACTTCCTGATAACCGGTCATGGACGTGTTGAAGCAAACTTCGCCGACACAAGTCCCCGTCGCGCCAAAAGATTCGCCTTCGAAAATCCGACCGTCTTCGAGAGCGAGGAGAGCGCGCATGCCGGCGGGCACTTTGCGCGCGAGGCAGCAGATTGTCGAATTATCGGTTTCGAAAAATGGCCGCCGGAGCTACATTCCCTAACGATGAGCGCGCCCGAATCCGACGCTGTCAAAGCCTCGCTTTTTCACACGGATCCGTTGATCGAGTATCACATGGCGCGAGTCGATCGAGCCGCTATACGCGAACAATTGAGAAAGACCCCGACTGAACGGCTGGAGTGGTTGCAGAATAAGGTCAATGAAGCCTCCAGGGACTCCATCACGCGAGAGGAAACGCCGCCTTGGCCAGGAAAAAAAACGACAATCGACATGGGTGCTGATCCGGCCTGGTCCGCGGCCGCGAAGGCTATTCCGCTTCTCGTTCCGGATCCGGTGATCGAAGCTTACGTCGAGGACGTCGATCGCGGATTGATTCGGCAAGCACTGCGCTTATCCGTCTCGGAGCGCTTTGAAAGATTCCTTCAGCTGACAAATCAAGCTTACGCGCTGCGACGCGCCTGCGTGCGTGAAACTCGAGACTGATTTCCCGCTGGTCTTGCGAACGCTGGTGAATGGTCAGATCGACTTTATTGCCGTTGGTGCCGTCGCTGCGATCGCCCAAGGAGTTATCGCGCCCACGGAAGACGTGGATGTGGTTTATTCACGCGAGCCCGAAAATCTAAAAAGGATTGTGGCGACCCTCGCACCCTTCGAACCTTACTTGCGCGGCGCTCCTCCTGGATTGCCATTTCGACTCGACGAACGCTTTTTGCGAAACGGCCTGAATTTCACTTCGAAACGACAATGGGGAACGTTGATTTGCTCGGTGAAGTGAGCGGTGGTGGCACCTTCGAACAATTGAAACCGTTCGCCGAAAGGAAACGCGCGTTCGGCGTCGAATTCTTCAGTGTTACCTTGGACAAACTGATTTTACTCAAGCGTGCGGCGGGCCGGCCAAAAGATTTCGAAATGGTCGCGCGTTTGGAGGTGGCAAGACAGGAGAAGATCGCGGCAGAACAATCACAATCAGCCCCAAAAAGGGCGCCCGGATGAGCCACTAATCCGGGCGCTGCCAAATTATTACCCCGCTGGTGCCGTTTAGGTGGATCTCCCGTTCCCTTTTGGTAACGGGCGGGTGACCGTCGCCGGAGCGTCTGACTTCCAATTAAGGCATGTCATTTTCTGCCAACGACCTAGCCCCCTGAGCTAACAACATCAGTCCGGGAATCTCACCTGATAATCTCGAACACCGCAGGGTAAATTTGCGAAAGTTGTCGATAGAGAGCTGAAGGTAGACACGAAAAGGTCTTTGAACCTTCAACCCTCAAGCAACAACTCTCGGCTCTCAAAGAACTACTCGCGCAGTTCCACGCCGAGTTGCGTTTTCAGTCGTTCGCGAATCCGGTCGTGGGCCGCACTCACTTCGTCAGAAGTCAGTGTTCGATTTTTGTCGGAGTATGTCAACGAATAAGCGAGAGATTTTCGCCCCGCCCCGATATTCTCTGCATCTTTCCCGGCGAAGAGATCAAACAAATCAATTCGGGCCAGGAGCGGCTCGCGTTCGGTTTCGATCGCGCGCAGAATCTCTTCATGGCTCATCCCCGCTGGGGCCAGGAGAGCAATGTCTCGACTGACTGAAGGGAAGCGCTGTAACTCGCGAAACTTTTTAGCCTCGGGTCCCGCCTCCGATTCGTTAGGCAACTTTACTTCCGCTACGAAAACCGGAAGCGTGCCAGCCACTCGCGCCGACTGCGCGGATGAAAGCTGACCGGTGATGCCCTGCGCTTTGCCTCCGATCAAAACTTCCGTCGCCAGCGCGAAGTCCGCGTTTTCCACGCGACGCAGAGCAACTTCCCCAAGCCCGAGCGTTTCAAGTGTGCCTCTGAGATCGAAAAGATCCAATGATCGCGCCTTGGCCCCGCGCCAATGCGCTTGTGGCTCAGCCGCGCCACACAACAGCAAACCAACGCGCCGAACTTCGTTGGCGTCAGGCGGAAGGAAAACGCGGCCGACTTCGAAAAGTCGAACGCTCTTCGCTCCTGCCCGGAGGTTCCGTTCCAGGGCAGCAAGCAGACCGGGCACCAAACTCGGACGCAGCGCGACATGATCTTCGCTCAGTGGATTGCGCAGTTCCATCGCTTCCCGCGCAAAACCCGAGCCTAACGTTTGACGGCCGACCAGCGCCGAGGTGCGAGTCTCCGCAAACCCACGCGCGACGAGTCGCTGTCGGAGCTTCATTTCCCAGTCGTAACGCCGGTCCGCGTTCGACGCGGGCGTGAATCGACTTCGATCCGCGCTCGGGATCTTGGCGATCCCAAAAACCCGGACAACTTCCTCGATCAAGTCTTCTTCGCGTCGGAGATCGGAGCGATAACTGGGAATGCCCCAGCTCGATCGCTCAGCCGTTGCGCCCAATTTTTGCAAACCGAATCCTTCCAGAATCCGATCCGCTTCCGCAGGATCGATCGCAACGCCGATTAGTTCGTTACAACGCGCATAGCGAAGCGAAAATCCGGCGGGGGCCGCGGGCAGCGAGCCGGCAATGATCGTTGTATCAGCCGGTTTTCCACCCGCGATTTCACGGATCAATTGGGCCGCGCGTTCGGAAGCGCGCAGGACCATCGCGGGATCGACGCCGCGCTCGAAACGATAGCTGGCGTCACTCGGCAGATTCAGTTCACGGGCAGTGCGTCGAACGCTGGCGGGAAGGAAATATGCGCTTTCGAGCAGAACGTTGCGCGTCGTCGCGGTCACGCCAGTGTCTTCGCCGCCCATCACACCGCCGATGGCAACACCGCGGACTGCATCCGCAATCAGCATCTTCTTTTCGTCGAGTTGGTAAGTGCGGCCATCGAGCGCGAGAAACTTTTCGTTAGGCTGAGCGAGACGCACATTAATTCCGCTCTCCAGTCTATCTGCGTCAAAAGCGTGGAGCGGCTGTCCGATTTCCAGCATCACGAAATTGGTGACGTCGACGATGTTGTTGATGGAGCGCAGTCCGACGGCTTCGAGTTTGGCGCTCAACCACTGCGGACTTGCGCCAACCGTGATCTGCTCAATCCGGCGCGCGGAATAAAACGGACACTCATTGGACGCGGTAATCCGAACAGCGTCACCCGTGGCGGTCGCGGGCTCGGCGATTTCGAGCGGCCGCAGCGGCTTTTTGGTCAGCGCGGAAATTTCCCGGGCCAGACCGTAGTGGCTGAGCAGGTCGGACCGGTTTGGTGTGATTTCGACATCAAGAATTGTGTCGTTAGGGAAAAGTTCGCTGATGGGCGCACCAATTTTCGCTTCCCGCGCGAGGATGAGCAGACCGGCTGCGTCCTCCGCAACACCCAACTCCTTCGCGCTGCAAAGCATCCCTTGCGATTCCACGCCGCGCAGTTTGCTTGCCTTGATTTTGAGGTCACCCGGCAACTCGGCGCCTGGCTGGGCGAGCGGGACTTTGTCGCCCACCTTGTAGTTTTTCGCCCCGCAAACGATCTGCCGGATTTGCCCGCTGCCATCGTCGACCTGACAAACGCTGAGCCGATCAGCATTCGGGTGCGGCGCTGATGCGGTGATCTGCGCGACGATCACTTGCGCAAAGTTTACGCCGCGCTTTTCGATTCCCTCGATTTCAACCCCCGCAAGAGTGAGCAAATCGGCCAGCTGCGCGACATCGGTAGGCAACTCGACAAATTCACCCAGCCAATTGAGTGAAAATTTCATGACGCGAACTGCCCTAAAAAGCGCAAATCATTCTGCGCGAAGAGCCGGATATCCGGGATGTCGAAAAGGATCATGGCGAGCCGATCCATGCCGAGGCCGAAAGCGAACCCCGTCCATTTTTCCGGATCATAAGCCGCATCTTTGCGGGCGCGATTCACCTCTTCGAAAACCGCCGGATGCACCATTCCGCAACCGCAAACCTCAATCCATTTTTCTCCACTCTTGAGCGCCTTCGATTGCACGTCGATCTCGAAGCTCGGCTCGGTGAACGGAAAATAATGCGGCCGAAAACGCACTTTGGTGTCAGTACCAAACAGTTCGCGCAGGAAATATTCGAGCGTGCCTTTGAGATCCGCCACGCTCACCTGCTCATCAACATACAGACCTTCGATCTGATGAAATTGCGCGCTATGCGTCGCATCGACTTCATCGCGACGAAACGCTGCTCCCGGCGCAATCACGCGCAGCGGCGGCGGCGCCGATTCCATCGCGCGTATCTGCACCGTTGAGGTGTGCGTCCGCAGCAATCTGCCATCGGGCAAATAAAACGTGTCCTGCTCATTTCGAGCTGGATGATCAGGCGCGGTATTGAGCGCGTCGAAGCAATGCCATTCGTCTTCCACGTCCGGCCCTTCCGCGAGCGCGAAACCCATTCGTCGAAAAATGCCAATCGCGCGATCCAACATTTGAGTCAGCGGATGCAGGCTCCCAATCTCTTGCGGCGTGCCCGGCAGCGTCACGTCGATCTCAGCCAGCGCGTTCGCTTCACCGGCGGTCCGCAGTTTTTCACTCGCCGCTTCGATCTCGGCGGTGACCACTCCGCGCGCTTCGTTCAGCAGTTTGCCGACGACAGGTTTCTCCTCTTTCGAGAGACCTTTCATCTTTTCGCCCCAAGCCGAAATGCTGCCGCTCCGTCCGAGATAGCGGACGCGCACGGCATCGAGCGCCTGCTCGTCGGGAGCCGCGGCGATTTCGGTCAGCGCGGCAGCGCGGAGTTCTTCGAGTGGATGCGTCATGGTTGTAGCGTCCGCTGCCTCAGCGGACAACGCGATGGTGCGCTGAGACAGCGCACGCTACAAGATTACGCCGCCTTCGATTTTTTCTTCTCGCCCGCCTTCTTTTCGAGCGCGCCCTTCACCTGCTCGACGATGCCCTTGAATGCGGTCTCATCCGCAATCGCGATTTCAGAAAGAATCTTGCGATCAAGGCCAATGCCGGCGGCTTTCAAGCCTTCCGCGAAGCGACTGTAGGTCAAACCCTGGGCGCGGACGGCAGCGTTCAGACGCTGGACCCAGAGCATACGAAAATTGCGTTTGCGCGTTTTGCGATCCCGATAGGACCAGTATTTGCCCTTCATCGTCGCGTCTTTCGCGTAACGGAAGAGTTTGGATCGGCGACCCCGATAACCTTTGGCGGCGTCGAGGACGCGTTTGCGGCGCTCCCGGCTGGCGGGCGCGTTAGTGGCTCTTGGCATGTTAGTTATTCTCCGCGTTTCGGCGGAGTTCCTCATTCAGCGAATTGTTATTTCGTTAAATTCTCCCCGACCTCATTCGCTGATTAGGCCGGCTCTTGCGATCCCGGACCAGGTGGGCAGAAAATCTCCGCGCGACGGGCGCAGCGGACGGCAATAATAAGCTTGAAGCGCCGTCGCTCAACTCGTTTTTCAGTGAAGTCCGAGTCGTTAAGTAAACGTTAGCCTGGAGATTGCCATTGGCCAGAGGGCGGAAGCTTTCCTAGAATCGCTCCGTGCATTGGCTGGCGCGTCATCGACTGCTGATTCTGGGCGCGATCTGTTCCTTTTGGACGGGGCTCATTCTGCTCCTGCATTTCACGCCGGGCATCCCGTTTCTTTCAGCGGTTTGGTGGGGGGAACAACGCTTCGAAGACTTCCTCCAAAGCGAAGGCCGCAAAACGCCGACCCGCGACGATTTTGTCTTCCTCGGAATCGATCAGACCACCTTGCAGCTGCCGCCGTTCGGGCCGGACGAACTAGCCAACAACCGTGCCTTCCAATTGATGACGGCGCGCCCGTTTCCCTGGTCCCGCGAAGTCTGGGCCCTGCTGCTCGACCGGCTTTTCTCGGCCGGCGCCCGCGTCGTCATCTTCGATTTGGTTTTTAATCCGCCTAACGATGGCGATCCGCAATTCGCTGCGGCCCTGGAGCGCTATCGAAACAAGGTCGTGTTGGGAGCGAATTTCGACGCGACCAACAACATGCAGGCGGTTGTGCCTAACGGCGTCTTGATTCCACCCCCGCCGCTGGCTGATCAACGAGTCGGTTACGTCAACTTTTGGCCCGACCCACTCGACCATCGGTTGCGTTCGATTTACTACTCCCTGACCGAGCGCCAGCTCGCAGATCAGTCGCCGCAGCCCGGTGAAGAAGTGTTCTACGCGCTTTCGGCGCGGGCCCTCCAGCAGATTGGCCGTGGCGCCGACGTGCCCCCCGATCATCGCGCGCGTCTGTTCCGTTTCAGTGCGAACGAGGCTTATCCGCCATTGCCGCTCTACGAAGTGTTTGATCCAAAATTCTGGCATCAGAAGCCAGGTATTAATCGCGGGTATAGCGACGGCGCTTTTTTTAAAGACAAAATCGTCATCGTGGGAGCCGCCGCGCAGATCCAACATGATGTGGTAGACACACCGCTCGGTCCCGACAGGCCGGGCCCAAAGCTGCACCTCGAAGCGATGGCCGCGGCGCTTGCGCATCAGTTTCTGCGGATGACTCCCCTTTGGGTCGACTACGTTTTGGTGATCGCGGCGGGTGTCGTCGCCTGGCTTTTGATTGCGTTCGAGCGACGACCACAGACCTCACTCCCGGTCTGCATCGGAATCTGTCTTCTTTACCTGGTCGTGGGTCGCGTCACGTACGATAATGCCGGCCTTCTTCTGATCACCGTCCCGGTCCTGACGGTCTTTTTCTTTAGTTGCATCTTTTCGTTAGGCTACGAATACGCGCTCGAACGGCTCGAGAAACAGCGCACCCGACGCACGCTGGAACGCTACGTCTCGAAAAACCTGGTCGAAGAAATCCTGGATAATCCCGGCGGTTTTTACAGCAGCCTGAAAGGTGTGCGTATCCCGGCGACGGTTCTCTTCTCCGACATTGTCGGGTTCACCAGCCTGACCGAAAACGCCGACCCAGAAGCGCTCGTCAAGCAGCTCAACGAATATCTGACTCAGATGACGAAGGCTGTTTTCGACAACGGTGGGACGCTCGACAAATTCATCGGCGACGCGGTCATGGCGGTCTGGGGCAACGTGCGCAGCCAGGGTAAGCAGGAGGATGCGAAGATGGCGGTGCGGGCGGCGCTGGCGATGCGCAAGGAGTTGTGGGAGTTGAACGCAGAGTGGTTCAAACAAGGAATCGCGCCCTTCGCCGTGGGCATCGGGATCAACCAGGGCGACGTCCTGGGCGGTAACATCGGTTCACATGAAAAGGCCGATCCAACCGTGATCGGCGACGCGGTCAATCTGGCTTCGCGCCTCGAAGGTCTAACGCGAATCTATGGGACGGATATTCTGCTCGGAGCGACCGCGGCGGATTTGGTGCGGGATGAATTTCACATTCGCAGTGTGGCTCGAGTACAGGTGAAAGGAAAAATGGAGCCGGTCGAAATTTCGACAGTTATCGGGGCGCGGGATGCCGGGATCGATCGGGCATTTGTTTATCACCTCAAAACTTACGAACAAGCTTTTCAGAAATTCCGGCAGCGCGACTTTCGCCAGGCGAAGATTCTGCTTTCCCGTTTTCTCGAGTTTTATCCACTCGATGTCCTGGCGAAGATGTATCTCGAGCGGTCGGTGGAGTACGAACAGGCACCGCCGGACGAAGAATGGAATGCGGTGGAGGTGTTCAGGAAGAAATAATCTGTTCAACACGTGCAGTCTCGCCCCGCTCCACGTGATCACCGAAGGTCGTGATTGCGAATCGAACATTGGCCTGATACTGCTCGAGTTATGCCGAAGCTAGCCGTCCTGCTGGAAGGTTCGAAAACCAGTCACGAACTTACCGACGATCGGATCACAATCGGCCGCGCGCCGGACAACATGATCCAGATTGACGATCCTTCTGTCTCGGGCCGTCATGCCCAGCTTTCGCTGATCGATGATCGCTACCAGCTTAAGGATCTCGACTCGACCAACGGCACCCGCGTCAACAGCGAGTCGATCACAGACGTTTTCTTGCGGGTCGGCGACCGGATTCGTTTTGGCAAAGTGGAGGCGCGCTATGAATCGGATGCAACCGGAGAAGCGCAGCCATTGCCCGCTGCCGGAGAAATCGAAGCACGGGTCGGGGAAACGAGCGAGAAGCCCGCAGATTTCGCCAACGCGTCTCCGTTTTCCAGCCGCCAGGTTAAGAAGGACCCGGTTGCGACTGGAATTCTCGCCGCGGCCGCGGTGGCCATCCTCGCTTTTCTTATCGCGATGCTTGGCCTGCTCCAGATTCAAGGTCCGGCGCTTTAAGAAGTGAGAGCGGCCTTTGTGCCCCGATCGGCACAGTTCGTTAGGCGGAACGTCAAATTCCAGGTTGCGGGTTTTCGCCGCACAAAGGCGGCTCCCACATTGGCGCGAACCGCTTCCGAATTTCTTCCGGAGTGACACCCTGGGCCCGCAGCGCGCGCAGGCTAAGCGCATCGTGACGCTTGGCGAGGCGTTTGCCTAACGAGTCTCGCACCAGAGGCACATGGCAAAATTCGGGCGCAGGCAAATCCAGCGCGCGATAGAGCAGCAGCTGGCGGAAAGTTGAACCAAGCAGATCGGCGCCACGCACGACCTCGGTGATTCGCTGCTCGGCGTCGTCCACCACGACCGCGAGTTGGTAAGCGGGGACATTGTCCTTTCGCCAGATCAAGAAATCACCGAAGTCGCGACCGGCCATGGCCCGCTGCGGGCCGGCGCACAGATCAAGAAACGCGATCCCTTCATCAGCCGGTACGCGGAAACGCCAATTCCTTCCGACGGGATCTGGCGAGTCAGATATCGTTAGGCTAAATGGCCGGCAGGTCCCCGGATAAATCGGTTCCTCATCGTCAAAGTGGGGTGCTCCGGCCGCACTCAACACGTCGCGACGAGAGCAATCACACGGATAGATGAGGCCGCGCTCGCGGAGTTTCTTCCACGCCTCGAGATAAAGTGAGTGCCGATCGCTTTGCTGGATCGGAGCTTCTGCCCATCTCAGACCAAACCAGTGCAGGTCTCCGGAGAGAGCTTCTCGAAACTCCGGGCGACACCGATCGCGATCGAGATCCTCGATGCGGAGGAAGAGTGTTCCTTGTCGGGCTTGGCAGCGTTCCTGGGCACGCCAAAAAGTAAAGGCATGGCCGGCATGAAGGTAACCGGTTGGCGAAGGCGCAAGACGTCCGCGATAGGCTTGGTGATGCTCAACCGAGTGTCTCACGAATTCTTGAAAATGGGTCCGAGCTTTTCAACATCACTGATTATTTGCGCGAAGAATGAAAATGGTCAGTGATTGTTCGCTCCGTCAAAATGGCAACTGGAAAACAATGACAAAACGCCTCCTCCTTTTCGACATCGATGGCACCCTGATCGATTCCAGCGGGGCCGGGGTCCGTTCGCTCCAGTCTGTGCTTCGGCACAAATTTGGGGTGATTGACGATCTCGCCGGGGTCGAAGTCGCAGGCCGGACCGATACCGGCATCGTCCACCAAATCTTGCGCAAGCAGAGTATGGCGGTGACTGAGGAAAACACGGCCACCTTCCTCGAGCATTATCTTGAATTTCTCGCCGTTGAACTGCCGCAACGCCAGGGCAGGCTTTTGCCCGGCATTGCTGAACTGTTGTCGCGCTTGCAGGCTCGTCCGAAAAATGTTCTTGCTCTCCTGACCGGCAATCTGCGTCGCGGCGCGCAGCTCAAACTTGCGCACTACGGCATCTGGGATTTTTTCGAGTTTGGCGCCTTCGCCGACGATCATCACGATCGTAATCATCTTGGGCCGTTTGCGCAGGAACGGGCTCGGGAGGCGCATTCCATGGAGTTTGCGGCGGCCAACATCGACGTCATCGGCGACACACCGCACGACATCGCGTGCGGCAAAGCGATTGGCGCGCGCACCATCGCGGTCGCGACCGGAAGTTTTTCGCGAGACCAATTGAGCGCGCATCAGCCGGATTTCGTCCTCGCCGATTTCTCTGACGTCGAAAAGGTCATGGCCAAGTTCGATTGGTAGTTGTAGCCGGCATCGGTGATGCCGGTATCGTGGGGTGGCAACGTTAACCCGCCGGGATCAGCGATCCCAGCCACAGGATTGACGGAAGGCGTGACAGTGACATGCTCTTGCCACCAATCATGGCAAACCCCGAACCGAACGTTCTACCTCTCGAAGGCGAAATTGACCTGCATGTTTCACCGCAGATCGGCGCCTCTCTCCACTCCATGGTGTCGAAGAAACCGCCGCAGTTGGTCGTAGATCTTTCGAAGGTCACTTATATCGACAGCTCGGGTCTCGCGGTCCTGATTGAGGCGATGCAGGATGTCAACGCTTATGGCGGGAAGTTTGCCTTGAGCGGCTTGCAGGAGAGCGTGCGTCCAATTTTCGAAATTGCCCGGCTCGATCAGGTCTTCCGTATTTTTCCAGATACCGCGTCCGCTTTGGGTAAGTGATTGAGAACGTCGAGGACGCCCTCGACGTTCCGCGTAATATCGAAGTGACTCGCGCGTTCCACGATCGCCGTACGAGCGGCGCGTCGGCGTTCTGGATCCGACCAGAAGAGAAGCGCTTGGCGAATCGCGTCTATCTCTGAGGCATCGTTGATGATGGAACCGTGAACGCCGTTTTCAATGATCTCGCTAAAACCGTTATCGCGCGTCGTGATAACCGGTAATCCGCTGGCGAGCGCTTCGAGACAAGCGTTGGAAAAAGGATCGTAGAGCGTTGGGAGCAGAAAGATATCAGCTGCCGCATACAATCCCGGGAGGTCACGGACCGCGCCGAGCAGCTGGACGTTCGGCTGATTCGCAAAATCGCGTCGACCGCGCCCGGCCACAAGCAATCGCATATTCTTGCCTAACGATGTCACGGCCCTGACGGCGAAGTGCAGGCCCTTTCGTTCCCAGCCCGATCCAACAAAGAGGACCGCGACCTCGTCTTCCCGGAGGCGGAGCACTTCTCGCCGAATACGCCGCGCTTCCGGGTCGGGACGAAAATCAGTCAGGGGCACGCCGTTAGCGACAACATCGATTTGATCCGGCGGGTAGCTGTAAAACTCCTGCGCCTGCCACTTCACCATTTCGGAATTGGCGATGACGTGGCGAGCTCCGCCAGTAAACAGAGCGCGTTCGAGTTCGATAGTGTCACGATCCTTCCCGCTCACGCGACGGAACCATCTGCGGGCAGCCGATGACGCTGCATCGCGTTTTCGCATCCACACCTGATGGATGCCATCGCCCGCTCGATAAACGTCGCACTGCCAGACGCGTTCCAAGCTCAGGAGGAGGTCGCAATCCCGCTTCGGTTCGGCCTTTACCAACTCATTCGCAAAACCACGTGCCGTTTCGCCAGAGATTCGGGTAATCGGTCCCCACGACCACTCGCGCGCGGGCCAGGAGGAATCCGTGAAGAGCCGCGTGGCATGACCGGCTTGATTCAAGCCATGGGCGAGACGTTTCAAATAGGCTTCGGCGCCGCCTGTCTCGGAATGACCGCGGCGAACCAGTCCAATCGTTAGGCGCGAAGCATTAGCGGTCGGTGACACAGGGAGTTCTACCTTTACTTATGCGTATTCCAAACAATAATGACAGGCCATGGTGGGTGAAACGCTAAACGCCCCGCCACGCGAAATCCCCATGAGAAGTGCGTCGCGCACTTTGCCGAAGCGGCTGCTCTACTCGATTTTTGCGCGGATTGGGGGCTCGGGTCTCGATACGGATGCTTTCGAAACGCTCCGCGCGTCGCAGCGTGGCGGGTTTCTCGGCAAAGCGGTCGCGTACGATAACCGTCAAACCGAGATCCCCGCCTCCAAAATCGATTCGCTTCGCTGGCACCCGGTGCGACTCCTCTCTTTTCTCGACAGCCCTTACTACTACGGCGCGAAAAAGAAATACCTCGACTGGATCGCAGCGCGCCACCTGGCTTCGGGGCGCTACGATTTATTTCACAGCTGGTCGGGCGATTGTTTGCTTTCCTTGCGCGAAGCGCACAAGCGCAGAATCCCATCCATCGTCGAGATCCCAACCTGGCATCGCGATCGCGGCAAGGCTCGGTCCGAAATCGCCGATCCGCCGCCAGCCCCAGTGCTACCCTGGCGAAAGCGATGGAAGGAAAGCCTTTTGCTCCAGCGCGATCGTTTTATCGAGGAATACAGTCTCGCTGACCTGATTCTCGTCCTTTCGCAAAAGGCGGCCGACACATTTCGTGTGCAGGGCTTTGCGGAAGAGAAACTGTTTTATCTGCCCCGCGGGGTGGATGTCGATCGGTTCACTCCGGGCACCCGACCGCCACATTTTCGGGCCGTCTTTTCTGGAGCATTGATCGAACGCAAGGGAGTGCATCATCTGCTCGAGGCCTGGCAGCGCCTCCAGTTAAAAGACGCCGAGCTTTGGCTCGTTGGCTCGGTCCATAACGAGATGAAGCCATATCTCAAGAAATTCGCGCACGATAGCGTCAAGGTGATTGGGTTTGCGCGGCAACCCGAGACTTACCTGCGACAATCGACGGTTCACGTTTTTCCGTCGCAATGCGAAGGCAGCGCGAAGGTTACCTATGAGGCGGCGGCTTGCGGGTTGCCACAAATCACGACTCGCGAAGCCGGCGACGTGGTGGAGGACGGCGTGCAGGGAATCATCATTCAGCCAGGCGATATCGACGCACTCGCCGCCGCGATCCAGCACCTCTATGATCATCCGGAAATCGTGGAGCGGATGAGCGTGGCGGCGCGCGAACGGGTGGTGGAAAATTTCACCTGGAACCATTTCCGCGCACGCCTGCTGGACGCTTACGAGTTGGCGATGCAGACGGCGCGATAGGTTGAACGTCCTCCTCATCCAGCTGAAACGGATCGGCGACCTGATCCTGACCGTGCCGGCGGTCACCGCGGTGCGAACGCAGTTTCCCGACGCGAAAATCTCGCTCGTTGTTGCGCACGGCTCGCGCGAATTGTTGCCGGCGATTGAGGGGGTGGATCAGACTTTTGTGGCGCGCGGCCGGATCTCGGATGCAATTCCGTGGTTCGGGATCGCCAAGGGGCAATTCGAATATTGCCTCGATTTTTCGCGGACTGATCGGTCCGCCTTTCTGACCCTGCTCTCGGGGGCGCGCACCCGCATAACCTATGACACCGTTAGGCGCGAGCCGCTGCGACAATTGAGTTACAACCAGTTCGTGTCGTCGAACGTCCGCCTCGTCCATACGGTCGACCACCACCTCGCTCTGCTGGCTCCGCTCGGTATTCGTGACGCTGCGAGAGAGATCCGGCTCGTTCTTCCCCAAGCTGCAAAGGAGAGGGCCGCCGCTGTTACTAACGCGCACGATTTGGGGGACGACTTCGTTATTCTTCACCCGGGCTCAGCGCGCAGTGAAAAGTTCTGGGTGGCGTCTCGCTGGGCGGAAGTAGCGAATCAGGAAGGGATTCGGTTTGTGGTCACTGGTGGGAAATCGCGGATGGAACAGGACCACATCGCGCAGATCAAATCGCATCTGATGCGTCCAATCGTTGATCTTTCCGGCCAACTCGACTTGCTCACCCTCGCCGCGCTCATTGCGCGAGCGCGATTACTTGTGACGATCGATTCTGCGCCGATGCATCTCGCGGGAGCACTCGGGACCTCGCAGGTCGATCTCTTCGGCCCCACCAACCCTTTTCACTGGCACCCGCGCAGCCACTGCGCTGTTGTCTTGCGCGCTGGAAACGCGGCGCGACTGGATCATTTTGTCCCACAGCAGAAGCCCTGCGAGATGAAGGAAATCTCGACGAAACAGGTGATTGATGCTATGGAAAGCCTGCTGTCGACTCCGACAAAGCCCGTCCCATGAGCCAACCCACGCCTGCAAAGAAAAAGCCGTCCTTTTGGATGACCATTCGGACTGGATGGCGTCCGTACCGGCGCCTCTTTAGCTATGCCGCGCCTTACAAGTGGAGGTTCATTGTCGGGATAACGTTCGGCTTTTTATTCGGGGCGATTAATTCCCTGCTCCCGCTGGTGATGGCGAAGGTCGCCGGCGTGGTTTTTCACGGCCACGGGACTCCAAATGCGGCCGCCATTGCCCAGCATCCGGAGATGTTGAATGCCGGGCCGAAAATCAATTCCTTGGTCCTGCTTTGTCTCGCCATTCCAGGTGTAATGACTGCCCGCAGCATTTGCGGATACCTCAACGGCTACTACGTGCAGTGGGTCAGCAACAAGGTCCTGACCGATATTCGCGGCCAGCTTTTCGGCAAGATGGTGAGCCACTCGATGGATTTCTTTAATAAGATGCAGTCGGGTTTTCTCATCTCGCGGGTCACGAACGACACCCGCATGATGCAGGCGGCGCTTTCCAGCATCAGCAGCGATCTTTTCAAGCAACCGGTCGCGATCATCGGTGGTATTAGCGTGCTACTTTACATGGATTGGAAGTTCACCGTCGTCACCCTCGTCCTTTTCCCGAGTTGCCTGATTCCGCTCAGAATCTACGGTAAGCGCGCCCGCAAAGCGGTGACCAATGAGCAGGAAGGTGTCGGGCAGATGGTGGTAACGATGCAGGAAACCTTCGCCGGCATCCGCGTCATCAAGTCCTTCGCGCGCGAGGACCACCAGGAAAAGGCGTTTCGTCGCAGCAACATGTCGCAGTTTTCAAACGCGATGCGCATTATCAGGTCGATGGAGGCAGTTGGCCCATTGGTCGAAACGATTGCGGCCATCGGGGTCGGGCTCGCTCTCCTTTATGTTTACTTTGCTGCGCTTCCTGCGGCCAAGTTCATGGCTCTTATCGGCGGCATTTTTCTGCTTTACGATCCGATCAAGTCGCTAAGTAAAATCCATATCGTGATGCAGCGTTCGGTCCAGTCGACCGTGGAAATCTTTCGCATTCTCGACTCAGATGTCACGGTAAAGGATCAGCCGGAGGCCACTCCCATCACTCAATCGCAGGGAGCGTTGGAACTGGAGCGTGTCAGCTTCCGTTACCTCGGTGGAGTGGAGGACGCGCTGAAGGACTTCAGCCTCAAGATTCTGCCGGGCAAAAGTTATGCCCTGGTCGGCGCAAGTGGAGCGGGCAAGAGTACGATTCTTTCGCTCATTCTACGCCTTTACGACCCAACCCGCGGTGTGGTCCGCATGGATGGACGCGATCTGCGCTCGATTACGCAGAAATCATTGCGCGAGCAAATCGGCCTCGTCTCACAGGAGACTTTTCTCTTTCACGATACGATTTTCAATAACATCCAGTTCGGCCGGCTCGACGCGACCAAGGAGGAAATCTACGCTGCCGCGCAGACTGCTTACGCGCACGATTTCATCATGGCGCAGCCCAAAGGATACGACACGGTCATCGGCGACAAAGGCTGTCTTCTTTCCGGTGGTCAGCAGCAGCGTCTCGCGATTGCCCGCGCGCTCCTAAAGAACGCTCCCATCCTGCTGTTGGATGAAGCGACGTCGGCCCTTGATTCAGAATCCGAACAGCAGATTCAGCTCGCCCTCGAACGGCTCGCCAAGGGCCGAACGGTGATCGCGATTGCCCATCGGCTCTCGACTATTCTTTCCGCCGATCAAATCGTTGTCATGGAAAAGGGCCGAATCAAAGAAGTCGGCACGCATGCGGAACTGCTGGAAGAATCTGGCTACTATCGCCGGCTCTACGATCTGCAATTCAACCGCAATCCGGAAGAGCCCGGAGCGGAAGTGGAATTGCTGGCCGGAGCGACGATTTAGCTCGCGGTCGACGCGGCGACTCACCGAGCACAATCAAACGCCCGCGCACTAACGGCTGGCTACTTCTTGTGCGGTCTTTATGACGCTCGGCGTGTCGGCTAGCCCACTAGCAGGTTGCCAGGAGTGTTCCCGCCAAAAAGCGCGCAGGCTCGCGAGGCTACCTCGAAAGATGTTGCGTTCGGCTTTTCTAATATTGGCCACACCCTTCGGATACGTGGCGCGCGGAAGATCACAGATGCCGTCGCCCGTGTATTGCCAAAGGTGCCAGTATTCCCAAGGTGCCGTCTGGCGCGGTTCCTTATGATAATTTGCGATCCATAACCAGCAATTGGCGAGCGTCTGTCTTTGCGACGGGCTAACTCCGGTGGCGTGCAACACCGCTTGTAGCCGATACTCGCTCCCATAAACGCCGGGATACTTCCCAGTCCGCTGACGAATGCGTTCCACGAACTTCACGGCTTGATCGACTCGCATCGTGCCACCCGGATAGTGACCATTCTTCTCGAAATCGAGGACCAGCAACACTCCGTCCGGTCGCAGAGGGCCATGCCATTCCGAAGCCACCATGTCCAGAAAATGGTCGGCTTGCCGAACGGGATCAGTGGCATCGCCAAAATGGTATGCCCCCCAAAGCAGACCCGCGCGAGTGGCCGCATCTTGTCGGTCACCGTAATAAGCGTCACGATCGAACCGAGGATACGTGGCTTCGTGAATGACGCCGACGATTCCTTCGCTCTTCATTTGCCCGAAGTCGACCCGCATCAGGTCGTAATGCGACAAATTGACGACGGCGTTCGACGCAAATGAGCAAACCGAGAAAACCTGGAGCAACAGACAGATGCGAAGGGCAGATACTTTCCGTGGACCGACCATTTGAGGCACCATAAGCAACTGAGCGGAAATGATGCCATATCCACAATGATGACTCAATAACAAACTCGATTGCGTGCGAAGACCTCCTCGTCACTGCGTCTCGCGACCCCGTCGGAACGCTGGGCGCGTGTGATCAAGAGCCACCCAGGGTAGCCGATCCTCAGTCCAAATAGCGACAGAGGGTGGATAAGACTCGGGATGATCCAGCGATGCGACGGTAACGTCGACGGACTGCGAGTATTCGTTCTCTTGAAAGAACAGCGGCGTCCCGCAACAGTAGGCAAACGAGCGCAGTCGTCCGGCGTGGTTAACCTTGCGCAGCTCTCCCGAAAGAAGCTCAATTTCATCCCTGGAGACCTCGCCCCAGGTCACAAAAGGTGCCGCGCTGGCCCGCCGGCAATCGATACAATGACAATCACTCAAGCGCGCAGGTGCAGTTTGTAGCCGATAACGAACACCGCCGCACAGACAACCGCCCTCAATTGGTACACTCATGTCTGTAAACCCTGTCTAACTCTCTTACCGAGGTCGTGAGTTTGTTACACTGAGATGTGACCTTATCAAACTCACCCTTTCCAGCAGGCCCAAATCCCTAACCTGACACGCTGCGCGTCTTATTTCTTGCCTTCGACCGGGCGAAATTGCAGGCCTGCCGGCGGCTCCGGTAGTGGGACCCAACTTCGGCAACCGCCGTAGGCTTTTGCGTCGAGAAAACGCCAGATCGGATCGAGCTGGAAGACCCGCACAAAAGCGACATGCACACCCGGCGCTTCACTGTACTCAAACCGTTCGCGCACCACGCTCTCTTTCAAAATGTGGAGTGGTTCGAGCGCCCGCACTTCTTCCCAGTCAGTCAGCACGCGGGTTTCGTCCACCTTCACGAAATACCGGATCTCGATTTCGTTAGGCAAAGCTGCCGGCAAAAAAACCGCCCCCGGGAAACGCACGCGCCC
>Ga0207701_10000732_pt1 | contig 34543 bp, 34 predicted proteins | sample KBSSwiSSwithPhiX_FD_184294 | JGI IMG/M metagenome (GOLD analysis project Ga0207701, IMG submission 184294) | Switchgrass rhizosphere bulk soil microbial communities from Kellogg Biological Station, Michigan, USA, with PhiX - S5 (SPAdes) (version 2) | ecosystem: Environmental > Terrestrial >... | reverse complement strand
CCCGCCGCTGACGAACTCGGGCGGCGTGCCGTGGACCGCGGCCTACATCGACACGATCGGGGACCCGACCTGCGACCTGCGCTCCAACATCGCGGCCGAGTCGCGCGCGAAGATCATCTACGAGCGGCTGATCAACTGCACCGACGATCCGGGCGTCAAGGAAGCGCTCGGCTTTTTGATGACGCGCGAGGTCGCGCACCAGCAGCAGTTCGAAAAGGCGCTGTACTCGATCGAGCCGAACTTCCCGCCCGGCAAGCTCGCCGGCATGCCGCAGTTCACCAACGTCTACTTCAACATGTCGGTCGGCGACGGCGACACGCGCGGCCCGTGGAACAACGAGCCGACGTTCGAGTACCGCGATGCCCAGGCCGCGGTCGACGGCGGCAGCGGCATGCCGGAAGTCAGCCTCGGTTCCGAGGAGCTGCAAGTGGTCGAGAAGGCAGCCATGCGGCTGCAGTCGAAGCCCGGCAGCGATCCGCTGACCGGGGCGATGCTCGGGATGGGCGGCGCGAACGGCTCGTCGTCGGCGCTCGCGAGCCAGATGGACCCGAAGGCGGCCCAGGCGAATGCGCAGCAGCAGATGCAGTCGGGCTCGACCGAACCGCCGGGTGCGATGCGCTCGAGCTCCAGCTCCGGCTCGGGTTCGCAGATCGAGTGAACGAAGCCGGCTCCGGTGTGATGCACGATGGCGCCGGTGCTGTCGTGCATGACCGCTCAGCCCAACGCGATCCGACGCCGTGGTGCTGTAGGGCCTCGCCTACCCATCAAGCGTTCGATGAGCGGCTACGCGCGTCCAGCGAGCTTGGCGCCTGCACATTCGCATCGTCGTAGACACCGACGCCCAGCTTTGCCACGAGCTCTCCGCCCAGCCAGGCGGTGAGCAACGACACGGCCGCGCCCGCGAATGACAGGGCCAGCGCCAGTCCGCTCGGTGCGGTCGCGTCGTCTCGCCGAACGAGCCAGCTGCTGAGGAACAGCAAGGTCACGAGTAGGTTGCCACCGCCATGCAGTGCGCCGATCCGTTTCGCCCGTGTGCCAGCCGGAATCGCAAGCCAGTCGATGGTCCCGAACGGCGCAGCGACCAGCGCCGACGATGCCGGCCGCCATCATCCAGTAGGCGACCGCCACCATCGTCGGACCACCGCCCAGCAGATGAATGACGTCGAAGATCACCGCCGTCGCGAGCAGCCCAAGCGGAAACACGATCAGCATCTGATGAATCGAATGTCCCAGCAGCTTGGCTTTGCTTTCCATCGCGAGTCCTTTTTTCGTGTCGTTGAGCTGTCCGCCAAGTGCCATTCCCTCGATGTGCCGAGCTTCTTGGAGGCCAGTGAGACGAGACGACCTTGTCGTCTAGCTGACGCTTGCAGGTACTGCGGGAGATCGGCGACGCAGACGGCGAGCCGCGGTGCCGTCGCGGACGGCCCAGATCGCGATCACGACCGCACATGCCGTCAACAGCTCCGATACGACCAAGTGGCGTGTTGCCAGCAACGCGGTCGGCTCGTGGCGCCACTCGCCGGCGACCTGCCAGCCGACGAGTGCCGTATAGGCACCGGTGTTGAACGCCAGCAGCATGTGGTTGATCCGCTCGCTCGGACGGAGAACGCGGATACGGTCCTCGACGACCGAATCGGCGACGGTCAGGGCGATCTCGAGGCCAAGCAGTCCCAGCAGGATCCAGCTCCACGCGCCGTGCCACTCGAGCCAGGCCAGTCCCCCGAAGATCAGGACGAATGACACCGAACGCGCCGCGTGAAGCGCAAGCTCGGTCCGGGCAGCGGGCCGTTCGGGCAATCGTTCGAGCCACTCGTGGTGGAAGAAGGTGTCGATCGCGCCGAGCCCGCCATGCAGCAGCAGGAGCCAGAGCGCGATTTCGATCGGCGTCATGGCGTCCGCTCAGGCCGCCGTGTCATGCCGAGCACGCCCTGCATCATGGCAGTTGCCGGCTCAGCCCAGCGCCCTGAGCACCAGCACGACGTTCAACGCGACGATCAGCGCCGCGATCAGCACCGCCAGCACGACGACCGGCCGACGGTTCGCGTACTCGCCCATCACCGCGCGGCTGCTTGTGTAGCGGATCAGCGGCACGATCGCGAACGGCAACTGCAGGCTCAGCACGACCTGGCTCGCGATCAGCAGGCTGGCGATCGCCGCCTCGCCGTAGAACCACGTGACGAAGAACGCCGGCACGACCGCGATGCCGCGGGTCAGCAGGCGACGCAGCCACGGCGCGATCGTCAGCCGGAGATAGCCTTCCATCACGATCTGGCCGGTCAGCGTCGCGGTCACCGCGGAGCTCTGGCCCGACGCGAGCAACGCCAGCGCGAAGCCGATGCCGGCGATGCCGCCGGCCGCCGAGACCGAGAGCAGGCGATGCGCATCCTGCAGGTCGGCGACTTCGCGCAGACCGTGGGCGTGGAACGCGGCGCCTGCCATCATGAGTATCGACGCATTGATCAGGAACGCGAGGACCAGCGCGCAGACGATGTCGATCGTCGTGTAGTTGAGGACCCAGCGCCGGCCCGCCGGGTCGTTGCGGCGCGTCTTCACGATCGATGAGTGCAGGTACAGGTTGTGCGGCATCACGGTCGCGCCGATGATCCCGATCGCGATGTAGAGCATGTTCGGGTCGGTGACGGTCCGCGTGTTCGGTACGAAGCCGGCGAAGACGTCGTGCCACTGCGGCTGCGCCATCGCGACGGTGAGGCCGATACAGACGACGACGATCGCGGTGAGGGCGATCACGAAGGCCTCGAGATGGCGGAAGCCGCGCTGCTGCAGCCAGAGCACGAGCAGCACGTCGAACACCGTCACCAGCACGCCGAGCATCAGCGGCAGGCCGAACAGCAGCTTCAGCGCGATGGCAGTGCCGATCACCTCGGCAAGGTCGGTCGCGCAGATCGCGATCTCGCAGAGCAGCCACTGCGGGATGACCGAGCGCGGCCGCGCATGCGCACGGCAGGCCTGGGCCAGGTCGAGTCCGGTGACGATGCCGAGGCGGGCGGCGAGCACCTGCAGGAACATCGCCATCAGTCCCGACAGCAGCACGATCCAGAGCAGCGAGTACCCGAAGCCGGAGCCGCCGGCCAGGTCGGTGGCCCAGTTGCCCGGGTCCATGTACCCGACCGCGATCAGGTAGCCGGGGCCGAGAAAGCCGAGCAGCCGCCACGCCGAGAAGGCGCGCGGCACGGCGTCACAGGTGCGGCTGCCGAAGGCGGGCGCGGCGCCCGCCGTGCCCGTGTCGGGAACGAGCGAACCGAGCGGGCCGGAGGGCGGCGGCATGCGGCGAGGCGCTCGGCGGGACGCGTTGCGACGTCCCGCCCGTCAGTCGATCAGCGGTTGCGTTCCGTCAGCGAGTCGCGATTGGCCATCGAGCCGCTTTCGACCGTTGAGTCGCGGTCTGACGTGGCGCTCCGGTCCGACATCGAGCCGCGGTCGGACAGGGATTCCGCCTGCTCGCGGATGCTGCCGCCGGTGACGTCGCCAGTCGCGGTTGTCGTGTCGGTGCCGCGCCGGGTCGTGTCGGCGCCCATGCGCTCGACCTCGACATCGGTGCGGCGCACCGTATCGGCAACGGTTTCCGTCCGCTCCTGCACTTCCTTGCCGACGACGACTTCCTCGACGACGCGAGCGGTCTTCGCGACGACCGGCTCTTCGGTCGTTTCGCGAACCTCGATGGTGCCTTCCTTGAAGTTCGCAAAGTCGGCTTCGCTGGCCGGCCGGTCCGCCGGCCGGCGCTCGATGGTGGCCCGCTCGGCGCGCAGGCGGATCATCTCGTTGACGGGCGTCTCGGTCACCCGCTGGATCACGCGCACGCCACCGTTCGAGACCGCGCGCTTGCCGACCTGCAATTCTTCCTGCACGACCGGCATCACCTTCTCGCCCTCGGTGCGCGTGGTCCCCTCGGTTCCGGCGGCCATGCTGCGCGGCATGTCTGAAGATGCACGCGCATCGAAACCGGCCCAGCCCTCGCGGCTCCATTGCGAAGCCCGCTCGTCGATGTCCACGGTGCCGTCCATGGACGAGAGGAGCCCTCGCGCGCGGTCGGCTTCCGTTTCATCGACCGCATCGACGATCAGCACGGTGCCGCCGCGCCGGATCGACTCGGCATAGCGCCCCGAGTCACCCTCCGCTTCGTCGGCGCCGAACAGGTCGGCGAAGAACCGGCGGATGCCGTCGAAGAAGCCGTGCGACTCGTCCGCGGTGCTGGTTGTGCGGTCGGCGGTGTCACTCCAGGCGTCGTCTCGCGCCTGCAGATGAACCATGTCGCGGCTGAAGCCGGACTCGATCAGGCGTTCGAGTGCGCGCTGGGCGTCCTGCTGATCGTCGAAGGCTGCGATGACTGTGTGCATGATGGATCCTCGGGTGAAGAAGTGTTTGAAAAAGAAGGGAGACATCAACGCGCAATCCGATCGTCCGGCTCACTCGCCGCCTCAGCCGGTCGTGCGGTCTCGACCGTGGACCAGGTCTGCGTCCGCGGATCGAGCCGCTCGACGACGATCTGCTCCTGACGCAACGTCACGTGCTGCGGCTCGCGCCGGGCCTGCGTTTCACGGCGGACCCGGATCTCCTCGACCAGCACGAGCCGCTTCTCGACGACGAGCCGCTCCTCGACGACCGGGATGATCATCACGTCACCTTCGTGGCGGATGCCGACCGGCCCGTCGAGGCGCCGGCCGATCGCGACGCGCTCGACCGATACCCGCTCGTCGCGCAGCGTCTCGTCGACCGTGATCGGGTTCTCGTGCACGACCTTGCGGATGCGCACGGCACCCTCGCGCTCGCGCCGCCCGACCTCGAGCGTCTCCGCGATGACCGGGATGACGCGCTGCGTCTCGGCGGTGATCGCATCGATGCAATCCGCCTCGGAGGCGGCGGAATCGGCACGGGCGGGCGTGTCGATGTCGTCCGGTGCGCCGTTCGAAGCGGTGGTGGTCTCGGTCATCTGTGTTCCGGTTGCGGTTGAACCGCGAAGGGGGCAACACGCATGCCCATCCCGAGGCGGGGTTGCGATCGGCGCGGGCATGGTGGTTGCCGACGGTTCGTCGATCGGATGCATCCATCAAGAGCAGAACCGTCGATCGATGCTGTCTCTGGATGCGAGAGTTGCGTGGGTGGTCCAGCGCTTGGCCCGGATTCGTTCCGGGCCTTTTTTTGGCCGCCTGGGGAGCAAGCGAGGTGCTTCGGTGTGGGCCGGCCGATGGATCAGGGAACGGTCCTTGCCGCGGATCTCAATTCAAGTTTCACGAGAGAAGAACCATGGACCTGACTTCGCAACGAACAACCTCAGCTCGAACCCGATGGCTCGTCCTCGGCACCGTCGCGGCCGCGGCCACCGCCGCCTGGGTCGAATGGAAAGCGCGCCGGGCCGAGCGCGACAACCCGCCGCGCGGGCGCCTGATCGAGGTGGACGAGGGCGTACGCCTGCACTGCCTCGAACGCGGCAGCGGCCGCCCGGTTGTGTTGATTCACGGCAACGCGGTGACGCTCGAGGACTTCAAGGCGAGCGGTGTGTTTGCGGCGCTGTCGGGCACCCACCGCGTGATCGCCTTCGACCGCCCGGGTTTCGGCCACAGCACCCGGCCGCGCGATCGGGTCTGGAACCCGGCCGCACAAGGCGCCGCCATCCAGGCGGCGCTCGACCAGATCGGCGTCGAGCGGCCCGTGGTGGTCGGGCACTCGATGGGCGCCCTGGTGGCGATGGCGATGGCGCTCGATCGGGCCGATCGCGTCGGCGGCGTGGTGCTGCTCGGCGGCTACTACTACCCAACCGCGCGGGTCGACGCGCTGCTGATGGCACCGGTTGCGCTGCCGATCCTCGGCGATGTGATGCGCTACACCGTCACCGCGTTGACGAGCCGGGCGATGCTTGGCCGGGTCACCGAGGCGATGTTCGCGCCGAACCCGGTTCCGGCCGACTTCTTCAATTGGGTGTCGAGCGAAATGATGGTCCGCCCGGTGCAGATCCGGGCGAACGCGGAAGATGCGGCGCTGATGATGCCGAGCGCGGGTCAGCTGGCCGATCGTTACGGTGACCTGAAGGTCCCGCTTGCGCTGATAGCGGGTGCCGACGACCCGGTCATCGACCCGCATGCGCATACCGAGCGCCTGCATGCCGAGTTACCCGGCAGCCGGCTCGCCATGGTCCCGCGCAGTGGCCACATGGTCCACCACATCGCGCCGCAAACGGTCGTCGAGGCGGTGCAGGCCGTCGAGGCGAACGCACCGTCGGGCAACCGGCCCGACTCGCTGTCGTCGACCGCACCTCAGGCGGTGGCCGTCGGCTTGTGACGCACGGTGCGCTGCGGCCGCACGAACTCGAGCAGCAGCGCATTGACGCGCTCGATTTCTTCGTGGTGCAGCCAGTGCGTCGCCTCGGGCAGGTGGATGACCTCGGCCGCGTCGCACACGCCGGCGCTTTCTTCGGCGAGGCCCGGTTCGAGCGCACTGTCGCGGTCGCCCCAGATCACCCGCACCGGCACCGCGATGCGGTCCTGCGGGCCGGTCGGCTGCAGCGGCATTGCGCGGTACCAATTGAGCATCGCGGTCATCGCGCCGGGTTGCGTCCACGCGTCGCGGTAGAGGCGCAGATCCTCGGCACTGAAGGCGCCGGGCCGGCTCGACCGCTCGAGCGCGGCGACCAGCAGGCCGCAGTCCCAGCTCGTCAACGTCAGCTCCGGAATCACCGGCAGCTGGAAGTAGCCGACATACGCGCTCTTGATCCATTGCAGCGGATGGCCGCGCGCGAAGCGCGCGGCGACGCCGAGATGCGGCGCGTTGAGGATCGCCATCCGCTCCAGCACGGCCGGCCGGGTCGACGCCAGATGCCAGGCGACGATGCCGCCCCAGTCGTGACCGATCAAGGTGAAGCGGCGGTGGCCGAGCGCGGCGGCCAGCTCGACGACGTCCTCGGCGAGCGCGTCGATCGTGTACGAGCGGACGCCGATCGGCTTCTCGGTCCGGCCGTAGCCGCGCTGATCGGGCGTGATGGCCCGAAGCCCGGCGGCCCCGAGCGCTTCGAGCTGGTGTCGCCACGCATGGGCGCATTCCGGAAAGCCGTGCAGCAGCAAGACCGGCGGCCCGTCCTCCGGACCGCAGGTGGCCACATGGAAGCGAAGTCCGTTCGCGGCGATCGTCAGCGTATCGATCGGTGGATGTGAGGAGGAAGCGGCCATTCAATGGGACTGGCAATCGATGTGCGCGGGGTGGTTGCAGGGCTCGTAGCCAGCCCGCCGAAGAGCGGACCGCGCCGGATTCAGGCGCAGGAATATCGGTTGCCGCTCACTGTCTCTCTTTGTCCAGGGATGGATCGATGAAAGCCCTTTCTGACTGTGCCTCGCGCCACCGCCGGCCAGCCTGCGGCGCGCTGATGGGCCTTTTGCTGGCGATGCCGATAGCATCGGCACAGGGCCAGCCAGCGCCCCCCGGCGCCGACAAGTCGATCACGACCCGAACGCTCGAGGCCGGTGCCAAGGCGCTGCAGCGCAATTCGCCGCTCGGGCCGATGGATATCTACCTCGTCGGCTTCCACCCGATGAAGGACCATCCGGAACGGCAGATGATCGCGCACCACCATTGCCGCCAGGTCAACGAGGACTTCGCGCAATGCGTGCTCTTCGACAGCAACACGCGAACCGCCAACCTGACCGGCATCGAGTACATCATCTCCGGGCGAATCTTCGAGACGCTGCCGGCCGCCGAGCGCGCGTTCTGGCATCCGCACAACGCCGAGATCCTGAGCGGCCAGCTGGTCGCTCCGGGCATTCCCGAGGTCGCCGAGAAGGCGCTGATGAAAAACAAGATGAACAGCTACGGCAAGACCTGGCATGTCTGGGACACCGGCGCATCGGGCCAGGGCGGCGACGCGCTGCCGCTCGGCGCGCCGATGCTGGCCTGGTCGTTCAACCACGACGGCGAGGTGAAGCCGGAACTGGTCGAGCAGCGTGACCGCGCGATGGGAGTCAGCACGGCCGACAAGCGGCGCCGGCGTGCCGACCTGCAGCCGCTGGCGCGACCGCAGTCGGGGGTCGACGACCTGAAGCCGGCGTTTCCGCAGGCGCAGGCGATCCCGGGTGTGGTCGACAGGAAGTCGAGCCCGGCCCCGGCGTCCGGGCCGCGTCGCTGATCGCCGATTGGCGGAATCGTTCGCCGATCCTCAGTCGTCGTCGAGCTCGGCGTCGGCCGAGAGCAGCTCCTCCTGGCGCGCACTCATCTCGGCGCCGAGCGAGTCGAGGTCGAGCTCCGCATCGCGAACCTGCGGGAACAGCTCGCCTTCCTCTTCCTGGACGTGGTGGTTGACGTACTCGCCGAGCACGTTGACCCGCGCGTCGTACAGCGGATCGCTCGGGTCGGAATCCTGGATCTGCTCGATCAGGTCCTTGGCGGCCTGGTGCTCGACCTCGGCCTCGTCGAGCAGCTTCGAGTCGTCGAGCGCGTCGCGCACGGCCGGGTAGAAGATCTCTTCCTCGATCGCGGCGTGGACCGTCAGCATCGTGCAGATCTCCTCGGCGAGGCTCTGCTTGTCGGTGGTCATCGAGCCTTCGTCTTCGGCGAGTGCCTTGTACTGCTCGAACAGTTCGTTGACCTCCGCATGGTCGTTGGTGAGCAGCGAGATCGCATCGGTCTGCAAGGTGTCGGTGTCTCGGGAACTAGCCTGTTTCATGATCGTCCTCTGGAAGATGTCAGCACGGCGAGGCCGGCAACCGGTGTACCCGTGCCGGGGCGTGACGGCCCGATCCAGCGCGCGGCCAGCCACAGCGCCGCAATCAGGTAGGCGAGCGCTCCGGGCACCCACATGACGAGGCCGCCGAGCTGCTGGTCCTGCAGCGGCTCCAGACCGAAGGCGCGGGTGCTCGCGAGGTAGGACCGGTACCACGGCGTCGATGCCAGGGCCAGCAGCGCGCCGAGCGCGCCGGTGTGGACCGTCGTCGTGAACAGCGAGAGCAACGCGACACCCTGGCGCGGGCGCGACGCGCTGCCGAGCACGCTCCACCAGAACAACAGCGCGGTCGCCAGAAACGCGATGTGCTGCGCCACGTGGATCGCCGGATGCCTCAGTGCCGCATCGAACAGCGCCGGGGCGTGCCAGACCCACAGCACCAGCGCATGCAGCAACCAGGCGGCGAGCGGAGCGGTCACGACCTTCCACGGGCCACGCCAGGCCGGCGCATGGAAAAACGCGCCGGTCGTCCGGCGCCAGCGCGGCGGAAGCGCCCAGACCCAGATGCCGAGCGGATGCCCGAGCACGAGCAGTGGCGCCGCGACGATCATCAGCAATTCGTGCTGCACCATGTGCCCCGAGAACAGCATCGTGCCCAGGCCGTCGAGCGGCGGTACGAGCGCTACCGTCAGCACGAGCCAGCCGGCGCCGAAAGCGAGCGCGCGGCGCCTGAGCAGGTGGCGTCCGCCGGTCGCACCGCGCCAGACCCGGCGCAGGCCGATGGCATAGAGCAGTGCGCTGATGGCGAGGCAGCCCACGACCCACGGCTCGACGGCGGCAAAGGTCAGCGGGTCCGCAACGCTCGAGACGGTGGTGTGGGCATGGGCAGCCGGAGAGGTGCACAAGGCCGCCGCTGTGGCTGCTGCGTTTGTTGCGGCGTGGACACGCTTTCGCGTTGCGACGGCAACCGCTGTCCGCGCCGCTGCGTCGCACGCCGCGTTCAAGTGCATGGCGGCAACAGCCACACCGGCAGCCACATCGCGACGATCACGAGCGTCGACAGCGCGCCCGTCAACGTTGCCACCAGCGCGAGGAACGGCTGCCGCCTGTCGGCATGGCTGGCGTCGGCGTGCGAGACGCGCGAGCTCGCCTCATCAGGCGGCGGCAGCCGCCGCCAGGTCCGCCACGCCAGCCACGTCATGAACAGCGATGCGAGCAGCGACAGCACCGCCAACCCATGCAAGGTGAGGCCGTCCTGCCGCGCACACGACGGCGTGACCAGCGCATAGGTCAGCGACAGGTGGCCGAGCGCGAGCAGCGGACTGATCAGCAGCGCCGGCCAAACGGTCGTGACGGCATCGGGCGCAGCGCGTTCCATCGCCGTCATCCGCGCGGCGCCCAGTAGACGACCGCATAGATCGGCAGCCAGCTCAGCACGACGAAGTACCAGTACAGCGCGTTCTCGCTGACGTCGACGTAGCGCTTGCCCTCGATCGGACCGGTGAAGAACAGCACGTCGAGCACCGTCGTGTCCCACGTGTCGGTGATCAGGTGGAAGGTGTGCAAGCCCATCAGCATCCAGACGAGCGAGCCGTACGCATCGGTGTCCCAGCGCACATTGAGCGCCTCGAACTCGAACCAGCGGAAGACGAGGAAGACGAACGAGAACAGCAGGCACGCGCTCAGCCACATCTGGACGCCGCCGCGATCGAGCTTCTCGGCGGCGCGCTTGGCCATGTGGTTCGGCCACATGCTGACGAGCAGGACCACGGTGTTGACGATGCCCCAGATCAGCGCCGGCGGCGGCGTGCTCATCGGCCAGCGATTCGCATGGCTGCGCAGGTAGAAGTACGCAAAGATGGCGAGCGCGAACGCGGTCCCTTCGATCGCCATCAGGCCGACCGTGCCCCACCACATCAGGCTGCGGTGGCTGAAGCCGAAGCTCGGCAGGTCGGCGACGTCGAGCGCCTCGCCCTCGACGCGCACGCGTGCCCTCGCATCCTGCCGGCGTCGCATCGCGACGCTCTGCGTGCCGTCGCCGAACAGGCTCATGGCTGCTGCTCCCGCGCCAGGTGGGCCGAGGTATCGGTCGGACGTGGCCAGAACCACGCGGTCAGTGCGATCGCGACCGGCACGCTGCCCCAGACGACGGCCCACGGCGTGAAGATCGAGCCGACGAACAGCACGGTGGTCGCGATCGCGCCGACGAACGGCCAGATCGTCGGGTTCGGAAACGATTCGCGGTTGTCGGGCTTCGCATCGAGCACCGTCGTCAGCAGCACCTCGCGGCTGTCGACCGCGAGGCCGGCGACCGCCTTCGGATCATGCTGCGGCTCCCACAGCGGATCGCGCCCGTGGACGATCGGGATCGCCTCGAAATTGCAGGCCGGCGGCGGGGACGGCATCGACCATTCGAGCGTGCCGGCGCCCCACGGGTCGGCGCCGGCGGGCTCGCCGTGGCGCCGGCTGCGCCAGACGTTGACAATGAACAGCAGCACGCTGATCGCGATCAGCAGCGCGCCGAGCGAGGCGATCGCGTTCATCGTGCCCCAGCCCATCTCGGCCGAGTAGGTGTAGACGCGGCGCGGCATGCCGTGCAGGCCGAGCCAGTGCATCGGAAAGAACGCGACGTTGAAGCCGATGAAGAAGAGCCAGAAGTTCCAGCGCCCGAGGCGCTCGCTCATCAGTCGCCCCGTGATCTTCGGGTACCAGTAGTAGATCGCGCCGAACAGCGGGAACACCGCGCCGCCGATCAGCACGTAGTGCAGGTGGGCGACGACGAAATAGGTGTCGTGGACCTGCAGGTCGAGCGGCACCGACGCGAGCATCAGCCCGGTCATGCCGCCGAGCACGAGGATGAAGAAGAACGCGAGCACGAACAGCAGCGGCGTCTTGAAGTTCAGCTTGCCGGTCCAAAGGGTCGCGATCCAACAGAAGATCTGCACCGCCGACGGGATCGCGATCATCATGCTGGCCGCGGTGAAGAAGCTCTTGCCGAGCTCCGGGAGGTTGGTCGCGAACATGTGGTGGACCCAGAGGCCGAACGCGAGGAACGCGGTCGCGATCAGCGCCAGCACCATCGCCGTGTAGCCGAAGATCGGCCGGCGCGCGAAGGTCGGGATGATCGACGACATGAAGCCGAGCCCGGGCAGGAAGATGAAGTAGACCTCCGGGTGGCCGAAGAACCAGAACAGGTGCTGCCACAGCAGCGCGTCGCCGCCCTCGGCCGGGTTGTAGAAGTGGGTGCCGACCAGGCGGTCGGTGATCAGTGCGGTGCTCGCGAGCATCACCGACGGCATCGCGAACATCACCATGAACGCGGTGACCAGCATGCCCCAGACGAACAGCGGAATGCGGTTCAAGGTCATGCCCGGGGCGCGCAGCTTGAAGACGGTCGCGACGACGATGACCGCCTCGAGCAGCCCCGAGGTCTCGGTGAACGTGATCATCTGGGCCCAGAAGTCCATCCGCTTGCCGGGCGAGTAGTCGGGGCCGGCAAGCGGCACGTAGGCGAACCAGCCGGCGTCCGGGCCGATGTTGAGCAGGAACGCGATGTAGAGCATCAGGCCGCCGAACAGGAACACCCAGTACGCGTACGCGTTCATGCGCGGGAAGGCGACGCTGCGCGAGCCGATCATCAGCGGCACCAGGTAGACCGCCATCGCCTGCATCACCGGCACGGCGAACAGGAACATCATCGTCGTGCCGTGCATCGTGAACAGCTGGTTGTACAGATCGGGACCGATCAGCTTGTTCTCGGGCTTCGCAAGCTGCAGCCGCATCAGCGCCGCGAGGACGCCGCCGGCGACGAAGAAGCCGAACGCGGTGACGATGAAGCGCTTGCCGATCGCCTTGTGGTTGACCGCGGCGAGCCAGCCGACCCAGCCGGGCGGGTCGCTCCAGGTGCGCTCGAGCGCGCGCCGCTGTGCGTCGGTCGGCGGCACGGCGTTGCCGGGTGTGCGCGGAGCGGCGGCCGGTTGCATCACTTCAACCCGCGCAGGTAGGTCACGAGGGCGTCGAGGTCCGCTTCGGCGAGCGACGACGTCGGCATGTTGACGCCGGGCTTGAGCTGCTGCGGATTGCGGATCCAGCGCTTCATGTCCTCGTCGGTGTTCGGCAACGTGCCGGAGGCCAAGGTCGTGCGGCCGCCGACGTGGGTCAGGTCCGGGCCGCGGATCGCATTGGCGTCGGTGCCCTGGATCGTGTGGCACATCACGCAGGTGCTGCCGAGAAAGACCTCCTTGCCACGCTTGCCGCGCGGATCGCTCGGCTCGCTGGCCTCGCGGCGCTGCTGCTCGGCCCACGCTTCGTAATGCTCGGGCGCCTCGGCGATCACCTCGAACGCCATGAACGCATGCTGGTAGCCGCAGAACTCGGCGCACTGCCCGCGGTAGATGCCGGGCCTGTCGGCGCGAAAGCTCAAGGTCGCGGTGCGGCCCGGGATCAGGTCCTTCTTGCCCGACAGGTTCGGCACCCACAGGCTGTGGATCACATCATCGGAATTGAGCTGGATCACGACCGGCCGGCCGACCGGCACGTGCAGCTCGTTCGCGGTCGTGAAGGTCTGCGATTCGGGGCTGCCTTCATAGCGGATCTCCCACCACCATTGATGGCCGGTCACACGCAGGTTGATCGCCTGCTCGAGCGGCAGGCGCGCGAGCGCGCGGTCGGTCCAGACGCTCGCGACGATCAGGAAGAGCAGCAGCAGCGCCGACACGCCGGTCGCAAGTGCGACGCTGCGATACGGACCCGGCTCGTGGCGGTCGACATGGGCGAGGTCCGGCGGCGTGTCGACCGCGGCACGCGGGGTGCGCCAGAGCGCCCAGCCGCAGGCGATGAGGATCGCGGCGAAGACGGCCGTGCAGAGGGCGAGGAAGAGGTTCCACAGCGCGCCGATGTGGGCCGCCTGCGGCCCGGTCGCCGCGAGCGCATCGTGCGGTCCGGGCGCGAGCGGCACGGTACCCTGCGCCGCCGCGCCGGTGGCACCGAGCGCGAGCACAGCGGCCACGAAGAGGGCATGGCGGACCCGCATCACGAACCTCCGGAAGCCGGTGCCGACGGCGGCTGCGGCGCCGGCGCTGGGCGCGCGATCGGCTTTTCCTGATCGCGCACGTTTTCGGGCGGGGCGCCGGCGAGCGAATCGGCGCGGCTCGTTGCGATGTCCTTGCGCAGTTGGCCGCTCAGCGAGCGCACGTAGGCGACGATCTGCCAGAGCTGGTCTTCGGGAATCCGGCCGCCGAACGCCGGCATGCCGTTGGGCCGGCCCTGCACGATGGTCGCGTAGACGTCGGCCGGGCCATGGCCGTAGAGCCACTTGTCGTCCATCAGCGGCGGGCCCATGTTGCCGCCGCCTTGCGCATGGCAGCCGTTGCAGTTGTACCAACGGAACAGCCGCTTGCCCTGGTTCACCGCGAACGCGTTGTACTCGTCGCGTCGGTCCTCCGTGCTCGCAAGTCGAGCCGTCTCGATCGGCTCGGTCGGCCCGGCCCGCACGCTGACGCTGCGCGTCGCGGCCGGTCCCGACGCGATGCCGACCGGCGGCTCGAACTTGCGCTTCTCGCGCTCGCAGGCCGTCAGCGCGCCGGCGCTCGCCAGCGCGAGCGCGAGCGCCGCGGCCTTCATCGCGGCGCCTCGCTGTCGGCGGCGCGCGCGAGCGGCAGACGCGGCACGCCGTATTCATCGAGGATCGCGGCAATCTCGGCAGCGCGCTGCGCAATCACGCGATCGAGCTCCTGCTGCAGTGCGCGATCGTCGCGTCGCACGCCCATCGAGATCGCGAAGTCGAACGGTTGCGGCACATCGGCCGGCGGACGCACGAGTGCGACGTGGTAGTGGCCGTCGCTGCGCGTTGCGAAGTAGCCGGCCTGCGGTCCCCACAGCACCGCGGCGTCGAGGTGACCGGCCGCCAGATCACTCGTCATCCGTCCGAACGCGGAGCCGTCGCCGTACACGCTGTAGCCGACGACATGATCGATCGCGCCGTGGCGGGCCAGCGCATACCCGGGCGGCGTGGCCGCGAGGTCGTTGCCGACCAATTGCACGCCGATGCGCAGCGACGGCAGACGCGGGTCGTCGAACGAATCGAGCCGGCCGGCACTGCTCGGCTGCACGAACGCATAGGCCGAGCGGTAGTACGGCCGTGTCGTCAGCAGCCGCTCGAAGCCGCTCGGCACGCCGATCACGACATCGCACAGGTCGGCGCCGATCGTCCGCCGCACGAAGCCGCGGCGCTGCGGTTGCCACTCGTACGACAAGGTCGCCTGCAGCTCGACGGCGACGAGGCGGGCGATGCGGTTCTCGAAGCCGGCCTCCGCGCGATCGGAAAACGGCAGGTTGTCGGGATCGGCGCAGACGCGCAGGGTGCGCGCGTCGGCGGCGGCGACGATCGGAGCGCCGAGCAGCAGCGCGAAGACCGCGAGCCGCAGCCAGGCCGGCACGCGGCGAACGACACGGCGCCCGATGCCGCGTGCGACGCGATCATGGAAGCGCGAAGACATACAAGGTCCCGCCTTTCGGCGTGTGGCGCGGCAAATCCTTCATCGCATTCGCGAAGCCGCCGCCGGCGACCGCGTCGCGTCCATCGAGTCCGGCGCTGACGATCGCACCGGCCCAGCCGCCAACGCCGGACAGCACGGCGATGTACTGCTTGCCGTCGGGACCGCGGTAGCTGACCGGCTGGCCGATGATTCCGGAGCTCGTCCGGTACTGCCAGAGCAGCGCGCCGCTCTTCGCGTCGACTGCCTTGAACCAGCCTTCCATCGTGCCGTAGAAGACGACGTCGCCGGCCGTCGCCAGCGCCCCGCTCCAGACCGGAAAGTCTTCCTTGATGGCCCAGGCCTTGCGCCGTGCCACCGGGTCCCAGGCGGTGAACTCGCCGCGATGACCGCCGGGGCCGGGGACCATCTTCAGGTCGGCGCCGACGTATGGCGTGCCGGCGATGTAGCTGACCTGGTAGGTCTCGGCGTCCTGGCACAGGTTCTGGTGCGGCACGTAGAGCAGCCGCGTGCGCGGCGACCACGCGGACGGCTGCCAGTCCTTGCCGCCCGGCGAGGCCGGGCAGATGTTGCGGACGACCTCGCCGCCGCGCGGCTCCTTCTGCGGGTTGTAGACCAGTCGACCGCTCGGCAGATCGACGCCGGTCGACGTCGTGATCGGCACGAACGGGTCGGCCGACAGCACGCGCCCGGTCGCCCGGTCGAGCACATACATGTAGCCGTTGCGATCGGGATGCAGCACCACCGGTCGCGTCGCGCCGCCGATCGGCAGGTCGACCAGCACGTTCTCGTTGACGCCGTCGTAGTCGTGCAGGTCGTGCGGACTCCATTGGTAGTACCAGACCGCTTCGCCGGTGTCGGGGCGGCGCGCGAAGATCCCGGATGTCCACTGGTTCGTGCCCGGTCGCTGTTCCGGGTTCCACGGCCCCGGGTTGCCGGTGCCGTAGAACAGCAGGTCGAGGGTGGCGTCGTACGAGACGAAGCCCCACACGCTGCCGCCGCCGATCTTCCAGGCGCCGCCCGGCCAGCTCGTGACGCCGAGGTCCTTGCCGCGGTCCTGCGGGTAGGGCGGCTTGAAGTTCGGGCCGATCAGCACATCGCTGTCGGGGCCGGTGCTCCAGGCGCGCCAGACGATGCGGCCGGTCGCCGCATCGAGCGCGGTCAGCCAGCCGCGCACCCCGAGTTCGCCGCCGCTGTTGCCGACCAGCACCTTGTCGCGCACGACCAGCGGCGCCATCGTCATCGTCTCGCCGCGACCGACTTCGCCGAGCTTGGTGCGCCAGAGCTCGCGACCGCTGGCCGCATCGACCGCGATCGTGTGGGCGTCGAGCGTGTTGTAGAACAGCCGGCCATCGGCATAGGCCGCGCCGCGGTTCACGACATCGCAGCAGGCGACGCCCTGCGATCCGGCGTCGGCCTTCGGATCGAACTTCCACTTGAGCCGTGCCTCCGGCTTGCCGAGGTCGATCGCGTACAGGTAGTTCGGGAACGGCGTGACGATGTACATCGTGTCGCCGACCACGATCGGCGCGGCTTCCTGGCCGCGCTCGACACCGAGTGGAAAGGTAAATGCGACGCGCAATCGGTCGGCGTTGCCGGTGGTGATCTGATCGAGCGGGCTGAACCGGCTGTTCGCCGGATCGCGCGCCGCCATTGGCCACTCACCGTCGCTCGCGAGCTGTCCGACGACGGGGCCGGCGATGAACGCCAGCAAGGCCAGTAAGGCCAGATTGCGGGTGCAGAACAAGTGCGACTTTGAGCGCATGACGTCTCACGGTCCCTGCCGCACGAGCGGCGGGAATCTTCTAAGTCATAACTGTTGGAAGGCAAGACGTATGCCCAGACGTGGCGATCCGGTAGCCAAGGGCACATGCCTTGCTGAACCGATCGTTCAACCAAGGACACACATGCCCACGACCACGAAAAGCTCCACCACCAAGAACACGACGACTCAGAATCCGACGCCCCAGAGCACGACCCCTGCCGAAGACATGAGGACGGGCGATTTCCTGCGCGCTCCGCTCCAGGAAACCATGGCGATGACAGGTGGCTGGCTGGAGATGGTGCAAGCGCATCATCAGATGATCGAACAGGCGTTCGATGCGCTGATCGAGTCCGGCGGCAACGACTTCTCCGCCTGTATGGCGCTGCACAAGCGCCTTGCCTACCTGCTGACCGCCCACTCGGTGGCCGAGGAGAACGTGCTGTACCCCGCGCTCGCGATGTGCAACCTGCAATCCGAGTCGGACCGGCTCTATCTCGATCAGGCGCATGCCAAGGTGATGAACGCCGTGCTGGACATGTCGAACGAGAAGTGCGGTGCCGCATGGCTCGACAAGGTTTCGCAGCTGAAGGCCGCCGTGCTCCAGCACGCCAAGGTCGACGAAGAGGGCGACCTCTATCCGCGTCTGGACAAGGCGATCGACAAGGACACCGCCGACAAGCTCGACATGGCCTACCGGCGCGAATTCGTGGCAGTCAAGCCGCTCGGCTGAGTATCTACCGGCGCAACAATTACAGCAAAGCGATCCATGACCGGTTGATCGCGAGTCGCGGAGCTTTCGGCGTTTCGAGCGAGGCGCCGTCGCATGGCGTCGCACTACGCCGCATGGTGACGACCTGGCCGCATCGAACCCCGCTTTGGCGATGGCGCCTTTGCGGCATGGCGGTTGCCGAGTCGGCCAGCGGAGGCTGTCATGAAGCGGGTTGAGTTGTACCGGTGGTATGTGTTCGACGGGATCTTTGGCAAACGCCGATTGACCACATACCACATGTCCCCCGATGAAGCGGCACGGCGCTTCCCGGGTGCGGAGCGCGAGCCGCGGACGCGGCGATACCGGTTCACGCTGGAGAAGCCTGTTCGGCGCGACGCCGCATTGCGAAACCCATTGGCGAACCTGCCCAACCCGAAGACGGCCGCCGAGCGCGCGTTGTGCGCCGCCGTCGATCGCGCGCCGGTCGGCAGATCGAAGGAGCGGGAAGGTCTCAGCGGGAACGGCTGACCGCAGAACGAGAAAGCGGCGACAGCCCGCTCGCGGTTCTAGCTCTCAGCGGTGCAGCGCCGGGCGCGACGCATGCCCGGATCGGTGTCGCCGCGCGCGGATCAGCTCGGCGACGGCGCCGAGAACGGCCCAGAGGCTGAACGCGATCGCGGCCGCGTGCAGCGCATAAAACATCGAGATCGGGACTTCGACGCAGTAGCGCTGTGCGGCCGACAACGCACAGCTTGCGCCCTGGAGGGCCGCCAGCATCAGCATGGCGGCCAGGCAGATCGCGACGAACCGCAGCGCCAAGCCCCAGCGCCGCAGCAGCGAGCGTGTGCGCGATGCGTCGGGCGCCAGGCGACGAGTCGCCTGAAGAGGGGTTGATGTGGCCATCCTGCGTGGATTCCTTTAGGGCAACTGGTTCGCAACGTCGGCGGCCTTCGATAAGTCGGGGCAATAGATATGCCGGAGCAGCGCGCTGCGCCGAGGGCGCGCGGGAATGGAGTTTGCCGAAATCGCCTCGACACCGTGCAGACGAGATCGACGTGTTGGGGCTGGACCGCCCTGCGTGCTCCAACTGCCGTTCATCATGACATCCCGATGGGCAGACGCTCCACATCCCCCAAATTCGTTCGGTTCCTGAGCGCCGAGCGCTACTCGCAGATCCGGTCGTTGGCCGCGGTCGCACGCCACTTCGGCGACCTCGGTCGCTCCGGATCGGACACCTCCCGGTTCACCCGCAGCACGCTGCCGCGGGTGCTTCCGTGCCTCAACCCCCGCTGTTGCGAAGGCGGCTACGACATCGTCCCCGTGCTCCACGATCTGATGGCGCGCGGCGCCCCGACCGGGAGCGTCGTCATGCCGTGCAGCGGTCACGATGGCCTGCCACTTGGCCGGGGCAGCAGCAAGACGCCGTGCATAAACTCGATCGAGCTCGACATCGAGATCGACTATGTGGAAGCCGCCGCCAGAACGGAAGAGACAGAAGCGCTTGAGGCCTCCAAGAGCATCGACCGCATCGATGCCTAGTCCACGCTCGCATTGATCGACGCGCGGGGGACTTCGCTCGAGCGAAGCGGGTCAGATCAGCGGAAGGAACACGCGGCGCACTTCCGACGCGCCGATCAGGCTCGGCTCGATCGTCCGCGTGAACCAGGACGGTTCGCCGCGCAGAAAGTGCGCATGGATGTCGGCGAGGCGACCGTCGCGTTGCGCGAACGCGCCGATGATGTCGTTGACCCGGCGCAGGTTCGCGCGGACGATCGCCGGCGCCACGTCGAGGAAGTTGCGGGTGTCGTCGCCGAACGTCGGGTCGTAGACCGTGCCCAGCACGACCGGGCGGATCGGCAATGCCTTGAGGAAGCCGTGGAGCGCGGTCTCGAAGCGGCGCATGCCGGTACCGCTGTCACGAGCGAGCCCGCGCAGCAGGTCGTTGCCTCCGATCGTCAGCAGCGCGACACCCGGTCCGCTCGTGCGAAGGCCGCGCGCTTGCGCGGCCAGGTCGTCGACGGTTGCGCCATCGACCGCGCGGTGCTCGAGCCGGACCGGGCCGCGCGTCTGCAGATCGCGACCTTTGAACTCGGGGAACAGCACGTCGTCATTGCGGACCAGCAGTTGGCCGGGGTCGATGCCATGCGCGTTGTAGCGACCGCAATCGAGGATCGAATCGCCGAACGTAAACAGCGTCCATGGCGGGTCGCCGCCGGTGGCGGCGTCGGCATGGCTGCGCGCCGAGGGCGTTGCGATCAGCGGTGCGGTCAGCATCGCCAAGCAGCGGCGGCGCGCGATCGAAAGTCGCATCGACGCTGCGCGTCAGGAACCGCCCTCGGCGTTGTTCCCGGCTCCATCGCGATCGTCACCGCCTCGATGCGCATTGCGGTCGGCGTGGCGAGCGTTGCGGCCCGCGTCTTCCGGCAGCGGTGCGGTCGGGGCCGTGTCGGCCTCGAGCTCATCGGTCTCTTCCTGCGCCGTCACGGCATCTCGCCGTTCCTTCAGCGGCTTGCCGGGCCCGGACGGGCGGTCTGCGTGTCGCATCGGTGTCTCCTTGCGTGAGGTCCGCGTCAGCGGGGGTTGGTCGGGTCGCGAGACCCGGTCGTCTTGCCGGGGTTCGTCGAACCGGAGGTACCTGTCGGTCCGCTGGGGTTGCCGCTCGACGTTCCGCCGCTGCTGCTCGTACCGCCGGTGCTGCTCGTGCCGCCGGTGCTGCTCGTGCCGCCGGTGCTGTCAGCAGGCGGCGCCGTGCCGCTCTGGCCGCGTTGCTGGGCCGCAGTGCCTCGCTTCAGAGGCGAGTCCTTGGGGAGCGTGCTGCCGCTGGGATCTGCGCTGCCGGTCTTCGACGTGCTGGCAGAGCGCCCGTTGCCGGTCATTGCGCCGCTCGCCCCCGCCAACTGACCGGCGCGTGCCGAGCCGGTCGAGTTCGCAGGTCCTGAAGCCGACGCGGATGACCCGGACGGCGTCGTCGCTGCGCGAGTGGAGCCGGTCATGCCCTGCGATCCGGGATTGACGGTCTGCGCGATGGCGGAGCCCGTCGAGAGGCCGAGCGCGATGACGATCAGCGCCGAGGCACACGTTGATGGCGATGCCAGCTTCATGACAGTCCTGCCTCCGAGATGGGTCAAGCGGCGACACGCTGCGCCGGTGTTGATGCGGCAATCGGCGTACCGATCAGGACCCCTGCCATCCTCGAAGGCACGGGATGCAGACCGTTGCCCGAGGTCGCTCGGCGACATGCAGGGTGAACGTGATGTCAGCTTCAGGGCGCCATCATCGAGCGCGCCGGTTCCTCCTCGATCGCACGCTCGATCGCTTCGCGATTCGGTGTGCCTTGCTCGAGCGCCTTCTTCAGGTTGTCGGCGTATTGGGGCATGCGCTTGGGCGGCAGCAGCGGCTCGTCCGGGTCGATCACCGCCTCGACGAGCACCGGGCCCGGATGCGCCAGCGCTTCGTCGAGCACGCCGCCGCAATCCTCGGCCCGCTCGATGCGGAAGCCGCGCAGGCCGAACGCTTCGGCCGCCTTGACGAAGTCGATCGGCTGCAAGGCGCACTCGGTCTCGGGATTGCCGAGGAACATCATTTGCTCCCACTTGATCTGGCCGAGGGAGTCGTTGCGGACGACGACGATCTTGATCGGCAGGCGGTAGCGCACGACGGTCGCGAGCTCGCACAGCAGCATCGCCATGCCGCCGTCGCCGGCGAAGGCGACGACCTGGCGGCCGGGAAAGGCGAACTGCGCCGCGATCGCGTACGGCAGGGCGCAGGCCATCGAGGCCAGCAGGCCCGAGCCGGCATAGCGCTGTCCTTCGCGCGCGACGCAGTAGCGCGCGAGCAGACCCGTGTTGTGCCCCGAATCCCAGGCGACGATCGCGTCGGCCGCGAGCCGCTCGCCGAGGTCGCGCGCGATGCGGCCCGGCTTCATCGGCGCGCCGGGCCGCTCGACCGCGTCGTGCAGCAGACGGCGCCAGGCGGTCGCGCCGCGCTGCGCGCTTTCGAGGAAGCGGCGATTGTCCTTGTGCCGCAGTCGAGTCAGCAGCCCTTCGAGCGTCGACCGAGCATCGCCGACCAACCCGACCTCGACCGGAAAGCGAAGGCCGATGCGCGCGGCGTCGCGATCGATTTGCACACCGCGCGCCTGACCCGGCTTCGGGTAGTACTCGATGTAGGGAAAGGTCGAGCCGACGATCAACAGCGCGTCGCACTGCTCGAACGCCTCCTGCGACGGCCGGGTGCCGAGCAGACCGATGCCGCCGGTCGTCAGCAGGTGATCGTCGGGGAGGAGCGCCTTGCCGAGCAGCGCCTTCACGATCGGAGCACCGAGCCGTTCGGCGACGGCGACCAGCGCATCGCGCGCCGCGAGTGCGCCCTGGCCGGCCAGGATCGCGATGCGCTCGCAAGCGTTCAGGAGGTCGGCAGCGCGATCGAGATCGGCATCGGACGGCAGGCGCCGACCTTCCGCCGGCGCCATCGATGCATGGTGCGCGACGTTGCGGTTCGAGCGCTTCGTGTCGGCGGCCGGCTTCTCCTGCACGTCGACCGGAATCGCGACATGCGCGACGCCGCGCCGGGCCAGCGCGGTGCGACAGGCGAGGGCGACCACGTTCTCGACGTGCGCCGGATTCATGATGCGCGCCGCGTATTCGGCGACGTCGGCGAAGACCTTCGTGTGGTCGACGTCCTGCTGCGTGTAGGTGTCGGCGAGGTCCTGGTAGGGCAGGCCGGTGATCGCAAGCACCGGCGCCTGGTCGAGCTTGGCGTCGTAGAGGCCGGTCAGCAGGTGCAGCCCGCCGGGCCCGGTTGTCGCGAGGCAGCAGCCGAGTCGGCCGGTCCACTTCGCATGGGCGCAAGCCATGAACGCGGCGGCCTCCTCATGGCGCACCTGCACGAAGGCGATTTGGTCCTTGCGTCGGCGCAGCGCTTCCATCACGCCGTTGATGCCGTCGCCCGGCATGCCGAAGACGCGGTCGATGCCCCACTCGATCAGGGTGTCGACGAGGAGCTCGGCGCCGTTGCGCGGATCGCTGTTGTTGTCCATGGGATGCCTTGTCGTGGACCCGTCAGCTGGCAAGGTGCATTCCCGCGGTGGCAGCAATCCCAGGCGTTGATCGCGGACATCACGACCGATCAGTTCGACACCACGATGAAGACGAACCTGTACGCGATGTGCTGGATCACCAAGCCGGCCCTGGCGTCTACCGCCGGGGGCGACGATCATCAACACCGCATCGATCGTCGCGCAGGATCCGCCCGCCCAGCTGCTCGATCACGCGTCGACCAAGGCCGGGATCATCGCGTTCACGCAGTCGCCCAATCTCCGCGTCAAATTTGCGACCTCGTCGTGCGACCGCTGCGTGCGACAGATCAATGTCGGTCGTAGCCCTCGCGCACGTTCTCCAGCGCGGCGTCGCTTTGCTGCTTCTGACGGGCGACGCTTTCCTCGGCGCGGTCGGTGTCCGTCGGCGGCGCCAGCGCATCGTCCGAGTCGCCATCGGATTGAACGTCGTCGCCGCGACCCGGCCGGTCGGGCTGCAGGGGCTCGGCGCGCGGAGGTTTGCTCGAAGGCGAGGGCGTATCGATGGTCATGACGAACCTCTGGAGAGCTGATGTCCGTCGATGCGGCAAGCGGCATTCCGGGCGTCTTGACGGTCCCGGCTCACTGCACTGCACCTGGCACGAGCCCGCCAGGCCGCGCGTCATCCGCGCCATGGGTCGGTACCGAGCTGCTTCCGAACCGTCCCACGATCGGCAGCTTCACGCCGTTCGGGCTGACGCCGAAGTTCAGACCGAGCAGGTTGAACTCGAGGCCGTCGACGGCGCTGACGGCCATCCCGAGCACGCCACCGAGCGAGACCTGAAAGCCGCTGCCGCTCGGTGCGGCGCCGAAGATGGCGCTTCCGAGGTAGTCCTTGCCGATCGCGGTGGACGGCAGATCGACCGCGAGCTCCGGCACGGCGCGCGCAATCCAGGCGGTGAAGGTGTTCGAGTTGGGGCCCGGCCACGCGCGGTATTCGGTGCCGTACGGATAGCTGTGTGCCGCCTTGTCGATGCGCTCGATCAGCGCGTCGACGCCGGGTCCGCGCCGGTCGACATAGAGCTCGGGCGCCGCGCCGAACCAGCGCGCATCAGGCGCTCGGCTGTGGACGACGAGCGCGCTGTCCGACCAGCCCAGCCGCCATCCGATGACCTCGTATACCGTCCACCCGTCGGCATCCGCCGGCTTGACTGCCACCCACGTGTGGACGCCGAAGATGCCCTTGGCGCCGACCGTGCGGGCGCCATACACCTGGACCACCGCTTCCCTGACCTCGGCAGGGTCGGGTGCGAGCCCGACCGGCTCACGACTGGCGGTGCGCCAGTCGGAACGGAGCTGCATGCACGACGTGACACCGGTGATGGCGGTGATTACGACTGCATAAAGGGCGAACTGGAAGGGGCGTTGCATGCGGGTCGGAAAGACGGGCCGGGTGGCGAAGCAACCGCGACTCACGGTGCGCGAGGCACCGGTCACCCATCAGCGATCGACTTTACCCTCGCGCACGAGTAACCCTTTGGCCCCACGATCACGGCGGATCACGTCACCGGCGCAGGGTTGAACAGCACCAGCGCGTTGTGCAGCTTCCATTGCTCGGCCCACGTCTTCTTGCGGCCGCTGGCGACGTCGAGCATCGTGCGGAACATCTCCCAGCCGACGTCCTCGATCGTCGCGTCGCCGTCGGCGATGCGGCCGGCGTTGATGTCCATCAGGTCGTGCCAGCGGCGCGCGAGGTCGCTGCGCGTCGCGACCTTGATGACCGGCACCGCCGCCAGACCGTACGGCGTGCCGCGGCCGGTCGTGAAGACATGCAGGTTCATGCCTGCGGCCAGCTGCAAGGTGCCGCAGATGAAGTCGCTGGCGGGCGTCGCGGCGTAGACGAGGCCGCTCGTGATGCCGCGGTCGCGCAGCTTCTCGCCCGGCGACAGCACGCCGGTGATCGGTGCGCTGCCGCTCTTGATGATCGAGCCCATCGCCTTCTCGACGATGTTCGACAGGCCGCCCTTCTTGTTGCCGGGGGTCGTGTTCGCGCTGCGGTCGACCTTGCCCTTGTCGAGGTACGCATCGTACCAGGCCATCTCGCGGATCATTGCGTCGGCGACCTCCGGGGTCGATGCGCGCGAAGTGAGCTGGTCGATGCCGTCGCGCACCTCGGTGACCTCCGAGAACATCACGGTCGCACCGGCGCGCACCAGCAGGTCGCTGCAGAAGCCGACGGCCGGGTTCGCGGTCACGCCGCTGAACGCATCGCTGCCGCCGCACTGCACGCCGACCACGAGTTCGCTGGCCGGCACCGGCTCGCGGCGGCGCGCGTCGAGGCGCTCGAGATGCTCCTCGGCGGTGGTCATGATCGAATCGATCATCGACATGAAGCCCACGTGCGCATCATCCTGCAGGCAGACGACGTCGAGCGTCGCCTCGCCGGTCGCGCCGATGTCGGCGACGTTGCGCTCATCGACGATCTCGAAGCTGCCGGGCGGCAGCAGGCGCTCCGGCTGCAGCTTCTCGCAACCGAGGCTGACCACCATCACCTCGTTGCCGAAGTTCGGGTTCAGCGAGATGTTGCGCAAGGTGCGGATCGGTACATTCGCGTCGGGCGCGTCGATCGCGACGCCGCAGCCGTAGGTGTGCTCGAGGCCGACCACGTCGTCGACGTTCGGGTACTTCGGCAGCAGCTCCTGCTTGATGCGCTGGACCGCGAAGTCGACGACGCCGGCGACACATTGCACCGTCGTCGTGATCGCGAGGATGTTGCGCGTGCCGACCGAGCCGTCGGCGTTGCGGTAGCCCTCGAAGGTGTAGCCCTCGAGCGGCTCCAGCGGCGGGCGCCGGACCGTCGCGATCGGCAAGCCTTCGAGCGAGCGCGCCTCCGGCATCTCGAGCAGCCGCTCGTGGACCCAGCTGCCCTTGCGGATCGGCTTAGCGGCGCGACCGATGACGACGTTGTAGCGCCGCACCGCGTCGCCGGCGGCCAGGTCAACCAGCGCCACCTTGTGGCCCTGCGGCACGCGCTCGACCAGCGTCAGCCCGTCGGCGAACGACACACCTGCGGACAGGCCACCGTCGTTCGCGACGATGGCGACGTTGTCCCGCTCGTCCATGCGGATGTAGAGGGGGTCCATGCGCGCGAATCTCCGTGTATTGCCAAGCGAATCAAGCAGCCACCGCGGAACCGGCTTTGGCGGGCCGCTGGTGGCGCCCCCTGGGGGGAGGCGCCGGAGGCGCTTCGGGGGGACCTATTTATTCAGCCGTGATCTTGCCGACCTCGATGACCTTCTTCCAGCGCGCGAACTCGCTCGCCTGGAACGCGGTGAACTGCTCCGGCGTGTTGCCGACGATCTCGAAGCCGAGCTCGAGCAGCTTCGGCTTGACCGCGGGGTCGTTCAGGCCCGCGACCAGCGCATCGTGCAGCTTGCCCTTGATGTCGGCCGGCAGACCCTTCGGCGCGGCGAACGCCTGCCACGAATAGACCGTCACGCCCTTGATGCCGAGCTCTTCCATCGTCGGGACATCGGGCAGCAGCGGCGAGCGCTTCGCGCTCGTGATCGCGAGTGCGCGCAGCTTGCCGGCCTTGATGTTCGGCAGGCCGGTGTTGATGTTCATGAACGTCGCATCGACCGTGCCACCGAGCAGGTCCTGCATCGCCGGCGCGCCGCCCTTGTAGGGCACGTGAACGCCCTTGGTGCCGGTCTCCTGCCAGAACAGCTCGGCGGTCAGGTGGTCCGAGGTGCCGTTGCCGGCCGACGCGAATGTCATCTTGTCGGGATTGGCCTTGATGAACTTGAACAGGTCGGCGAAGGTCTTGTGCGGCGAGTTGGCCGGCACGGTGAGCACGTTCGGCGCCTGCACCGCGACCGTGATGTAGTCGAAGTCCTTCAGCGGGTCGTAGCCCGGGTTCTTGACGAGGTGCGGGCCGATCACGAATGGCCCGAGCGACGAGACGAAGATCGTGTAGCCGTCCGGCGCCGAGCGCTTAGCCTGCGCCGCGCCGACGGTGCCGCCGGCACCCGCCTTGTTGTCGACGAGGAAGGTGCCGCCGAGCTTTTCCTGCAGTTTCGCGCCGAGGGTGCGCGCGATCAGGTCGGTCGAGCCGCCCGGCGGGAAGGGCACCAGCAAGGTCACCGGCTTCGAGGGCCAGGCCTGGGCAAGGGCACCGGTGACCACGGCGAGGCCGAGGGCCAGGGTCGCAAGGATCTTTCTCATTCGAGTCTCCTAAGGGGCGGGGCAGAGTACCCCATCTTGAAACGTTCCCAGCACTCGCTGGGAGAGGGGGTTTGTGGTGCTATCGCGGCGCTGCGAAGTCGGCCTGCTCGCGGGTCCACGCGCGCGCCTGGTCGCTCAGGCTCACGCCGAGCCCGGGGCGCGTCGGCACGAGCATGCGACCGGCCTTGATCTCGAGCCGCTCGTTGAACAGCGGCTCGAGCCAGTCGAAGTGCTCGACCCACGGCTCGGTCGGATACGCGGCGCCGAGGTGGACGTGCAGCTCCATCGCAAAGTGCGGCCCGAGCATCAACCCCGCCTGCTCGGCCTGCGCGGCGATCTTCAGGAATGGCGTGATGCCGCCGACGCGCGGCGCGTCCGGCATCAGGTAGTCGGCGGCCCGATGGCGGATCAGCTCGCCGTGCTCCGCCGCGCTCGTCAGCATCTCGCCGGTCGCAATCGGCGTGTCGAACTGCGCCGCAAGGGCGGCATGGCCTTCGTGGTCGTACGCATCGAGCGGTTCCTCGATCCAGACCAGGTTGAAGTCCTCGAACACGCGGCACATGCGCTGCGCAGTCGGCCGGTCCCATTGCTGGTTGGCGTCGACCATCAGTGGCACGTGATCGCCGAGGTGCTTGCGGACCGCGGCGACGCGCTCGATGTCGAGCGCGCGGTCGGGCTGCCCGACCTTCAGCTTGATGCCGCCGATGCCGCGCTCGATCGAGGCCGCGGCATTGACGAGCAGCTGGTCGAGGGGCGTGTGCAGGAAACCGCCCGATGTGTTGTAGCACGCCACCGAATCACGATAAGCGCCGAGCAGCTTGGCCAGCGACAGGCCGGCGCGCTTTGCCTTCAGGTCGTAGAGCGCGACGTCGAAGGCGCCGATCGCCTGTGTCGACAGGCCGCTGCGGCCGACCGATGCGCCAGCCCAGCACAGCTTGTTCCACAGCTTCGCGATGTCGCTCGGATCCTCGCCGAGCAGCGCCGGGGCGACCTCCTTGGCGTGCGCGAACTGGCCGGGGCCGCCGGCCCGCTTCGAGTAGCTGAAGCCGAGCCCTTCGTGGCCGTTCGCGGTGCGCACTTCGGCGAACAGCATCGCGATTTCTGTCATCGGCTTCTGGCGCCCGGTGAGCACCTTCGCGTCGCTGATCGGCGTTGCCAGCGGCAGACAGCAGGAGGAGACGCGAACCCATTCGATCCGGTCCGGCGAGCCCGAAACGCTCATGGTATCGTTGTCTCCAAGATGAATCTCAAAAAGCGCATAGGTCCGGTCGCAGCACTGCGCAAGAGTGTCAAGTCGCAGGCTGAAACGACGAATGATACCGTTATCATTAGCGCGGTCAAACACCCTTCACGATTGTCGGACAAGCGCCGCGGTTCAGCTCACGCCCCTGAGACCCCTTCGCGCGATTCCGCAGTCTCCAAATCAGTGACCTTGCGCGACGTCGCGCGCGCCGCCGGGGTCTCGGTCATCACCGCCTCGCGCGCGCTCAGCCACCCCGAGGTGGTGTCGCCCGAAACGATCGAGCGGGTGCGCCACGCGGTGGCTGCGACCGGCTACATCCCGAACCTGCTGGCGGGCGGGCTCAAGTCGAAGCGCAGCATGACGGTCGGCGCGCTGGTCCCGTTCGTCGGCGTGCCGCAGTTCTTGCCGACGGTGCAGACCTTGACCGAAGAGCTCGACCGCGCGGGCTACCAGTTGATCCTCGGGCAGACCGGCTACGACAGCGCGCGCGAGGCCGCGCTGCTCGACACGTTCCTCGGCCGTCGCGTCGACGGCATCGTCGTCGCGGGCTTGCTGAAGAGCAACGCCGCCGCGGAGCGCTTGCGCCGACAGGTGATTCCGGTCGTCGAGACCTGGGACCTGACCGATCGACCCTTGGACATGCTGGTCGGCTTCTCGCACGTGAAGGTCGGCAGCGCGGTCGCCGGGTACTTCCTTGGCAAGGGCTGGCAACAGGTCGGCATCGCCACCGGCAACGACGATCGGGCCCTGCGGCGGCGCGAAGGTTTCGTCGCCGCGATGGGTCGCGAGGTGCCAACGGCGGTGGTGACAGCGCCCAGCAACCTGGCGCTGGGGCGGCAGGCGCTGCGCGACCTGCTGGACCGAGGCACGCCGCTGCGTGCGGTCTTCTGCAGCTCCGACGGATTGGCGCAAGGCGTGCTGACCGAAGCGCGTGCGCGCGGCATCCGCGTGCCCGAAGACCTCGCGGTCGTCGGTTTTGGCGGCACCGATTTCGCGGCGCATCTCGAGCCGAGCCTGACCACCGTCCACATCGATGGCTCGGCGATCGGCGCGCAGGCCGCGAGCCTGCTGCTGGCCCGCTTTCGTGGCGAGCCGGAAGGCCGACGTGTCATTGACGTCGGGTTCACGATCGTCGAGCGGCAGTCCACGGCCGCGTGATCCGGCCGGGTTGTCATCCAAACCGTGCTTGCGGCGCGCCCGGATCTGCAGCGCCCGCTTGAGCCGCTTTTCGCTGACGAGCCAGTAAGGGTTCTACGCCCCTCGGACGGCTTCGAGCTGGTCGTGGCGCTCCGCAGTTCCGAAGCGGGCCGAACCCGCATGCCGATCGTCGCCCTGACAGCCACCGCGCTGGTCAGCGAGGCCATCTCGGGCATCTGCAGATCGGTCAGCAGCAGTCATAGCCGCCGGTCTGCCAGCGCTCGAAGGCGAGGCGGCCGTTCTCGGCGATGTCCGCAGTGAAGTCGAAGATTTCGAGCTGACGCGTCACGACCGCCTGGTTCACCTCGTTGTCCGGCCGAAGAAAGATGTCGGTCTCGAACAGGTCGACGTCGCGCCGGCGGCACTCGCGGGAGACGAAGCCGTGAGGACAGCAGGAATGCGGCTTGCAGCAACAATCGAACGCTCCCGTTGCGAGGGGCTGCGAGCGTCCGTCTGAACATCCTGCTGACCGGCTTCACCGGGTTCATCGGCCATGCGCTGCGACAGCGGCTGGTCGGCGAGGGCCATCGGCTGCGCCTCGCCGGCCGGCGTCACCCGGTTGCCATGCAACCGTCCGAAGACTGGCTGCCGTTCGACATGGCATGTCCTGAAGAACCGCCTTGGACACTCGACAGCCTTCGGGGCATCGACGTGGTCGTCAACACCGTCGGCATCCTCCGCGAGACGCGGGACCTTCGGTTCCAGGCCCTGCACGTCGACGGGCCCCGCCGGCTGTTCGAGGCCGCGGTGCAAGCAAAGGTCGGCCGGATCGTCCACCTGTCGGCCCTCGGCGCGGACGACGCTGCGCAGACTCGGTATCACCGCAGCAAGAAGGCGGGCGACGATGGCCTGTTGCGACTGCCGATCGCATCGGTCGTGGCTCAGCCCTCGCTGGTCTACGGACCCGGCGGTGCCAGCGCCCAGCTTTTCACCCAGCTCGCCGCAGCGCCGGTGCTGCTGCTGCCGGCCGGCGGACATCAGCACATCCAGCCGATCCACATCGACGACCTCGTGCAGGCGCTCGCGGCGCTGGCGACGCAAGCCACTCCGTTCACCGGCCGAATCGCGCTGGTCGGTCCGGAGGCGCTTGCCTTCCACGACCTTTTGCGGCGGCTGCGCGCGTCGCTCGGCCTTTCTCGTGCCTGGAGCATCGCAGTGCCGGCGCCGCTGGTTCGTATGGCCGCGGCCATCTGCGACCGCATCCCGTCGAGTGCTCTCGACACCGAGACCTGGCAGATGCTGCAGCGGGGCAACGTCGCTCCGGCCGAGGCCACCCGGACGGTGCTCGGACGCGAGCCGCGCGGCGTCGAGAGCTTCATCGCGCCCGAGGATGCGAACGCGTTGCGGCACGCGGCTCAGCTCGGCGTCTTCCTGCCGATCCTGCGCCTGTCGGTCGCAATCGTTTGGATCGTCACAGGCGTGCTGTCCTCCGGCGTCTACCCGGTGGCCGAGAGCTATGCACTACTCGCACGGGCGGGCGTGCCGACGGCGCTCGCGCCGCTGTTCCTGTATGGCGCCGCCGCACTCGACCTTGTCCTCGGTGTGCTCACGCTGGTGCTGAAGCGGCGCTCGCAGCTGTGGCTTGCGCAGATCGCGCTGATCGTGGGCTACACCGCGATCATCAGCTTGCGCCTGCCCGAGTACTGGCTGCATCCGTACGGTCCGGTGCTCAAGAACCTGCCGATGCTCGCCGTCCTGTGGCTGCTCTACGTCGTCGATCGTGGCGACTCGCGCCGATGACCTACCTCATTGCGAAGTGGCTCCACATCCTGTCGTCGACGGTGCTGTTCGGCACCGGGCTCGGATCGGCCTATTACATGTTCTTCGCGAGCCGGAGCGGTGATGCGCGGACGGCCGCGACGGTGGTCCGCTACGTCGTGATCGCCGACTGGCTGTTCACGACGACGACCATCATCCTGCAGCCGCTGACCGGACTGTGGCTGGCCCACCTCGCCCAGATTCCGCTGACCAGTCGCTGGATCCTCTGGTCGTTCGTCCTCTACTTCGTCGCCGGCGCCTGCTGGATCCCGGTGGTCGCGATCCAGATCCGGATGCGCCGGCTGGCCGAGTCGGCAGCCACGCGCGGCGAGCCGTTGCCCCCTGAATATCGACGCTACCTCCGCATCTGGACCGCGCTCGGTGTGCCGGCCTTCGTGTCGCTCGTGATCGTCTACTACCTGATGGTGGCGAAGCCGGTCTGAGGGCAGCGGCCTCGCCGCTTTGGATCGGTCGTGCGGTGCGAAAGACTTTCGCCTGCACGTAAAGATTGCTGCCGGCGCCGCCCGACCGGTGACTCAGAGCAAGGCACCGCACTTGCCATGTTCGAGGTTCCCGCGGCTGCCCCTGCGTCGGGCGCTTGCCGCTTTCCACCGCCGTTCACGCACCTCCGACTCGCATCCCCTGCGTCATGAAGATCGTCGTCATCAATCTCGCTGCGGACCAAGCCCGATGGGCTGAGGTCCGTCGTCAGTTCGAGCAACTGGGTCTGCCGGTCGAGCGCTTCCAGGCCGTTGTCGGTCGCGACCTGACCGACGCGCAGCGCGCGCGGCTGTACAGCCCGATGCTGAACGCGCGCCAGTACCACAAGCCGCTGCAGCCGGGTGAGATCGGCTGTTACGCGAGTCACCTGAAGGTATGGCAGCGCCTGCTCGATGGCTCCGACTCGCGGATCGCCGTGTTCGAGGACGACGTCGACCTCGATCCTTCGCTGCCGGAGACGCTGCAGGCGATCGAACGCACCGAACGCCCGTGGGACGTCGTCAAGCTGATCGGACGCCGGCGCGAATCGATGTCGTGGCGCTGGCCGCTCGCGCCCGGCAAGCACCTCATCTCGTACCGACGCGTGCCGGGGCTCACGTCGGCCTATGTCATTCGTCGCGAGGCGGCCGAGAAGCTGCTGGCGCACCGCATTCCGTTCGGCCGCCCGATCGACGTCGACCTGCGCCACTGGTGGGAATGCGACCTGCGTGTGCTGGGCGTGTTGCCGTATCCGGTTCACGCGGCGCCGTCGAGCCTTCAGTCGACGATCGAAGGTCGGCGCGGATCGCCCGATGCGACGGTGCGGATGCGCAAGCTGCTGCTGCAGGCCCGCTATTCGATCCTCAACTGGCAGGCGCGCCAGGCTGCCCGGCTCGGCTTTCGTCCAGGTGCCGCCGCATCGCTGCCAGCACCGCTCCTCGATCGACCGGCACGATGAAAGACGCCCAAGAGCGGAGCGTTCCATGACGGTCCAGCTTGCGCGCCGTTCGCGCAACCTGATCGTGCTGCGCGCGGGTGATGCCTCACTGCACCGCGAGTGGATCGCCGGCCCGCAGCGCGACTTCGATCTCTTCATCAGCTACTACGGCAGCAACCCGGGCCGATGGCAGGCCGATGCCGATTTCTACGAGCAGCGCAGCGGCCCGAAGTGGCCTTGCCTCGCGAACGTGCTGAGCGAACACCGCCAGTTGATCGACCGCTACGACGCGATCTGGCTGCCCGACGACGACCTGTCGGCCGACATGGACGGCATCAACCGGATGTTCGCGTTCTTCTGCGCGCATCGCCTCTGCCTTGCGCAGCCGGCGCTGACGCGCAATTCGTACCACACGTGGAACACGCTGTTGCAGGACCCCGATTGCCACCTGCGCTTCACCCGCTTCGTCGAGGTGATGGCGCCGATCTTCAGTCGCGACGCGCTGCGCGCCTGCGCGCCGACCTTCGCCGAGAGCCGCAGCGGCTGGGGCCTCGACTGGGTCTGGCCGACCTTGTGCGAACGCGAAGGGCTGGATGGCATCGCGATCATCGACGCGACGCCGGTCCGCCACACCCGACCGGTCGGCGGCGAGCTCTACAAGAACCACCGCGATCTCGATCCGAAGGCCGATGCCAGGCGCGTGGTCCGCAAGTACGGCTTGCAGGAAGTGCGGGCGGTCGCGAAGTACTCGATCGAACGCAAGGTGAAGGACGTGCCGCTCGCCCCGATCGAGCGCCTGTCGTACTGGTTGAGACGGATGAATGGACGTCGCAAGCACCTGCTCGCCCGCTGAATCGGCCGCGCCGGTGCGGGCGGCGGCAGTCCCGAACACGCTGTCGGCGAGTGCGCTGCGCCTCTCGCGCTATCTGCGGCCGCACGGTCGCGCGGTCGCGCTCGGCATCGTCGCGTTCTTCGCAGCGGCCGGCATCGATCCGCTGTTGCCGGCGCTGTTCAAGTACCTGATCGACAACGGCTTCCAGACGCACGCGGCATTCCCGATCTGGCTGGTGCCGGTCGCGATCGTCGGCCTCTTCGCCGTGCGCGGCACGCTGGCGTTCGCGGGCAACTACCTGTTTGCCTGGGCCACTGCAAAAGCGGTGCTCGTGCTGCGCTCCGATCTGATCGAGTCGATCCTGCGGGCCGACTCGACGCTCTATGCGCATCTGAGCCCGGGAGTCGCAGCGACGCGCATCATCAACGACCCGAAGAACGCGACCGACCAGCTCGTCGGGGCGACCACCACGGTGCTGCGCGACGGCACGACCCTGTTGGCGCTGCTCGGCTACCTGTTCTATCTGAACTGGAGGCTGACCCTGGTGTCGCTGATCTCGTTCCCGCTGCTCGCGCTCGTCGTGCGCCGGGTCCAGCGCCGGGTCATCGCGGTCGGCGGCCGGGCCTATGAAGCGCAGATCCGGCTCACCGGTGTCGTCGACGACATTGCCCGCGCCTGGCGGGTCGTCCGCACGTTCGGTGCAGAAGCGTTTGAGCGCGGTCGCTTCGAGGGCGAAGCGCAGCACCTGCGCCGCATGACGATGAAGGCGACGTCCGCCGGCGCGCTGATGACGCCGCTGACCCAGCTCATCGCCAGCATCGGCGTCGCGCTGATCATCACCCTCGCGCTCGCCGATGCGGGCCGGGCCGGCGCCACCGTCGGCGACTTCGTCGGCTTCGTGACCGCGCTGCTGATGACGATTTCGCCGCTTCGCCATCTGACCGACGTGACTCAGCCGATCGTCGGCGGCCTGATCCAGGCGCGCGCCTGTTTCGATCTGATCGACACGCCGCCCGAGGCCGACAGCGGAACACGCCCGCTCGACGCGTTCCAGCACGAGATCCGCTTCGAACGGGCGCGCGTGGTCCATGCCGGCAGCGAGCGGCCGGCTCTCGACGGCATCGATCTCTCGATCCGCGCCGGGCAGACGGTCGCGCTGGTCGGGCCGTCGGGTGCCGGCAAGTCGACGCTCGTCAGCACGCTGCTCGGCTTCGTCCCACCGGCCCGC
>Ga0207701_10000730_pt1 | contig 34680 bp, 28 predicted proteins | sample KBSSwiSSwithPhiX_FD_184294 | JGI IMG/M metagenome (GOLD analysis project Ga0207701, IMG submission 184294) | Switchgrass rhizosphere bulk soil microbial communities from Kellogg Biological Station, Michigan, USA, with PhiX - S5 (SPAdes) (version 2) | ecosystem: Environmental > Terrestrial >... | reverse complement strand
GACCGAAGACGAGCATCGTCTTTCTCGGCGACGTCGTCGATCGCGGTCCGGAATCCGCGGGGGTGATCGAACGGCCCAGAACCTATTCCAACCCACGAGCGAGCGCGCACTTCATCATGGGCAACCACGAGGAGGTGATGCTCAGGGTGATCGATGGTGAAACCGAGCTTCTTCAAAGCTGGCTTCGGTTCGGTGGTGCGGACACGTTGAAAAGCTATGGCGTGCAGCCGCGAGAGCTCCTCAAAATGGAAGACGAGGAAGTCACTGCGGTTCTCCAGGAGGCGATCCCGGAGTTTCACCGCAACTTCCTCAGTACCTTCGCGGACAGCATCTCCTTCGGCGATTATGTCTTCGTCCACGCTGGCATCCGCCCGGGCATCGACTTGTCTGAGCAGAGCCACTCGGACCTACGCTGGATCCGTGACCCATTCCTGGACGACCCGACCGACCACGGCTTCGTGGTGATCCACGGGCACACGATCACAAACCACGTCGATGTCGCGCCGAATCGCATCGGAATAGACACCGGCGCTTTCTGCACAGGCGTGCTCACCGCCATCGGCATCGAGGGGCCTCGGCGTTGGCTAATCCAAACGTCCGAAGACGAAACACATCCCGTCTGATTCCATAAATGACCAAAACGAACGGGTTTCGCTTGGCTTACAAGTTGTTTAGGTGAAGGCGTGGCATGATGCGGAGTCTGGGGATGCCTGAAGCCTTTGTAAGCTGGTTACGCCGTTTTGGAGCGATGTCGCTTGGCATCGCGGCTTTGGCCGTCAGCGGCTGCACTGACAGTCGCGGCGGAAGTATCCCCTATGACGTCAGCAGTTTCGGAGTGCCGGACTCTCCTTCTACGATGTCCGTCGACCAAAATTACAAGATCGCTCCCATGGACACGCTGACAATCCGCGTGTTCGGAATGCCCGACCTGACCGGCGACTATCAGGTCGATTTGCTGGGCAATGTTTCGATGCCGTTGATCGGTGACGTCGCGGCAACCGACTTGACGCCGGAGCAGCTCGATCAGGCTCTCACCAAGAAATATGGCGAGAAATATCTCGAAAACCCCGACATCAGCGTCGGCGTGAAGGCATCCACTGGCCGCATCGTCACCGTTGACGGTGCGGTGACGAAGGCCGGATCCTTCCCAGTGATGGGGCCCATGACCTTGATGCAGGCGATAGCCCTCGCCGGCGGCGCCGATCCTGAAACTGCCAACATGCGCAGGGTCGCCGTTTTCCGGACAATCGGCGGGCAACGTCAGGCAGCGGCTTTCGATCTCGTCAGCATCCAGCACGGAGAAATGGCGGATCCGCCTGTCTACTCGGGCGACATCGTCATCGTCGATGGCTCCAGGATCAAGGCGACGCAGAAGAAGATTTTCCAATCCTTCCCGCTGCTCTCAATCTTCCGTCCGTGGGGCATTTAGGCACGCGTGGAAATCGATAACCGGGGATTTGTCGAATGAATCGTGATCTTGCGCTGACCAATCCCGAATCGGGCTGGGCACTCCAGCCTTACGATCCGGCTGCTGCCCATCGGTCGAATTTCGCTCCAAACCTCGATCTTCCGACCGTTCTTCGAATTCTTCGGGAATGGCGCTGGCTCTTGCTTGCGGCGGTTGCGGCCGGCCTCGCGCTCGCGGTCGTCTACACGATGATCACGACACCGATGTATCGCGCGTGGGTCATTTTGCAGGTCAACCCGCCGACGTTCGAGATCATGGACGAGAGCAGCGGGGATCACAGCGAAGGGCAGACACCGTGGGATTTCGTCGCCACGCAGGTTGGCCTTCTTTCGAGCCACAGCCTGGCCGAGCGCGTCGCGCAGGACATGAATCTCGCCAACAATCCCAAGGTCGTTTCGCAGGACTCCGATCCACGCGAGCGACTGCAGCAGGCGGCGGGAATGGTCGAAGGCGGGCTGCACGTGATCCCGCCGGACGAGGGCCAGCTGATCAAGTTCAGCTATGATTCGGATTCGCCGGTGCTTGCCGCACAGGTTGCGAACGGCATCGCCGACGCCTTCATCAACTCCAACCTGCAGCGGAAGTACGAATCATCGGCCTACGCACGCAACTTCCTCGAGCGGCAGATCGCGAAGACTCGCGGGGACCTCGAGAAGTCGGAGCGCCAGCTCGTCAGCTATGCGCAGGAGCAGGGCATCATCAATACAGCGACGGACCAGAACTCCAGTCCGCTCGCGACCGATGCCAACTCACCGACTGGCCAGACGCTGTCCGAAACGAACCAGGCATTGTCGGAAGCCACTGCTCGCAGGGTCGCAGCGGAAGGCGCCTATCGGGCAGCCCTTTCAAGCGGCATTACGACCACCGAAACCGCCAGCTCGCAGTCGCTGAGGCAGTCGCGAGCGGCACTCCTTGCACAATATCAGCAGAAGCGGACCTTAATGAAGCCGGACCATCCGGACATGGTCAGCCTGCGCGCGCAGATCTCCGAGCTTGACCGTGAAATCTCACGTGAGAACTCGAGCGTCGAGCAGAGCCGAATCAACGCACTTCGGAACGATTTTCAGGCTGCAACGACTGCCGAGCGTGCTCTCCAGGCCAGGGTTGGCCAGTTGAAGAGCGACGTTCTCAACCTTCGCGGCCGGAGCATCCGCTACGCGATTCTACAGCGCGACGTCGACACGAACCGCGCTCTCTATGATGCCCTGCTTCAGCGGTACAAGGAAATCGGCGTCGCCGGCGGAATCGGAACCGCGCCAGTCTCCATCGTCGACCGCGCCGATCCGCCGTCGGGTCCCTTCAAGCCGAACCTCATGATGAATCTGCTTGTCGGGCTCGTGCTTGGGTTCATTACTGGCGTCGTTGCGGCAGTGGCCCTCGAATATCTCAACGACACGATCAAGAACCGCGAGGATGTCCGGACGAAACTCGGACTCGCGTGCCTGGGAACCGTGCCGAAGCGTCCCGGCAAGGGCGACTTCATTGATGACCTCAAGGATCCGGGATCGGGAGTGTCGGAAGCCTATTCCACCGTCGCTGCGTCGCTCGGCTTCAGTACCGAATCCGGCGTGCCGAAGGTGCTGCTCCTGACCAGCGCGCGTCCATCGGAAGGCAAGTCGTCGAGCGCGCTTGCGCTTGCGCAGAATTATTCAAGGCGCGGCAAGTCGGTGCTTCTGATCGACTGCGACCTTCGCAAGCCGGCCTTCAAGTCGCCTTCGGATGAGAGGGGTCTCACGAAGCTCCTGACCAACAGCGAGCCGGTGACCGATCACGTCTCGACAACCCACTTCGAAAACCTGTGGCTGCTCGCCTCTGGTCCGATCCCGCCGAACCCGGCCGATCTTCTGTCGACGGGCCGCTTCCATGCCATCGTTCGCGAAGCCTCGTCGCACTTCGACATCGTGATCATCGACGCTCCGCCAGTCATCGGCCTGGCCGACGCACCGCTGATCGCGTCGCTCTGCAAGGACGTTATGTTCATCATCGAAAGCGGCAAGACGCGCACGAACGTTGCCCGCGAGGCGGTGAGCAAGCTGCAGGCAGCCGGTGCCCACATCCTGGGTGCGACCCTGACCAAGTCGGTAGAGGGACGGCATGGCTACGGTTACGGCTATGGTTACGGCTACGGCTATGGTTACGGCTACGGCTATGGCTACGGGAAGCAGTACAAATATGGCGTCGGTGACAAGCGCGTCCCGATCCAGCTCATCCCGGAGCAGTCGGACGCCTAGGCGGCGGCACCGTAAGCAAAGCCTGGCAGGAGTAGCCGCAACCGTAGTGGTGGCGGCGGCTCTCGCAGCCGAAGTCGCGCGCGTTTCACTCGGAGCCTATTATTCCGACATCCACCCCTCGCGCGCCCTGCGTCTCGCGCCGCAAAGCCCGGAGGCACTGATCGCGACGGCGATGGTGGACGTAGGCCGGGCGGCCGCGAACTCATCAGCGCCTGACCGGCTGACATTCGATCGCCTGCGGCTGGCTGCTGCCGCGGCACCCCTTGAGCCCGAGCCGTTCCTCGTCCAGGGCGCGCTCGCGGAGAGAGAAGGGGACCTCGCTCGCGCCGAATCGCTTCTCATCCAGGCGCGCTGGCGCAATCCGCGTTCCAATGCGGCCCGCTACCTGCTCGCCGATGTGTGGCTTCGCCAGAACAAGATCGTTCAGGGCCTGAACGAAATGGCGGTTCTGTCGCGACTGCTGCCGGAAGCATCGGTCCAGCTCGTTCCGGCCTTGTCTCAATATGCCCATTCGCCGGGAGCTCGAGACAAGCTTGCCGGAATTCTTCAGCAGAACCCTCAGCTGAAGAGACCGCTCCTCAATGCGCTGGCCGCTGATCCTGCCAATGCGGAGCTCGTCCTGGCGCTCGCAGGAGCGGATTCTCGCTCCGCCGATCCTGCCGCAAACAGCTGGAAGGCGCGGATGCTGAATGGCTTCGTCAGTCGCGGCAATTACGGCCAGGCTTATGGCCTGTGGCGCAATTTTGCAGGACTTCCGGGCAATGCCTCCCCGCTGATTTTCAACGGCGAGTTCAAGTCGTCGTCTGCGCCGCCTCCGTTCAACTGGAGCTACAGCTCAAGCAGCGCCGGCTTCGCCGAGCCGGAGAACGGCAGGCTTCGCGTTCTCTTTTACGGCCGCGAGCAGGCGACACTCGCATCGCAGATGCTTCTGCTGGTGCCCGGAGCATATCGCTTCGATGCGCCGTTCGGCGGCACTGCGATCGGGGGAGCGCTGACCTGGACTTTGAGCTGCATCAACGGAGCGAAGCAACTGATGCAGTTCGACCTGTCGAAGGCCGCCGGCGGTCAATTCGAGGTTCCCGCCGATTGCCCGGCTCAGACGCTGACGCTCACCGGCAACTTGCTCGACATGCCGCGAGACAGCGACGTCCAGATCGGTCCCGCTCGAATCCAGAGGGCCGGCGCATGAGCCACAAGCTGTTGTCGCTCCTCACCGCCGCCTACCTGCTGCTCTGCATCGTCCTGGGTGGAAGCGCACAAATCATCTGGCCGAACCTGGCGCTGGAGATTCTCGGAATCGCGCTGATCGCATTTGCCGGCATGCACCGCGCGGAAGCCGATACGGGCAGCCGGTCACCAATGATTCTTGTGGGTCTGCTCGCCGTTGGGCTGCTTGTCATCCTGGTGCAGTTGGTCCCGCTGCCGCCTGCCGTGTGGACCGGCCTTCCGGGGAGGGCGGAGCTGGCGAAAGGCTTCGCCTCGCTCGGTTACGCTCTTCCATCGCAGACCATCTCCGAAAGTCCCTACGTGTCGGTACTCACGGTCTTCGCGGCAATCCCGGCGATTGGAATCTTCCTTGCCGCCCTCAGGCTAAAGCCCGATGCCCGATCGATTGCGGTCGTGGTGGTGGCGGGCACCGTGCTCGCAATCCTCTTCGGTGCGCTTCAGGTATCGGGCGGCCGCAACAGCTGGGCCTACATGTACAAGATCAGCAGTCCCGGCGCGGTTGGCTTCTTCGCCAACCAGAACCACATGGCCACGCTCCTGCTCGTCGCCATTCCGATGGCCGTGGCATTACTGGCCCCAGCCAAGTCGGGAGCCAAGACGTCTTCGGGCCGCTACGGGATCGGCGCAGTGCTGCTAATTCTGCTGGTCGTCGGCATCGGCCTGAACGGCTCGCTCGCCGCATATGCGTTGAGCGTGCCCGTGATACTCATGAGCCTTACGCTTCTCCCGGGGGCGGCCGGCTGGCGCCGATTGCTATTCCCAGTCGCGCTGATTGCCATTGCCGCCAGTGTGGTCCTGCTTGCGACGAGGCCCATCGGGAACAGCTCCATGGAAGAAAGCGCATCCAGCTCGGTGACGTCGCGCTCGCAAATCTGGAGCACGACGGGACAGGCGATTGCTGACAGCATGCCCGTCGGGACCGGACTTGGATCGTTCGAGCAGGTCTACCGCCATTACGAAGACCCGTGGCAGGTGCGGTCCGAATATGTGAACCATGCGCACAACGACTATCTCGAGCTGATACTCGAGCTCGGCGCGCCCGGAGCGATCCTTATCCTGCTGTTCCTCGTTTGGTGGGCGATTGCCGCGGTCCGTATCTGGACCTCGCAGCTCAGCACGCCCTTCAGCCGCGCAGCTACGATCGTCACGGGCACGATCCTCGCGCACAGCATTGTGGATTTCCCGCTACGCACCGCTGCCATTTCGGCCATTTTTACGGTTTCAATAGCGATCATGGCCCAGCATCTCGTGCGCGCGCCAGTCGCCCGCAAAGGCGAGCTTCGTCCGTCCAAGCATGTAACTTTGGGCTAGCAGCGCTCGTCTGACGGCATCCAAACCGCGGTTCATTCGACCGGGCTCATAACTGTGTTGTTTCTGCAACAATGCATGCTAGGGCGGGCGCGATGGATGCCGCGGCAGCCGAATCGGATTTGACCCCAAGCCGGAAGAGAAGCTGGCTCGAACGCGAGCGGGAAAGCGGCCGCATCTACCGCTTTGCCGCCATCGTCGTCGGCGCTGTCCTGGCGACCACGGTCGCATTCAGCCTGTGGGTGCTCCAGCGGCCTGCAACGCCGGGCTCGCTCCTTAGGGCTCCGCTAATCGCAGCTCTGCTGATTGCAAACCTGATCCCGGCAATCGTGCTGATGGTGCTGCTCTCGCGGCGGATCGCCATGCAGCGCGCGGAGCAGGGAGGCCTAGGCTCGGGCCGGCTTCACACACGCCTCGTGGCCTTGTTCTCCGTCATCGCCGCAGTCCCGACGGTTCTAGTGGCGATCTTCGCCTCGCTTCTATTCCAGAGCGGGCTGGAATTCTGGTTCTCCGATCGGGCGCGCGGGATGCTGGAAAACTCCGTCCAGCTAGCTCGTGAAACATACAACGACGAAGTGGAACGCGTCGCTTCCAACACGGTCGCGATGAGCCATGACCTGGCGGGCTACCTGGTTCAGGTTCCAATCGACGATCCGCGCTTCGTCGAAGCCTTTTCCAAAGTGCAGGTCTATCAGCGCGAGCTCTCGGAGGCGATCATCTTCACCTACGGGCCGGACAAGCAAATCCGGACGCTCGTACTGGTGAATCCGTACGACCGACCGCTCGACCGAGTCATCACTCCCGAAAAGATTGCGGCCCTCCAGAAGCAGGAGGCCGTAGCGGTCAATTCGTCGGACCGGATCGGCGCGCTCACGCGCTTGGATTACGGGCCGGACACCTATCTTTACGCAGCACGCGTCTTCGATCCCGACTTCCAGGCGCAAATCGACAGAGCCAACGCTGTCCTCCACGATTATCAGGCGCTTCTCGCGCGCTCGCGCGTGAACCAGCTGCGCTTCAACGCGGCGCTTCTCGTCGGTTCGTTGCTGATCGTTGCGCTCACCATCCTTGCGGCGCTGCGCCTCGCCGACCGTCTCGTTCGGCCGGTCGGGCAACTTGCGGATGCCGCAGGCCGGATCGAACAGGGGGATTTCACGGCGCGCGTCCCGATCACGCGAACCGAGGATGAAATCCAGACTCTCGCGCATGCTTTCAACCAGATGACGGACCGGCTGCAGGAGCAGACGAACGAGCTTCGCGCCGCCAACACCCAGCTCGACACGCGAAGGGCGTTCATCGAGGCGGTCCTGTCCAGCGTGACTGCCGGCGTCGTCGCTCTGGATACTCGCAACCGCATCCTTCTCAGCAACAAGTCCGCGGACGCGCTGCTCCAGCCGCGAAAGGAGCCGCTCGAAGGCACGCCGCTCAAGAAGGTTTCTTCCGAGCTCGATGAGTTCATGCATCGCGACGAGCGGGAGGCGAACGTCGATCTGGAGACGGGGAGGGGACAGCGTACCCTGGCGGTGAAGCGCGTCCGCTACCAGGACGGCACTGTGCTGACATTCGACGACATCACCGACCAGCTGTCCGACCAGCGAAGCGCCGCCTGGTCGGACATTGCGCGTCGGATCGCGCACGAGATCAAGAACCCGCTGACCCCGATCCAGCTCGCGGCCGAACGGCTCCAGAGGCGGTTTGGCGCGGAAGTGACGTCAGACAGCGAAACATTCGAGCGCCTGACCGGGACGATTGTCCGCCAGGTCGGCGACCTGCGCCGGATGGTCGACGAATTCTCCAATTTCGCACGGATGCCCAAACCGGTGTTCAGGCCCGAGAACGTCCATGACATCGCCCGGCAGGCGCTCTTCCTGCACGAAGTCGCCCATACGGAGATCAAGTTTCGCCTCGACCCCCCGGAGGGCGACTTCCCGATGGTCTGTGACCGTCGCCAGCTCGGCCAGGCGCTGACGAATGTTGTAAAGAACGGCGTTGAAGCCATTGAATCCAGGCGCGCTCGTGGAGAGCATCATCTCGGCGGCGACCGCATCGAGCTTCGCCTCCGGCGCGATGGCGACCAACTGGTAATTGACGTCACGGACACGGGCGTCGGGCTTCCCGAGGACAGGGAAAGGCTTACCGAGCCCTATATGACGACCCGGGTGCGCGGGACGGGTCTTGGTCTCGCCATCGTAAAGAAGATTGTCGAGGAGCACTGCGGCGAAATCGCTTTCCTCGACCGGCAGGGCGGTGGGACTCACGTCCGCATCGCGTTCGATGCCGATCGCCTCGCGACGAAGGAGGGCGAGATATCCGAAGAGTCGCTGCCAGACGAAAGTGAAGATGGAACATATATTTAGGGAGCCTCGCTGATGGCGCTTGAAGTGCTGGTGGTCGACGATGAAGAGGACATCCGCGACCTGGTCAGCGGCGTTCTCCAGGACGAAGGCTATTCAGTCCGCAGCGCTGGCGACAGCTCGGCCGCACTCGATGCCATCAAGGACCGCAGGCCTTCGCTGGTCCTTCTCGATGTCTGGCTTCAGGGGTCGAGGCTCGATGGTTTGCAGCTGCTCCAGCAGATCAAGCGCAACGATCCCAGCCTGCCGGTCTTGATGATTTCTGGTCACGGCAATCTCGACACGGCTGTCGCCGCGGTGAGGGAAGGGGCCGTCGACTTCATCGAGAAACCGTTCGAGGCAGGGCATTTGCTCCACCTCGTCTCGCGGGCGACCGAGACCGACCGACTTCGCCGGGAGAATGAAAGCCTTCGCCAGCAGATCGTCCATGACGAGGTGCTGAGCGGCAATTCTGTCGCCATCAACGCCGTCCGGGCTACGCTGAAGCGCGTTGCGCCCACGGGAAGCCGAGTCCTTGTAACCGGGCCGGCTGGCGTCGGGAAAGAAGTGGCCGCGCGGACGATCCATCAGTGGAGCACGCGCTCCAACGGGCCGTTCATCGTCGTCTCCGCGGCGATGATGACGCCGGAGAGGGTGGAACAGGAGCTCTTCGGCCAGGATACCGAGGACGTCAGCCGGCCCGGGCTCCTCGAGCAGGCGCACGGTGGAACGCTGTTCCTGGACGAGATCGCCGACATGCCGATGACCACGCAGGCGAAGATCCTGCGTGTTCTTACCGATCAGAGTTACCAACGTGTTGGCGGGCAGAGACCCGTGAAGGTCGATGTCCGCGTGCTGTCCGCGACGTCGCGCGACTTGGCGCAGGAGATCGCCCAGGGTCGGTTCCGAGAAGACCTCTTCTATCGCCTCAACGTCGTTCCCGTCCGCTTGCCGCCCCTTCGCGAACGCAGGGAGGATATCCCCGAGCTTGCCAATCACTTCCTGGCTCGTTTTGCGGCCGAGCGGCGTATCCAGACGCCGGCCCTGTCCGACGAGGCGATCGCGGCACTCCAGGCGCACGACTGGCCCGGGAACGTTCGTCAGCTTCGGAACATCATCGAGCGGACGATCATCCTTGCCCCGCTTGAGCGCGTCGACCGCATCGAGGTGGACATGCTTCCTTCGGAAATCCTCGAGAATCAGGGCACTCCGACGCTTTCCAGCCAGGCCATGACGATCATGGGAAGCCCGCTGCGCGAGGCGAGGGAATCGTTCGAGCGCGAGTATCTCCGCATCCAGATCCGTCGCTTTTCCGGCAACATCTCTAGGACAGCGTCGTTCATCGGGATGGAGCGTTCCGCCCTGCACCGGAAGCTCAAGGCGCTGGGAATCGGGGACAAGCGCGACGAGGAGTAATCAACGATTCCGCAATGGCCGCAAAGTCCGCAAGCCTCCAGGATCAGTTCCTCAACAGCGCCCGCAAGTCGAAAGCCCCGCTCACCATCTTCCTTCTGAAGGGCGTGAAGCTGCAGGGCGTGATCACCTGGTTCGATGCCTTTTCGCTGCTATTGCGCCGCGAGGGTCAAACTTTGCTCCTCTACAAACACTCGATTTCGACGATCATGCCGGGACGTCCATTGGACCTCGGCGAGCTTCCGGTGCCGGAGAGTGGCGCAAAACCGGCCCTCCAGGATGCGTTCCTTTCCGCTGCCGGGCGCGAGAAACAACGGATGACGGTGTTTCTGGTGAACGGCGTCATGCTCCAGGGACGCGTTGCAGTTCATGACCAGTTCTCGCTGCTCCTCGAGCGGGGAGGGCAGGTGCAGCTCGTCTACAAGCATGCGATTTCGACTATGCAGCCCGAAGAGCCGCTGTCGATCGGTGAGCAGGACCAGGAATGACCATCACAATCGGCAATGGAGGGGGCGCGCTGGATGTTACCCGCGGCGAGCGCGCTATCGTGGTCGGCGTCGATCGCGGCAGTCAGGGCGACGCTCGTTCGTGCGAGGCGCGCCTGGAGGAGGCGTCCGGTCTTGCGGAGGCCATCGGGATCGACGTCGTCTCGAAGAGAACTTTCCGCCTTCGCGCGCCCAAGCCTGCGACGCTTCTTGGCAAGGGACAGGTGGAACAGGTCGCGGAGCTCGTGGAGAGTAATGAAGCGGGACTTCTGATCATCGATGCGCCCTTGACGCCCGTTCAGCAGAAGTCGCTGGAAGAGCAGGTCAAAACCAAGGTGATCGATCGAACGAGCCTGATCCTCGAGATATTCGGGGAGAGGGCGGCTACGTCCGAAGGGCGACTGCAGGTGGAGCTAGCGCATCTCGACTACCAGGCCGGTCGCCTGGTGCGGAGTTGGACTCACCTCGAGCGCCAGCGCGGCGGCTTCGGCTTCCTGGGCGGCCCGGGCGAAACGCAGATCGAGGCTGACCGCCGGCTAATCCGCGACCGGATGGCGCGTATTCGGCGTGAGCTTGAGCAGGTGAAGCGCACTCGCTCTCTGCACCGCGACCGGCGGCAGCGCGCGCCCTGGCCCGTTATCGCGCTTGTCGGCTATACGAACGCCGGGAAATCCACTCTTTTCAATCGACTAACCGGCGGGGAGGTGCTCGCCGAGGACATGCTGTTCGCGACTCTCGATCCGACCATGCGTGACGTGAAGCTGCCGGGATTCGACAAGGCGATCCTCTCGGACACCGTGGGATTCGTCTCGGACCTTCCGACGCAACTCATCGCTGCCTTCCGGGCGACGCTCGAGGAAGTCGCCACGGCGGACCTCCTGGTCCACGTGCGCGACATGTCCCATCCGGATCACGATGCTCAGCGCGAAGATGTCGACCAGGTGCTCGCGCAGCTTGGCGTAGGACCGGAAGACGAGGGTGCGTCACCGCGGATAGAAGCGTGGAACAAGATGGACCTGCTTGCGCCCAATGCCCGCCAGGCCTTGCTGGCCGGGGCCCAACGGCGCGAGGACGTTGTCCCGATTTCCGCAATAACCGGCTTTGGGCTGGACGAGCTACGAGAGAGGATGGCCGAACGCCTCCACAGCGGCGCGCAGCTTCATTCTATCCGCGTGCCGGCAAGCGATGGCGGAAAGATTGCGTGGCTCCATGCTCGTGGTGACGTCATCGATCAGGAGACAGCGGATAGCCATGTGGAATTGAGGGTTAGGCTATCGCCGGAGAATTGGGCGCGTTTTCAGTCGCTCTGAGACTTGGCGGTCCGCCAAAGCTCTTCCTTTTCATCGAGAGACATGGCTTCAAAGCCGGGCGCTTTTTCGATCATGCGGAAGCGGCGCTCAAACTTCCTGTTCGCTTGCCGCAGAGCTTCCTCCGGGTCGATGTTAAGATGCCGTGCGAAGTTCACGACGGCAAATAACAGGTCTCCCAGCTCCTCCGCGCGACGATCGTGCGCGCTTTCGCAATCGAGTTCCGTCAGCTCTTCGTCGATCTTGGCGCGCGCACCGGAAGGATCCGGCCAGTCAAACCCCGTACGCGCCGCGCGTCTCTGTAGCTTGACGGCGCGGTCGAGCGCGGGAAGGGCGGCAGCGACACCATCAAGGGCGCTCTCGTGCCGCTTTTCGCTCCGCTCGGCGGCCTTGATCGCGTCCCATCCTGGGCTTTCTACGACATCCCCGAATATGTGCGGGTGCCGCCGCTCCAGCTTGTCGCAAATGCGGCCGATGACGTCATCCAGCGCAAATAGCCCACGTTCCTCGGCCATCTGCGCGTGGAAGACGACCTGGAGCTGGAGATCTCCGAGCTCGTCCTCGAGCGCTTCCATATCGTCGCGGTCGATTGCGTCCGCGACCTCATAGGCTTCTTCGATCGTGTAGGGGGCGATGGTTTCGAAGCTTTGCTTCAAATCCCACTCACACCCGCGCTGAGGGTCGCGAAGGCGGCGCATGATCGCAACGAGACGTTCCAACGAACTCATGAGGGGAGCCGCCCGACCGCCCGCGCCCTCTGAGCATTAAGTCTGATAATATGTATTATGTAAAGTTGTAGAGGCATCACGGTACCAGCACTAGCCAGCGCCCCTCGACGCCCCACCGTTTCAATGTCGATAGAAAATTCATCCCTAGGACGTTCAGGTCGTCGCTTTCGGTCACGTGCAGCGCGAAATTCCGCCTTTCGATCGTTCCCAAGCTCAACCTCCCCGCTGTTCCGGTCGCCACGCGAACGAATCCATTTCCGGTGCGGACAATCTGGTTGGCGCTCTTGCTGACCTCAACGCCAGCTTCCTCGGCTTCCGCGCGATCGATCGTCGTCATCGTGGCTCCGCTATCCACTAGGAACTTGATCCTCTTGCCGTTGACCAGCGCGTTCACCCAGAAATGGCCGTCCACCGCCATCGGAATGCGCAACTCCTGGCCCTGGCGCACAGGCTCACCGGTCGCTTCGGACCGAACGCGCTGCCACACCCAACCCAGATTGTCGCGAAATGTGAAGAGGATGAACCCGGCTCCGAAGATCGCGATCCAGCAAAGTGCGAAGGTCGCTGTGCGTGCAATCGGCTCGCGCCTGGTCATGAGCATTCCAAGAATGAGCATGACCGCCATCAGGATGTAGAGGCCGCCAAGCATCAGCCCGTTGGTCATGGCTGAAGCACCAGCATGTTGCCTTCGACCCGCCAGCCGCTCAGTGTGGACAGGAAGTTCATGCCCAGCATGTTCATGTCCTCCTGCTCGCTGACGTCGACTGGAAAATCCGTTCGGGCGATCGAACCCAGCTCCAGGCGGTCGGCGGTAGCCTTCGTCACCAGTGCTGGGCCATTGGCGGTGCTGACGACGGCTTTTTCAGTCCCAACCTCGATGCCACAGGCTTCGGCTGTTCCCCTCGAGACCGTCGTGATCGAGGCGCCGCTGTCCACCATGAAACGGACTGGCTCTCCATTCACCTTCGCTCGAACCCAGAAGTGTCCATCCTCCCCTATCGGGATCCGCACCGTCTTGCCTTCCACCATTGGAGCGCCGGTCATCTCCGACCAAAGACGTTGGCCGATTCTCGAGAAATCGCCCCGGAAGGCGAAAATCGCGAAGGCGACGGCGAAAATCCCTATCCAGGCAAGCGCCATTTTCGCGGCATTCCCCAAAGGGACACGCCTGCCGATTAGCCCCGAGGCCACAAACACCGCCGCAAGCACATAAAAGACGATGTATGGAGCGTTATCGCCCATTGGCCGCCGCCAGGATCATTTCCCGGCCTTTGAGAACAAGCGGTAGAAGTTCGCCGTGGTGGCATCCGCCAATGCGTCCGGCTCCTCCTCCCGAAGTTCGGCGACGAATGCAGCCGTGTCGGCAACGAAGGCCGGTTCGCATGTCTTCCCGCGGTGAGGAACGGGGGCAAGGAACGGGGAATCCGTTTCGACCAGCATCCGGTCGGCCGGTAGCCACTTGGCGATCTCCTGCAGATCCGCGGCGTTCTTGAAGGTCACAATGCCGGACAGCGAGATGTGGAAACCGAGATCCAGCCCCTTGCGTGCCAGCTCCGCACTGCCGGTGAAGCAGTGGAGCACTCCGGTCACACCGCCCTCCTTGACGGCGCGCTCGAGCATCTCCACCGTGTCATCCTCGGCATCGCGCGTGTGCACTACCAGTGGGAGCCCTGATTGCCGCGCTGCCTCTATGTGCGCCTGGAAGCGGTCGCGTTGGGCCGCCCGGTCCGACTTATCGTAATAATAATCGAGGCCGCATTCGCCGATGGCAATCACACGGGAATGTGATGCGGCGCTCACCAAAGCAGCCGAGCCGAGGTCAGGATGGGCATCTGCCTCATGCGGGTGCACGCCGACGGTCGCCCAGACGTCCTCGTTTCGATCCGCAACGGCGATGACGTCATCCCATTCGCTCTGACGGGTCGAAATGTTGAGGAAAGCGCTGACGCCCCGCGCGCGGGCATTGGCGAGCACTTCGTCCTGCCGATCCGCCAGGCCCTCGTAATTGAGGTGGCAGTGGCTATCGACCAGCTTCACGCCGCCTCCCCGTCCTCTTCCGGGAGTTCCAGGCGTGGGAAGACTGGCACGGGCTGGTCGAGACCGCCATTGAGCCCCGCGTCGACCGCGTCGATGAGCTTCTGCGCGGACGCCGGAATGACCGGTAGAACGGACGCGGCCAGCTTCCGGATTGCCATGACCAGCGTCCCAAGCACATCGGCCATCCGCTGGGGATCCGTCTTGCGAAGGGCCCAGGGCGCAGCTGCGTCGATGTAAGCGTTGCAGGCGAAGACCGCGGCCATCCAGGCCTCGAGCCCTTGTGAGAAGGCAAATTCGCCGAAGCGCGAATTCAGCTCAGCGATCGATGAATCGACCCTGGCAAGCAGACCGCTGTCGTCCTGATGTTCTCCAACCGCAGGAATAACGCCGTCCAAATTCTTGTGAATCATGGACAAAGTTCGCTGCGCAAGATTGCCGAAGCTGTTCGCCAACTCGGCGTTGACGCGGTTGACGATGGCTTCCGGCGAATAGGTCCCATCCTGGCCGAAGGTCACTTCGCGCATCAGGAAATAGCGCAGCTGATCGACCCCGAAGCGGTCGGCAAGGACCAAGGGATCGACGACATTGCCGATGCTCTTCGACATCTTCTCGCCGCGGCTAAGAAGGAATCCGTGTCCGTAGACCTGCTTTGGGAGCTCGATCCCCGCCGACATCAGGAACGCCGGCCAATAGACCGCGTGGAAGCGCACCACGTCCTTTCCGATCAGGTGGACGTCCGCCGGCCAGTAACGGTCCCACAGCTCGGTCTTGTCCGGATAACCAAGCCCGGTGATGTAATTGGTCAGCGCGTCCAGCCAGACATACATGACGTGACGGTTGCTGCCCGGGACCGGCACGCCCCAGTTGAAGCTGGTTCGCGAAATGCTGAGGTCGCGTAGGCCGCCCTCTACGAAGCGGACCACCTCGTTGCGGCGGCTGTCCGGTTGGATGAAGCCGGGATTGGCCGAATAATGGTCGAGAAGCTTCTGCTGGTAGGCGGACAGCCGGAAGAACCAGCTCTCCTCCTCCACCCATTCAACGGGCGTACCCTGCGGAGAAAGCTTGGTGCCGTCCTCGGCGGTCGTCAGTTCCTCCGGCTCGTAATAGGCTTCGTCCCGAACCGAGTACCAACCCTCATAGCTATCGAGGTAGAGGTCCCCCCTTTCCTCCATCGCCGTCCAGATCGCCTGGCTGGCACGGTGGTGAGCGGGCTCGGACGTGCGAATGAATCGATCGTATGAAACCTCAAGCCTGTCGCACATCTCTTGGAAAAGACGCGACATTTTATCGGCAAATGCAGGCGGATCGACGCCTTCGGCCCGCGCTGCCTGGGCCATCTTGAGGCCGTGCTCGTCGGTCCCCGTCTGGAAGCGCACGTCGCGCCCGAGGCTCCGCTGGAACCGCGCGATTACGTCGGCTGCGATCGCCTCATAGGCATGGCCGATGTGCGGCGCGCCGTTCGGATAGCTGATTGCGGTGGTGATGTAATAAGGGTCGGACACGTCGAGCGCCCTACCCTGACCATTGCCGCCCTTCAAGAAAGCGAAGGGTCGGCAACGGAGGCGAGAATTCCGCCAAGCTGGAACACTGTCGCGGCCGGGTCGAGCGACAGCCGCGGAGCGATCGCCGTCAATTGGCGCACCCCTTCATATGCTTCGATGGCGCGTTGCCGCGCTGGCTCATGAAGCTGGCGCGCTTCCCTTGCCACCAGTGCAGGAAGCATGTCGAGGAAAGCGGCGTATCGATCGCCTGCCGCCTTGCGCGCCAGCTGGCCGGCCAAGGCCGAGCGCCTGCTATTGTCGGGATCGCCCTGGCGCAGAATCGCCAGTGCCTCATCCTGGAGTGGCGCAAGATCCAGCGAAGCAAAGGCCAGGGCTTGGCCGGCCGACCCGTTCGCAATGGAGACGAGCCGCTCGCGCTCGGCAGCGCTTGCTTGTGGCAATTCCCGTTCCAGGATTGACGCCATGGCGTCATTTTCGAGCGGTTCGAACTGGAGCCTGCGGCAACGCGACCTGATCGTCGGCAGAAGGCGTCCAGGAGCATGGCTGACCAGGAAGAAGACGGTGTTCGCCGGAGGTTCCTCCAGCATCTTGAGGAGCGCGTTGGCCGCCGACTTCTCGAGCTCGTCAACGCTGTCGATGACCACCGCCCGCCACGGAGAAAGCCCAGCGGTGAGGCCCAGGAACTCGCCAAGAGCCCGCACCTGATCGACGGTGATGTTACGGTTGAGATTGCCGGTCTTCGGATTTTCCACACGCTCGACCCAGCGCAGGTCCGGGTGACTTCCAGCGGCTATCAGCTTGGCAATCGGATGGTCTTCCGGGGATTCGAGGCCGGCAAGCTCGAACTCAGGGCCGGCAGCGCTTGCCAGCATCATGGTCGCAGCAGCCCGCGCGAAATGGGCCTTTCCGACTCCGCGCGGCCCGGAAAGCAGCCAGGCGTGGTGAAGCGCGCGGCCATCCCATGCGCGCCGGACCTGCTCCACCTGCTGGTCGTGACCGAAAATCATGCAAGCAGGTCCGCAATTGCACCGAGCAAGCGCCCGGTGACTTCCGCTTCGGGGCCCGACGCGTCGACCAGCTTCACGCGGTCCGGCTCCTCCGCGGCGATCATCCGGAACGCCAGTTCAACCCTGTGGTGAAAGTCCGCGCCACGCCCGCCGATACGATCCCCCTTGTCCCCGTCGCGGGAATGCGCCCTCTGCGCTCCTTCGGCGAGAAGCAGGATCAAGGTGCGGTCCGGAAGGAAATTGTCGGTCGCGAAGGCGTGAAGGTCGCGAACCCGCTCGATCCCAAGCCCTCCGGCACCGCCCTGATACGCAAGCGAGGAATCGACGAACCGGTCGCTGAGCACCCAGTCACCGCGATCGAGCGCGGGCCGGATGGTCTTCTCGACGTGGTCGGCGCGGGCAGCGGCGAACAGCAGCGCCTCGGCCTCCATCGGCCAGTCACGTTCCTCGAGCAGAAGCCCGCGGATCGATTCCGCGCCCTCACTCCCGCCGGGCTCTCGCGTTTCGACGACCGTCAGTCCCCGCTCACGGAGTGCGCCTGCAAGCGCCCGGAGCTGGGTGGACTTGCCGACCCCTTCCCCGCCTTCAAGGCTGATGAATCGTCCCCGTTCGGTCACGCAAGCCCGAGCAGCGACTTCAACCCATACCAGGCGCGACCGAAGAAGCCTGCCTCGCCGACGTCCTCACCCGCCACGAGCGGGACAATCTGCGGAGCCGTATCGCCCGTGGTCACGACCAGCTTCGCGATTTCGTCGCCTTTCTTGATGGGCGCCTTGATAGGACCGTTGTAGCGCACCTTCACGCGCATCTGGTTGGTAAGACTGAGACCTGCGGGAAACGTCACTGCGAGGTCACGGGGGGCGACGAGCGTCACTTCGCTGCTCGAGCCCATCTGCACGCCCGCCTTGGCGATCTCGGCGCCCTTCTTGAACAAGGGCTTCGTCTGCCACGCGCCGAAGCCCCACTGCATCAGTCGGGTCGATTCCTGGACGCGTTCGTTCCAGCTCGACATGCCGGCGAGGACTTCGATCAGTCGGCGGCCGTTCTGCTCCGCCGAGCCGGTGAAGCCATAGCCCGCCTCATCGGTGTGTCCGGTCTTCAGGCCATCTGCGCCCGGGATCTTGCCGAGGATCGGATTGCGGTTGGCCTGGGTAATGTCCTGCCCGGAGCCCAGCGTCTTCCCCCATGTAAAGCTCGGCTGCGAATAGAACTTCTTGTAGAGCCCGAAGTGGTTCTCGATCTCGTAGCGGGCGAGCGTCGCCAGGTCCCGCGCCGACACATAGGTCACGCCATTGTCGGGCCAACCATTGGCGGTTCCGAAATGACTGTTCGTCAGGCCGATCTTCTTCGCCAGCGCGTTCATCTGGTCGGTGAAGGCTTCTTCAGTGCCGGATATGCACTCCGCCAATACGACCGACGCATCATTGCCCGAAAGCGTGACAATACCGTGGAGCAGGTTCTCGACGCTAACCTGCTCGTTCGCTGAGAGGAACATCGTCGATCCCGCCTGCGGCCCATGCCATTTCTGCCAGGTTTCCGGGCGAACGGTGCACATCTTCGTGAGCGGGAGCTTGCCGGAATCGATCAGCTCGAACGCGACGTCTGTCGTCATCATCTTGGCCATTGACGCCGGTGGCATCCGGACGTTGCCGTTCTTGTCGTAGAGGATGGCTCCCGAGGACAGGTCGATCAGGAAGGCGACCTTCGCGGGCGTGTCGAATTGTGGTGCGCGCGCAGGAGCGGCGCTGGCGAGGAGAATTGCGGCGGTAGTTGCAAAGACGAGTGCGCGCTTCATGTTGGCAAAAGTCATCCTTCGGGGGTGAAACAGCTCTGCCTGTCTATCGCGCACGGGCGCGCGCCGCGAGGGGCCAATCGGATTTTTATCGAGCGATCGCGTTGGCCAGCAGGCCGACCGACAGGGCGTAGTAATTCGAGCAGTTGTAATCGAGGATCGCGTAATAATTCTGGGTCAGCAGGTAACCCGAAGCGTAAGCGCCCGGAGTTTCCATGAAAGTCGCAAGCTCGGTATCGGGCAGGCTCCTTCCGGTCGGCACCACCCCTAGTGAACGCCATTCGCGAACGGTCAGCCAGCGGCTGTGGCGCCTGAAGACAGCCGGACAGCGCGGCGACTTGAGGCGCGACTGGATCGCGGAGCGGTTCAGGCCGCCCGGCACGGTGACTGGGACGCCCCAGGGTATCCCGCGCTTCCAGCCGGCATCGCGCAGGTAATTGGCGATCGAGGCGAAGGCGTCGTCCTCGCTCCCCCAAACGTCGGCATAGCCGTCGCCATTTCCATCCTGGCGAAGGCGAAGCACGACGGAGGGAAGGAATTGCGGATAGCCGGTCGCGCCGGCGTAGCTTCCTTTGAGTTGCCAGCGGCGTACCCCGATATCCAGGAGCTTCATCGCGGCGACGAACTCGTCCTCGAACAGGGTCCGCCGCCGCCCTTCGTAGGCGAGGCTCGCGAGCACCTCGAGCAGGTCGAACCCGCCCGTAATCGACCCGTAGCTGGTTTCCTTGCCGTAAATCGCCATCACGACAGCCGGGTCCACGCCGTAGCGCTGCTGGATTCGGTACAGATTGCCCCAATGCGACGAATAGCGCGTCTGACCCCTATCGATGAGCGACCGAGTGATGTGGCGGCTCAGATAATTGGAGAAGGACGGCGGCGAATTGTCGTAGACCGGCGTCGGCCGCTGAGCCCGATCGAGCTCCATTACGCGCGAGTTCAACTGCAATGTCGGAATTACGGCCTGGATCGTGGCTTCCCGGACACCCTGGCTGCGCGCTTTTGCTGCCAGGACCTGCTTGTATCGATCGAAAGGACTTTGAGCCTGTGCGTATGAAGGGAGGTACGTTCGCGCCTGCGCAACCTGGACTGCCGGCTGGGTTACCGAAACGCGACTGTCCTGCGCGTCGGCCGGGCCGAGCGCGAGCGCTGCCACGCCCGCCAATGTCCAACCGATCGTCCACCGCAACGCCACTCTCCGTCCCCCCGCTCGTTCCAACAGCCTAAGGGTGGCGACCGTTCCCGGCCACAAGCATTGGTCGCGCAGCTTGCACGCCTCGCCTCGACAGCGATATCAGGCCGGACCCTAAGACGAGTGATCGAGCGGATTTCATAGTCGCTCATCGGAGAGGTGGCCGAGCGCGAGGCGACTGTCCTGCCGGGGGCAGGATACAAAGCTGAGCGGTTGCGGTCGCGAGTGAGTGGAGAGGTGGCCGAGTGGTTTAAGGCAGCGGTCTTGAAAACCGCCGTGGGTTCACGCCCACCGTGGGTTCGAATCCCACCCTCTCCGCCATCCGTTTGTCGATGGCTCTTCCGCAGCCGGCGGCGTTCGTCGAAAAAAGATTCCGCGACACGAAAAATTCATCTTGCGTTCACGCTACAAATGTAGCACACGCTACAAATGTAGCGCGAAATAGGATTGATGATTCTCATGCTCAGCAAGCTTCCTCCCCGTGAACGCCAGATCGTCGACGTACTGTTCGAATCGGGCCCGCTGACCTCTGCAGAGGTCGGTGAAAAGCTCCCCGACCAGATCAGCGGCTCGGCCATCCGCGCGATGCTGAAGCGCCTTGAAGACAAGGGCTTCGTCCAACGCGCCGATTCGGATCGCGGATACATTTACAGCCCGACCGTTTCCGAGGTTGCGGCGAGCAAGTCGGCGCTGAGCGAAATCGTGCGCGTCTTTTTCAATGGATCCGCAGCCGGCGCTGCAACCGCCCTTCTCGGCATGTCGGACAAGCTCAATGCCGACGACCTCGATAGCCTCGAAGCGATGATCGCCAAGGCGCGCACCGCGAAAGGAGCAAAGTGATGGAGTGGCTTATTCCTCTAGCGGCGAAATCGTTCCTCATCGCCGGCGGTGCATTGCTCCTGCTGAGGCTTCTGAAGAACCGGTCGGCCGCGGATCGTAGCTGGATCGCGCACCTGGCGCTTGCGGGCCTGCTCCTGCTGCCGGTCGCAACCTTTGCTCTCCCGACGCTCGACGTCACCGGACCCGAGTTCCTGGTCGGCAAGGCCGAAGTTGCATCCCCTTCTTCGGTCCTGCTGCCCCAGGCTGCACCTGCTCCGGGGCCAGTGGCCAAGTCAGCGCCCGTGGTTGACGAGACGGGCGTCGGGAGTGCGCCCGTAGACTGGCCCTTTTGGGGATATGTCCTCCCTGCGGCTCTGCTGCTCCTGCTTACCCTGATCGCGCTTGGCCGGCTGTTCGTACTGAAGGCCCGAGCGACCGTCCTGGTGGACGCACCCTGGCTCACCGCTCTCGCGAAAGCGCAGCGCCGGATGGGCTTCAAGCATGGGACCGCCCTCCTCACCAGCAACGAGCTTCCTTCGCCGATCAGCTGGGGAGTCGTTCGGCCAGTCATCCTTCTGAATGCCGAAGCCGCCGACTCGCACGAGGAGGCCGAAGCAATCATCACGCACGAGCTCGCCCACGTGGCGCGCCTCGACTGGGCAAAGCTTCTCCTGGCTCGTGTCGCGGTCGCGCTCTTCTGGTTCAATCCCTTCGCCTGGCTACTCGCTCGCGAAGCGCACCAGTTGCGTGAGGAAGCGGCCGACGATTCGGTTCTGGCGACGGACATCGACGAAACGGAATATGCGAAGCTTCTCGTTGGCGTTGCACGCCATGAGTGCCGTGGCTTCCTGATCGGTGCACATGGTGTCGCGCCGGCGAAGAATTCGCTCACGCGCCGTGTGAAGCGGGTGCTGGACGGTGCCGCCAAGCGCGCTCCCGGCGGATGGCAGTGGGGCTCGGCTGCCGCGTTCTTCGCGGCTGGAATGGCCGTCCCGGTGGCAGCGCTGAACCTGGTGCCGGCTACCGTAAGCGCTCCCACCCCCAAGGCTGGAGCAGTCGCATCGACGAGCCCCTATTATGCGGAAGCGCCGAAGGCTGTTGAACAGGCGGTCAAGGAAGCAACAAGCGTCGCTACGACCCAGGCGCTTTCCGCGGCGGCCGCCGGGACCACTCTCATTGCGTCGAACGGTCACACGATCACAAAGACGAAGACCGACGAATATGTCATCGCAACGCCCGATGGCCGTGCGATCACCGTAATGCCCGCCGATTCACAGGGCCGTCGCAAGATGGTCGTCGCGGGTCCGCAAGGCACGGTCGTCAGCTACATCGAGCGCGGCCAGTCGCTGCACGGCCTGGCGTCCAGCGTGTCGGGCGTGACCGTGCACCCTGGCCGGGATACGGCTGTCGACCGCGCGATCGAGTTGAAGGCCGTCGGAGTTACTCCGGAATATATCGCCTCCATCCGCTCTGCAGCGCCGCAGCTCCGGCTCGACCATGACGATATCGTGTCGCTGAAGGCGGTCGGCGTAACTGCAAGCTTCATCAATGAGCTCGCCCGGCTCGGGTACCGCAACCTTAACGCCGACGACATCACCGGCGCCTATGCCGTCGGCGTTCGCGAATCCTACATCCGAGACATGGCGGCGGTCGGCTACGGTCGACTGACGCTCGAGCAATTGACCGAGCTCAGGGCTGTCGGAGTGATGCCGTCGGACGTTCAACGGTACCGTCGAGCCGGCTTCACGCAGGTCGATGTCGACAAGCTGGTGCAGCTGAAATCGCTCGGAATCAGCCCGGAAGAGCTGAAGGCCAGCCAGGACTACGGACCGTGAGCCGGCCTTAGCGCCTGACGGTCTGATCTGATCCTCGATTAGCCGAAGTTGAAACGCCCCGATGGGGCGGGCGGGCGAACTTTGCCCCGAGAAGACGAAGAAGGGAGACGTGATATGACCAGGATGTTGGCATTTATAGCCGCGCTGTTGCTGACCGCCATCACGGTGTCCTCGGCCTGCGTCGCGAACACTGCGCAAGGCCTCCAGTTCACGATCGAACCGCGTAACGGCGATGACGTGCACGTGCGCTTCATTCGGGAAAGCAACGGCCGTCCGGAAAGCAATTGGGAGACCTCGTTCCGCCCTTCGGAACTCCAGGGCCTGGATATGACCGCGCTCAAGAGTCCAGGCACTCGCGAGCTCCGCTTCGCAATTGTTCGCGACGCAGGCCGGGTGGATTGCGCCGGCTCCGGCGGAAACGAAATGGCCCGGGGTACGTGCGGCCTGACGCCTAACGCCGACTTCAACCGGTTCCTTGCATCAAACGGCATCGGGACGCCGACCGAAGAACAGACGTTCGGCCTTATTGCAGTGAACGCGGATCGCGAGTTGGTGACCGCGCTTGCGCGCGCTCGTTATCCCGCGCCATCGATCGAGAAGCTGATGGAACTGGCCGCTGTCGAAGTGACACCGACCTATATCGATGCGCTCGCAAGGGAAGACTACCGCCCTCAGTCGCTCGATGGCCTCGTGCAGTTCGCAGCGCTGAACATCACGCCGGAATATATCGGGAGCTTCATTCGCGCCGGCTATTCGAACCTTCCGCAGGATGATCTGGTGCAGCTCAAGGCGCTCGACATCACTCCGGAATATATCGCCGGTTTCGAGCGAATTGGATACCGGCACCTGCCCGTCGACACGCTCGTTCAGCTCAAGGCAATGGACATCACGCCGGAGTTCGTCCGGGCGGTCCAACAGGGCGATAATCTACCCTCGCCCGATCATCTTGTGGAACTACGAGCCGTCACTCGCGGCCTTCGCAAGCGCTAGGTTGCATAGGTGTCTTATTACACTAATACTCTTAGAACTTTTCGGGGGTGAGTAACATGATGCGTTCCGGCCATTGTTTGAAAGCCGCGTTGATGGCTTCGGCGGCATGCCTCCTTTGGTCGAACCAGGCCACAGCGCAGACGACGGATCCGGCCGTGGCAGCGCCGCCAGTCGCCAAGGCAGCAGACGGCAAGCGCGTCTATACGCCCGCCGACTTCGCGCGCTTCGCACCCAAGACCGCCTACGACATGCTGGTCCAGGTACCCGGCTTCTCGATCCGAAGCGCGGATCAGGAGCGCGGTCTGGGCCAGGCATCGGAGAACGTGCTGATCAACGGCCAGCGCATTGCCAACAAGTCCGGCGGCGCGATCGATCAGCTGCAGCGCGTACCGGCTGCGAATGTGGAGCGGATCGAGATCGTCGAGGCGGCGAGCCTCGGAATTGCCGGCCTTACGGGCCAGGTTGCGAACGTGATCGTAAAGTCGGTCCAGAAGGCTTCCGGCCAGTTCGAATATAATCCGAACTGGCGTGCGCATTTTGCGAAGCCCGCGCTTCTGGCGGGCTCCGTGAGCTATTCGGGCAAGGAAGGCCCTGTCGACTATACGCTCTCGGTCAAGAACAGCCCGGGGCGCGGTGCGCTCGGCGGGCCAATCTACATCTTCGACGGTGCGGGAACGCTCGTTGAGCGCCGCCGGGAGGTTTACCACTCCGAATACGACAGCGCGAATACACAGCTGAAGCTAGGTATTGATGGGCCAGGGTCGTCGATCGGAAACCTGACCCTTGGATATACGCCTTATTGGAATCCGGGCGTCCAGCGCGACGATCGCGTCATTCTCGAAACCGGCGAGGAGCGCGCCCGCGACATCAAGACTCACCTCGACGGATATTATGCCGACATCAACGCTGATTATGAGTTTGCGCTTGGGCCTGGCCGGCTGAAGCTAATCGGCGTGCGCCACTGGGAACACGAGCCCCTCACCCAGACCCTGTTCTTTCATTTTCTGACAACCGGCGAGGACACGCAGGGGACGAAGTTCACGCGCGATACCCATCTGGGCGAGACGATTCTGCGCTCCGAATATGGTTGGAAGAGCGGCAAGAACGATTGGCAGATTTCCTTCGAGCGGGCGTTCAACTCGCTCGACCAGAAGGGCGGCCTTTTCACGCTGAACCCGGACGGTGAATTCGTGCCCATCCCCTTTCCCCAAGGAACCGGCAAGGTCACCGAGGTTCGTTACGAGAGCATCGCCACCTTCAGCCGTCCGCTTGCATCGAACCTCGACTTGCAGGTCGCCGGCGGCGCGGAGATTTCCGATCTGGATCGGGTCGATGACGATCAGCCGGCCCGGCACTTCTTCCGCCCCAAAGGCAGCGTAAACCTGGGCTGGCGTCCCTCCCCCGGCTGGGACTTGAGCCTCAAGCTTCGCCGCCGCGTCGGCCAGATCAGCTTCTATGACTTCCTCGCCCAGCCAAAGCTGGCGGAAGACCGTGAGAATGCCGGCAATCCCGAGCTTGTGCCGCCGCAAAGCTGGGAGGTTGAAACCGAGTTCGCCCGCGACCTGGGACGCTGGGGCAAGACCAGGCTGAACCTCCATTATTATCGCGTGGAGGATATCATCGACTACATCCCGATCGGCGACAACGAAGAAGGCGTCGGCAACCTGCCGCATGCCGACCGCTACGGCTTCGAAAGCACGAGCACGATCAACATGGATCCGATCGGCTGGACCGGCGCAAAGTTCGACATCAACTTCGGCTACGAGCACACGTCGGTGAAGGATCCGCTGACCAACGCACCCAGGCCGATCAGCGGTGTCCGGAGCCGGTGGGGAAGCGTGCAGCTGCGCCACGACATTGCTGGCACCCAGCTCGCCTACAGCGCCTACATCCAGTACAATTATTACACGCGCAACTTCCTACTGACCGAGTACGGCCGGACGCTCGATATACCGTGGCTCGGCGGCTTCTACCTCGAGCACAAGAACGTGCTCGGGACCACGGTCCGGTTCAGCGTCGACAACGTCCTCGACGGCCTCCTGCAGGGCCGTCACATGCGCTGGCGTCACGTCTACGAGGGTTATCGCGACCGCACGCCCCTCGACTTCTTCGAGAAGGATGATGAGCTCGTCGGCTTGCTCTTCAACCTGTCGATCAAGGGTACCTTCTAGGTTTCACTCGGCAACGCAATCAGCTGCACGTCGAACCGGGAATGTCGCTTGCAAATCCGTCTGTCGACTCGTCGAAGGCCGCTAGCGAAGCGACCGGTTTGGTCAGACGTGTATTAGGCGTTTAAAACAGGGGCAATGAATGCGTAGCCGATCCTTTTTGTACTCAACGGCGGCTGTCGCCTTCTTGTTTCCCGCGTCCGCCCTCGCGCAGACTACTCCGATCGACCAACCGCCGCCGGCGCAAGCTCCGCCCGGCGCCGCGACTGCGACCGCGACACCCACGTCAAGCCGCACGTTGCAGTATGAAGCGTCCTTCTTCGCGCCCTTCGCTCCTCGCACGGCGCTCGACATCGCGAGGCAGGTTCCGGGCTTCAACCTGGACCTCGGGAACACCGATGTCCGCGGTTTTGCGGGTGCAGTCGGCAATGTTGTCATCAATGGCGCTCGCCCGAGCAGCAAATCGGAATCGCTCGAGACCGTCCTCGCGCGCATTCCTGCCAGCCGCGTCACTCGCGTCGAAGTCGGACCCGGCGATCTCTATGGCGCGGATTATGCGGCCAAGGGCCAGGTGCTCAACATCATGCTGTCCGCTGCTTCGGGCTTCGATGGTGAGATCAGCGCTTCAGCCAACCGGCACTTCACGGGCCAGGTTACGCCTAACGCCGATATCACGACGCTCTTCAAACGCGGTGATTCCAGCTTCAACGTTTCTGCCGGAACAGGCCGCAACGATTACACGGAAGAAGGAACGGACGACTTCTTCGATGCGCCCACCGGGGACCTTCTGGAGCATCGGCGCAAGATCAACACGATCCGCCAGCACGATCCCTTCATCTCGGGAAGCTGGTCGCTGGAGCACGGCGACAATAACTCGATCCACGTCAATGCCCGCTGGGCACCGAGCACCTTCTTCCTTCGCCAGACCAACCACGTGACGCCGGTTAACGATCGTACGCGCGACGACCTTCTCATCGAGGATTACAAGACGCCCGTGATCGAGCTGGGCGGAGATATCTCGCGCCCCGTCGGCGATGGCGCGGTCAAGTTCGTGGGACTGACGACGCGTCGCAAGCGCGACAATTTCGACGCGGTCTACAATCGCGGCTTCGGAGGGGCGCCGGTCCTCGGCGGCTTTGAACAGATCCAGGACGCGAAACTCCAGGAAACGATCGGGCGCCTTAGTTATTCAAAGCCCAAGCTCTTCGGGTTCGGCTTCGAGACTGGCCTCGAGGTCGCGTACAACAAGCTCGATTCTCACCTGAACCTGTTTTTGCTCGACGACGAGGGAGGGCGTGAGAAATTCAACCTGCCGATCGAAGATGCCACTGTGTCGGAGCTTCGCGGCGAAGCCTACATCAATGCAGGCCGGCCCTTGTCGAAGACGGTCCGTCTGGACCTCGCCCTTCGCTATGAAGCCTCCAACCTGAAGGTCCGAGGCGACGCCACGGAAGACCGGAGCCTGAAATTCCTGAAGCCGAGCGTCACGCTCGACTGGCGTCCGGGCGGCGGCTGGCACACCCAGGCCAGCATCAGGCGCACCGTCGCACAGCTCAACTTCTACGATTTCATCAGCTCGGCGGAGCTCTCCAGCGACCGCATCAACGGCGGCAACGCCGAGCTCGAGCCGCAGCGGACGTGGGAAGCGCGTCTTCTCGCCGAGAAGCCGATTCTCGGCGACGGACTAGTGAAGCTCGAACTGGGCTACGATCTCGTTTCGAAGCTCCAGGACCGGATTCTCGTCGTCACGCCGGAAGGCGCCTTCGACGCGCCAGGCAATCTCGGTACGGGCAAGCGGTGGTTCGCCGACTTCAACCTGGACGCGCCGCTCAGCAAGTTCGGACTGACAGGTGTTCGTTGGAAGGCGCAGGTGACGCTGCAACATACACGCGTCGATGATCCCATAACGCACGAACCGCGGAACTGGACGGACTTCTGGCCCGATTGGCAGTGGTACACCGAGCTACGCCGTGACCAGGGCGCATTCTCCTACGGCCTTGCCTTCTCGGATCGCGACAAGTTCTTTTTGTTCCGCACGGACGAAATCTACAGCAACTGGAACGGCGGTCCCTACGGGACGGCATTCGTCGAGTACCGGCCCGACAAGCGGACCACGGTGCGCCTGGACGTGGACAATCTGACGGACACCAATGCGACCGCGCACAGGATCCTCTACCGGCCGAACCGGCTTCAGCCTGAGCCAATGTTCATCGAGGATCGCGAGCGGAACATCCACATGAGCGTCGGGCTAACCGTGAAGCGCAGCTTCGGCGGAGGCGCGACCCCAAAGAAGTAAGCGGGGGTGGCGGAGAGCAAGCGCGGGGGCTAAGAGCCACGCGTTTTCCGCATCCGGGGGTTTTTCGTGGCCGAACCAGCCATATTGCCGTTCGACTGGGCCGATCCGTTCGACATCGACGGCCAGCTTACCGACGAGGAGAAGCTCGTCCGCGACACGGCCGAAGGCTATGCGCAGGAGAAACTTCAGCCGCGCGTTACCGAAGCCTATCTCAATGAGAATTTCGACCGCGACATCCTGACCGAGATGGGCGAGCTCGGGCTCCTCGGAGCTACCATCCCGCACGAATATGGCGGCGCCGGCCTTGGCTACGTGAGCTATGGCCTGATCGCGCGCGCCGTCGAGCGCGTCGACAGCGGCTACCGCTCGGCAATGTCGGTCCAGTCCAGCCTCGTGATGCACCCGATCCACGCCTACGGCTCCGAAGAGCAACGGCAGAAATACCTTCCGAAGCTGGCGACGGGCGAAATGGTCGGCTGCTTCGGACTGACCGAGCCAGATTCAGGCTCTGACCCCGGAAGCATGCGCACCCGCGCCGCCAAGGTCCAGGGCGGGTACGTCCTCACCGGAACCAAGATGTGGATCACCAATTCGCCGATCGCCGACGTATTCGTCGTCTGGGCGAAGTCGGACGCGCATGACAGCAAGATCCGCGGCTTCGTTCTCGAAAAAGGCGCGAAGGGCCTGTCCGCGCCGAAGATCAGGGAGAAGCTGTCGCTTCGCGCCTCGATCACCGGCGAGATCGTCATGGACAATGTCGAGGTGGGCGAAGACGCCCTCCTCCCCAACGTCGAAGGTCTGAAGGGACCGTTCGGCTGTCTCAACCGCGCCCGCTACGGCATTGGCTGGGGAGCGATGGGTGCCGCCGAATTCTGCTACGCCGCCGCCCGTCAGTACACGCTCGACCGAAAGCAGTTTGGAAAGCCGCTCGCTGCCAACCAGCTAGTCCAGCTCAAGCTCGCAAACATGGCAACCGAGATCACGCTCGGCTTGCAGGCGGCACTTCGCGTTGGCCGCCGCTTGGAGGCCGGGAAGCTGATTCCCGAGGCGATCAGCCTCATCAAGCGCAATAATTGCGGCAAAGCGCTCGATATCGCCAGGATCGCCCGCGACATGCACGGGGGCAACGGAATCTCGGCGGAATTCCAGGTAATGCGCCACTCCGCCAATCTCGAGACGGTCAACACCTATGAGGGCACGCACGACGTCCATGCTCTAATCATGGGCCGGGCAATCACGGGCCTCAGCGCGTTTTAATGGCCTAAGCCCGGAAACGGCCGTAACTTCGCCGTCCGATGGAGCGGCACGAAACGGTCATTGTCGGGGGCGGCCAGGCGGGCCTGGCCATGAGCTATCACCTTCGAGAGTGCGGAAAGGAGCATGTGCTCCTCGAGCGGGACCGTCTCGGCGGCAAATGGCACAGTGAGCGCTGGGATTCGCTCCGCTATCAATTCCCCAATTGGTCGCTAGGGCTGCCGGGCCACTCGTACAGCGGGTCGGACCCGGAAGGCTTTTGCCATTATTCGGAGGTCGTCGAGTTCCTCGCGGATTACGCGGAGAAGATCACCCCGCCTGCCCAAACCGGCGTCGACGTGGGCTCTGTTTCACGCAGTGGCGACGGCTTCATCCTCGACACCAGCGCAGGGCCGATTGCCACCGATACAATAGTGGTTGCGAGCGGCGCCTTCCCCTCACCGCGAGTGCCGCAATTCGCAGTCGGGCTGGCATCCTCCATCCAGCAGTTTCACTCGGCGGAGTATCGCTCGCCCGGGCAACTGCCCCCGGGAGGGGTGCTCGTCGTCGGTAGCGGATCCTCCGGCGGGCAGATCGCCGAGGAGCTGCTGCATGCCGGGCGCGAAGTCTTCCTCTCGGTCAGCCGCCACCGCCGCGTCCCGCGCCGTTTTCTCGGCAAGGACATGCTGTGGTGGTTCTTCGAGCTCGGCTGGATGGACCGTTCGATCGACACTTTCCCGGATAGGAAGCCGCCACCGGCGATCCTCCTCAGCGGAATCGACGGCGGCCACGATCTCGATGTCCGGCGGTTCGGCGCTGAAGGGATGACCTTGCTCGGAAGGGCGATCGCCGCCGAAGGCTCGAAGATGCAATTCGCGGACGACCTTGCATCCCTCCTCGCTGGAGCCGACCAAGCCTGTGAGGATTTTCTTGAGGCCGCCGCAGCGCACGCACTTCAGCTTGGGATGGAAGTGCCCGTGTCCGAACGCGGTGAGCGGCCCCGATCCCCCTCTGCGCCGACCGAAATCGACCTCGAGAAGCTCGGAATTCGCTCGGTCATCTGGTGCACGGGCTATCGGCCCGCCTTCGGCTGGATAGACGTGCCCGTCTTCGACGACGGCGGCGCTCCGATACAAGAGCGGGGCGCCACAAATTGTCCGGGCCTTTACTTCCTGGGCCTGCACTGGATGCACAGCTTCAAATCAGGGGCATTGTTCGGCGTCGGCGAGGATGCCGCGCATATCGCCGCGCTGATCGACTCCTAGCGGCGGCCGGGAAACAGCCCTATGTTTGCGCTCGGGCAATTGGGGGGTTTCCAATGATTGGCTGGATCGTCCTTGGCGTCATCGTCCTGCTGCTTCTCTACGCAGTGGGCGTGTACAACCGGCTCGTCCGGCTCCGTGCACTCGTGAAAGAAGGCTTCAGCGGCATCACCGTCCAGCTTCGCCGCCGCGCCGATCTGATCCCCAACCTGGTCGAGGCTGTGAAGGGATACGCGACGCATGAGCGCGAGGTGTTCGAAGAGGTCACGAAGGCCCGTGCTGCCTCCGTAAATGCGGGAAGCGTTCAGGCAACTGCTCAGGCGGATGCCCAGCTTACGGGAGTTCTTGGGCGGCTCTTCGCGGTTGCTGAGGCCTACCCCGAGCTGAAGGCAAACCAGAATTTCCTCCAGCTGCAGGACCAGCTCGCCAACATCGAGACGGAGCTCCAGAGCTCGCGGCGTTATTACAACGCGACGGTTCGCGACCTGAATTCGACGATCCAGAGCTTTCCGCCCGTGCTCATCGCGCGGCCTGCCGGCTTCGCGGAAGAGCCGTTCTACGAGGACGAGGACAAGAGCATACAGACCGCTCCAAAGGTCGATTTCGCCCGCCCGGCGGCCTGACCATGCGGATTTTCCGCGCGGCGCTTGCCGCTTTGCTCTTCGTCGCGGCGCCCGTGGCCGCTGAAGAAAAGATCACGAGCTTTGTCAGCGATGTAGCGATCGAGAAGGATTCGTCTCTGGAAGTCACGGAGACGATCGACGTCGATTCGGAAGCTGACAGGATCAAGCACGGAATCTTCCGCGATTTCCCTACGCTCTACACGGGAAGGAACGGCAACCGGGTTCGCGTCGGCTTCACGTTCGAAAGCGCTGAGCGAGACGGCCATTCGGAGCCCGCCGAGATTGAGCCGATTTCAAATGGCGTGCGGATCAAGATCGGAAGCGCCGACACTCAGATCGAGCCGGGCGAACACCGCTACGTCATCCACTATCGGACAACGCGACAGGTAGGCCGCTATGGGGACTTCGACGAGCTCTACTGGAACGCGACCGGCAACGGCTGGGAATTCCCCATCGATGTTGCGGAAGCCCGGATCCGCCTGCCCTCGCCGGTCCAGCTGGGGCAGCATGCGGCCTATACCGGCGCACAGGGGTCGACGGAAACCAATGCGCACATCATTTCCGAAGCGCCTGGTGAGATAGTCTTCCGCACGACCTGGCCACTCGCTCCCTATCAGGGCCTGACGGTCGCGGTCGCCTTCCCAAAGGGAGTCGTCGGCGAGCCCAATAGCTCGACCAAGCTCGGCTGGTGGCTCAGCGACTACGGGCCGCCTTTGGTTGGCGCGCTCGGCCTCTTCGCGGTGCTCGCCTTCTATTTCATTGCCTGGCACAGGGCAGGTCGCGATCCCCGACCGGGTACGATTGTACCCCTCTTCAGTCCGCCCGACGACCTCAGCCCCTCCGGGATGCGCTACGTGGTCGAGGAAGGCGCCGACAATCGCGCATTTGCCGCCGCTCTCGTCGACATGGGCGTCAAAGGCCACGTGAAGCTAAGCGAGGAGGAAGGCGGCTGGCTCTCGGGTGACAAGCGAACCATCGAACGGCTCTCGTCTTCGACGCCTCTGCCGGAAGAGGAGGAAGCGGCGCTGGGCCAATTGCTTTCGACGGGTGAGATCGTGGCGATGGAGCGGGAAAATCACTCTAAATTTTCCTCTGCAAAGAAAGAATTGGAAGTTGTTCTCAAGAAAAAATATGAAGGACGTCTGTTCAAGCGCAATTACGGTTGGGCAGCAGCTGGCGTAGCCATCTTCATCGCCGCACTGTGGCTTTCGGCTGCCTCCGTCGCGGCCGCCACAGATTCGGCCGACAGCGTCACCCTTGCAGTCGCTCTCGGCGCCGCGATCGCCGCCATCCTCTTCATCCTGCTCCAGCAGAGGATGCGAACCGGTGGGAAATGTTTGTTTGGTGGCTTGGGGATGCTGTTCGGCTTCGGCGCCCTCGCACTCGGCCTTCCACTTTTCGTCGAGGCGCTGAACAGCGGCTGGTGGTTCCCCCTTTTACTGCCGGCGCTCTCGATCCCCATCGTAATTTCGGCTTTCTGGTGGATCTCGGCCCCCACGACCGAGGGGCGTCAGGTCCTCGACCATATTGCGGGCTTCAAACAATACCTCTCCATCACCGAACGTGAGAGGCTCGACCGCATGACTCCGCCAGAGGAGACGCCGGCGCTCTTCGAGAAATATCTGCCCTACGCGATAGCGCTCGGCGTCGAGAACCGCTGGGCCGACCGCTTCGCCCCGGTCCTTGCCGCGGCTGCGGCACAGGGCCAGCAGGGCTTTGTCTGGTACTCCGGCTCGAATAGCCCCTGGAGCGACGCCAGCGGCTTCACCCGAAGCGTCGGCTCCTCGCTGGCGAGCACTGTCGGCTCGGCGTCCACCGCCCCCGGGTCGAGCAGCGGATCGGGTGGCGGGGGTTTCTCCGGTGGTGGCGGTGGCGGCGGTGGCGGTGGCGGCTGGTAGCCTACGCCCAGCTCGGCCGCTTTAAGACGATGGTTGGCTGATCGTGGTAGAGCGTTTCCCCTATCCGATCGAACCCCAGCTTCGCGGCCAGCTTCAACGACGGCTCGTTTGCCGGCGCGATAATCGCCCAGAGGGGTGAGGGATCGAGATTGCCTTCCGCCCATTCGATGACTGCACGACAGGCTTCCCCTGCGAGCCCCTGCCCGTGAACTTCGGTGGCGAAGATCCAGCCCATCTCGGGGTCATTGCCGAACTCGGGGTCGAGCCCACGCCAGGCGGTGAACAAAGCCAGCATTCCAAGTAGCTTGCCGTCGCTCTTCCGCTCGACCGCCCAGCCGCCGAATCCATTGAGCTGCCACCCGCCGGCCGCCGCCATGAGGCGACGCCAGCATTCTTCCATCCCCATCGGCTCCGGGCCGAAATGGCGGAAGACGGCAGGCTCCTGCAGTATGGCGAAATACTTCTCGCGATCGTCCCTGCGCCAAGCGCGCAGCCGCAACCGCTCGGTCTCCAGCGTCGGAGCCGAGTCACGCTTACTCGTCATCCAGCGTTGAGCTTATTTCTTGCTGAGGTTCAGGCCGCCAAAGCGCTTGTTGAAGCGGGCAACCTGGCCGCCCGTGTCGAGAAGCTTCTGGTTGCCGCCGGTCCAGGCGGGGTGGACCTTGGGATCGATGTCGAGGTGCAGCGTGTCGCCTTCCTTGCCCCAGGTCGAACGAGTCTGGAACTTGGTGCCGTCGGTCATCTCGACGTTGATCATGTGATAATCGGGGTGCGTACCGGACTTCATTTGATTTTTCCTTGGCTTAGCCGCTGGTTTCCGACCAGCAGCGACAAGTCGAGCGGCGCCTCTACAGGGAGAGGGCAAAAGTTGCAACTTGAGGGAGCGCTCAGGCGGGCTGAGCCTGCCCTGCCCGCAACGGCGGCAGATAATGCTCCGCGAGCGAAAAACCGCCGAACAGGAGCGCCGTGAAGAACAGGTCGCCGGCCACCGTGTTCTGGAAGAACGGAATCGCCGCTACGTAGCACGCCACAAGGCCGGCCTGCGTAACCGGATAGATGCCGCTGAAAAGCCACATGCCGAAGTTCGTCAGGACGAAGAACAGGACGGAGCTCGCAAGCGCCGCCGCGCCGATGGTGAGCGGGGTTTTCCGCTTCGCCACCGCCCAGCCGATCAGCACCGTCAAGGCGAAGCTCAAATAGACGAAGTTCATTCCCGGATAGAATCCGCCGAGCGCGACGTCGCTTAGGATCAATGCTCCGAACGGCGCTACGAAGGCCAGCAGCTTGCGGGGCATATAGGCCCCCGAAAAGAGCGCCATCGCCGCGATCGGCGAGAAATTCGGCGGGTGCGGAGCCAGTCGAAGCGCGGCCGCGGCGAATATCGCGGCGAGGATCGCCAGCAAACGGAACTTGTTGTCCGTCATCAGTCCAAATCTTTCCATGCACCTTTCATAACCACGGCGCCCCTCGGTTGACAATTCTTGGGCTCGCGACGTAGCCAGCCTCCCGACGAGGGTGCCGCCCACGAT